>Ga0302326_10031321_pt1 | contig 10623 bp, 6 predicted proteins | sample Palsa_T0_3_FD_202264 | JGI IMG/M metagenome (GOLD analysis project Ga0302326, IMG submission 202264) | Peat permafrost microbial communities from Stordalen Mire near Abisko, Sweden - Palsa_T0_3 | ecosystem: Environmental > Terrestrial > Soil > Palsa > Peat permafrost | place: Sweden: Abisko...
GGCGATGTGCCATTGGGGCCGTCGCTGACTGTCATGGGCAAACGACAAAAGGAACGCAGCGTCCCCGTGCTGCCGGTGGTTCGCGAAGCGGTCCAGCACTATGTCGAATGCGCGGGCGAGCTCGCCTTCGCCCAACCCCCGAATGGTCCGCTCTTCCTGTCGCGCACCGGGAGGCCGATGAGCGCACGCGAGGCGCAAGCCCTGATGCAGCATCTGCGCGGTCGGTTGGGCCTGTCCGAGCGCGCAACGCCGCATGCGCTGCGCCATTCCTTCGCGACGCATCTCCTTGCCAATGGTGGCGACCTGCGCGCGGTGCAGGAACTGCTCGGCCACGCATCGCTCTCGACCACGCAGCTCTATACCGAGATCGATACCAAACGATTGATGGACGTTTACAAAAAAGCACACCCGAAGGGTCGCGCGGCGTAAGCATGGCCTAGATCGTATCCAGCGCTTCTTCCGACACCGATTGCGTGATACGCGCACCGGACCAGGAGCGGGCAAGCAACAACGCCAAAATAAGCGCAACGCATCCCATCGCCGACATCAGCAGATAAGCGCGCCCTCCATAAGCCGCATACAGCGGCCCGGACGCATACGTCGCCAGGCCCATGACAAGTCCCGCAGAACTCACGGCGTAGAGACTCTGCGCCGTTGCCGCGAGGCGCGGCGGCACAGCCTTGAGAATGAAATACATGGCACCCAGATGCGCGAGCGCGAAGGTGCCGCCATGCAAGAGCTGCGCGAAAATGACGACAGGCAGGGGAGGATCGAAAGCGAGGATCGCCCAGCGCAAGATGCACGAAAGCGTGCCGCCGATCAGAAGCGTCATCGCGCCCACCCGCCGGAACAGTTTGAGCGAAACCGAAAACAGGGCGATTTCCGCGAGCACGCCCAACGGCCAGAGGACGCCGATCAGGGTTCCGCTGTAACCGATTGCGCGCCAATGCAGGCCGCCGAGCGAATAATAAAGCGCATGCGAACCCTGATCGAAGCTCGCGGCGGCGAGAAACAGCAGGAAGGTGCGCGAGCGCATCAGTTCGCGCGCTTCCGCAAACGTCGCGCGCAGGCGCACGCCCAGTTGGCCGCGCTCGCGCGTGGGCGGCGCTGCCGGGAGCGCCCAGACGGCGATGACGTTCAGGATCACGGCGGCCGCGAGCCAGGGTGCGATCACGACAAGCCCGAACAACGACACGCAAGTGCCCGCCACCAGATTGCCGGCCACAAACGCCGTCGATGCCCACAGCCGCACATGGCCGTAGTCGAAGCCGAACCGGTCGGCGAGGCGCACACTGACACTCTCGAGAAGCGGATTGACCGCGCCCAGCGCGACGCTCGCGGGCACAGCGGCCAGAAACAGCAGCAGCGGCGTGGTGACGCGGTTGAGCGCGAGATATCCCGCCGTCACCACGAGATAAAGTGCGATCATCATGCTGCGCCGGTCGTTGCGCGCATCCGCGATCAGGCCCGTCATCGGCAACACGGCCACACGCAACAACAACCCCGCCGAAATCAAAGTGCCGATCTCAGTGGGTGAAAGACCTTTCCAGCCGAGCCACGCACCGAAGAAAGGCGTGCCGGCGCCGCCGATCAATCCCGATGCGCCCTGCGCCAGTGCGAGGCGCAAGGCGACTCCCCGATACGGCTTCATCCGGCTGGAGATTTCAGGAGCCGTCTTGTCGCGGATGCCTTGAGGACTTCCCAGATGCGTTTTTCGCCCGCCCGCGCCGCGTCTCCGTCTTGCGCCTCCAGCTGTGCATGCAGCTCGATCAATAGCCCCCGCAAATGCGCGTTGTTTTTGTCGAGCGCCGAAATCAGCAGCGAGGAATCGGCGGAAGCTGCGGCTTCGTCGAGTCTCGATTTCAATTTTGCATCGCCCACCAGATGCGCCAGGGCACCGAATGTCGAGCGCATGTCGGCATTATCGGCCACGCGAATTTCCGCACCGCGCTCATATTCCTGCGCGCAAAACAGCATCAGGAACGACAGGAGCGCCGTCGAACCCTGCGAATAGGAGTTCGGCAGCAGCGGAATCACGCCCGTCATCAATTGGCCGGCCGAGAGTCCCAGAATCTGGTCGACTTCGGGTTTCATGGTGCGCCACCCAAACGATCCGCCAGCACCTTGTTGTGGAAGGCGAGGCAATACCAGCCGGAGAACGCGTTGACCGCTTCGGTGTTGCGGCCTTCGGCATATTCGCGTGCCGCCGAAATCCAGATCGCAAGCCCCTTGAGGCTCGCGAATGTCTCCCACCAGGCGAGCGCGCGCAGTTCGGCGCGAAGGCCGCTGGCTTCTTCCCAGATCGCAATGGCGCGATCGCGCGCAATCGCGCCGGCCGGATGCGTGGGATCGCCATGCGACCACAAGGGATCGAGCGCCCAGGCGAGATCCTCGAGCGGATCGCCCAGATGCGCCATTTCCCAGTCCAGGATCGCGCGGATATCGCCGCGCGCATCGAACAGGAAATTCCCGGTGCGATAATCGCCGTGCACCACGGAGATTTTCTGCGCCGGCGGCGGCGGATTGCGCTTGAGCCAGCGAATGGCGGCGCGCGCGATGGGCTGCGGCTCGCTCTCGTCCTCGTCGATCACCTTTTCCCAACGGGCGAGTTCGTGGCTCCAGCAGGTCGCCGTGTCGCGCGTGCCCCCGAAATCGCCCAAACCGATGTCATCCGGATTGGGTTTTGCGATGCGGCCCAGCACGCTCCAGAATTGCTGCCCGATCTTCTCGCGATGCTCGCCATAGGGATCGGGGGCGATGATCGAGCCCACGCTGCAATCGACGATCTCCTCCATGACGAAGAAGGGCCGTTCGAGCGCCGCCATGTTCAATTCGAGAGCGACGGGCTCGGGAACCGGCAATCCCAGCTTGTGGAACGCGCCATAAGCTCGGAATTCCGTCGTGCGGTCCGTCTCGATCAGGCTCGCAACCGGATCGCGGCGCAGGATCAGCGCGCGTTCGACCGGTTTGCCGTCTTTCGCGTAACGTGCACGGAACCGATATGTCTCGCGACTCGCTCCGCCCGGAATGCGTGCGAGATCCGACACGATGAGATCGGGCGCCGCCAGTTTCGGCGCGAGATAGGTCTGAAGACGGATCGAAAGCTCGGCCGTCATGTCAGGGCGCCGTATCCATCAGCTCTTTGAACCCGGACGGTGCATGCGGGCCGATCACGAGCTGCTCCAACACGCCCGCGCCTGTGCGTTCCGTCTCGGGTCCGAACAACCGCGCAGTGCAGAACGCCTGCACATGCCAGAAGCGCGGGTCGTTCTCGTTGACGGTTGCAAGCTCATAGGTGTCGTAGCCCAGCGCATTCTCGCCCTTGTAGTGGCCATGGCCCCATTCGGGATGCATGTAGCCGATGCCCGACATATAGAAATTGAATCGCGGCGTGAGCTCCGCGCGCCACGCCGCGCCATCCGGCGTCACCGTTTCGATGACCGCGCTCTTCGCGTGGCGCGTTCCCGATTTGTAGACGATCTCGGAGCCGCAGCGCGCCATGTGCACAGGCTCCGCATCGCCCAGCGCTCCCATTACCGAGGCGGTGTTCCAGGGAATTCCGCTTCCTTCCGCATTGTTGTGATAGAGCATGAAGCGGTCGGAGAAATTCAACGGCGCCCACAGCCAATAGAATTGCGGCGGCCTGGGCGGCGCCGCCGGCTGCGGATCGGCGAGCCCGATGGGCCTGACGCCCCAGGAGCGGTCGCGCGTGCCGGTCACGCTGTCGGGAGCGATATCGATGCGCTTGCCGTTCACGCTCACAAAGCCTTCGTAACCGCCGTTCTGCGTCAGCCGCGTGTAGTCCATCACCGTGCGTGGCCCATGGCGGTAAGTGAAACGCGGTTCCTCCACGGCATTCGCGCGCGCATCGAACAGCAGATCGGCCTTGATGCCGTGTGCGTTGTCGTCCACGCGCAGGCGCAGCTTCTTCAAGGGCTCGATCACTTCGATGGAGATGGGCCCCACTTTCGTGTCCATCCGCTCGGAGCGCAGCAGCCGCGAGGCGCGCAGATTGTGCTGCACGCCGTTGTCGATGACCGAGAACGCGGCATCCATCACGTTCAAATGCGGATAGACGCCCAGCGCGGCCGCAAAGAACACCCGGCCGTCCATCGTGTAGCCGTTGAAGAAATAGCGGTCGTAGAAATTGCGGTCGGTGCCCGAAGTGGCGATGGGCTCGGGAAGTTGGTGAACGGGAAAGTCGTCGGCTTTTGTGAGCATGGGTCACGCCTGCTTTTCCGTCAGCATGGCGTGCCCCGGCGGCCGGGGCAACGGGTAAAGGCCTGTCGGTTTGGCCCTGTGGCGATGCTTCAGGGCAGGTCCTCCCCGTCATCCGGCTCGTCGACATCTCGAAGTGCGGCGGCGGAAATCTCAACGGGTTTTTGTCCCGCCCGTGTGAGCGCTGCGTTCAGCTCGGCAAGCGGCCCCGCTTTGGCGGTTGCCCAATCCTTCTTCGCCATGTCGAGCTGTGCGAGCGCATCCGTGGCGCCGCGCTCCTGCTCTTCCGTCGGCGCCGCGTCGGCGGATTCGAGTGCGCCTTCGGCGCGGGCGAGTTTGCGAGCGACGGCTTCGAAGGTGGGCGCACCCGTTGCAGGCTTGGCGCGCAATTTCTCGATCGACGAGGCTGTCGCGGGGTCGATTTTGGCGGTCTTCTGAAAGCGCGCATCGAGCAGTTTGTCGAGAGCAGCCTTTTCGCGATAGCCGTTGCTTGCCTCCGCCAGCGCCGTGTCAATCTTCATCGATAGCGCGAGCTCGCGCCTGAGATCGTCCGCCGTCGCCGTCACGCGCGGGTCTTCGGTGACGGCAAGGGGAGCCGTATAGCGTTGGCCCCCCGCTTCGAGCACCACCGTATAATTTCCCGGCAGCGCAAAAGGCCCTTCCGGCTCGAGCGGGGTGCCGTGGCCCCACACCGCCGCAATGCTGTACTCGTAGCCCAGCGAATCGGGGCGCTCATGGCGCAGGTTCCACACGAAACGATGCATGCCGGGTCCTGCGGAAAGCGTTGCGGGCGGTTCGACCCAGGCCTTGGCGAAATAGCGGTCGGCTTTCAGATGTTCGGGAGGCTGTACGCTTGAATAGCCTTTCACCACCTGGCCGGAATCATCGAGAATCTGAAGCGTGACGGGGCCGGTCATATTCGCGCCCAGCCAATAATCGATGATCGCGCCCGCCGGAGGATTTTCGCCAGCCGGCGTTTCCGGCGGCAGCGGCGTGTCCGCATTGTTGTCGGGATGCACCCGCACGACGTTTGCAGGCGCGAACAGATGGGCAGGCGCATTCGGCAATCCGCCCGCGATTTCGCGCAACGGCGCCACGTCGTCCAGCACCCAGATGGAGCGGCCTTGCGTCGCCGCGATGAGATCGTCGCCATGCACGAGAAGATCGGTCACCCACGCGCTGGGCAGATTCTGCTGCAAAGGCGACCACTGCGCGCCGTCGTCGAACGACACGAAGACGCCATTGTCGGTTCCCGCGTAAAGCAGGCCCGGTTTCGCCGGATCGATGCGCACCACGCTGACGAAATGATCGCGGGGCAGGCCTGTGTCGATTTCCTGCCAGCTTGCGCCGCCGTCGCGGGTGCGCAGCACATGCGGCTGGAAATCGTCGATCCGATGGCCGTCGATCGCGGCATAGGCGACGCCGTCTTCGCGCGGCGAGAGATCGAGCGACGACACCTTGGCCCAAAGCGCAATATTGGGCGGCGTGATGTTGCTCCAATGCGCGCCACCGTCGCGTGTGCGCTGGATCAATCCGTCGTCGGTGCCGACCCAGATTTCGTCGGCGTTGTGCTGCGACGGCGCAATGGTGACGATTGAACCGTAACCGCAATCCTTCGCATCGCTGAGCAGCGGATTGCCGTCGCAATTTTTCGCATTCGCGATCTTGCCCGTGAGATCGCCACTGATCACGGTCCAGCTCTTGCCCTGGTCCTGCGAGCGGAACAGAACCTGTCCGCCCAGATAAAGCGAGGCCGGACCCGTGTTCGACGCGACCAGCGGCGTCACCCACAGATAGTGATATTTCGTGAGCGTGGGACGTTTGCCGTAAGTGTCTTCGGGCCACGGCGTGACATCCGAAACCTGTCCGGTGCGCGCATCCCATTTGGTGATGCGGCCGCCGAGGCCTGAGCCGTAAACGATATTGGGATCGGCCGGATCGGGAATGTCGTAATCGCGCTCCTCGCCGCCGACAGGATGCCAGTCGCGATAGGTGATCTCGCCGTAATCGCTGCGGCTGGCGATCGCTACCGTGCCGCTGTCCTGCTGGCCGGAATAGACCCAATAGGGAAAGCGATTGTCGGTGGCGAGATGATAGAACTGTCCCGTCGGCTGATTGTACCAGCTGCTCCAGGTTGCCCCGCCGTTCACGCTGACGGTCGCGCCCTGATCCGAACCCTGGATCATATGATCGGGATGGAGCGGATTGATCCAGATGTGATGGTAGTCGTCGCCGCCCGGCGCGCCTTTGACGATCTCGCAAGTCTTGCCGGCTTGCGTGCAGCGGCGGATCGATTGGCCGACGGTGTAGACGACATCGGGATCGTTCGGCGCCACGGTCAGCCGGCTCGCATACCAGTTGGTGAACGCGTCCGAATCGTTGGCGCGCGTCCAATGTGTGCCGCCGTCGTCCGAGCGCCAGAGGCCGCCGGACTCTTTCGAATCCACTGCTGCATAGATGCGCGTGCTCTTGCCCAGATCGGTCACGGCAAGCCCGATGCGGCCCAGCGCGGATGTGGGCCAGCCGCCGCCCGCGAGCTTGTGCCAGGTCGCTCCCCCATCCGCCGATTTGTAGATCGCGCTGCCGGGACCTGCGACGTCCGTAAAATAGCTTTGCCAGGGATATTGATGCGCTTCCCAGGCGCTGGCGAAAATCAGTTTGGGATTTGCGGGATCGCTCGCGATGTCGACCACGCCAGTCCAATCGTCGATCTTCAAGACCTGCGACCAGGTCTTGCCGCCATCGGTCGAGCGATAGAGTCCGCGGTCGGCGCTGGGCCCGAAGAAATGCCCCTGCGCGCCCACCAGCGCGATGTTCTCGCTCTTCGGATCGACCCAGATGCGGCCGATATAACGCGTGTTGGCGAGACCGAGCGGTGTCCAATGCGCGCCGCCATCCGTCGATTTGAACACGCCGAGGCCGGCGGCGATGTCGTAGCGCGGCTCCGGCTGGCCGGTGCCGATATAGATCGTGTTCGGATTCGAAGGTGCGATCGCGAGCGCGCCGATCGAGGCAGCCGGCCCGTTCTGAAACCCGGGTCGCCAAGTCTGCCCCGCATCGTCCGTCTTCCAGATGCCGCCACCGGCCCCGCCGAAATAGAATGTGTCGGGCTTCGCCGGCACGCCTTCCACGGCGGTCGCCCACCCGCCCCGAAACGGCCCCAGCTGGCGCCAATGAAGGTCGCTCGTGAATGCCGAATTGTCCTGTGCCTGCGCAAACGCGGTCGCGAGAAGAAGAAACGCTGCGCTGCCGAATATCCTGATCATCATCGCCCAACCGCCTCGGTAACGGCGCGGACGCTAGCCCGTTCATATACTTAAAATCCAGTGCTGCGCCTTACGGAACGGTGGTCGGCGCAGGATACGCGGCCTGCGAATCTGCCGAGCGCCACGTCAGAGCAGTGGTCGCAGGCACCTCGGTGGGGTTTCCGTTCACGACGGGTGGATTAAATATCCTAGCTTTCTGGCATGCGACCGCAACTCGGTCGAGTTCGGCATCGCCGCTGGATTGAGTAATAGTGACATTTTTTGCTGATCCGACAGTTTGACGTTAAACGACAGCGTGACTGTCGCTGACGTTTCTGCGTGAGGAGACGTATCACCTGGCGGGCAATCCTTGATCAATTCCAGCACGGGCGAAGCCAGCGGTATTTGCCAGACAACGTCGGCCTTCCAGGGCGCCGCTATCGGAACTCCGTTCTGACGCGCAGGGTGATATCTCCAATTGCTTGCGCAGAACTTCGCGGCCCTGTCGAGTTCAACATCGCCGCTCGAGTTTTCAACCGAAATATTCTCCACCTCACCCGTGTCGGTGATGGTGAACTTTAAACTGGTCGTTCCCTCATGGTGGCGTTTCAAGGCAGATGGAGGATACCATTTCATCCCGCAATAATGTGGTCTCGATAGCGTATCGCCGGGCGGTGGCGCGCTTTGCGCTCCGGCGAGAGACGGCAAGAACAAGAGCAAGAGAATCAAGTATTTCATCCGTCTGCTCAATTGCTCCGGAGCACGCTCTGATTTCTGATCTCCGTCGGTGACGCACCGTAACGCCTGCGGAACGCGCGATTGAAATAGGAGACGTCGCCGAAGCCGCATTCGAATGCGATGTCTCCGATGGTGCGGTGACGGTTGCGCCGGTCCGTCAGTGCGGCGTAGACGCGGGCAAGACGGGACTGCAGCGCAAACGCGGAAAACGTCGTTCCCTCTTCCTCGAGCAGCAATTGCAAGGAGCGCGGCGTGAGGCGGATGTGGGCCGCGACCTCGCCGACATTGAGATCGCCGCGGCCCAGATTCTTGAAGACATAGGATTTGACCGCACGCAGGCGCGCGGCTTTCAGGCCGGTGTTTTCGATGCGGGCATAATTGTCTTGCGTCGGCTGCAACACGAGCGCCGCAAGTTTGTGAATGTGCGAGACGATCGACGATCGCAATTCCGGCGTGGACAGCGTCTGCGTGCCGCCGAGCACGCCGATATAGCTCGTCAGCAGGCGAAGCGCCTCGCTATCCTGGCGAATGATCGTCCTGGTGCGATCGTGCAAATGGGGGACCAGCGAGGCGAGGTTCTCGCTCGGGATGCGGATGCAGACCACATTCCCCAAAGCGGGGCGATAAAACTCGCCCGGATCGATGCAGGCCATCAGGCAGGCCTCGCCGGCGCCCAGTTTTACATCATGCCCGTTTTGCGTGCTGACGAACTCGCCGTCCAGATTGGCCAGCAGCACGAAATCATCGTCTTCTTCATTCGTGATGCTGCGCGGCCGGCGATAATGCGACGCGTCGACCGCCCCCCAGGAAAATATCAGGCCCGGCAAAGCCCGCAATTGAACGTCGACGCGAAACGGGTCGTCATGCAGCGGCCGGACATCCGCCGGCAGCAATTTGCGGGACAGCAGATCCCGCCAGGATTCGACCCGCGCGCGCAACGGCGCTTCCTGGCTGCGCCAATGGAGCAGGGCATAGTCGGGCGGCGGCGCATCCATGCGAAAGAACTCTCGGGCTCGAAACGGCTATCTAGGGCCTTTCGTCCGTGGATGCCACGCCATCCGGTCACAGCACTTCGCGGAATCGCCCAAAAGATGGTCGAAACCTTGAAGAAATCACGACAATTGTGCGGAAAAATCTTCATCCGCCGTGTCGCTTCAGGACAATAGCTTCGTTCCTGCCCAAGCCCGCGGTGCCGGTCGCACCCTATCGTCCCGTCACCCCAAACCTCGCGTGGAGATTGCGTCATGACGAACTATTTCGTGAACGGCCTGCAGGAGCAGACGGCCAACAACACCAACGGCCAGAACATGACGGGCACCGATAATCTTTTTGTCTCGAACACCGGCGAAATCGTCGCGTTGGGTGCCGGCGGGGTTTCCGCGATTTTTCTGGACGCTAACAGCACGGGTAACAACGTCACGATCAACGGGCAGATCTATTGCGCCGATGGAGACGCCGTCTTTTCGGAAGGCACGAATCTCAATCTCATACTGAACGGCAGCGCGTTCGGCGGCGTGGACGGCTTCAATCTGCAGGGGCTGAGCAACGTTCTCGTTGGGTCGCAAGGCGAATTGTCGGTCAATGGAAGCGGCATCAACGTCGATGCGAACGCCGGGGGCAGCACGATCACGGTCGACGGATCGATTCTCTCCGCCAGCGGCGCAGGACTTACAATCGATGCGCAAGCCAACATCAGCGTCAACGAAGGCGCCGTCGTCTCCGCGAAATACAACGGCGTTCTCTTTTATAGCGGATCGGCCGACAGTACTCTTTATAACGGCGGCACGATCGAGAGCAATCACGGCTCCAACAACGACATCTACGTCGCTGACACGAATATCCAGATCGACAATGCCGGGTTGATTACCGGTCCCGTCGATCCGCTCGACATCAACGGCGCGAACACCCTGATCATCAACTCCGGCACCGTGACGGGCCAGGACGGCGCATCGGTCATCATGTTCGGCGGTGCGAACAACACAACGATCGAGAACACCGGCGCGATTGTCGGAGCCATTCAGAATGACGGCGCGGTCGGACCCCTGACGATATCCAACAGCGGCACGATCATGGGGGGATTGTTCGCCATCGGGGGCACCGCCTACAACGACAGCGTGACGAACAGCGGCACGATCCACGGCGCGATCGACCTCAGTACCGGCACCGACACCGTCAACAATGACGGCAAGATCGTCGGTTATGTGTCGTTCGAAGGCACGGGCGATTCGCTGGACAATTCCGGCTCCATCAAGGGCAACGTTTATATGGGGACCGGAGATTCGGTGATCAATACGGGTGTCATCCACGGCAGCGTCAGCTTTGCCGGCGGCACGAACACGTTGAGCACCAGCCACGGCGAAATCACCGGCACCGTGACCGGCGGCAGCGGCAGCGACACGTTTATCGCGGGCTCGGCGGCCGT
>Ga0302326_10031327_pt1 | contig 10622 bp, 11 predicted proteins | sample Palsa_T0_3_FD_202264 | JGI IMG/M metagenome (GOLD analysis project Ga0302326, IMG submission 202264) | Peat permafrost microbial communities from Stordalen Mire near Abisko, Sweden - Palsa_T0_3 | ecosystem: Environmental > Terrestrial > Soil > Palsa > Peat permafrost | place: Sweden: Abisko...
TCTTGCCCACGCCCGCCCCGCCGAACAGCCCGGTCTTGCCGCCCTTGGCGTAGGGGGCGAGCAGGTCGATGACCTTGATGCCCGTCTCGAACATTTCGGTCGTAGGCGTGAGGTCCTCGGCGCGAGGGGCCTCCTGGTGGATGCCGCGGCGCTCCACGTCCTTGGGCAACTCGGCGCCGAGGTCGATCGGCTCGCCCAGCAGGTTGAAGATGCGCCCGAGCGTGGCCTCTCCCACGGGGACCGTGATCGGCCCGCCGGTGTCGATCACCTCGGCGCCGCGCGCCAGCCCGTCGGTGGTGTCCATCGCCACGGCGCGCACGCGATCGTCGCCGAGGTGCTGCTGGACCTCGCACACGAGCACGCGCTCCTCAGCGCCGGAGCTGATCCCGGGCGCCTCCTCCTCGGCGGCCGACGCGGGCCTTGCGATGGTGATCGCGTGGTTGATCTCGGGCAGGCGGTCGGCGAAGACGGCCTCTATCACGACGCCCTGGATCTCCTCGATCCGCCCGACGTTGCGCTTGGCGGCGTCGCCGCTCTGGGCTTGCGGGGTGGAGCTCGTGGGCTCGGTGGTGATGGCGTCCATTGTGTGATTCTCCTCTTTATCTATTCCAAGTTGTCTCGTGGTGAGGACACGCGTCTAGCTGAGCCCCTCTGCGCCCGCGACGACCTCCATGATCTCCTGGGTGATCTCGGCCTGGCGGGCACGGTTCATCTGCAGTGTGTAGTCGGTGATCAGTTCGCCGGCGTTCTCCGATGCGCTGCGCATCGCGGTCATCTGAGCACCGAAGAAGCCCGCCGCTGACTCGACGAGCGCGCGGTATATCGAGATCTCGATGTAGTCGGGGACGAGCCGCCTGAGGATCTTCTCGGGGTCCGGCTCGTAGTCGACGGACGTGCGCGTAGGCGCCTCGCCGGCAGCCTCGCCGGAACCGTCCTCGCCGGCTACGATCTGCTGGGACAGCGGGAGCAGGCGCTGATGGGTGACGTGCTGGGTCAGCGGCGAGACGTAGGAGTTGAAGATCATCTCCACTCGGTCGACGCGGCCGTCCACGTAGGCTTCGATCACGTCGTCGGCGATAGTGCGTGCGTCCGCGTAGGCGGGTCGATCGGCGAAGCCCGTGTAGCTGCCGCTGAGCTCATACCCGCGGAATGTCAGCGAGGAGACGCCGCGGCGCCCTGTCGCGTACCAGACGCTGCGCAGACCCTGCTCGCCAAGCTCCGCGGACATGCGCGCGCCGGCGCGAATGATCTGGGAGTTGAAGCCACCTGCCAGGCCACGATCGCCGCTGACGAGCAGGAGCCCGACGTTCGTCTGTGACTCGTGCTCGCGCAGCAGCGGCACGCGCGTGGCCTCTGCGCCGGCCGCCTGCGCCGCCTGACGCGTCATGCGCCCGATCGCATCGGCATACGGGCGCAGGGCGGCGATGCGCTGCTCGGCCCGCCGCAGGCGGGCGGCGGCGACGGCCTCCATCGCCCGCGTGATCTTCTGGATGTTCTTGACCGAGTTGATCTTGTCCTTGACGTCGCGCTGTGAGGCCATGGCTCGATTCCGCGGGCGGCGCTAGGCCGCCTGGGGCTCCTTGTCGGGGGCGGGCTCCTGTGGGGCCTGAGACTGGGCCTGCCTGACGGGCTCATCATCCTCCATCGGCTGACCCTCCTCGTCGAGGTCGTATCCGAAGTCGGCCGCGAACGCGTCGAGCGTGTCCTTGACGGCCTTCTGCGTCTCATCCGACCAGTCCCCGCCGTTGATCTTCTCGCGCAGCTCCGGGTGCTGGGAATGCAGGCGCTCGGTGATGCCGAGCAGGAAGTCCTGCACGCGATCGACGTTCAGGCGGTCCAGGTAGCCGTTGGTGGCTGCGTAGATCTGCACGGTCTGGTCCTCGACAGCCAGTGGCGCGCGCTCGTGCTGGTTGAGCGTCGCCACGAGGCGCTCGCCGCGGGCGAGCGTGCGCTGCGTGTCGGCGTCGAGGTCTGAGCCGAACTGGGCGAACGCCTCCAGGTCGCGGTACTGGGAGAGCTCGAGCTTGATCCGCCCTGCGACTTTCTTCATCGGCCCGATCTGCGCGTTGCCGCCGACGCGCGAGACCGAGATGCCGACGTTGATTGCCGGGCGAACGCCCGAGTTGAACAGCGAGGACTCGAGGAAAATCTGCCCGTCGGTGATCGAGATCACGTTCGTCGGGATGTAGGCCGAGACGTCGCCGGCCTGCGTCTCGATGATCGGCAGCGCAGTCAGCGAGCCGCCGCCGAGGTCGTCGCTGAGCTTGACCGCCCGCTCGAGCAGGCGCGAGTGCAGGTAGAAGACGTCGCCGGGATAGGCCTCGCGACCCGGCGGGCGGCGCAGCAGCAGCGACATCTGCCGGTAGGCGTAGGCGTGCTTGGTCAGATCGTCGTACACGCACAGGGCGTGCCCGCCGTTGTAGAGGAAGTGCTCGCCCATCGCGCAGCCGGCGTAGGGGGCCATGTACTTGATCGGCGCCGCCTCATCGGCTGGCGCGGCAACGATGATGGTGTTGTCCAGCGCGCCGTACTCCTCGAGCGTCTGCGCCAGCGCCACGACGGTGGACATGCGCTGGCCGATGGCCACGTATATGGACACCACACCGGTGTCCTTGTTGTTGATGATGGTGTCGATGGCGATCGCCGTCTTGCCGGTCTGGCGGTCGCCGATGATCAGCTCGCGCTGGCCGCGGCCGATCGGGATCATCGCGTCGATCGCCTTCAGGCCGGTCTGCATCGGCTGCTTGACCGGCTGGCGCTGAACGATCCCGGGCGCCTTGAACTCGGCCGGGCGCGTCTGCTCAGTCGATATGGCTCCCTTGCCGTCCAGTGGCCGGCCCAGAGGGTCGACGATGCGCCCGAGCAGCTGCTCGCCGACCGGGATGTCGAGAAGCTGACCCGTGCGCTTGACGGTGTCTCCCTCAGACACTCGCTCCCACTCGCCGAACAGCACCGCGCCGACGTTGTCGGACTCGAGGTTCAGCGCGAGGCCCGTGACGCCGTGGGGCAGCTCGAGCATCTCAAACGACATGCAGTTCTCAAGGCCGTGAAGGCGCGCGATGCCGTCGGCCAGCGACAGCACCGTGCCGACCTCGGTCAGCTCGGCCGTACCGCTGTCGAGTCCCTCGATGCGGCTCTTCAGAATGCTTGTGATCTCGTCGGGGTTGATCTGCATGTCGTTTCCTAAGAGGCTCCTTGGGCAACGTGCCTGCGCAGCTGCTCCAGTCGATTGCGAATAGAGGCGTCGAGGATCGAGTTTCCGACCCTGATGATGATGCCGCCCAGTATGTCGGGGTCCACGCGCGCAGCCAGGGTCACCTTGCGCCCGGCGCGCTCGCCGATCGTCCTGCCCAGGCTCTCGGTGGTCGCCTGATCGAGCGCGATCGCGCTCGTGATCTCCACCGGCAAGGTCCGGTTCTCCTCCTCCCACAGCCGCTCGTACTCCTGGCGGATGCGGAAGATGACGGGCATGCGGTGGTTTTCGATGAGCAGGGAGAGGAAGTTCAAAAAGACCTCCTCGGCCCCGTCGAGCAGCGTGCCTAGCGATTGCTGCTTCTCCGCGGTTGAGAAGTAGGGCGAGAAGAAGAACACGGCGAGCTCGCGGTTCTCATCCACGGCGTCCGCGAACTGAGCGAGCTGCTCGCGCACCTCGTCGAGGCGCCGCTTGTCGCGGGCTGCCTCGAACAGTGCGCGGGAGTAGACCTGGGCGAGCTCCTCCATCAGTTGCTCTGCGCCCCCGAGGACAGGCTTGAGAAGTCCAATTCGCCCAGAGCCTCCTCGACCAGGCGCCGCTGGTCGGAGTCGTCGAGCGTCTTACGCGTGACCTTCTCGGTGGCCATGATCGTGAGGTCGGCGACCTCGCGGCGGATGTCGTCGAGCGCCCGCTTGGTGGCCGCGTCGATGTCACGCTCGGCCCGCTTGGCCGCTTCGGCGAGGATCTCGTGGCCTTGATCGCGGGCTTCGTGCTCGTGAGACTCGGCCGTCTGGCGCGCGCGCTGCAGGATCTCCTCGGACTGCGCCCTGGCCTCCTTCAGCCGCTCGCGATATTCATCGAGGATCTTGTCGGCCTCCTGGCGGGTGCGCTCGGCGGCGTCGATGTCGCCTTCAATCGCCTGCCTGCGACCGTCGAGCACCTTGCCGATTTGCGGGAACACCCACCGGCGCAGGATGAGCAGTGAGATGACGAACACCACGATCGTCCAGATCATCAGCCCGACGTTCGGGCTGATCAGGAACGATCCGCTGGAGGCGAGTGGGATGTTTGTGGCGGCGAGCATCGCGGTCTAGGCGAGGAAGAAGGCGATGAAGCCGCCGACGAGGCCGTAGAAGAAAACCGCCTCGGTGAGCGCGAAGCCGAGCCACTGGTCGCGTTCGACCTCGGCGCGCAGCTCGGGCTGGCGGGTCTTGGCCTGGATCGAGGCATTGAATACCGCCCCGATGCCGGCGCCGGCGCCGGCCGCGCCGCCGCCGGCGCCCACGCCGAGCGCGATCGCTTTTCCGGCTTCAAGGCCCTCCTTGGGGCCGGCGTCGGCCAGCGGGATCAGCGAATGGACTGAGATCAGTAAGTGGAGAAACTGCATCGCTCGATAGCTCCTTGTCTACTAGTGGCTTTCGACCGCGCTACCGAGATAGATGGCGGTCAAGATGGCAAAGATGAAGGCCTGCAGGCCGGCGATCAGCACGGCCTCGAAAAGGAAGATCAAAATGCCGAACGGCAGCAGCGCCCACGACACGACCTGCAGGCCGACGAGCACGCCGAGCTCCCCGCCCATGAACGCGATCAGCAGGTGGCCGGCGAGCAGGTTCGCCCACAGCCGCACGGTCAGCGAGATCAGGCGCAGGAAGTTCGAGAGGATCTCGATCCCGAAGATGAGCGGCACGATCGGGCCATTGACGCCGCCCGGCATGAGGCTTTTGACATAGCCGAGCGGTCCGTGGTGCTTGACCCCCTCGTAGGTGAATAGGACGAAGACGCTCAGCGCGAGGATCAGCGGGAACGCGACGTTCGTGTCGGCGGCATAGATCTGCAGCGACGGGATGTGCGCGCCGAACACCTTGAATGTCTCGCCCGAGTCGACCGGCAGCGGGATATAGCCGATCAGATTCGAGACGAGGATGAAGACGAAGATCGTGGCGATCAGGGGGAAGTACTTGCGCTCCATCTGAGCGTCGAGGTTTTCCCGCGTCATGCGGCGCGTGAAGTCGTAGAACGCCTCGACCGCCACCTGCAGGCGGCCGGGACGCTGCTGCAGTCGTTTGGAGATGTACAGCATCACCGCGAGCGTGATCCCGACCGTGAGCAGCAGGTACAGGACCCCCTTGTTGAACGCGATCGGGCCGACCTTGAACCAGGTGTCGAGTTTGAACTCGTTGATCGGTGAGAACACCGAGCTGACGACCGCCGGTGCCTTGTGCGCCTTCAGGCCGAACAGGATCGCGAACACGACGATCCCGCCGAGCCACACTCCGGCGACCGCGTACAAAAGCTTCCGCAGTTCGCTCATACCGCGCTTGTCCGGCGGCGTTCCCGCGGCGCCGGGCGCGATCGGCGGAGCACCCGCGACGGCGCTCATCGGAGTGGCACCCCGGTCGGTCGCCCGTCCACGAGCCGCAAGGCGAACGCCACCGAGTAGGCGACGAAGATCGTCAGCGCGGCCGCCAGGCCGTCGGCGCGGCCGCCCGCCGCGCCGGCGAGGACGATCGCGCCAGCGAGCAGCCAGATGCGCCCGAACGCCTCGACCAGGGTGAGGCCGAACCGCCGCTCAGCGGCCTCGACCAGAAAGCGCTGGTCGACCTGGGCGAGAACCCGCTGCGCCACCCATGCCCCCGCCCCGACCAGATAGCCGAGCAGCGGTCCGCCGAGCGACAGCACCACCGGTGCAGCGAGCACGACGAGTACGACGTCGAGGTAGCGCAGGAGCGCAATCCAGCGCCTGCGCAGGGCGCCGCCGGTGCTGTCCCCGGGTGGAGGTCCCCCGCCGGATGCTCGACCGGCTGGTTCGAGTTGGCGCAGGCTCACCATCGGGCGCTTCTCGAGGACCCCTCAGGGCGCCTGGGGTGCGGCGAAATCTGTGCGGAATGCCAACAATGACCGCGCCCGGCGGCGGGCAGGTCGGTTGGTTCTTCGCTGGCGTCGAAGTCTGACATCTGTGTAGGGCCACCCTACAGACGAGAAAGTCCGCGCGCTGTTCTGCGCGGGGAACCGTCGAGGCAATCCCTCAACTGTCTGCGGCGGCGTGCGTAGTCTACCCGGACTTGGACTTCGTAACAAGTTTGTGACACTCGCCACGCCATTGAGACGCGGCGGATTTCGCGAAAATGGGGCCCCGCCCGCGAGCACCTGCGTCGGACGCCCCGCGCACGCGCGACGCCAGCGACACGATCGCCGTGGCTGTCCCGATCGCCAGCAGACCGCCCACGATGTCGAGCAGGAAGTGGTTGCCCGTGGCAAGCACGGCCAGGGCGGTCACGCACGGGTACAGCAGCGCGAGCCCACGCACCCACATGCGCGCTGAGATCCGCCACAGCGCAAGCGTGCACCACACCGCCCAGGCGATGTGCAGCGACGGCATGGCCGCGAGTTGATTGGCATGCGAGGCGAGCGCGCCCGTGTGCCAGCCGCCGAAGGCATGGGTCGAGGCAACCACGTCGGTGAATCCCGGGAGCATCCGCGGCGGGGCCACCGGGTACAGCCAGAAGACGGCGAAGCCGAGCAGGTTCACCACGACGAGCGCGTTGCGCAGCGGACGGTAGATATCGGCCCGCTTCCACCACAGCCAGCCCAGCAGGCCGAGCGTGACGATGAAGTGGGCGTTGTCGTAGTAGAGCGACAGGAGCAGGCCGAGCGTGTGATGTCCCGCCAGCCAGCGGTCGAGCGACAGCTCGGGGTCGAGACCCAGCGACTGCTCCAAGTGCAGCACGCCGCGGGCGTGGGCGAGTGCCACGTGCAGGCGCAGCGGTGCGAGGTTCGTGATCGCGTCATAGACCCAGCACAGCCAGACGATCACAGCCGCCTCGACCCACCAGCGGGTCCGCGTGTGCGTGGGTGAGAAGGCCGCCGCAACCGCCGGGCCACGCCTCCCCGACTCGTCAGCCCCAGCGGAGCCGCTGATGTCGATCGTGACCGCGCTTGACAAGCACTCGATGTTATCGGCCCGTCAGGGCGCAACCGCGTTCAGCCCGCGCGCGGCAAGGGTCTCGATGACCCGCGGCAGGGCCCCCGCGGTACGCCGCCAGGAGTCCGCGGACGCGTAGTCGTCGGCGTCGTGCAGGAGCAGCACCGAGCCCTCCCCTGCTTGCTCGGTCGCGAGCGCCGCGATCGACGCCGGCGTGGCCTGCTGCTGCCAGTCCTTGCCCGCGTGAGTCCACAGCAGCGTTCGCCACTCATGTGCGCGCGCGATCCGAAGCGCTGAGGCGTTGAGCACCCCGTAGGGCGGGCGGTACAGGGAGATGGCGCGACCGCAGGCCCCTGCGATCGTGTCCTCAGCCCGCGCGATGTCCGTGCGCACCTGCCACGGCGCCAGGCGCAGCAGATTGCGGTGGCGGTCGCAGTGAAGCCCCACGCCATGACCGCCCGCGACTATCTCCTGCACGAGCGAGGGGTTGCGCCGCACCTGCTCTCCGACCAGGAAGAAGGTCGCATAGACGTGTTCGCGCGCCAGGATCTCGAGCACGGCGGGCGTGCCCTGCGGATGGGGCCCGTCGTCGAAGGTCAACGCGTAGCCTGAGCCGCTTGAGGTGCGGTCCTCGACGCCGAGCGGTGCGCGCAGCCCGGGCCAGACCCAGGCCGCAAGGCCCGGAAGCACGTAGCTCATCATCGTCATCGCGGCCAGCGCGCGCATGATTGGACTGCCGGTGCTGCGATGATTGTCAGCGGACATGGTCGATCTGGTCCTGGGAATTGGGGCGGCGGTGGGCGCGTCGACCCTGTACAGCCTAGGGATTGCCCTCCAGGCGATGGATGCCAAGCGCGCGCCCGCCGACGAGCACCTGCGCCTGGCGCTGATGCGCAGCCTGCTCCGCAGGGCGCGCTGGCTGACCGGCACAGGGCTGTCGGTGCTCGGCTGGCCGCTTCAGGTCCTCGCCCTGCTGCTGGCGCCGCTGGTGGTGGTCCAGCCGACCCTCGCTGCGGGCCTTCTGGTTCTGATGTTTCTCGCCCAGAGGATGCTCGGCGAGCACGCCGGACGCTACGAGCACGTGACGATGTGCGCGATCGTGATCGGCGTGTTCGGCGCGGCCCTGACGGCCCCCAACCGCGCCAGCACCCAGGCCTCCGATTTGACGATCACCGTCGTGCTGGTCGTGCTGGGCGTGTCGAGTTTCCTGCCGTACCTGTTCGGATTATTCGACCGCCACTCGCCCGCGACGGTAACCATGCTCGGCGCGGGACTGGGCTTCGCCTGGAGCGGGGTGGCGACCAAGCTCGCCTCTGACGACCTCTCCCAGGGGCACATCGGCCTGGCCGTCGCCTGGGGCCTGTCCACGGCGGTGGCCTCCGGGGTGGCCGTGATCAGCGAGATGAGCGCGCTGCAGGGTCGCCCGGCGATCCAGGTGGCACCGGTCGTGTTCGTGACTCAGACGGTCGTTCCGGTCGCGCTCGCACCGGTGCTCTTCAGCGAGCGCTTCACCGCCACTCCGTTCGGTGGCGTCCCGCTGGCCGCGTCGCTGGCGCTGCTGATCGCGGGGGCGGCGATGCTCGCCCGCTCCCCGCTGCTGCTGGCACTGATGGAAGGCGAGCGCACGAGCCACCCGAGCGGCTCGGCGCCCAGCCGCTCGGCGCCCAGCCAGGAGACGATCCGCTCGAGCCCGGCCAGCGACGAGGACGATCCGTCGACTTCGACCACCAGAACGTCGCCGGCTCGCATCGGGCGCTGAGGAAGCCGGCCGGCCGTCCTCAGGCGCAGCGCACCCTGCACCGGGATCGCCCCATCGGTGCGGGCAAGCACGAGCTGACCGACGGACAGGCCGCCGCGCGGCTGCAGGTAATAGAAGTGATGCCTGAGCCCGAGGGCGCGAGCCTGAGAGCGGAGCGTCCCGCGCGTGCGCTCCCACCGCAGAGGGCCCGAGCTCGGCACTTCGGGCAGCACCTCGTCCCCGATGGAGTGCAGGCTCGCAACCGTCACGGGCGAGGGCACGCCCGCGTCGTCGGTGAACGAGATGTGAATGCCTCGGCCGGCCAGCTCGGCGGCGAGGAAGGACACGTCGCGTGCCGGCGCACGCACGATCAGGCCCACCTCGGGCTGACCGGTGTTCACCCGCGCGAGCGGGTGCACGCGCAGGATCTTCGTCGCAAGAGCGGTCACCTCGTCCGTCGACATCGTCCACGCGCCGACTCCCAGCAGCAGCACCAGCTGGAGCGCCAGCGCAGACAGCCGCAGGCGCCAGTGGGGGATCGGATGCACGCGCCGGGGTGTGTGCAGCACGCTGTCCGCCGCATTGGCGTGCACCTCGGGCGAGTCGGCCCGGCCGACCGGATTTGCCCGCTCCTCGCGGGCGAAGCTCGCGCGCACATGCTCGCGCAGCTCATCGCGGTCGTTTGCCAGCCTGAGCAGCTGCAGGGCGGCCATGGCCCGCGTGTTCAGGCGCGCGTGGCCGACCGGCAATCCATAGGAGACCACCGGAGTGCCCGCCGCCTTGGCCTCCAGACAGGTGACACCGCCGGTCGAATGCACGAGCACGTCCGCGGCCGCGAGCAGCTCTGGCATCCTGTCGGTGAACCCGTACACGCGCACGCGGGGCTCATCCGCGAAGTCGGAGCGAAGCCGGTTCGCCAGCTGCTCGTTGCGTCCGGCCAGGCACGCGATCGTGCTCACCTCTCCCACCCGGATGAACTCGCGCACCGCGCCGGCGATGTCCCCTACGCCCCAGCCGCCGCCGGATACCACCACCATGCGGCCCTCCTCTGAGAGGCCGAGCGCCCGGCGGGCGGCGAGCGGCGAGCGGGGCTCGAGGAACTCGGCTGATATCAGTGGACGCACGAGCCTGACGCTGCCCGGCCCGGCGATCCGCTCGACCGGTGACACCGACTCGCCGTACATCACCAGGTGCATATCGATGCCCGGCTGCGCCCAGAAGAACAGCCCGGTCAGATCGGTGATGGTGGCGACCGTCGGGCAGCTCACCTCACCGGTGCGGCGCAGCCGCGCCAGCGCGACCGTGACGGCCGGATATGTGGACACGATCACATCGGGGTCGTGCGCGGCGATGTTGCGCGCCAGTGGCCGCGAGCCGAACAGGCAGAGCAGCCGGCGCGCGAGCATGCGGATCGGCGCGACGTGCTTGAGCAGCCAGTAGACGAGCGTGTAGGTGCGCGGTACGAAGCGCAGCTGCACGCGGTAGCCGTCCTCGACGACCGGTCGTACCAGCGGGCCCATCGCCGCCAGGCCGTCGATGATGGTGACCTCCACCTGCTCGGGCGAGTCCTCCAGCTGCTCGGCCAGCGCCCGCGCGGCCGCGGCGTGTCCCTCGCCCACGTCGGCGGACAGAATCAGGACGCGGCGCGGCCCGGGAGCCCGGCGCACGGTGGGTTTGCGTTGGCGACGTCGCATGAAGGATCGAGTCTCGCCCGCGCAACGGTGTAGACGCGAACGTGCAACCGCCGATAAAACCCCCAGCGGTGCAAC
>Ga0302326_10031330_pt1 | contig 10622 bp, 5 predicted proteins | sample Palsa_T0_3_FD_202264 | JGI IMG/M metagenome (GOLD analysis project Ga0302326, IMG submission 202264) | Peat permafrost microbial communities from Stordalen Mire near Abisko, Sweden - Palsa_T0_3 | ecosystem: Environmental > Terrestrial > Soil > Palsa > Peat permafrost | place: Sweden: Abisko...
GAACGGGCGGCCGCGATCGGCCTGTGGGGCGCGATCGCGGGGGTGGCGATCGCCCTGGGCCCGATCGTCGGCGGCTGGCTGCTGCAGGACTTCAGCTGGGGCAGCATCTTCGTCGCGATGGCCCCGGTCGCCGCGCTGGCGCTGGCGGGGGCGGCCATCGCCGTGCCCGCCTCCAGGAGCCCGGAGGCGGCGCGCCCCGACGTGCCCGGGCTGGTGCTGTCCTCCGCGATGATGGCGCTGCTGGTCTTCACGATCATCGAGGCTCCGACCTACGGGTGGGCGGCGGGTCGCAGCCTGGCGGGCTTCGCGGTCTCGGCGGTGCTGCTGGCCGCGTTCATCGCGGCCGAGCGGCGCGCCCCGCATCCGATGCTCGACCTGCGGCTCTTCCGCAATCCGCGGTTCAGCGCGGCCAGCGGCGCGGTCACGGTGTCGTTCTTCACCCTGCTCGGCTTCATCTTCCTGATCACCCAGTACTTCCAGTTCGTGCGCGGCTACAGCGCCCTGTCGGCCGGCGTCCGGCTGCTCCCGGTCGCGCTCGCGGTCGCGGCCGGGTCGGTCGCGGGCACCCAGCTCGCGGTGCGGGCCGGCACCAAGCTCATCGTGACGATCGGGCTCGTCGCCATGGCGGTGTTCTACGGCTGGGTGGCGGCGACGACGACCGCGACGCTGAGCTATGGCGTCATCGCCGGGCAGATGGTCCTGTACGGGCTGGGCATGGGGCTTACCTCCGCGCCTGCGACCGAGGCGATCATGGGCGTGGTCAGCCGGAGCCGGGCAGGCGTCGGCTCGGCCGTCAACGACGCCACCCGGCTCATCGGCGGGACGCTCGGCGTCGCCGTGCTCGGCAGCATCTACGCCTCCGGCTACGGGTCGAGGCTCGCCGCCACCACCCCGGCCCGGGTGCCCGGCCAGGTCGCGGCGCTCGCGCACCAGTCGGTCGGCGCGGCCTACGCGGCGGCGGGCGGCCTCACCCGAATCGGCCACCCCGCGCTCGGACAGGCGCTGCGGCTCGCCTCCACCAACGCATTCCTGCACGGCCTCACGATCGCCGCCGTGGTGGCGGGCGGGGTCGCGGCGACGGGAGCGATCGTGGTCGCCGCGTTCCTCCCCGCCCAGCCCGCTGAGCCCGCTGAGCCGGCGGGCGAGGTCGCCAGCGGCACCCGGACCAACGCGGAAACGGGAACTTCCAAGCTCACATCGAAGGGATCACCAGCATGACCGGACGCATCACCCGCCGCCGCGACGTCGAATCGCTCGAGACCGCCGCCGGCTGGCCCAACGCCGACAAGAACACCATGGTCACGCTGGCCAGCACGCTCGTGGCGGCCGACGCGGACGCCGAGGGGTGCCGATTCTTCTCGGCCCTCTCCGACGCCCAGCCGGACGCGGCGACGCCGCTTGCCCTCGCCGGGTTCTTCCAGGCGCGGGTCGCCGACGACGCCGGCGCTGTCGGCGGCGCGCTGGCCAGGCTGGACCGGGCGGCGGCGGCCGACCTGGGCCTGCCCCAGTACTTCCGCGGGCTGGCGCTGACCGCGCTCCCGCCGGACCCGGGCCGGGCCGAGCAGGCGATCGCCGACCTGGAGTTCGTCCTGGCCGTCCGGGACCTGTTTCCGGCCATGCTGCTGCGCGGCGCGTTCGCTGGCCTCGCCCGCGCGCACGCCGTACTCGGCCACGATGAGCAGGCCGCGGACGCTGCGCGCAGGTCCGGGCTGGCCGCCGCCCCGGCCGGGGCGCGGCTGACGCTCGGCGGCTTCTGGGCGAACGCCGAGGACGGATTCCGCTTCACCTCTCCCCGGATCCTGCGCCCGGAACCCGGCATCCAGATCGCCCAGGGCTACGACTTCTGCGACCTCGCGTTCGTCACGACCGGCGACGGCGTCATCGCCATCGACGCCGGCACCACCGCGGACCGGGTCAAGGCCGCGCTGAGCGACCTCGACTTTCCCGCCGACGGCCGCGTCAGCCACCTGATCCTCACCCACGCGCACTGGGACCACGTCGGCGGCGCGGGCGCGCTGCGCGGTCCCGGCACCCGAGTGATCGCGCAGGCCGGGTTCCCGGCCGGGCTCGACCGCGAGCGGGACGCCCGGCCGCCGTTCCGCTATTTCACCGGGGCGGCCGGGGAATTCCAGCACGACCGCGCGCCCGACCAGCTGGTCAGCGAGCCGACGCCGCTGACCGTCGGCGGCACCGACCTCGTCCTGTACCCAACCAGCGGCGGCGAGACCGGCGACGCGCTCCTCGTCCACCTTCCCGCGACCGGCGTGCTGTTCGCGGGCGACGTGCTCATGCCCTACCTCGGCCAGCCGTTCACGGACGAAGGATCACCGGAGGGACTGCTCGAGTCGCTCGCGTTCATCGACGGCCTGCAGCCGCGCCTGCTCATCCACGGGCACCCGCCGCTGACCGATCTGCTCACCGCCGCGGCCGTTCCCGGGCTCAGGGCGGCGCTGACCCAGCTGCGCGGCGAGGTGCTCGACGCCATCCGCCGGGGCCTGGCCCGGCCGGACATCCTCGCGGCGGCCAGCCTCCCGGACGTCCTGCGCGAGCACCCGGCGGCGGTCGTCCCTTACCTGGTGACCCGCGACCACTTCACCGCGCGCCTCTACCACCAGCGCACCGGCTACTGGCAGCCGGACGGGAGCGGGATGGAGCCGTCCACCGCGGCCGAGCACGCCGCCGCGCTCGACCTGCTGGCCGGCGGCCGCCAGGAGCGGTTCGCCGACGCCGCCGCCACGCTCATCGCGCGGGGCGATCACGCGCTCGCGCTCGACATCATCAGGCCCGGCCTGCTCCGCTACCCCGCGAGCAGCGCGCTGGCCGAGCTGCGGCAGACCGCCCTGCACCGCCTCATGGAGCGATACCAGCAGTCCGACCCGTTCCAGTTCCTCATCTACGCCGAGCAGGCCGGCGCCGAGCTCGGCCCGGTCGGCTAACGGCCGAAGGCGGCCGGGCGGCTCGGGTGGCGGCCCCCCGGTCCCGGCCGGGTTCCCCGGTTCCTCCTGCGGGCGGAAGGCTCGTGCATCAGCGGCCCTGATGTGCGAGCGAGGAACTCGTCATAGGTGTCAGGCGCGGCGCCGGGGTTGGCGACGTACCGGTCAGGGGCGTTGTGCAGGACCAGCATCAGCCGCTGGGCCTCGTTCATCTCGCGGAGGGCGTCCGCCAGCTTCCCAGCGGCTCGCCTCAGTGTTGACTTCATCGGAAGCCTCCTCGTCTCTCTTACGAGGCTCGCAGTAAGACCCCCCGCTGATCATTGGGGAAAATCCTTAAACCCGTATCCCGAACGGTCGCGTGGTGCCTGCCTCAGGCGATTGGGCGGCCCAGGCAGGCGGTAATTGGTTCGCCGGATGGTGCGACCCCGGCGGATAATAGAAACATGGGCGCGCTGGTGGGACGGGATGCGGAGCTTGCCCGGCTCCGCGCCCTGCTGCACGACGCCGCCGCGGGCCGGGCGGTTACCGGGCTCGTCAGCGGCGACGCCGGCATCGGCAAGTCCCGCCTGATCGACGAGACGATGCAGATCGCCGAGCGCGACGGCTTCACCGTGCTGTGCGGCCAGTGCGCCGAGATCGGTGACAGCGTCCCGTACCTGCCGTTCGCGGACGCGTTCCGCAACGCCACGCCGCGCATCGAGAAGGCGATCAAGGCCCGCCCGGTGCTGTCGCGCCTGCTCCCGGACGGCAACGAGCAGGACCACGAGGTCGACTGGGCGGGCCTGACCCGCCAGCAGATGTTCGGCGCCGCGCTCAGCCTGCTGTCCGAGCTGGCCGCAGAGAGCCCGGTCCTGCTTGTCCTCGAGGACCTGCACTGGGCCGACGCCACCACCCGCCATCTGGTCACGTTCCTCGCCCGCATGCTGCACCGCGAGCGCGTGGCGATCATCGGCACGTACCGCACCGACGACCTGCCCCGGCGCCATCCGCTCAGGGGCGTGATCGCGGAGCTGCTCAGGCTGCCCTCGGTCGCGCTGATCGAACTCGGGCCGCTGCCGGCCGCCGCGCTGGCCGAGATCCTGTCCAACGGGCAGCACGCCCCGTCGCCGCTGTCCGCCGCCACCCTCAATTCGCTGGTGGAGCGGGCGGAGGGAAACGCCTACTACGCCGAGGAGCTGCTGACCGCCTCGTCGTGCGCGGAGGGCACGCTGCCGACGGGACTGGCCGCGCTGCTGCTGTCGCGGGTGGAGCGCGTGTCCGACGCGGCCCAGCAGGTGCTGCGGGCGGCGGCGGTGGCCGGCGGGGGCGCCTCCGACGACCTCGTTCGCGCTGCCTCCGGGCTGCCCGACGACGTCTACGAGGAGGCGGTTCGCGAGGCGGCCGGCCACCAGCTGCTGGCCTTCGACGAGCCCGATGGGTACCGGTTCCGGCACGCGCTGCTGCGCGAGGCGGTCTACGCCGACCTGATGCCAGGAGAGCGGACCCGCCTGCACGCCCGGCTGGCCAGCCTGCTCGCGGGGGCGCCCGGCGCCGCCGCCGAGCTCGCGCACCACAGCATGGCCAGCCACGACATCCCCGGCGCGTTCGCCGCCTCGGTCCAGGCGGGCATCGAGGCCGATCGCCTCGGCGCCCCGGCCGAAGCGCACCGCCATTACGACCTGGCCCTGGAGCTGTGGCTGCGGGTCGAGGGGGCCGATCGGATCGCGGACATGAGCCGCGGCAAGCTCGGCCTGAGGTCCGCGCTGGCCGCCGCGGCGAGCGGTGACGTGCCCCGCGCGGTGCACCTGCTCAGGCGGATCCGCGGCTGGGTGTCGGCCGCGACGGCACCCGCGGCGAGCGCCGAACTGCGCTGCCGGGTCGGCGAGCGGCTCGCGTACCACCTGCTGCAGAGCGAGAACAAGCAGTGGTACGCCGAAGCCCTCGACGTGGCCGAGGTGACCGTGCGGGAAGTGCTGGACGAGCCGCCGACCTGGTACCGGGCCCGCGCCATGGCGACCTACGCGATCGCGCTGATGTCGGCGTTCCGCAACGACGACGCCCGGGACTGGGCCAGCCGGGCGCGGGCGGCCGCCCGCGCCGCCGGATCGGCCTCGGTCGAGGCGGACGCGCTCGCCACCACCGGGCAGCTCGCCCTCCGCTCCGGCAGCTCGGATGAGGCGATCGGCCTCTTCACCGCCGCGATCGAGCAGGCCGGGGCGACCGGATCGGTGAGCGTCCGGCTACGCGCCAGCTACCAGCTGGCGGCCGAGCGGCTGGCGCGGGGCGAGCTCGCGGAAGCGGCCGAAGTCGCCCACCGGGGGGTGGAGTGGGCCGAGGCGGAGGGGGGCGGCCGCGCCCCGGTCGGCGTGGATCTGCAGCACCTGCACTTCCAGTCCCACTTCGCCGACGGCTGCTGGGATCACGCGCAGGAGCTGGCGGACGGGTTTCCGGTCCGGGTCACCCGGCAGGCGGAGGCGCAGCTGTCGGCGATGGCGCTGTTCGTCGACGTGGCCCGGGGCAACCCGGCGGTGGCCGAACGGCGGACCTGGCTCGAGCCGTTCTGGGACGACGTCTTCGTCGCCTACATCGCGCGCGGGATTCTGGCCGAGCAGGCCCTGTGGCAGGGCGACTACGAGCGCGCGCTGGCCGAGGCGGAAGCCGCGATCGACGCGGACGCGTGGCCCGCCCACAGCCCGTCGGTGATCCGGGTCACGGCGATCGCCCTGGCGGCGCGGGCCGACCGGGCGGCGCTGCAGCGGGCGACCGGGGATGCCGCCGGCGCCGCCGCGGACGCGGAGGCCGGCGCCGCCCTGCTCGGTGTCGCCGCCGACGGCGCCAGCTTCCCGGCCCGGCCGAAGGCGGCGCTGGGGCCGGAGGGCCGCGGCTGGCTGGCCCGCTGCGAAGCCGAGTACGCGCGCCTAACCGGGGCGAACTCCCCCGACCGATGGGAGCGGGTGCTGGCCGAGTTCGGCCCCGGCTACGTCTACGAGATCGCGCGGGCCCAGTGGCGGCTGGCCGAGGCGCTGGTGGAGGCCGGTCGCCGCGACGAAGCGACCGCCGTCTGGTGCGCGGCGCGCGATACCGCGGCCCGGCTGGGGGCGGCGCCGCTGACCGCGGCCCTCGACGACCTGGCCCGTCGCGCCCGGCTTGACCACGGGAACCGGGGCAGGCCCGAGCACGGAGCGGCCGGCGCGAGCCGGTTCGCCGCCCTGACCGACCGCGAACTCGAGGTGCTGAGGCTGCTCTCCCGGGGCATGTCCAACCGCGAGATCGGCACCGAGCTGTTCATCACCCCGAAGACGGCCAGCGTCCACGTCTCCAACATCCTCGCCAAGCTGGGCGCGGCGAGCCGAACCGAGGCCGCCGCCATCGCCTACCGCGAAGGCGCCTAGCGATCCGACCGCGACTTGGCCCTCCAGCCCGGCTACGAGGTCGCCAGGATGGTCTTCAGGAGCTGGCCGGTGTAGCTCTTCTCGTTCTTCGCGACCTGCTCGGGAGTGCCGGTCGCGACGGTGGAACTCGGCCCGGTCGGGTAACGGCCTGCGGGTACCCTGCCGGCGCTGAACCTCGCGGTGGACGGACCCGGCCACGGACCGGTGGATTTAAGAGCTTCACCAACACGCCGACTCGCGCACTGGGTGCCGTCCGCGTCAGGCTGACCGCCGCCGCGCGCGGATCACAGCCCGGGCGCCGAGCGCCGGAGCCCTGATCTGCGCAGAGTTTGACAGGACCAGGGAACGGTACATTAGGTTTGCCTTACCTAAACTTGTCCCAGAGCCTGAGTTGGAGACGATTTGCTCGCCACGCTTGTCATTTTCCTCCGTGAGGGCATCGAGGCGAGCATGATCGTCGCCATCCTGCTCGCATACCTCGATCGCCTCGGACGCCGGGAGCACTTTAAGGATGTGTTCCTCGGCGTGGGCGCGGCGCTGGTGATCGCGACAGGCGGCGGCGTGGCCGCGTATCTGACCATCCGGTCCTACGACGGCTCGCGAGTGCAGACGATCTTCGAGACGGCCACCTTCATCCTTGCCGCGGCTGTGCTCACCTACATGACGTTCTGGATGCGCAACCACGCGCGGTCGATCTCAACGGAACTGCGGTCGAAGACGGACGCGGCCCTAGACGGCAGGGCACGGTGGGGCCTGGCCCTGCTGGCCTTCCAGGCCGTCGGCCGCGAAGGACTTGAGACCGTGGTGTTCACGCTCGCGATCATCTTCTCCACCTCGACCGCCAACGCGCTGACCGGCGCGATCATCGGCCTTGCGGGCGCGCTCGTGGTCGCCTTCTTCATCTACCGGCTGGGCCACAAGCTGAACCTGGCGAGGTTCTTCACGGTCATCGGCTGTCTCCTGATGATCTTCGCCGCAGGGCTGCTCGCCGACACCGTCGAGAACCTCCAGCAACTCGGCTGGGTGCGCGTGCTTGACGCGCCGATGTGGCACACCGGGCAGATTCTGTCGGAGGACAGCTCATTCGGCGATGTGCTGCACAGCTTTTTCGGCTACAGCGATTCCCCTACCCCGCTTCAGCTCCTGGTCTACGTCGCGTACCTGGCGATCGTCATCGCCGCCTTTCTCGGCCTGCGGGCCGCCCTGCGGGTCCGCCATAAGGTGTCTCAGCCCGCGATCGAGTCACAGGGTTCCGGGGAGACATCCACGCTCGTGCGCTAGCCCTCCTTGACGGCGTCCAGCTCGACGAGGGCGGACGGGAACTGCACGACGCCGTCGGGCACCATGTCGCCCTGATAAACGTGCAGGCCGGCTGGCCGCGACCCGGCGGATCGCCGCTGACAACAGCCTCGCCAGGGTACGGGTGCTGATCCTGACGACGTTCGAGGTGGACGAGTACGTCTTCGAGGCGCTGCGGTCGGGGGCCAGCGGGTTCCTTGGCGAGGGCGCCCGCCCAGAAGTCCTGATCGACGCGATCCGCACCGTCGCCCGCGGTGACGCGCTGCTGTCGCCGTCCGCCACCCGGGGCCTCATCACCAGGTTTCTCCAGCTGCACGACAGCGAGCCGATCCGCCCCTCACCGCTGCTCGCCACCCTCACCGACCGCGAGCGCGAGGTGGTGTCCCTGGTCGCCGACGGGATGTCTAACGCCGATATCGCCCGCCAGCTCACGCTCAGCCCGCTCACTGTCAAGACGCACGCCAACCACGCCATGACCAAACTCGGCGCACGGGACCGCGCGCAACTCGTCGTGCTCGCTTACCAGACCGGCCTATCCGGTAGAGTTCCAAAACGGCGCATAAGCGGCTGACCGGCAGATTCGTCAGGACTTCGAGGAGGACAGGATGGTCTTCAGGAACTGGCCGGTGTAGCTCTTCTCGTTCTTCGCCACCTGCTCGGGGGTGCCGGTCGCGACGATCGTGCCGCCGCCGTTGCCGCCCTCGGGGCCCATGTCGATGATCCAGTCGGCGGTCTTGACGACGTCCAGGTTGTGCTCGATGACCAGCACCGTGTTGCCGTTCTGGACCAGCTTGTCGAGCACGCCGAGGAGCTTGCGGATGTCCTCGAAGTGCAGGCCGGTGGTCGGCTCGTCGAGGACGTAGATGGTGCGGCCGGTGGACCGCCGCTGCAGTTCGGTCGCTAGCTTGACCCGCTGCGCCTCGCCGCCCGACAGGGTGGTGGCGGGCTGGCCGAGCCGGACGTAGCCGAGCCCGACGTCGTTCAGCGTCTTCAGGTGCCGGTGGATCGCGGGCACCGCCTCGAAGAACGACGCGGCCTCCTCGATCGGCATGTCGAGCACCTCGGCGATGGACTTGCCCTTGTAATGGACCTGCAGCGTGTCGGTGTTATAGCGGGCGCCGTGGCAGACCTCGCAGGGCACGTACACGTCGGGCAGGAACTGCATCTCGATCTTGATCGTGCCGTCGCCCGCGCACGCCTCGCACCGGCCGCCCTTGACGTTGAACGAGAACCGGCCCGGCTGGTAACCGCGGACCTTCGCCTCGGTGGTGGCGGCGAACAGCTTCCTGACGTGATCGAAGACGCCGGTGTAGGTGGCCGGGTTCGACCGCGGGGTGCGCCCGATCGGCCCCTGGTCGACGTGCACGACCTTGTCGAGGTTGTCCATGCCGGTGACGCGGACGTGCTTGCCCGGCACGGTCCTGGCCGCGTGCAGCTCCTTCGCCAGCGCCCGGTAGAGGATGTCGTTGACCAGCGTTGACTTGCCCGAGCCAGACACGCCGGTGATCGCGACGAACAGGCCGAGCGGGAAGGCCACGTCCACGTTCTTGAGGTTGTGCTCGGTGGCGCCCTTGACGACGAGCTCGCGGCCCTTGGTCGGCTTGCGGCGAGTCTTCGGCACCGCGATCTCACGCCGTCCGGAGATGTACGCGCCGGTCAGCGACTCCTCGCTGTTGATCAGCTCGTCGACCGTGCCGGAGACGACGACATGGCCGCCGTGCTCGCCCGCGCCCGGCCCGATGTCCACCACCCAGTCGGCCGCGCGGATGGTGTCCTCGTCGTGCTCGACCACGATCAGCGTGTTGCCGAGGTCGCGCAGCCGCAGCAGCGTGTCGAGGAGCTTCTGGTTGTCGCGCTGGTGCAGCCCGATCGACGGCTCGTCGAGCACGTAGAGCACGCCGACGAGACCGGACCCGATCTGGGTCGCGAGCCTGATCCGCTGCGCCTCGCCGCCGGCCAGCGTCGCCGACGCCCGGTCGAGGCTGAGGTAGTCGAGGCCGACGTCGAGCAGGAACCCGAGCCGGGCGTTGACTTCCTTGAGGATCAGCCGGGCGATCTGCATGTCCCGGTCGGACAGCTCCAGGTTGAGCAGGGTCTTGGCCAGCTCGCCGATCGGCTCGTGGCTGTAGGCGGCGATTGACTTATCGTCGATCGTGACCGCCAGCGAGATCGGCTTGAGCCTGGTCCCGTGGCAGGACGGGCACGGGACCTCGCGCATGAAGCCGGCGAACTTCTCCCGGCTCGAGTCGGACTCCGCCTCGGCGTGCCGCCGCTCGACGTAGGTGATCGCGCCCTCGAAGTCCGTGTAATACGACCGTTCGCGGCCGTACCGGTTCTTGTAGCGGACGTGGACCTGGGTCTCGTGCCCGTACAGCAGCGCCTTCTTGGCCTTGGCGGGGAGCTTCTCCCACGGGGTGTCGAGCCGGAACCCGATCGTCTCGGCGAGCGCCTCGATGAGCCGGTCGAAGTAGTCGCTGACGTGCCCGCCCGCCCACGGGGCGATCGCGCCCTCGTTGAGCGACTTGGCCGGGTCGGGGACGATCAGCTCCGGGTCGACCTCCATCTTGGTGCCGAGGCCGGTGCACGCCGGGCAGGCGCCCCACGGTGAGTTGAAGGAGAAGCTTCGCGGCTCGAGCTCGTCGAACGACAGGTCGTCGTAGAGGCAGGCCAGGTGCTCGGAGAACATCCGCTCGCGGTGCGGGTCGGTCTCCGGCAGGTCGACGAAGTCGAGGATGACGACGCCGCCCGCGAGGCCGAGCGCGGTCTCGATCGAGTCGGTGAGTCGCCGCCGGGCGGTGTCCTTCACCGCGAGGCGGTCGATAATCACCTCGATCTCGTGCTTCTCCTGCTTCTTCAGCGTCGGCAGGCTGCCAGCGTCGCCCGCGACCTCGTCCAGACGGATGACGGTGCCGTCGACCCGCGCCCGGGAGTACCCCTTCGCCTGCAGTTCCTTGAGCAGCTCGGTGTACTCGCCCTTGCGGCCGCGGACGACCGGGGCGAGCACTTGGAAGCGGCTGCC
>Ga0302326_10031331_pt1 | contig 10622 bp, 9 predicted proteins | sample Palsa_T0_3_FD_202264 | JGI IMG/M metagenome (GOLD analysis project Ga0302326, IMG submission 202264) | Peat permafrost microbial communities from Stordalen Mire near Abisko, Sweden - Palsa_T0_3 | ecosystem: Environmental > Terrestrial > Soil > Palsa > Peat permafrost | place: Sweden: Abisko...
CTTTTCGAGAATCTTCAAGCCGCCGCGGCTGAATAATTCCAGGTCAATCGCCAGGCGCCGGTCCACCTTATCCGCCAAGGGCAGGCCCTTGAGGAACAACTCGCGAGCCACATCCACCGCCTCTTTCATGGCTCGCCGGAAACGATCGTCAAAGCGCCGCGCAAACAGATCCCCGAGCGAATAGCCGTTCCGCTCCAGGATGTCCAGCGGAATATATACGCGGTCCTTCTCAAGGTCCACGATCACGTCCTGCCAGAAGTTGGCGAGTTGCAGAGCGGTACAGGTCGCGTCGGAGAGCGCCTGCCGTTCGGCGTCCTGGTAGCCGCACAACCCCAGAACCAGACGCCCCACTGGGTTCGCGGAATATCGGCAATACGCAAACAGTTCCTCGAAATTGCGATAGCGGGTGACGGTCTGGTCCTGCTCGAACGCTTGGATCAGATGATCGAAGGGCTCGACGGGCAAGTGGTGGTCCGTGACGGTTGCCCGAAGGGCGACAAACACCGGGTGCGTCGCGCGGCCTGCGTACATCGCCCGTAGTTCGCCACGCCACCAAGCGAGCATGCGAAGGCTCTCGGCCGTGTCGCCCAGCTCATCGCCCAGATCGTCCGACCAGCGGCAAAAAGCGTAGACGTTATAGAAATCCTGGTGCAAACGCTTGGGAAGCAGGAAGCTGACTACCTGGAAATTTTCGTAATGATGCGTGGCCAGCCAGCGTGTGTAGGCCAGAGCCTCTTCGCGGGGCCACGCCCGCTGCATTTGATCCGGATCTTTGAGGAACGCCGCGGGTCCTAGAAACACGATGACTTCCGGCGCAATCAGGGGATAATCGCCGTTTTCAGGTGGCCGTTGTGGCTCATCAGATGTTGCATCACTTCCAGCAGATTGGCGAGCGGCTCCACGCCGTTTACCAAATCTCTGGCTGTGACATAGCCCCGGCCGACCACGCTCAGCGCCTTGCGGATCAGCGCCGGCGTGTGATGGAAGCTGGCCTTGCATGTGATTTCGGAGTAGTGCAGCAGCTGCGTGTCCAGATGGACCTCGGTGCCGCTCGCGCAGCCGCCGAAGAAATTCACTACACCCCCGCGCCGCAGCAAGCGGGTAGCAAGTTGCCATAATTCCGGCAATCCCACCGCTTCGATAACGACATCCGCGCCGCGGCCTTCCGTCATGGCCTTGACGGCTCCGACTACATCGGCGCCATCGGTGTTGACGATGACCTCATCGGCGCCCATCCTCGCCGCGCGGTCCAGCTGCGGCTGGCGGCGCCCAATCGCGATCACGCGCGCACCATACACGGCCTTGGCGATCCGGACGAACATGATTCCGATAGGGCCGAGCCCGATCACCGCAACGGTGTCGCCGGGACGAACATTGCTTTCCTCCAGCCCGCGCAACACGCACGCCAAAGGCTCGGCCAATGCTGCGTCCTGATATCCCACATGCGCTTCCAGTAAGTGCAGGTTCTTGCGTACAATGCGTTCCGGGATCCGGATATATTCGGCGTACGCGCCGTTATTGAACAGCAAATCCGTGCACAGATTTTCCTGGGCGCGGCGGCAGTAGTAGCACTCCCCGCAGGGCGCCGAATTGGCCGCCATCACACGCTGGCCGATGCGGAAGTCTTTGACCTGATCTCCCATAGCCACGATGTCGCCCGCCAGTTCATGGCCAAATAAAGCCGGGGGACGAATCATCCGGGCGTGGTATCCGCGGCGAAACACCTTCACATCCGTCCCGCACGTCAGCGCGGCCCGCACTCGCACCAGCACGTCGCCTGGCCCGAGTTTAGGCACGTCCACGATTTCGATCTGCAGGTGCTCTTTGCCGTACAGAACGGCCGCGGTCATCTGCTGGGTCACTTTGCTCTCACCTCTGGGGCTGTACTACGATCTTCAACGATTCCGCGCCGGGATGCAATGCCCGTTCAATTCCAACATGAATATCGCTTAATGCGTAGCGATGTGAAATCAACTCTTCCACCGGAAGCGCTCCTGAAAATACCAGGTCCGCGGATTCTTTCTGGAGATCCACGGAGGCGCTATAAGAGCCGCACAGCACCCGCTCTCCCATACAGATGTCTGCACCCGACACTTCGATTCGTTCTTGATGCGATGTTTGAGCGAACAGCAGAATGCGCGCACCTGGGCGCGAAATCGAAACGGCCTGCTCAACGATTCCTTTGGCCGAGGCAGCGATGATCACCAGATCGGCTCCGCGGCCCTCGGTCATTTGTTTGATGGTGCTCTCGAAGGCGGCATTGCGCGGATCGAACGCTTCCAACGCCCCAAACTTGAGCGCCAGTCTTCGGCGGGACTCGAATGTGTCGGTCGCGACGATCCGGACACCCGCGCTGGCCGCCATCATGGTGAAGATTAGTCCCACCGGACCTTGCCCCAGAATCGCCACCGTATCGCCGGGCAGCGGGTTCAGTTGCTTCATTCCCTTCAGGCAGGTATTGACCGGCTCGACGAAGGAGGCGGCGTCGAACGATACACCGGCTGGAATCTTCTCAATGCCGCGCTCGACAATCCAGTCCATGACGCGCACATATTGCGAAAACCCGCCGCCCGCGGGTTCGTACCCGGCGGTAACGCCCACCTTCTTGTACACCGGGCATTGGGCGTACAGCTTCTTGCTGCAGTAAAAACATCTTCCGCAGGGAATGTGGTGAAACACAATCACGCGGTCACCCGGCCGGTATTTGGTCACGCCGGCACCCACGGCGGCGATTACCCCGGCTGTTTCGTGCCCGTAAATGCGCGGCCCGGGCAACAAGTTGTAGGCGATCTTCTTGAGATCCGTGGGACAGATACCGCAGCTTTCGACGCGGATCAACACTTCGCCGGCTCCGATCTCAGGAACCGGCACGGACTCCACCGCGACCGTGCTCGCCCCCTTGTAGACAGCGGCGTGCATGGTCGAAAGGGCCGGTTCGGCGGCCACGAGTCTAGAATCGGCAGTCGGCAAGAAAATCTCCAAGGGCATCGGCGGCCCTTCGGCAGTTCCGGTCGAACTCAATCAATTGTGGCATTACTGTGAACGGCCGCGCCATAGCCGCCAATGCAATCCGGGTCCGCGAAAAATCTCCCCGCGCATTGCGGTAGCGGTTGAAATCGAGCGGCAGAGTATCACCGGCCCGATCCGATACGGCCCGAATACATAAGAACGGAACGCCCCATTCCGCAGCTTTTCTTTGCACCGAGGCGGCTTCCATATCGACGGCGATCGCGGCGCTCTGGTTGCGCAGCGTGCGTTTCTCGGCGGCGGTGATCGCCACCCGGTCGATGGAATGAACCGCACCCCGCACGCATGGGCCTTGACTATGAATGGGCGTATCAGCGCACACCACCACGTCCCCAACCCGCAGTGCCGGATCGAGCGCCCCGCATAATCCCGTGCTGATCATCCCATCCACGCTTTTCTTTTCCCTTAACGCCTCGAATACCAGCGACTCACCGGGTCCATTGGCCACCATCCACCAACGATCTCCGTTCCATTGCGCTTCACCAGCGAACCTTGCACCGGGCCAAACGAGGTCTGCGGTCTCTCCCATCCGCTTCCGAATCCCATCGAACTCACGCCGTTCGGCGGCCACCAATAGCCAGGTCTTCACAATAACCATTCGCCTGAAACCACTCCGCGGCGCGCCTTAGCGCGTTCACAGCCGCCCCGGCGGAATATCCTAACTCGCGCGCGGCTTTGTCGTGCCGCACCCACATCTTCTTGCGCGCCATACGGACACCATCGAGCGGCGCCCTTGGCTCCTGCCCGGTCACGGCGGCCCAGCCGGTAGAGGCCATTCCCGCGGCGTAAGCCATAGCGTAGGGAATCCGTGTCTTCGGCGCCGGCCTGCCGGTCGCTTCTTCGAGCTTTCCAAAGATCTCCTGGAGCGTCAGATTCTCGCCCCCCAAAATATAACGTTCCCCCACGCGTCCGCGCTCACACGCCAGAAGGTGTCCCACGGCAACATCACCCACATAGACGACATTCAAACCGGTATCGAGGTACGCCGGCATCGCTCCCCGCAAAAAATCGACCACAATCTTCCCCGTTGGCGTGGGCCGGAAGTCATGATCTCCGACCGGAGCCGTGGGATTCACGATCACTACCGGAAATCCCTGTTCTGCAAACTGAAGCGCGATCTTCTCGGCCAGGAACTTGGAGCGCTTGTAAGGCCCCTGCATCTCCTCCAGGCCGGCCGGCGTGTCCTCGGAACCCAGATCACCCTTCCGCATTCCGATACAGCCGACGGTGCTGGTATACACGCACCGTTCCACTCCCGCTCTTTTCGCTGCGGCCAGCAAACTGCGCGTGCCGTCGACATTCGAGCGATACATCTCTTCCGGCCGGGGCGCCCACAGCCGGTAATCGGCTGCAATATGATAGACAGCGCCACAGCCCTCGACGGCTCTTGCCAGGGAGTCCTCATCCCGCAAGTCACCGACAACCGTCTCAATTCCTTGCAACTCCGTCAGCGCTTTCGCGCTCCGCGCCGGATCCCGGACCAATCCCCGGACTCGTTCTCCGCGCAGCAGTAACTCCCGCGCCACGTGCCAGCCTACAAACCCCGTGGCTCCCGTCACCAGAACGGGTTTCATTCCTTCAACTCAGCAGCCAGCTCAGCGACTTGAACGGGTCCATCATCTTCGAATTCACGCCGTACGCCGAAGAAGGCTCATACCCGCAATGCACCATGCAATCCTCGCAGCGCGGATCGTTGCCAGTACCGTAATTTTCCCACTGCGTTTTGGTCATCAGCTCTTCGAAGGTGTTGTAATGCCCGTCGGTGATCAGATAGCAGGGGCCTTTCCAGCCCTTGACGTTATAGGTCGGCATGCCCCATGCCGTGCAGGGCAACTCGCGCTCGCCCTTCAGGAAATCCATGTAAACCGGCGAGGAAACCAGCGGAAACCGCTTGGCCATCTTCTCGATGTCCTTGAACTTCTCATGGACGTCGTCGCGCGTGAGGAACATTTCGCGATCGTTCACCGCGGAGTAGCCGTAGCCCGGCGAAATAGCGTGCCCATCGACGCCCAACGTTTCGAGAAACTCGAACAGTTGCCAGACCTCCTTCATATCGGTTTCTTTGAAGACCGTCGTATTGGAGAACACCTTGAATCCGGCCTCCTTGGCGGCACGAACGCCGTCGATAGCTTCTTTGAAGACGCCTTCGCGCTCCACCGCGATGTCATGGCTCTTCTCTAAGCCATCCAGGTGAACGTTAAAGACCAGGTTGGGGTGCAGTTTGAAATCCTTCAGGCGCTTGCGCAGAAACATGCCGTTGGTGCACAGCTGGATGTAGCGGCCGCGCTTCAGGATTTCATCGCACATCACCCCGATGTCAGGCAGCAGCAACGGCTCGCCGCCGCAGATTGAGACCATCGGCGCTCCGCATTCGTCCACGGCTTTTAAGCAATTCTCCAGGGACACACGGTCGCGGATGCTGGCCTCGTACTCACGGATGCGCCCGCACCCGGTACAGGTAAGGTTGCAGGCGTGCAGCGGCTCCAGCATCATCACCAGCGGGAAGCGCTTATTGATCATGGGATGCGGCTTGCGGTCGCTCTTGGCTGAGGGAATCTGCGCGTGTACGATCTTGAACGGGTTCGCCAGGTCGTCGGCCGGCGCGACGTTTTTCTGCCACTCCGGTTTCGGCCGCATCTTGTTCTTCGCGATGTAGGTTGCCATATCGGCTACCTGGGATAGCGGAACTCTCATAATCGGTATGCTCCGTTCGCGCCTCTCGACTTCAGGTAGCTGGACAGAGCCAGTACCGGAAACGAATGACGATAGTAGTGATATTGCAAATAGAAGACGCCGGGAAAACCGGTGCCCGTAGATAACTCTTCGTTCCAGCCACCATCCTGCCGCTGCGTCTCGATCAGATACTCCACACCCTGCTGGACGCTGCTGCTGATGGTGTCGCCCGAGGCCAGCAGCCCCAGAACCGCCCACGCCGTTTGCGAAGGCGCGCTCGCGGCCGGGACGTAACCGTTCTGCGCGTAACTGGCGCAGCTCTCGCCCCACCCGCCATCGGCGTTTTGAATGGAACGCAGCCACTCGCCCGCGCGCAGGATATACGCTTCGCGATCGTCTTCGCCCGCGGCTTCGAGCCCGCGCAGCGCGAGGAACGTGCCATACACGTAATTGACGCCCCAGCGTCCCGCCCAGCTGCCGTCCGCCTCTTGCGTGCGCTTTAGATATTCGACGCCGCGCCGCATCGCCGGATGATTGCGCTGGACGCCGCAAGCCCCCAGCGCCTCGAGCACCCGGCCGGTGATATCGGGACAGGTGGGATCGAGCATCGCGTTATGATCCGCAAAGGGTACCGAACTCAGAAATTGCCAGTTATTGTCGACGTCGAATGCCGCCCAACCGCCGTCTTTCGATTGCATCGCCAGCAGCCAGTCGACGGCGCGGCGCAGGCAAGCATCCTGTTTCACGGCGTCAGTGCCGCGGGCCCGCGCCAGTGCGAGCAGCACCTGTGCGGTATCGTCGATGTCCGGATAAAATTCGTTGGCAAACTCGAAATACCAGCCCGAGGGCTCCACACGAGGACGCTTGACGCTCCAGTCACCACGCCTGCGGACCTCCTTGGTCAGCAGCCAATCTGCGGCCCGCGCCATCGCATGATCGGGCGCCAAGCCGGATTCGCCGAGTGCGTAAGCGGCGATCCCGGTGTCCCACACCACTGAGAAACACGGCTGGAAGTAGAAGCCCCGTTCGTCGTCGACCAGCAGGTTGAAGAATTGCTGCTCGGCCTCCTGCATGTCAGGGTGGTCCTTCGAATAACCCAGCAGATCGAGCGCCATGATGACGTAAAACATGGGAGGATAAATCGCTCCCAGACCGTCGGTATAACGGGTGCGTTCCAGAATCCACTGCTCAGCGCGGCGGATGGCCTTTTGGCGCAATCCTTTTGATCCGTGCCGCTCCCAGAATTTCACGGACTTGTCGGCAAGGAGGAAGAAATTACGCCAGCTCCAGAACCCTTCATCGTTGGGAAAGCTCAGGGGGACGCCGGGGACCAGGAGTTCGTCCACCGTAAACCCTGCCGGCACCGGACGCCGCGGGTTCATGGCATGAACGATGGAGAGCGGAATTACAATCGCCCGAGTCCACGAGGACATCTCATAGATCAGCCGGCCCAGCAACATGCCTTCGGGGGGAATCGACGGCGTGTGCTCTCGCGGATACAGCCCGAACAGGCTGAGGTTCACTTTGACGTAGCTGTTGGCCGCCTGCAACCCGCCCATTGCCAGGACACGGGCGCGCAAACGGCTAAGATCGGGATCGTCGTAAGGCAATCCCGCCAGCTTCAAGGCCGTGTAGGCCTTCACTGACGCGCTGATTTCCGAAGGCCCGTGGGAATAGATATTGAAACCGCCATCCGGCAACTGCCGTGCCAGGATCGACCGCACCGCCCGCCCGATTCGCTCCCGGGTAGGCGGATTCCATACGCCATCGACCGGCGGATGACGCCACAATTCCAGCAAAATGTAATCGGATTCGAGCGTGGTATCAGCCGTGAGGTCGGCCCACCAGTAGCCGTCCCGGTGCTGCTTCCCGAGCAGAAAATTCACCCCTTGCCGCAGGGTCTGCGAACAGGCCGAGATCAGCGCGTCGGTAAGTTGAAGGCTCGGACTCATACCCGGGCGATGGTCTGGAGCTGAACCGTTCGGCTCAATTCGGAGGGAAGATTAAAGCGCACGTCTTCCTCTTTGATTTCCACTTCTTCCAGTTCGCCGTAGCCAAAACCGTGCAGCGATTCGATCAGCTCCTGGACCAGATTCTCGGGGGCTGACGCTCCCGCGGTTACTGCAATTCTATCCACGCCCTGAAGCCATTCCGGGCGGACTTCGCTCAGATCGTCTATCAAGTGGGAGGCCACGCCCTCTTTTACGCAAACCTCCACCAGCCGACGGGAGTTCGAGCTGTTCTGCGAACCCACCACCAGCAAAAGCTGGCACATCGGCGCTACGGCTTTGACCGCTAGCTGCCGGTTTTCCGTGGCATAGCAGATATCCTGCGCCGCCGGACCCTGAATTTTGGGGAACCGTTCGCGCAAGCGAGTCACAATGTCCTGGGTCTCGTCCAAACTCAAGGTGGTTTGGGTGATAAAAGAAACTCTTTCCGGGTCTTTCACGTTAAGGCGATTGACGTCTTCCACGTTCGAAACGAGTACGGTGGCCTCGGGCGCTTCGCCTAGTGTACCGATGACCTCGTCGTGATCCTTGTGCCCTATCAACACGATCGTAAAGTCTTTCTTGGCGAACTTCACGGCTTCCAGGTGCACTTTGGTGACCAATGGGCAAGTAGCGTCTATCACTTGCAAATTCCGCTCCTCAGCCTGCCTCCGCACCAACGGGGAAACGCCGTGGGCGCTGAAAATCACCCGCGCTCCGGCGGGCACCTCATCCAGTTCCTCGACAAAAATGGCCCCGGCCGCCCGCAACTCGTCGACAACATGCTTGTTATGTACTATCTCCTTACGCACATAAATGGGCGCCCCATAAAGGTCTAAGGCGATCTTTACCACATCGATCGCGCGTACGACTCCGGCGCAGAAACCCCTTGGTCTCAAGAGGATAATCTTCTTGGTCGAGACTGCTTGCGGGGCGGTAGCAGAAGTGGCCATAGGTGTTTCAATTATAACAACCAGGTTGCGGTAGCCGGAAGTACTAGTAGTCAAACGGCGACTTAGGGGGCCGGGAGGCTATTCGCGGCTTTGAACCGTCCGAAGTCGTTCGGGCAGTCAATATAAAGACAGTGCCACCGCGCTAAGATAACAGTTTGGCTACAGACCTCATCTCGGAGATCGACCGGCGCCGGCTCGACATCGCTGCGCGGTTGCCTGAGATTAAGGCCGACGCGTTGCTGGTTAGCTCCCCGGCCAATATCCGCTACCTTTCGGACTATACCGGTTCCAACGGTCTCATTCTGTTATTGGCGTGCGAGACCCATTTTTTCACCGATCCCCGCTATGAAATCAGCGCCCGCGAGAACATCACTGGCAAGGTCCATATTGTCAAGGGTCCGCTGATCGCAGGGGTGATCCAGATCATTAAGCGCAAGCGTCTGAAAAGGATTGGCTTTGAGAGCGCCTGGACCCAGTTCGAAGCCTATCAGCGCCTCAAAGAGGATCTTCCCCTAGGGGCCTCCCTCGTCCCGGCCGGCCGCATCGTCGAAGAACGCCGGATGCTGAAGTCGCCAGCCGAGATCGACACCATTCGGCGCAGCGTCAACCTCAACTCGGAGGCATACGCGCGTGTGCTCAAGCGCATACGGCCCGGCGTGCGCGAATCGGATGTGGCTGCCGAAATTGAGTACCAGATGCGGATGCTGGGTGCCGAGAAGCCGTCTTTTGACACCATCGTCGCCGCCGGCGCCCGCTCTGCCTTGCCGCATTCGCAACCGACTTCTAACCGGATTGACGCGAATGAACTATTATTGATCGATATGGGCGCAAGCCTTGAAGGCTACGCCAGCGACATGACCCGTGTCATTCACCTCGGCCAGCCGCCCAAACGGATTCGCGAAATGTACCGCGCCGTACTGGAGGCGCAACTGGCGGGCATCGCCGCGGTTCAGGAAGGGACTACTGCCGGAAAGATAGACGCCACCACCCGAAACGTCCTGAAACAGCACAAACTGGACAAGGAGTTTGTCCATTCGACTGGGCACGGCCTGGGTCTTGAGATCCATGAACCTCCCCGGATTGGAAAGAAGGACAAGACTCGGCTCCGGGCCGGCATGGCCATCACCATCGAGCCCGGAGTTTATGTGGAAGGGCTGGCGGGGATTCGTATCGAGGATACGGTTCTGGTAACCAAGAACGGTTGCGAAGTGCTGACTCCCACCTCTAAGGAATTTGTCCAGCTTTAGTCGATTCACTTATAAATGACCAACCAAGAAATCAAAGAGCTGCTTAAAATTTTCGACGAAAGTGGCGTCGCGGAGATGGAAGTCCAGCGCGGTGAAAATCGTTTGCGCCTGCGCCGGGCGCTGACCACCCAGGAACTGGAGCTCCCGGCCGCAATTCCTGCGCCAGCCCATGCTCACGCTTCCACATCCACTGCGGCGCCTTCAACTGGATCGCCAAAACCGTCGGGATCCGATCCCACGCACACCTTGGTGAAATCGCCGATCGTTGGGACGTATTACGACGCCCCCTCTCCGGAAGCCGCGCCTTTTGTGAATATAGGCGATACGGTGGAACCGGGCCAGATTCTCTGCATCATCGAATCGATGAAGTTGATGAACGAGATCGAGGCGGAGATGGCGGGTACCTTGGTCCACAAGCTGGTGGAAAACGGGCGCCCGGTGGAGTACGGCGAGGCTTTGTTCGCCATCCGTCCGAAATAGGGCATGTTCAATAAGATTCTGATCGCCAATCGCGGCGAGATTGCCCTCCGCATCATCTGCGCCTGCAAGGATTTGGGCATTCGCACCGTCGCGGTCTACTCGGAAGCCGACCGCCACAGCCTGCACACCCGCTTTGCCGATGAGGCCATATGCATCGGCCCCGCCAAAAGCTCGCGCAGCTATCTGGATATCCCCGCGGTCATCAGCGCGGCCGAAATCACCAACGCCGAAGCGGTGCATCCCGGTTACGGCTT
>Ga0302326_10031332_pt1 | contig 10622 bp, 11 predicted proteins | sample Palsa_T0_3_FD_202264 | JGI IMG/M metagenome (GOLD analysis project Ga0302326, IMG submission 202264) | Peat permafrost microbial communities from Stordalen Mire near Abisko, Sweden - Palsa_T0_3 | ecosystem: Environmental > Terrestrial > Soil > Palsa > Peat permafrost | place: Sweden: Abisko...
GCGCCTGGGCCTGGGCCGCGCCCGCAGCATGCAGCTGCGCCTCGTGCGCTGCGGCGGCCGCAGCCCCGGCGCGCGCGGTCTCGACGGCGGCGGCCTGCGACTGGGCGCGCTGGGCCGCGAGGGCCTGGAGCTGGGCCTGCTGGGCGGCGACGGCCTGGACGTGCATCCGCTCCGCGTCGGTCGCCTGGGCTTGAGCCTGCCGCGTCGAGGCCTCGAGCTCGGCCTGGCGCTGGGCCGCAGCCTGGGCGGTGGCCGCGGCGGCGGCGGCTTGGCCATTGGACGCGGTCTGGCCGCCGGGTCCATGCGGGGGAGCGCCTGGCGGGAGACCAGCCGGCGGACCGCCGGCGACATGCTGCCCCTGGAGCCCGTTCGGCGCGCCCGCAGGCGGCTGCGGCGGAGGGCCGCCGGGGCCGGACTGGGCGAACGGCGGCGCGCGGCCTTGCGGCGCCGCGCCTTGCGGTCCTGGTCCCGGCTGTGATCCGGGGTATCCCGGCGGTGGTCCGCCGGCGCCGCGCTGCTGCAGGACGGTGGTGACCAGCTGCTGCGCCGCCTGGGCGGCCTGCCAGTCGCGCGCGGCCTGCTGGGCGTCGTTGGCCTGCTCGGCGTAGCGCGCGGCCTCGGCTTCGCGCCGGTAGCGCTCGGCGGCCCAGTAGGCGTCGTCCTGCTGCGCCTGGGTCTGGTGGTAGTCGCGCCAGTCGGGGTTGGAGGCCTGGTCGCTCTGCCACTGGGCGTCCTCGGCGTCGATGGCCTGCTGGCGCGCCTGCCAGTTGGCCTGCGCCACCGCCTGGCGCTGGGCGCGCTGGGTGGCCGCGTCGAGGTCCCGCGCCCTGGCGAGGAAGCGGCCGGCGATGTCGGCTTCGTCCGCGTCCGGCGCCGCCGCATCGCCGCCGGCGTCGTAGACCACCACCAGGGCGCCGTTGTCGTAGCCGTAGCTGCGGTCGTGGTCACGAACCAGGTAGGGCGTCTGGGCCCCCGGCTCGTAGTAATAGTAGCGGTAGCTGCCGTCGGCGAGCGGCTCGGCCACCCGCATCGACTGGTCGTCGCCGCGCCACACCCAGGGCTGTTCGCCGCCGTAGTTGAAAGTGTAATCGGGCGGCGCATCGCCGAACCCGGAGTTCATCGCCGCCGCGCGGTCGGCGAAGGCGTAGCGCTGGCCAGAGTTGGCGAGCGATCCGAGGGTGGCCGGCGGCGCAGGGGGCAAGGCGTCGGCCCCGGGGGCCGGCGCGATCGGCTGCGCCGCATTGGACAGCGCCAGCGACGATAGCGGCGCAGGCGCCGTCGCGGCATTGGTCGGCGCGGCGCCCTGGTTGCAGCCGGCGAGCACGCCCATGGCCGCCACGACGGCGAGGCTGGAGGCCCCGCGGCTCAGGTTCCGTACGCTCGCCATGTCGCTTGAGTCCTCGTGCGCCCCCGCACACCGCGGCGGACGTAGCACATGCATGAACGATCAGGAGCCCGGCTGGTTCAATGGACGGCAGGGATCGCCACGCCGCGGCAGCCCCGCCCGGAGCAGACCTTGAGTTTGCCCACCGGCGCCTCCACAAACCCCGACGGGCGGATCGGTCGCCCTTCGGCGGTGCGCGCGGGTTCGGTTGGAAGAGCATCAGGTCACGGACGCGCCGCGGCGGCATCTCGGCGCCGGGCACGCGACGGTGCTGGCGCTGGGCATGATCATGACCACCGACACGCTGAAGACGGCGCCCACCGTGGCGCTGAACATCGGGACCTGGCACTTCTACGGAACCTGGGTGCTCGGCGGCCTGATCTCGATGGTGGGGGGGTTCTGCTACGTCGAGATGGCCACCGCCTTCCCCGACCCCGGCGGCGACTACAACTTCCTGCGCAAGGCCTATGGGCGCGAGGTGGGCTGGCTGTTCGCCTGGTCGCGGTTCTCGATCATGCACACCGGCTGGATGGCGCTGATGGCGTTCATGTTCGCCGACTACGCCGGCGACCTCTTCGGCCTCGGCCACATCGGCCGCACCCTGTTCGCGCTGGCGACGATCGGCGCGCTGATGGGGCTGAACCTGACGCACGTGCGGCGGGGGTTCCTGACCCAGGCCGGGCTGATCGGGCTGGTGACGCTGGGCTTCGCGGCGGTTGTGGCGGCGGCGGTGACGCTGGCGGTGACCGGGCGGCTGCCGGCGACCGCGCAGCTCCCGGCGCACACTGCGGCGGCGCCGTCGCTGGGCCAGTACACGGTGGCGCTGATCTATATCTTCCTGGCCTATGGCGGCTGGAGCGACGCGGCGACGCTGTCGGCGGAGGTGCGCAGCGACCGGCGCGGGATGCTGATCGCCATCATGGGCAGCCTGGCGGTGCTGATGGCGATCTACCTGGCGCTGAACTGGGCGATGATGGTGGGACTGGGTCCCGGCGCCCTGGCCGCCAGCACCGCGCCGGCGGCCGACCTGATGGGCCGCGCGTTCGGGCCAGCTGGCAAGACCTTGATCGTGGCGGTGGTCGGGGTCTCGGCCATCGCCAGCATCAACTCCACCCTGATCGTCGGCGCCCGCACCACCTACGCCGCCGCCCGGGACGTCCCCCTCCTGGCCGCCATCGGCCGTTGGGACGGCGCCCGCGGCGTGCCGGCCCGCGCAGTGCTGGCCGAGGGCGGCTTCGCCATGCTGCTGGTGATCGCCGGGACCTTCGCCCAGAGCGGCTTCAACGCCATGGTCGACTATATGACGCCGGTCTACTGGCTGTTCGTGCTGATGAGCATGGGCGCGTTGATCATCCTGCGCCGCCGCCACCCGCAGGCGCCGCGGCCGGTGAAGACGCCGCTGTTCCCGCTGTTCCCGGCTCTCTTCATGGCGGTCTCGCTCTACATGTTCGTGGCGGGCCTGTTCGACCTGGGCGCGGGCGCGCTTTACGGCGCTGGGGTCATGGTCGCGGGGGCCGTGCTGATCCTGGTCCTGCGGCTGCAGCGCCCGGCCCGCGCGCCGGCGCAGTAGCCGCCCTTGGCGACGGCGGCGGCGCCGATAAGATGGCGGCCGTCGGCTTGGAGATGTCATGCGCGGGCTGAAGTCGGGTGCGGGGGCCTGGATCGCGGCGCTGACGCTGGCGCTGGTGGTCGCCGGCGGCGCGCGGGGCGCGATCACGGTCTCGTTCTACTCGCACGGCTGGGGGATGGGGCCGCACGGCTTCATCTACTTCCCGCACGCCTTCGTGGTGATCGAGCGGACCGACGCCGCCGGCGCGCGGGCCAGCGAGGAGACCTACGGCTTCACGGCGGTGGGGCAGGACCCCAGCGTGCTGATGCATCCGACGCCCGGCGAGGTCATCCCGGAGGACCCGGTCTACCTGAAGAAGTCGATCCTGCACTTCACCGTCGAGGCCACCGAGGCCCAGTACCAGGCGCTGAAGGCCAAGGTGGCGGCCTGGGCCGCACCGGGCAGCCCGCTCTACGACCTCAATGGCCACAATTGCATCACCTTCGTCGCCGAACTGGCTGGCGCGCTCGGCCTGCAGGCCCCGCCGCCCACCGGGCGCGATCCGGGCAGGTTCCTGGAGGGCGTGCGCCAGCTCAATCCCGGGCGTCTGATCGGCGCCGCCGCCGACCCGCCGGGCGGACACGGCGGGTAGGTTCGTAGCCGTATGGCGACGCTTTGAATTGCGACGGATTCGGGCCAAGAGTTCAGCCAGGGTCGCGGCGGGCGTCGGTGGTAGTCGCGGAGGGTGGAATGGTGCGCGTATGGGGCTGAGAACCAAGTTCAACCTGATGCTGCTCGTCGTGGCCGTGGTGGGCGTGGCGCTCTTCGCCCTCGCCTCGACGCCGATCCTGCAGGGCATGGCCCGCGACGACGTGCTGCAGGATTCGCGCATCATGATGGAGAGCGCGGCCGGGGTGAGGAAATACACCTCCGAGCAGGTGGCGCCGTTGCTGGAGCCCAAGATGGGCGAGACTTTCCATCCGCAGGCGGTCTCGGCGTTCGCGGCGACCAAGACCTTCGACGTGCTGCATGCGAAGTTCCCCGACTACACCTACCGCGAGCCGGCGCTGAACCCGACCAACCCGGAAGACCAGGCGGCCGACTGGGAAAGCGACATCATCAACGGCTTCCGCAACGATCCGAAGCTGGAGGAGACTTCGCTGGTGCGCCAGACGGCCACCGGCGACGCCCTGGTGCTGGCGCGGCCGCTGACCGCCAAGCAGGCCTGCCTCACCTGCCACTCTACCCCGGCGGCGGCGCCGAAATCGATGATCGCCATCTACGGGCCCGACCACGGCTTCGGCTGGAAGCTCAACGAGGTGGTGGCGGCGCAGATCGTCAGCGTGCCGATGGCGGTGCCGCTGGGGATGGCCAACCAGGCCGAGCTGCTGTTCCTGGGCATCTACGTGGGCGTCTTCGCGCTGCTGTTCGTGATCCTGAACCTGATGCTGAACCTGCTGGTGCTGCAGCCCATGGACCGGATGACCCGGACCTCGGAGGCGGTCAGCCTGGGCCAGCTCGACGCGCCCGAATATGTGCGCGGGGGCAAGGACCAGATCGCCCGGCTTTCGGCCGCCATCAACCGCATGCGCCGCAGCCTCCAGGAGGCCCTGCGCATGCTGTCCGGCGAGTAAAGGCCTCTTAAGCGCGATGGGCGGCTATTTCCTCAGCTATGCGCGCGGCGACGCGGTGACGGCCCTGCAGTTCGCCGACGACCTGATCGCCGCGGGCGTCGATCTGTGGGTCGACCAATACAACATCCGCCCCAGCGAGCACTGGGACCGCGCCGTGGAGGCGGCGGTGCGCGAGGCCCGAGGCATGGTGGTGATCCTGTCGCCGCGCTCGGTGGCCTCGGCCAACGTCGCCGACGAGATCTCGGTGGCGGTGGACGAGAAGAAGCACGTCATCCCGGTGATGATCGAGGCCTGCACGCCGCCGCTGCGGCTGACCCGGGTGCAGTGGATCGACGCCACCCGCGACCGCGGTGCGGCGCTTGCCCGCTGCGTCGCAGCCATCAAAGCCGGGGCGCTGGCCGCGCCCCCGATGGTCCCCGCGAGCGTCGCCGCGCCCCTGCCGGCGGCGGAGACCCTGGCGCCGGAGGTGCTGGCGCAGGCCGAACGGCAGCTGACCCCGCTGGTCGGGCCGATCGCCGGCGCGCTGGTGCGCCGCGCCGCGGCCCGCGCCGCCACGCCGGCCGAGTTCTACGCCGACCTCGCCACCCGCCTGCCGGGCAAGGGCGACAGCGAGCGCTTCCTGGCCTCGGTGTGGGATGCGGGGACCAGGCCCGCCGCGCCCGAGGCCGCGGCTGCGCCGCCGCCGCCGGGCGAGGCGGCGGCGATCCCTCCCGAGGTGCTGGCGACGCTGACCCGGGCGCTGATCCACCACCTCGGCCCCATCGCCGCGACCCTGGTCTCGCGCGAAAAGGCCCAGGCGACCTCGACCGAGGACCTGCGCCAGCGCCTCAGCCTGCGGATCGCCGGGCCGCGCGATCGGGGCGTGTTTCTGAAGGAGACCGCGCGGCTCTGAGGCCCGCGAGGAATTCGCGCCGCCTGCGGTAACCCAAAGCCCGCGGCGGGCGTAGAATGGGCGTTGCCCGCCAAGGAGGCCTCGGATGGCCGCTCTCATCAATCCCGCGCTCGCCGGCAAGGCGATCCGCACCACCCTGGTCGCCGGCGCGGTCGGCGCCGCCCTAATTATGGCCGGGCTGGTCAGCAACCAGGCCGGCGCGGTGACGCCGCTGGCCCCGCCAGAGCGGCTGCCGCCCCCGGTGGTGGACGCGCCGCGCACCGGGACCTCGCAGACGGCGGTGCTCTCCGGCGGCTGCTTCTGGGGCGTGCAAGGCGTCTTTCAGCACGTGCGCGGGGTGCGCCAGGTGCTGGCGGGCTACGCCGGCGGAGCGGCCCAGACCGCCAACTACGACCTGGTCTCCACCGGCGGCACCGGCCACGCGGAATCGGTGCAGATCGTGTTCGATCCCAGCAAGATCTCCTACGGCGAGATCCTGCGGATCCTCTTCTCGGTGGCCACCGACCCGACCCAGACCGGCGGCCAGTTCCCCGACCAGGGCTCGCAGTACCGCACCGAGGTCTGGTACGTGAACGACGCCCAGCGCGACGTGGCCCAGCGCTATATCGCCCAGCTCAACGCCGCCCACCTGTTCCGCCGACCGATCGCCACCCGGGTGGATCCCTTCAATGGCTTCTACATGGCCGAGACCTACCACCAGGACTATCTCGTCAACCACCCCGAGCAGCCCTACATCGCGACCTATGACATCCCGAAGGTGGAGGCCCTGAAGGCGTTGTTCCCGGAGGACTGGCGCGGCGCACCGGCGCTGGCGGGCTGAGGACGGCGCCCGCGGTTAGGTCGCGTAGCCGGCAGGACGCCGAGACGCGGAGGGATTGCTGGAGCTAAGCTTACGCGATGGCATTCGGAGGGGGCGGGCGTCATGGATCGTCGAGCGGTGATAGGCCTGGGCGTCGCTTCCGCCGCGGCCATGCGGGCTGAAGGCTCGGCCTGGAGCCAGGACCGCGCCCCGCCCGCCGACGCCGGTCGCTCGACCGCCGTCAAGCTGATCGCCATCTACGATCGCCCCGACGATCCGGAGGCCTTTTTCAGGCACTATGAGACGGTGCACGCGCCCCTGGTGAAGAAGACGCCCGGGCTGCAGAGCTTCGTGCTCAACCGGGTCACCGATGACCTGCTGGGGGCCCCGACGTGCGTGCTGATCGCCGAGATGACCTATCCCGACCGCGCCACCTTCGACGCCGCGATGAAGAGCCCGGAGAACCAGGCCGCGGGGCAGGATCTGATGAGCTTCGCCAAGGGCAAGGTCAGCATTGTGGTGACGGACAGCGCATCGGCCTGAGGGCTCGGCCGCGACGCGCCGGGGCCGCTACCGCGCGTAGAGCCTGAGCGAGACGGCCAGCGCGCCGACCAGGACGAGGTAGGCGGCCGTACAACCGCCGACGAACAGGCGATCGGCCAGGCGGGCGGTGGCGGTGCGGCGGGAATTTCGCATCGGAGGCTCCTGTTTCACTGCAAACAGCGCGGGACGGGCGGAGTTCCCGGTCCGCGGATACGGCCTGCACGCTAGGCGTCCAACCTCTCGACCGGGTTTCCGCGAGGTGTCCGATCCGACGTGGGCCGGAGCGTGACGCGGGCGTCAGCTTTCTTGACAGGACGCCGCGCCGCGCGGCATGGGCGAGGCTCGTTCAGCGAGGAGCGCGCGGGTGGCGGACGAGGACAGCCTGGAGGCCTTCGAACGCTTCGACTTCACCGATCCGCAAGGGCGATGGACCCGGCCGGTTTACCGGCGCGGCGCCGGGCCGGCGGTGATCGTGATCCACGAGATGCCAGGCCTGCACCCGCTGGTGCTGCGCTTCGCCTCGCGCGTCGCGGCCGAGGGGATGACGGTGTTCTGCCCCTCCCTGTTCGGCGACGCCGGCCGGCCGGTGACGCCGCTGAACGCGCTCGGGGTAATGGTCAAGGGCATCTGCATCCGCCGCGAGTTCGACGTCTGGGCCACCGACCGCTCCAGCCCGATCGTCGACTGGCTGCGGGCGCTGGCCAGGCAGGCGCACGCGGAATGCGGCGGGCGCGGGGTCGGCGCGGTGGGCATGTGCTTCACCGGCAACTTCGCCCTGGCGATGATGACCGAGCCGGCGGTGGTGGCCCCGGTGCTGAGCCAGCCGTCGCTGCCGATGGCGATGGGACCCGGCAAGGCCAAGCGCAGCGCCGGCATCGGCGCCTCGTCGGCCGAGATCGCCTGCGCCCGCAGGCGCCTGGAGGACGAGAACCTGACCATGCTGGGCCTGCGCTTCCACGGCGACACCTTCGTGCCCCCCGAACGCTTCGCCGCCCTGCAAGCGGCGCTGGGTCCCAGGTTCGAGGCGGTGGAGATCGATCCCAAGGACGCGGCGAGCGACACCCACATGGCCATGGCGCACTCGGTGCTGACCCTGCACCTGAAGGACGACGAACCCGACGGCCCGACCAAAAGGGCCGAGCAGCGGGTGATCGCGTTCTTTAAGGAGCGGACGGGGGCGGGAGACTGAACGCTGGGGGCCCCGCTCGCGGTTGTGAAGCAGGCTACGGTCAGAGTTCGCCGCCGAACGCTTGGAGGCCATGCCTTTCCCAGGTCTGGGTCAACTCAAGGGACGGCGCGGAGCGCCGCCGCGCCGCGGTCGCTCCCGCCAGGCGGGAGCGATCCATGACTTGACCCAGACCTCGGAAACACGCTCCGCCAAGCAATCGATGGCAGGCTGTCGTTGGGCCTCGCATATCTCGGCAAGCAAGGGCGAGCGGGCATGAAGGGCGGGGTGATGCGGTAGTCCTGCCCAATTGCCGGGGTGTTGGCCTAGCCGATCGCGGGGTCGGGTGCGACGTCGATCACGACGATGCCGACCTTTTGGCCGGTCTCGACATACCTGTAGGCTTCCGCGATCTCTTGGAGCGGATACTTCCGGTCCACGACGGCCCGAAATTGGCCAGCTTCCATGCGAGCGCTCAAAAAGCCTACGAACCCGTCGATCCGGGTCGGGGCGGCGATGATGACGCGACGGCTCCGCGTGATTGCCGACCACAACGCAAGCGCCACGTTTTGTCCCCACGCTCCAAGATCGGTCGCTGCAAAAATCCCCCCGGACCTAAGCAGCTTCCGGCACTGGAAGAAGGACGTCTTGCCCACCGCATCAACGACGAAATCGAAACGCTCGGCGATGCGGGTGAAGTCCTCGGCGGTGTAGTCGATCACGCGGTCCGCACCGAGAGACCCGACAAGCTCCAGCTGCGGCGTCGCCGCCACAGCCGTCACATCCGCGCCGATGGCCGACGCCAGCTGCACCATGGCGGTGCCGATGGCGCCTGAGGCGCCGTAGATCAGAATCCGTTGTCCGGACTTGAGACCAATCCTATCGAGAACCGCTTTGGCGTAGAACGCGCCTTCGCAGATCACCGCCTCGTCGAATCGCGCGCCCGCCGGCATCGCCGCGACCGCGCGCTCGGGCACGCAGACGTACTCCGCCTGAGCGCCATTGCTCCGAGACGGACACATGCCGAACACGCGATCGCCTGGCTTGAACGAGGTGGCTGCGTCGCCCAAGGCCTCAACCTCACCCGCGAAGTCCAGACCGAGGATGCAACGCCTGGGCCGTCGGAGCCCGGTGAAGAGCCGCATGAAGACGGGGTGGGCGCGGAGTTCACCACAATCCGTCCGGTTCACGCTGGCCGCATGCACCCGGATCAACACTTCGCCCGCCGCGGGCGCCGGCTTGGGCATCTCGCCAATCGTCACGACGTCTGGCGACCCGTAGCGCGTGACGACAGCGGCTTTCATGAGTTCACGGTCTACCCCTCAGGAACAGCGGGGGCCAAGCCCGCAGCGCTTGCTTCGCCGCGGCGGTCCGCGCAGGGGTCGAAACTCTGCGTTGCCGTAACGCGCAGGAGCGGCCGCCGCCTCGCCGCAAACACGCCCCGCCTTGAGCTTGCCACGCGGGGCGGGCAAAAGGCGGGCGATGAAGTTTCGGATGCTGATCCTGGCCGGCTTGGCGCTGGCGCTGGCCGGTTGTGCGACCACGCAGCGGATCGAGGCGTCCGGCGACGTGCATGCGCTGCTGATCGCCATCCGTGACGACGACGCGACGGCGTTCGACGCCCATGTCGACAAGGTGGCGCTGAAGCGGGAGCTGGAGGCGCGGATCCTGCAGCGCACCCAGCGCCCCGAGGCGAGCGACGCCACCCGGGCGCTGGGCGCCCTGCTGGCCCACCCGCTGGCGCAGCTGGCCGGCGAGGCGCTGCTGAAGCCCAAGGTGTTCCGCACCGTGGCCGAATACTACGGCTACGCGCCCGATACGCCGATCCCGAACGAACTGGTGATCGCCGGCGCGCTGAGGGCGCTGCCCGACGGCCGGGTCTGCGCCGCGCGCCGCCACGGCGGCCCCTGCGTGATCACCTTCGCCGACGAAAGCGGGACCTGGCGGCTGGTGAGTTTCGACGGCGACATCAGCCAGCTACGTCTGCCGCAGTAGAAGCCTTGCCCATGCCCCGTATCGCCAGCCTGATCTTCCTCGTCAGCGCCCTCGCCGCCAGCGCCGGGTCCGCCGCCGCCGCGGACCGGCTCTTTTCCTACGACGCCGCCAACGACGTGACCCGCCACGTCTCCGGCGACCTCACCTTCGAGTTCAAGCAGAAGCTGGTCTGGAACGTGGTGCTGGCGGTGCGCTCCACCGAGGGCCAGGCCACCGCCGACCTGAAGCCGGTGGGCGAGGGCGTGCTGGGCGCCGGCGGGCTCGCGCGGGTGATCCCGGGCGGGCGCGAGCACGACCTCTACGAGGTGACCCCGACCGCCGAGGGGACCGAGATGATCCATGCCTTCTGTCCCGGCTCGGCGCGCGCCTGGATGGCGTTCGGCCGCCTCGCCGAGGGCCAGCCGCTGCGGGTGCGGGTGATCGGCGATGCGCCCGGCGGCGGCGCGCGCCTGTGCCAGACCCTGGACTTCGTCTTCCACGGCGAGTGGACGCTGCCGCATGGCGATCCCCCGCCCGAGCGCGACATGCTGGCGCTGAAGTTCCCCTACTGAGCCCGTAGGTCCGCCGCCTCGCGCGCCAACGCCTCGATCCGCCCGAAGTCGCCGGCGGCGATGGCGTCGCGCGGGACGAGCCAGGAGCCGCCGACGCAGAGCACGTTGGC
>Ga0302326_10031333_pt1 | contig 10622 bp, 9 predicted proteins | sample Palsa_T0_3_FD_202264 | JGI IMG/M metagenome (GOLD analysis project Ga0302326, IMG submission 202264) | Peat permafrost microbial communities from Stordalen Mire near Abisko, Sweden - Palsa_T0_3 | ecosystem: Environmental > Terrestrial > Soil > Palsa > Peat permafrost | place: Sweden: Abisko...
GGACAGAATCCGGCTTACAGGCTCACCCGTCATTTTCTGTAAGCTGCTACGTTTTTGGATTTGTCCAACAGTAGCGCCTGACAGCTATCGGCCGGGAAAGCCGGGCGCTTCTTCCCGCACTGCTTGACAGCTAAATCGCTTTCGGAGCTAGCCGCTAGGAATTCAGGAAAGCGACATCCAGCTTACCCACTACGCCACTCTTCGCTATGACCTCTCCTACCTTCGGATCGGCCATAAAAGCCTTCGCCCGATCAAGACTCGATGCTTTGAAAAGGAGGACGATGTCGTTTGGGTCCTCGGTCCCTCGAAGAAGGCGGTCTTCGGCGAGTCCGTATTCTTGCCGGACCGAAAGATGCGCATCGTAAGCTTTTTTCCATGCTTCGAAGTTCTGGACTTTGGATCGAACAAGCACATAACTGGCCATAAGGATCTCCCTTAGACTTCAGAACCGTTTGTGGTTGAAGGAAAAATCGCCAGCGAGCCAGCGACTGGGCTCTTCTGACGCGGGCAAATATAGTAGGCAACTGAGCCGCTGTCTAGCGGTTCATCAGCATGGGCGGCCGCTTCTCTAAAACCATGCCGAAAGACTTCATCGGCGAAATCATCCGCCTCATTCGCCGCCATAGATGGGCCCAAACGTTCGCGCTAGCATGAGCGCCATCAGCAGGCCTCCCGCTCCCACAACGAGCACGTCAGGAACGCGGCGCAGATGGAACTCGCCGACGTGACATACGAGAAAGTATCCCGCTGCCGCGTTGAGCGCGCCCCAAAGCACGTTCACCGTTGACGAAGATTCTCCTTTACCGGGAGGGGAGGCGAATGGCGATGGGAAGCGATGCCCGGAGACGCCACTCGCAAAGTGCGGAACAGCATTTACGAGGAAAGCGCCGCCGAAGAAATCAGCGACGTACACATACCAAGCCATGACGCCCCCTTTTCTGGCCACCGGATAGCGCGGAGGAATACCAGAGTCAACGCCGCAGGATATCACGCGCCTGAATCGCGCGACGTCGCGGACTGGCCACGGCTGCGGTGCGCGAAACCGGGATCCGGTGTGACGCAAAATGCGCCGAAACTGACATCCGGATGCCGTCTTTCGGAGGCCTGTTTGCCGCCGCATGACTGGGGCATTTCCGCTTGTTTTCGCGGAAAATAGGGTGCACTAAATTTGGGGCTTTAGGTGGGGCGGCTCCCCGCCTTGCGGTAAAAAAGTCTGAGGAATGCGCTGAGAAATTGGGGGGGGGACGTGACTCGCACTCAGAATAACCAGATTCGCGTTTGCCCTCGGCACATTTGGCGGCTGCTGTTTATGGTGGCGGCTCTCACTCCGGCGGCGCATGCTCGGCCGCAGCAGGGGCAAAGTCCGCTGCTGCCGGAAAACGCCACGACGAAGGTTTCCGATCACGTCTACGTGATCATGGGGTTTCCGAACGTAGGGATCGTGGTGGGCAATCACGCCACGCTCGTGGTGGATACCGGTCTGGGTCCGCGCAACGGGGCGATTGTCGCGCGCGAGGCTGCGAAACTCTCCAGAAATTCCACCCTATATTTGACCACCACGCACTTTCATCCCGAACACGCGGCGGGCGAAGGCGGATTTCCGCCCGGCACGATTCTGATCCGGCCAGCTGTCCAGCAAGCGGAGCTCGAAAAGAACGGCATGGCCATGGTAGAGCAATTCAGCAAGAGCCCGCAAAACAAGGATCTGCTGGACGGAGTGAAATTTCGCGCGCCGGATATCGTGTTCGACAAGGAAATCACGGTGGATTTGGGAGGCGTCACCGCGCGGCTGATGTGGATGGGCACGGCCCACACGTTGGGCGACGAACTCATCTTTGTGGAGCCCGATAAGACGCTGCTGCCAGGCGACGTCGTGCAGAACAAGATGATTCCCAACCTGTACGGGCCGGACTCGCGGCTGAACAACTGGATCAAGATTCTCGGCGAGCTCAGGCCGCTGGCGCCCCGATACATCGTGCCCGACCACGGCTCGCTGGGCGAGGGATCGCTGATCGAGCAGGAATATACGTTTCTCTCCGATCTACAAACCCGGGCCCTGGAACTCAAGAGCCAGGGTAAGTCCGCCGCGGACGCCGGGCAGACCGTGGCGGCCGAGTTCAAGACCAAGTATCCGGATTGGCCCCAGAACGGCATCGCCGGCCTGGTGGCGCACGTCTATTCCGAGAACCCGTAACTCCTCCGGTGCATCGCCGCCGACGCAAGCCCTCGGATTTCTGTAAGTGATAGAATGGAGGTTCAGGGTTTTGGCGCCGGAGATGCGGCCCGCACGCCCGGTCGCCAAAACTGCCGAAGTGTATGGCGGTGTGTTTAATCTCATGACCTTTCACCGGGCTAGACAATCAGCTCAGGAATCTCAACCTCGCGGACCTCGCGATGGCAGGCCTGATGACGCCGCTCCGGGCGATCGAGACCGGCGCTCGCAAGAGTCGGGCTACGCCTACCTTTTTGCACTCCTCGCGATCATCGTCGTAACGCTCGCCTCGACGACTGCGATGCAAAACATGCTGACCGCAGGACGTCGCCAGCGCGAAGAGGATATGATCTGGCGAGGAAATCAGATCGTCCGCGCGGTTCGTCTGTACTACCACACGACCGGGCGCTACCCGACGTCCCTCGAGGATCTTCAGGGCGGAATCGGTGCGGGCGAAATCCACGTCTTGCGCTCCGTCGCGTACAGGAATCCCACGAACGCCTCGGATGGCACGTGGCGCTTCATTTACACGAACGCCGCGGGGCAAATTATAGGCAGCGTTCGCTACGCTTCGCTCCAGCAAATGGCCCTGATGGATCAGAACGGCGGACAGCCTCCCGTAGCCGCCCAAGCCGGCCAGATCGGGGTGGCGGCATCGAGCCTCGCAACGCCGTCAACCGACCAGACCGGCCAAAGCCAGGGCTCTCAGGCTGCGCAAACACCGGGTCAGACTGGCATAACCGCAACGGGAGCCGCGATTGGGCCCGTCGCCGCTGCCGCACAGATCCAGCCGACCGGCCCGGTGACCGGACAGGTGCTGGGAGCTTTTCTGGATGGGGTTGCCGGCACCGCCGATACGCCGTCAGTGAAAGTTTACAAAGGCGGCAAAACGTACCTCCAGTGGGAATTCATCTGGAATCCGCTCGAGGACCAGGCAGCAGCACTCGCGCAGGGGCTCGGTCAGGGCCAGGCGGCATTACCTGGGCAGCCCGGCGTTCCGGTTGCGCCTGGCGCGGGCGCCGCTCCGGGAGCGAGCCCATTTGGCTTCGGTGGTCTCGGTGGCGCTGGAGCCACTGGCGGCGCGCCAGCACCGGCGCCTGCGCCTGCGCCCCAAAATCCCCCCGCTCAGTAACTTTCTCTCTGGGCTTCAGTCCCGCAACTTGCGTAACCGCAAGCAGATATCGTTGCTATCTTAAATCCTGATGACACAAACTCCGAATTTGGATTTGCCCCCTCTCCGCAGGCTTACTAAATTGGCATATGAACGTACACTCAGCTTCGGATGCGCATCGCGATATCGACGTCCTGCACGAGATCGGCGAACGTATCGCCGCCGCCGGTCCACTCTCAACCGTGTTGAAACTCGTTGTGGAGTTCGTTTCTGCGGTGGTGAAGTGCGACTCCTGCTTCGTTTACGTCCGCGAAGCGGACGAACTCATCCTGCGCGCGTCCCAGAATCCCCATGCCGAGGTGGTGGATCGCCTGAAGCTGCGGATGGGCGAAGGCATCACGGGCTGGGTGGCGGAGCACAAAAAGCCAGTGGCAATTACGAGCGGCGCTTTGCTCGATCCTCGTTTCCAATTGTTCCGCGAGCTGCCCGAGGACCGCTTCGAGGCGTTCTTATCCGTGCCGATCCTCTGCCGGGACCAACTGGTAGGCGTCATCAATTTGCAGCACCGCGAGGCGCACGGGCATAGCCAGCGCGAAATCAACCTTGTCTCAACGATCGGATTTCTCGTGGGCCCGGAGATCGAGTCCGCGCGCCTGGAAACCGAGAGCGGCAGATTTGCCGAGTTGGCGGGCGCGCGCAAACTGGTCGAAACGGTGCAGCGAATCCTGCAGAGGAATCTTGGCATCAGCGAAGAAGGGGCCTATCTTCTGCTGCAGAAAGAAAGCCGCCAGCGCCGCAAGTCCATGAAGGAAATCGCGGAGGCGATTCTCATCGCCGAAGAAATCACGCACGGCCAGACCCGCCAGGCATCTTCCTAGGACGATCATCCCTCCGAGGCAATTTAGCATCTAAGTATGGCTGTGCGCGGTTGGCTGCGCATTGTCGCTCGACCAACGTAAGGCCGGCGCGGCCAGTGCTCGTGACTCGCCCGCAGTCCGCAGAGAGATTCACATGCCACGGGCAAGATGCGCTTCCCGGCAACCGCGAGCCCGTTTGCAGAGGCAAGCGCGGAAGGGGTCTGTTACAATTTCGTGAATCACGGGGCAGGCCGCGCAAAAAAAGCGACACCGATCATGGCGGAAAACGGCAAAAGAAAAAAGATAATCGCGGTCCTGATCGCGGCGGGGCTCGGCGTCCTGCTCGTTGCGATCCTTGCGTTGCGCGATCAGCCGCCGCTGGTGCCAGTTGTGGCCGCGACGCATCAGGATTTGAATGCCGCGATATCCAGCAACGGCAAAGTTGAGCCCATCTATCCGGCCGTCGCCCACGCCGAATTTCCCGCATTTGTCGAAAAAGTGATGGCCACCGAAGGTCAGGCCGTTCATCGCGGCGAGGTCATACTGACGCTGGACGCCGCGGACGTTCGCGCTCAGCTGGCGCAGGCGCGCTCCGATTTGCTTACCGCGCAAACCGATCTTCGCAACGCGCACGCCGGCGGTGGGCCTCCCGACCAGATCGCCCAGCTGGAAGGCGATTTGCAAGCCGCCAAGGTGCAGGTTGCGAACCTGGAGAACACGCAGCGGTCCCTTGAGGATCTCGTAGCGAAACAGGCCGCCACGAAGGACGAACTTGCCCAGAACGAAGCGACCCTGGCCAAGGCGCGCGCCAATCTTCAAGCGCTTGACGCCAGGAAACAGGATCTGGCGCAGCGGTCCTCGTCGATTGTGGAAGGGGCCACTCTGCGAGTGACCCAGGAACAGGAGCTCGTGCAGTCGCTGGAAGAGAAGGTGCGCTCGGCCACGATCACGGCATCAACCGACGGCACTTTGTATTCGCTGCCGGTGAACGCGGGCGATTACGTGAAAGTCGGCGACACCCTCGCCGAGATGGCCGACTTGCGCCACGTGCGAGTGCGCGCCTTTGTCGATGAGCCGGACCTCGGGCTGCTCGAGCCGGGCCAGACTGTGGACGTCACTTGGGACGCAAAACCAGGACGCACGTGGATGGGCCGCACCGAGCAAATACCGAAGCAGGTGGTAGCGCGGGGTATGCGTAGCGTGGGTGAGGTCATCTGCTCGGTGGATAACGATCATTTGGAGCTCTTGCCCAATATCAACGTGCAGGTTCAGATCACGGTGCGCGAGCGGCCCGGGGCTCTGGTCGTCCCGCGCGCTGCGGTGCGCGAGGATGATAAGGGGCAGCACTACGTTTTTCTGTTTGCGGGCGGCAAAGTCGCGCGTCGCGACATCTCAGTTGGGACCGCCAACGCCTCGATGTACGAGGTTTTGTCGGGATTGACGGCCGACGACCGGGTCGCGCTGCCGCAAGATCGCGAACTGCGAGATGGCATGGAAATCAGAGCGGGAGAGTCCAATTGAAGACGCAAACCGCACGTACCGTGAATGCGACGCCTCGCCTTTTGTGCGCGGCGCTGCTCTTCGCGGCGCTTCTGCCGTGCATCACCCGGGCGGCAGCCCTGGCGATGGCCGCCGACGCGTCGAGCGCGATCCAGTCCGCGCAGCGCCAGTTCAATGAGGGGAACTACACTGCTGCCATCACCGCGCTGCAACAGGCGGTCGCGCAGAATTCATCGAGCGCGGAGGCGTATTACTGGCTGGGGCGCAGCTACTACGAAATGCGCGATTACGATAACGCGGTCGAGCAGGGGGAGAAATCGATTTCGCTCGATCCCAAGAATTCCCTCTACCACATGTGGCTCGGCGAATCTTATGGGGGTAAAGCGGACCGCGATAGGAGTTTTTCCCTCGCAAAAAAAGTGAAGGCCGAGTTCAAGGAGGCCGTAAGCCTCGACCCCTCGAATATTCAGGCGCGCCGCAATCTTGAACAGTATTGTCTGGACGCCCCCTGGATAGCAGGCGGCAACAAGGACGAAGCGCTACAGCAGGTAAACGCGATTGCCGCGATTGATCCCGTGCAGGGCGACCTGGCGCGGGCCGTCTACGACCGCGAGGGCTTAAAGAAGCCGGACGACGCCGAAACGGATATGCGCCAGGTTTTGGCCGCCAAGCCGAAAACGCTGGACGCGTATTTCGAGGTCACCGACTTTTTTGTGGACGAAAACAAGCCAGCCGACATCGGCGCTGCGGTTGACGCGGCTGCGCTGGTAGCTCCTAACGATCCCCGCGTCGGCTACTACCGGGCTGTCGCGGACGTGCTGTCAAACACCGATTTGCCCACGGCGGAGCGCAACTTGAAATCGTATCTCGCCAGCACGCCGGACCGCAGCGACTGGCCCTCCCACGCCGCCGCCCGCGAATGGTTGGGCCGCCTCTACGAGGGGCAGGGTAAGCGCGCCGACGCCGCCGAGCAGTACCGCGCGGCGTTGCAGCTGGAACCGAAGGACAAGGAAGCTAAGGAGCGCCTCGAGAAACTGGAAAAGGGATCATCCTAGGCGCTCGCCCGGCAGTATCGAAACTTGGTTTTTCAGGAAGAGCATCGGAATCTCCGGTCTGTGATTCTCAACTAGGGCGGCCGCCCGTATGGTAAGCACGCAAGACACGCCGGCTTTCTGGAGCGAGACATGGTCTCTCGCCATGCAAGCCTTGGGCGCTAATAAAATGCGCGCGATGCTGACGATGCTGGGCGTCATCATCGGAAGCGGTTCGATCGTTTTGGTGGTGACGGTCGCTTTGGCGGGGAAGCGGTACGTTCTCGCCCAAATCGAAGGCGTCGGCGCAAACCTGGTATACGCCAATTTGGTCAGCACCGGCGAAACGGGCTCGAACACTGTGGCCGACCAGATGACCCCGGACGACCTCGACGCCATCAAACAGACGATTCCGCAATGGGTGTATGAAACCGCGGGGACAAACGCGCTCGCGATGACCATGGTCGTGAACGGCCAGGAGCGCCCCATCAATCTCGTCGGCGTGACCCAGGGTTTCAGCCGGATTCGCAACCTCGCGGTTATTCAGGGGCGGTACTTCGACCAGGACGACATGGCGCTGCGGAGCAAAATGTGCCTGCTCACGGAAGATCTCGCCAAGCGGGCCTTTCCGTTCGAGGATCCGGTGGGCAAGCAGGTGCGGGTTGGCGAATTGCAGTTCACGGTCATCGGCGTTTTCAGGGAGCGCGTGGCGACCCTCGGGCAGACCGAAGTAACGCGCGAATCAATGATCGTCCCGTTTTCGCTGCTCCAGTATTATTCCGATGTGGAATTTTTCAAGACGCTTTACGTCCGCGCAGACAGTTCGGACGACGTTCCGCTCGTCACGGCCGAAGTGGCTCGAATTCTCTCGATCAGGCACCGCCCCGAAGCGCGATATCGAGTTCAGAACCTGGCGGGAATCCTTGAGACGGCACGCCAGATTGGAATGGCGCTGACTGTGGTCTTGATTTTAATCGCGCTGATTGCGCTCGTGATCAGCGGCGTTGGGATCATGAACATCATGCTCGTCACCGTCACCGAACGAACCCGCGAAATCGGCATTCGCAAAGCGATTGGCGCGACGCGGGACGCGATCCGCTACCAATTTCTGATGGAAGCGCTGGCGATCAGCGGCACGGGGGCGCTCGCCGGCATTTTCATTGGCGTTGCGATTCCCGCGATTCTCAATTTCACGATTCGCTACTTTCCTGACGCGGCTGGGGTTACCGTCCCCGTGTCGTGGATCTCCGTCCTGCTGGCGTTCGTAGTATCCTGCTCCACGGGCTTGATTTTTGGCTACCTTCCGGCGAACCGGGCGGCCGGATTGGAGCCGACGACGGCGCTCCGCCATGAATAATTTCACCAGATTGCCGGCGCAAACGAACAGGCGATCCGCCGCGCTCGCCGGATTTGCGGCTCTACTCTTCGGCGTGATCGCTCCCGGCCCTGCCCGCGCGCAGGACACCGGCAAATTGACCTTGCGCCAGGCAGTCACGCTGGCCCTGCAGAATAGCCGGGACGTGAAGCTTGCGCAGATGCAATACAACGTCGCGCTCAGCGAGGTGGGCGTGGACCGCGCTGCTTTTCGGCCCAATCTCTATACGGGTTCGGGCATTGCGTATAGCCACGGTTTCCCCGCGCTGCCAGGTGGCGAGCCGCCCGCCCTTTTTCGCGCGGACTATACGCAGACGCTTTTCAATCCCCTATTGAAAGGCGATCAACACGCCGCCGAAGAACGAGCGAACAATCAGAAGCTCGAGCTCGACCGGACGCGCAATGACGTGATCGTCCGCACCGCGACGGCCTACCTCGAGCTCAGTAAAGTACGTTATTCGCTCGATCTGATGCGCGGCGAACAAGCCAGCGGTGACAAGATCCTCCAGGCCATGCGCGACCGCGTCGCGGCGAACCAGGAGCTTCCCATAGAGGTTACTCGGAGCCAGCTGACGCTCGCCCGCATTCAGGAACGAATCGTGAAACTCGAGGATCGCGACGCCGCTCTCGAAGCGGAAATTCGCGACCTCACGGCCGTTCCCGATGGCCAGTCGATCGAGGTCGAGCCGGAAGATTCCTCATTCGCCGCGGAGCTTGCCACCACGCAATCGGAAGAGGAGATCGTTAACTTCGCCATTCAAAACGATCCCGCAATCCTGGAAGCCGAGAATGATCGCGCGGCGCGCGAGAAGGAGCTTCGGGGCGCTCGTCTAAGCCGGTGGCCCAGCATCGATCTCGTCGGCGAATACAGCCTTCTGAGCAAAATCAATAATTACGACGCGTTTTATAAGACTTTCGAACGCAACAACGTCAACGTGGGACTGCAAATCACGATCCCACTGTTTGCGGCCAAGACGTATGCGGGCATTTCGCTCGCCGAAAGCCAGCTGACCGCCGCTGAGCTCACGCTGAGCAGCAAGCGCCAGGAAATTCGGCTCGACGTGCAACAGAAAGCGCGCAACGTGCGCGAGTTGGAAGCGAGCCGCGACGTCGCGCGCCTCGACCTGCAGCTGGCCCAGGAGAATCTTCAGTTGGAGCAGGCGAAGTTCGACCAGAGCCGCATCACTTTGCAGGAAATCGAGCAGGCCCGGCTGGACGAAAACGACAAATGGGTGGCCTTCCTCGATGCGGACTTTGCCCGCCAGCAGGCGCAACTGACTTTGTTGGAAGCGACAGGCCAATTGGCCAAAGTCTTTCCGTAGAAACAGTTGAGAGAAACCTTGGGCGAGCAGTGGAAATCGGGTAAAATACGGAAGAGCGCGTTTTCGCGCGCCTCTGAGTCTGAGTTCTGAGGGTGGTGCCTAGATGCCGTCCGTGATGAAAACCTTGCTTTTGAATCCGCCGAGCTTTGACAAATTCGACGGCGGCGCGGGTTCGCGCTGGCCCGCCACGCGCGAGATCGAGTCCTATTGGTACCCGGTCTGGCTCGCCTACGCCGCTGGAATGCTACCGGGCAGCCGGCTGCTCGACGGGCCGCCGCACCACATCACGCAGGCCGAAGTCATTAAGACCGCGCAGGATTACGAATTCGTCGTGTTATTCACCTCGACGGTGGGTTTTCTCGCCGACCTGCGCATGGCTCGCGCGATGAAAGAAAAGAAGCCCGACCTGAAAATTGCGTTTGTCGGCCCGCACGTGCAGATCAAGCCGGCGGAAAGCCTGCTGGCGAGCTCCGATCTCGATTTCGTGGTGCGCGGCGAGTTTGACCATGCCGTCGTGGAATACGCGGAAGGGAAGCCGCTTTCGGAAATCGGAAACGCGAGCTACGTGAAAGACGGGAAAGTAGTCCACAACCCCACGCGGCCGCTCATGCAGACCGCAGAGCTCGATGCGCTGCCTTTCGCCACCGACGTTTACGAAAATAACCTGACCATCGAAAAGTACAACGTGCCGTTCCTGCTGCATCCTTTCGTTTCCTTTTACACGGCGCGCGGATGCCCGGCCCTTTGCACCTTCTGTCTTTGGCCGCAAACGCTCTCCGGCCACGCCTGGCGCACCCGTTCGGTTGAGAACGTTGCCCGCGAATTCCGGCAAGCGCACAAGATGTTTCCGCAAGCCAAGGAATTTTTCTTTGACGATGACACGTTCAACATCCGCAAGGATCGCGTCCTCGCCCTTTGCAAGGAATTCAAGCCAGTCGGCTTCCAGTGGTCCTGCACCGCGCGCGTCCACGGCGATTACGACACGTTGAGCGCGATGGCCGATTCCGGCGCCCGCCTGCTGATCGTGGGTTTTGAGTCCGGCGACGCCCAAATCCTGAAAAACATCAAGAAGGGCCAGACGCTCGAGATGGGCCGCAACTTCGTCAAGAACTGCAAGAAGGCCGGCATTCACGTTCATGGCGACTTCATCATCGGCCTCCCGGGCGAGACCAAGGAAACCATCGAGAAGACGATCAACTTCGCCAAGGAACTCGA
>Ga0302326_10031335_pt1 | contig 10621 bp, 9 predicted proteins | sample Palsa_T0_3_FD_202264 | JGI IMG/M metagenome (GOLD analysis project Ga0302326, IMG submission 202264) | Peat permafrost microbial communities from Stordalen Mire near Abisko, Sweden - Palsa_T0_3 | ecosystem: Environmental > Terrestrial > Soil > Palsa > Peat permafrost | place: Sweden: Abisko...
CGTTTTGCCCTGCAGCGCGCCGGCGACCTCCGGCATCGTCTTGCCATTGGTGGCCCACGGGTCGTCGGCCCGCGGCGCGACTGAGGTGAGGAAAAAGCTGCGCAGGCGGGCGATGACCCGATCGGCGAAGCCGCTCCGATCCGACGCATCCGGCAAGTCCGAGCGCACGACGGCGCCGCGGGCCGAGAACGATCGCGAGTCGAGCAGGAGCCGGCCGTCGCTATCGTAAATGCGGGCGCGCGTATGGGTCGGAGTGACAAGCCGACGCAGGAAGGGCCCAACCAGCGCCGGATTGATGGAGAACTGGGTCGCATCCTCATCGCTTTGCGACGGCGCCACGCTTTCGCCGGGCGCCAATTGCAGGAGCTTGTCCGGATCGATGGTGATCGAATCGGTGTCCCCGGTCGCCGAAGCCGAGATCGCCGCGGCGATAATGTCGGCCTGGATGGTGAGGCTTTGAATCCGCGCCTCGATCAGATCGGCGCGAAACTGGTCGAGCAGCAGGAAGCCGACCACCAGCACCACGAGCCCGCCCAGATTGAGGACGACGATCCGACGGGTGAGCGACGACGAGAACCGGGCCGTCAGGAAGCGCCAGGCGACGCGCGCCCGCAAACGCAGCCACCGACGGCTCCCGCGCGCCGGCTGAGCGGCGAGGCGACGATCGAGCTGCGTTTCGGCGCTCATGGCCGGCGGGCGAGCCGCCTATCCTTCCTTGAATCGGTAGCCGACGCCGTAGAGCGTTTCGATCATTTCGAAATCGGGCTCGACCACCTTGAATTTCTTGCGCAAGCGCTTGATGTGGCTGTCGATGGTCCGGTCGTCGACATAGACCTGATCATCGTAGGCAGCGTCCATCAAGGCGTTACGGCTCTTGACCACGCCGGGCCTCGTCGCCAGTGCTTGCAGGATCAGGAACTCGGTGACCGTCAATGTCACCGCCGTATTGTCCCAGGTGCACGTATGGCGCTCGGGGTCCATCTTCAAACGGCCGCGCTCAAGAATCTTGGCTTCGGTCTCCTTCTGTGTCGCCGCATCCTTGGGGTTCGAGCGCCGAAGGATCGCCTTCACCCGCTCGACCAATAGGCGCTGCGAGAACGGTTTGCGAATGAAATCGTCGGCGCCCATCTTGAGGCCGAACAATTCGTCGATCTCCTCATCCTTCGAAGTCAGGAAGATGACCGGCAGATCGGACTTCTGCCTCAGACGCCGCAGGAGCTCCATTCCGTCCATGCGCGGCATCTTGATATCGAAGATCGCGAGATCGGGCGGATTGCCCTTCAGGCCCTCGAGCGCGCTCGCGCCGTCGGTATAAGTCTGCACCCGGTATCCCTCCGCCTCGAGCGACAGAGACACGGACGTCAGTATGTTGCGGTCGTCGTCGACCAGCGCGATCGTGGGCATGAAGCTCCCGCTTTGATTGTGATCCTGTCGCCGCTTGGCTGGCTGGCTCAAAGAAAAAACCATTGATCGCCTGAATGTGTTCCAACGAGGGCGACCTCTCGGCCGGCCGACCCGAGATGGGGCGTCCGGGCGAATTGTGCAAGATTACCATGAAGTTGGATAGATTGGCCAGCGATCGGAGCGCGGCCGCCGGCTTGGCCGCCGAACGGCGCCCTTGACCCATTCGACGCTCCGGGCTTCTTGTCGTCGCGATCCGCTCCGACTCTCAAGGCCGCCATGGCGAACGCCTCTGCCGATCCGGACAAGGCCCATGCCGAGGCGGTCGCCGACGCCAAGCGACTGATGCGGCTCGCCCGAACCGGCGCGCTGGCGACGCTGGTGGCGGAGGGCGGCAGTCCCCTGACCACATTGGTCGGCGTCGCCAGCGATTTCGACGGCGCACCGCTGTTCCTGATGTCGACGCTGTCGCGCCACACCAGGAACCTAGCTCGCGATCCGCGCGCCTCCCTCCTGCTGAGCGGCGCCCGCGAGCGCGGCGACCCGCTGAACCATCCACGCGTCACCCTTGGCGGGCGGGTCGAACTCGACCCGGCGGGTCGCGCCAAGTCGCGGTATTTGCAGCGCAATCGGAAGTCTGCTCTCTATGCCGGGTTTGCCGATTTCGGCATGTTTCGGCTGGGGATCGAGAGCGTTCATTTCAATGGCGGGTTCGGCCGCGCCGGCGCGCTCACACCCGCCGACGTCCTCGCTTCGCGCGCTGGCGAGGCGGCGCTGGTTGAGGCGGAGGCGCGTCTCATCGCCGAAGTCAACGCGCTCGGCGAGGCCGCGCTCGCGCGGCTCGCGGGACACAAAGCCTCCCCCCGGGTCCTGAAGCCCGGGGGCTGGCGTGCGATCGGTCTCGACGGCGAAGGCCTCGACCTCGCCTCCGGCGGCCGCGCCGCGCGGGTCCAGTTCAGCGTCCCGGCGACGGATGAGGCGTCGTGGCGGGGCCAGCTCCAAGAGGCCGCAGCGCGCGGATAACCGGCGCCGCCGGTTGCAACGGAATCCAAATCAGTCGCGACAAGATCCAAGGCGGGCGCAACAAAATCCAAGCCAGCCGCAACAAAATCCAAGGAAAAAACAACAAAATCCAAAATAGAATATGTTGACATTTCAACGGCTTCGCTACTTGGAGAGCAGTTTTTGCGGTCCGGGCCCCTAAACAGCCGCCAAAACTTGCCACGCCCGCGACGCTGGCTCGCGTCAATCAGCGAGGATAACCCGACATTCTGATTATCGCAAGAAATTTCACTTTTTTTCTCACGCGAATCGGCGCGCCGCTGTGTTCGCTTCGCCCGCCTGTGACGCGGATCACTGCGCGCCGCGAAAAATACACAATGAATTGAGCAGCGAGAACGTTCGCGCTAATCATCCGCATGCGGCGAGGGCATCGACGTGTCAGGCGGCGTGTTCATCAGCTATCGGCGCGAGGATTCGGGCGGCTTCGCCGGGCGGATCTACGACCGGCTGGTCAGCCGGCTCGGACACGAGAGCGTCTTCTTCGATGTCGACGCCATCCCGCCGGGCCGCGACTTCGTCGACGTGCTGTCGGAGCGGGTCGGCAGATGCGACGCGCTGGTGGCGATTATCGGCAAGTCCTGGGTTTCGAGCGTCGACGCCGCGAGCCGGCGAAGACTCGACGATCCGCACGATTTCGTCCGCGTCGAGATCGAGGCAGCGCTTGAGCGCGGCGTCCCGGTCATTCCTGTGCTCGTCGACGGCGCCCAGCCGCCGCAGGCGGCGGACTTGCCCGACGGCCTGAAGAAATTGGCTCGCCGGCAGGCGATCGAGATTTCGCTCACCCGTTTCGATTCGGACGCCGAGCGTCTGACCGACGCGCTCGCCGAGATCGAGGGGCAGCGGGAAGACGCCCGCGCCGAGGCCCCATCGACAACCAGCCAATCCAAGGCGCCTCCCGCGCGGGCGCGCGGGGTGATAGCGTTGCCGGAGGCTGCAGGCGCGGGTGCGTCCTTGGGCTTGGCTCCGCCCGCATCGACGCCGCCCATGCCACCGAGCCGGCGCGTCCTGCCGTACCTTGTCGCGCTCGCCGCTGCAGTCGGCGTCGCAGGAGCTGTTTGGCTTGCCGCGGGTCATCGCAGCCGCCCGTCCGACGGGTGGTTGACGCTCGAGGCGTTCCAGGCCGATTTCAACAAGAAGAAAGAGGCCGGCCTTTATCCGGACGCAAGTTCGGGACGGTGCGACCGCGGCGTGACCAAGACCACCGCCCATTGGGCGCCGGCGCCGCCTGGCCTCGCGTGGTCCCACTACAATCTCCCGGAAGCCGCCTTCGCGACCAAGAACGCCCAACTCACGGCGGAGGGCTTTTCCCTGCGGTACGACAATATGTTCCAGGACTGTGACGGTCGCGTGCGTCACGTTGCGCTGTGGACGCGGCCCAGCGCCGGGACCAAGACCGCGCAACCGGGGGTCGAGCATTTTCTCGGCGACTGGATCAATGTCGACGCGAACACCCACTCAGTCCCCAAATTGTCGGTGAGTCTGGCCGGCAAGGACGTCTCGGTGCATGTGTGGGGAGCGTGCCAGCCGACGCCCTGCGACTGGGGCGAGGTCAAGGCCGATGCCTTCGCGCAGAATGTGTCCTCGAACGCCCTGAGCGACGCAACCGTGCTGCAAGGCGTGTTCAAAACATCTTTTGCCGAGACGAATTTTTCCGTCCGCCCGGACGGCGCTGACAAGCTCCGGTTTGAGACGGCGACCCACTTTACCGACAACAGCGGGCGCTCGAATTATTCCTCGACCGACATATTCAAGCGCGCTCAGTAGTAGCGGCGCCTGGGCGATTTGCGCGTCAACGCCTATCGCGGGGTGTGGCGGGGATCACAGCGCGTCGGCAATATTCACAATGAATTGAAGGCCGGGGCCTTTCGCGCTAATTTACCCTGAGGCGCGAGGACATCGGCATGTCGGGCGGCGTCTTCATAAGTTACCGGCGGGAGGACAACCCGTTCGCCGCTCGCGCAATTCGTGACCGAGTGGTGCAGCGCCTTGAGCGCGAAGACGTCTTCTTTGATATCGACAATATCGACCTTGGCGTTGATTGGTTCAATGTCCTGACTGATCGCGTGGGCGCTTGTGATGCGCTCGTCGCGGTCATCGGAAGGAACTGGGCTTCCAGCGCCGACAAGGACGGTCTGCGCCGGCTCGACGATCCTGACGATTTCGTTAGGATCGAGATCGAGGCTGCGCTGAGGCGGGACGTTCGCGTTATTCCTGTCCTCATCGACGGCGCGGCCATGCCCAAGGCAAGCGAATTGCCCGAGAGCCTGAAGGGTCTGGCGCGGCGGCAGGGGACCGAGGTTTCGCCGGCTCGATTTGACGCGGACGTCGAGAAGCTGACCCGCGCGCTCGGTTCGATCTTGGACGAGCGACGACGGCGCGACGCGGCCGAGGCCGAAGCGGCGCGCGCGGCGGAGGAGCAAGTCCGGGCGAGGAACGCGGCGGAAGCCGAGCGCGCCGCGCACGAGGAGCGTGAGCGACGAGAGGCTGCCGAAGCGGTTCGCGCGGAGCAAACTCGTCGACTTGCCGAAGCCGAGGCGGCGCGGGGAGCCGCAGAGGTGCGCCGCTTGAAGGAAGCGGCTGAAGCGGAGCGCGCCGCGCGGGAGCGGGAGGCGGCCGAGGATCGAACCGTGCGGGTTTCAGGACCATGGATCGTTGCTCCTAGGCCGATGCCCGAAAAGCTCCAGCGAGTGTTTCAAGAACGTGAGAAAGACCGCGCGCACTACAAAGATGGAGAATGTGGATTTACCTCGGATTTTGGGGGTTAGCTATTTTGGCTGGAATTCTCATGATGCATTTTCTTCCCAGAAACTGACTGAATCAGCCTACGCATACTCGAGGTTCCGGGACTGCGGGGTCGTTGAACACCTGCTTTGGAAGGGCGACCCAGTCGGCACCACCAACATGAAAGCGGTAGACTGAAGAATTATGATAGATAACGTCCAATGACCCAGCGACGCCAACGGGAGGCTAATGGCATCGTAGCGCGTTAAAGGGTCTAAATTCGCGGCGGAATTACCTTCCTGGAGCGGCAGCGAGGCCATCGTGGCTTTTCACGCGAAGGCGGTCCGGCCCCTCAATACCGATAGCTCTCCGCTTTGAACGGCCCAGTCTCGGGGATGCCGAGGTATTTCGACTGCTCGTTCGTCAGCTTGGTCAGCTTCACGCCGATCTTTGCCAGATGCAGCGAGGCGACCTTCTCGTCCAGATGCTTCGGCAGGGTGTAGACCCGCTTCTTGTATTCGCCGGGCTTGGTGAAGAGCTCGATCTGGGCCAGGGTCTGGTTGGTGAACGAGGCCGACATCACGAACGAGGGGTGGCCGGTGGCGTTGCCGAGGTTCACCAGGCGGCCTTCGGACAGCAGGATGATCTTCTTTCCATCAGGGAACTCGATCTCGTCGACCTGCGGCTTGATGTTGTTCCATTTGTAGTTGCGCAGCGATCCGACCTGGATCTCGGAATCGAAATGCCCGATGTTGGCCACGATCGCCCGATCGTGCATGGCGCGCATGTGATCGAGGGTGATGACGTCGACGTTGCCGGTCGCGGTGACGAAAATGTCGGCGCGCGGCGCCGCCTCGTCCATCGTCGTGACCTCATAGCCCTCCATCGCCGCCTGAAGGGCGCAGATGGGATCGATCTCGCTCACCATCACCCGGCAGCCGGCATTGCGTAAGGACGCCGCCGAGCCCTTGCCGACGTCGCCGAAGCCGGCGACCATCGCCACCTTGCCCGCCATCATCACGTCGGTGCCGCGGCGGATGCCGTCGACCAGCGACTCGCGGCAGCCGTACAGGTTGTCGAACTTGGACTTGGTCACGCTGTCATTGACGTTGATCGCCGGCCACAGGAGCTTGCCTTCCTTGGCCATGATGTAGAGCCGATGGACGCCGGTGGTCGTCTCCTCGGTGACGCCGCGGATCGAGGCGGCGTTCTTGCCGTACCAGCCCGGCTTCGACTTGAGCCGCGCCTTGATCGCCGCGTACAGGACCTCCTCCTCCTCGTTTGAGGCGGTGTCGAGGAACTTGACGTCGCCTTTTTCGGCCCGCGCGCCCAGATGAATGAGAAGCGTCGCGTCGCCGCCGTCGTCGAGAATCATGTTGGGCGAGCCGCCGTCGGCCCATTCGAAGATCCGGTGGGTATAGTCCCAATAGTCCTTGAGGCTCTCGCCCTTGACCGCGAATACCGGCGTGCCCGTGGCCGCAATCGCCGCCGCCGCGTGGTCCTGGGTCGAATAGATGTTGCACGAGGCCCAGCGCACATCGGCGCCGAGCGCCTGCAGGGTCTCGATCAGGACGGCGGTCTGGATCGTCATGTGCAGCGACCCGGCGATGCGCGCGCCCTTCAAGGGCTGCCTTGCGGCATATTCGGCCCGTGTCGCCATTAGGCCCGGCATCTCGGTCTCGGCGATGGCGATCTCTTTTCGCCCGAAGGCGGCAAGCCCCAGATCGGCGATGGCGTAATCGGCGGCTTTAGTCGCGGCTTTGGTCATGGCGGTCATGGCGGACGTAATTCCCTCACAATGTTCGGGCGTCTCTTAGCAGCGCCACCGGGAGCGTGCAATAAACATATAAGCAACTCTTTATATCATTTTTCGCCCAGAATTTTTGCCTTCGACTGTGACACAAGCGTGACATTTGCCTTAATTAATTGATGCGACTGGACAATCTCGTCTGTTGCAGTGCAAAGCTAACGCCGCTAACAATGGACAGACGCGGTCGGCGCGATCGTTGCGGTCGAATTCGATCCGGGTCATGCTATGAAGCAGAATGCTTTAAGCAAAAAACGAGCCGCGGCATCGATCGCGGGTTTGTGCGGGTGTGCGGTGAAGGGCTTGCGGTAGGTATGGCGCTCTCGGCCAAACTGACGATGCGGCAGGGTCAGACTATGGTTCTGACGCCGCAGCTGCTGCAGGCGATCAAGCTGTTGCAGATGCCCAACCTCGAGCTGACTCAGTTCATCGAGAACGAATTGGCGAGCAATCCGTTGCTCGAGCGTGCGGAGGAGCGCGAGGACCCAAACCCCGAGCCGCAGGACGGCGCGGGCGTCGCGGATGCGCCAGCCGAGCCCGGCGACTGGGCGGGCGAGGCGCTCGAGACGGACGCCGGGGGCCTCGCCGCCAATCTCGGCACCGAGGTCGACAACGCCTTCGACTCGGACCGCACTGCGCCGGCGCTCAAGCCCGCCCCGGCCGACGGCTTGAGCGCCCACGCCTGGACGGGCCTCGGCGTCGGCGCGGACGCCGGCGAAGCCCCCGACCTCGAGGCCTATGTCGCCGAGGCCCTCAGCCTGCGCGACCATCTTCAGCGTCAGGCCGCGATCCTCCTCGCTGATCCGGCCGAGCGCATTATCGGCGCAGCGTTGATCGACGGCCTGGACGAGGCCGGATACTTCGACGGCTCGATCGCCGAGATCGCCGACCGGCTCGGCGCCGCCGTCGAAGGCGTCGAGCGCGTACTCATGCGCATGCAGGGCCTCGAGCCGACTGGGGTGTTCGCGCGCTCTCTCGCCGAATGCCTCGCGCTCCAGCTCAAAGAGCGCGACCGTTTCGATCCGGCGATGCAGGCCCTGATCGAGAACCTGCCCGCGCTCGCCAAACGCGACTTTCCACTGCTGCGCCGCGCCTGCGGCGTCGACGACGAGGACCTCAGCGACATGATCGCCGAGATCCGGCGCCTCGAGCCCAAGCCCGGGCGCGCCTTCGGCGATCCGCCGGCGGCGCCGGCGATCCCCGACGTCCACGTCAGCGCCGCGCCGGATTTCGGCTGGCGGGTCGAGCTCAACACGAGGGCGCTGCCGCGCGTGCTCGTCAATGAGGTCTATGCGGCCGAGATCCGGCGGGGCGCCAAGCGCGACGAGGACAGGCAGTACGTCTCAACCCAGTTGCAGGCGGCCAACTGGCTGACCAAGAGCCTCGAGCAGCGCGCGCGCACCATCCTGAACGTCGCCAGCGAGATCGTGCGGCGGCAGGATTCCTTCCTGCTCGAAGGCGTCTCGCGCCTCAAGCCGCTCAATCTGAAGATGATCGGCGAAGCCATCGGCGTCCACGAATCGACGGTCTCGCGCGCGACCGCCCACAAGTTCATTCAGACGCCGCGCGGCCTGTTCGAGATGAAGTATTTCTTCACCGCCGCGATCGCCTCGAGCGAGCCCGGCCAAGCTCATTCGGCCGAAGCCGTGCGCCAGCGCATCCGGCAGATGATCGACGACGAAAACCCGGAAGAGGTGCTATCCGACGACGTGATCGTCGAACGCCTGCGCAAGGCGGACATCCTCGTCGCCCGTCGCACGGTGGCCAAGTATCGCGACAGCCTCAGAATCCCTTCGTCGGTCGAGAGGCGCAAGATGAAGATGGCGCCGATGCGCGCTCGGGTCGAACGCGACAATTCCCTCGCGGCCGAGCTCTAAGGTCGATTTTTATTGCAAAATGAATGGGTTACCACAACGATTGACACGGACCCTCGACGCTCCTAACCCTACCCGCGATCCGGATGCTGCGGGACCGACCGGGGCGGAGCGGTACGGGGGTGGCGGGAACGCGTGGGTGGCGGCGAGCGACGAGCGGCGAACGATATTCGCCCGCCTCGCTTGAAAGGTAAGGCCGGCGTTCGATGACCTTGAGGGTATCCGGTAAGAACCTCGACATCGGGGAAGCTTTGCGTCAGCATGTCCTGGAAAAAGTCGAGGCGACGGTCGCCCGCTACTTCGGCGGCTCCGTCGACGGCCATGTGGTGATGACCCGCGAGGGCTCCGGCTATCGCGCCGACTGCTCGTTGCTTTTGAGCTCGGGGATCAGCCTGCACGCCGAGGGCCGCGGGCATGAACCCTACCATTGTTTCGACCAGGCCGCCGACAAGATCGAAAAGCGCCTTCGCCGCTACAAGGCGCGCCTCAAGGATCATGCCGGCGTTCCCGGCGTCGAGCGGGGCAAGATCGCCAATTATGTCGTGGAGCCGCCGCAGGAAGAAGAAGAACCCGCCGGGGGCTTCAATCCGGTCGTCGTGGCGGAGGGAACCGACGAGCTCAAATCCCTCTCGGTCGCCTTCGCCGTCGCCGAGCTCGATCTGTCGGGCGCCCCGGTGGTGGTTTTCCAGCATGCCGGCAGCGGCCGGGTGAACGTTGTCTATCGGCGCCGCGACGGCGCGATCGGCTGGCTCGATCCGCAGGCCTCGCGCGATCCGCCAGGCGCTGCATAAGCGGGACGAACATGTCGTTATCGCAACTCCTCAAGCCGGACGCGGTCATGCCCGCCCTGCGGGTGAACGGCAAGAAGCAGGCGCTGCAGGAAATGAGCGAGCGCGCCGCGCTGGTCTCGGGTCTGCCCGCGCGCGAGATCTTCGATGCGCTGCTGCAGCGCGAGCGCCTCGGCTCGACTGGGGTCGGCGACGGCGTCGCCATCCCGCATGGCAAGCTCGCCAAATGCCCGCACATCTTCGGCGTCTTCGCCCGGCTCGAGCGGCCGATCGATTTCGAGGCCCCTGACGGCCTGCCAGTCGATCTCATTTTCATGCTGATCGCCCCCGAAGCGGCGGGCGCGGACCATCTCAAGGCGCTGGCGATGAGCGCGCGCCTGCTGCGCAACGCCGCGATCGCCGCCCAATTGCGCGCCACCCGCGATCCGGCGGCGCTCTACGCGCTCCTGACCATGGCGCCGACCTCGCATGCGGCCTGACCGGCCGGGAGCCTTGCAGCCGATGAAAGCGCGCGTCATCGTGACCCTGAAATCCGGAGTGCTCGATCCGCAGGGCAAGGCGATCGAGGGCGCGCTCAGGGGCCTTGCCATCGACGGGCTCAAAAGCGTGCGCCAAGGCAAGATTTTCGACATCGAGATCGATGGCGAGGACCACGCGGCCGCGCGCCGGAGGCTCGCCGAGGCTTGCGAGCGCCTGCTCGCCAATACGATCGTCGAAAACTACGCGATCGAAATCGGTTGAGGGACGTATGCGCGCGGCGGTGATCCTGTTTCCGGGCATCAATCGCGAAGGCGACGCCGCGCGCGCGCTCAAGCAGGCGACCGGGGCGACGCCCACGATCGTCTGGCACGCCGAGCGCGAGCTGCCGGCGGGGGTGGATCTCGTCGTCCTGCCGGGCGGATTCTCCTACGGCGACTATCTGCGCTGCGGCGCGATCGCCGCGCGCGCCCCGATCATGAAGGCGGTCG
>Ga0302326_10031338_pt1 | contig 10621 bp, 9 predicted proteins | sample Palsa_T0_3_FD_202264 | JGI IMG/M metagenome (GOLD analysis project Ga0302326, IMG submission 202264) | Peat permafrost microbial communities from Stordalen Mire near Abisko, Sweden - Palsa_T0_3 | ecosystem: Environmental > Terrestrial > Soil > Palsa > Peat permafrost | place: Sweden: Abisko...
CGAGGATCCGGTCGAGCTCGAGGGCGTGCCCGGACGACTCGTGGATCTGCAGGGACACCTGCTGCGCGCCGATCACCAGGTCGTTGACGCCCGCGGGCGCCATCGGCGCCGACAGCAGCGCGACGGCCTCCTCGCCGACCCGGCCGCCGTTGCCGACCAGGTCGAGGCCGAGCACGAACTCCCAGCCGGATCCGCCGGTGTTGCCGTGGAACGAGTTCGGGTAGCTGCGCCGCTGCACCTCATGCGCGTTGGCGGCGATCGCGGTCAGGCCGCCGCCGGTCTCGATCAGGTGCTGGTGCTGGAGGGATCCCTCGGTCGAGGCGAAGTGACGGTGCTGGCGCTTGGCGTTGACGCCCGCCGTCACGCTGGACACCCCCGGGGAGGCCGCCGCGGCCTCGATCGCCTGCGCGAGCAGGATGTCCCGTTCGGCGGTGGTGACCGCGAAGGGGTCCAGCCCGACTTCGGTCTGGTAGCGCCCGCTGGCCGCCGGGCGGGGCGGAAACGCCACCCGCGGTCCCGCCCCGACGCCGGCCCGCGCCACCGCGTTGGCGGGGGCCGCGGTCCGGGCCGGGACCTCGTCGTCGCTCAGCGGCGCGGCGGCGAAGCCCCAGCTGCCGTCGACGAGCACTCGGACGCCGATGCCGATCGACTTTTCCAGCCGCTCGTCGGGGTCGCGGTCGAGCTGGTGGTACAGCCGCAACTCCTCCGCCTCGACCAGGCGGGCATCGCCGTAGTCAACTCGATTGTCGATTGTCGACATTGCTGAGCTAAGCAACGCCGCGGCGGCCTCATCATCGGCGAGGTCACCCCAGATATGCGCGTTCGTCTGTGCCATGTCAGTCAGTGGCCAATCCGCTAGTGGGCGAAGAGCTGGGACAGGTCCGCGAAGGCCTTGAACTCCAGCGGGTTGCCCGCCGGGTCGTAGAAGAACATCGTGTGCTGCTCGCCGACCTCGCCGGCGAAGCGGACGTAGGGCTCGATCACGAACGTGGTGCCCGCGGCCCGGAGCCGGCCGGCCAGCCGCTGGAAGTCCGCGATCGGCAGCACCAGGCCGAAGTGCGGGACCGGGACGTCGTGGCCGTCGACCGGGTTGTGCGCCCGGTCCGGGCGCGGGCCGGGCGCGAGGTGGGTGACGACCTGGTGACCGCCGAGGTCCCAGTCGATCCAGTGGTCGGAGGACCGACCACGGGGCAGTCCGAGCACACCCCCGTAGAACGCCGCCGCCTGGGCCAGGTCGTCGACCGGGACGGCCAGGTGGAACGGCGGCCGCACGGCCGGGTCGGTGATCGGCGCGCCGTCGGCGACGGCTGCCTCGTCGGTGCTCATGATGCTGCTTCCTCTTCGCTTGCCTGGTCGGACTGCGTCTCGGGGAACGTCTTGGGGTTGAGGTAGTGGTCCTTGAGCGCGGCCGCGATGACGGAACGGTCCCTGGTTGCGACGGCCGCGATCAGCTCCCGGTGCCGGTCGATGACCTGGGTCAGGTCACCGCCCTGGAACTCGAGCGAGGACCGCATCAGCGCGCCCATCTGGCCGTCGAGTGCGTGCCAGAGCTCGACCAGCCGGGCGCGGCCGCCCGCCTCGATCAGCACGCCGTGCAGCCGGGTGTCGCACTCGACCGCCTCGGCCAGGTCACCGTCGTCGACGGCCCGGGTCATCGCGTCGAGCTCGGTGCCGAGCGCGGCCAGCAGCCGGTCGTCGATGACGGCCCGCTCCTCGCACACCGCGCCCGATTCGAGCAGGTAGCGCGCGAAGCACGCGTCATCGATCTCGGCCCTGGTCATCCGGGCCACCCAGCAGCCGCGGCGCGGGGAGAACTCAACCAGGCGGTCGTTCTTCAGCTCGGTCAGGGCGGACCGCAGCGTGGTCCGGCTGACGCCGAACTCGGCCGCGAGGCTGGCCTCGATCAGCCGCTCCCCGGCGGCGAGCTCGTTGTTGAGTATCCGCCGCCGCAAGGTCAGCCGTACGACCTCTGGCAGCGACAGGTGCGAGATCACGGCGTCTCCCTAGCGCGCGAACCGGGCGTTTCCCCCCATTGGCCGCATACTCTATCGGTCGCCTCCGGCCTACAGGAGGTCACGAACCGCGTCAAGCGCCGCCTCCTCGCTCAGGCCCTGGTGACCGCACTGATCGGGGGTCGCGAGCAGCGATCCGGCCGGGCCGGTAAGGATGGCGGTGACGCCGGGCCCGTGGCCGGGCTGGGGGCTGCCGCCGTGCCCGACGAGGCCGATGGTGACCCAGCCGCGCCGGTAGCCCGCGTTGAACCGGGCGTCCAGGTCGGTGATCGCCACCAGGTCGCCCAGGCGCAGCCCGGCCGCATCGTAGCGGCGGGCGCTGGCCGGGGTGAGCTGCAGGTCCAGGTCCCACATGGGGGTGGGGCGCCCGATCCCGTTGCCGACCAGCTTGCTCGGCAGCTGCGCGCGGACCCCGACGGTGAGCGTCTCCGGCCCGAGGGTCACCGGGAGGACGGCGAGCAGGGCCGGGTCGATGTTCCTGATGGTGACGCCGGGGACCGGGTCGGCCGCGCCGGTGCCGCGACCGCGCACGGCGACCTGATCGCCGGGGCGCAGCAAACGCAGCGTGTCCTGCGGGAAGGCGGCGATGACGCGGCCGCCCTCGCCGCGCTTGCCGATGACCACCCCGGCCCGGCCCGCGGCGGCGCCGGTCCGCACCGTGACCGGGTTGCCGATGCAGGCCTGGGCGGCCAGCGCGTAGCCGGCCGCCGGGTCCTGGTGGACCAGGCAGGCGCCGGGGGCGGCGTGGTCGCCCGGGTGCTGCCAGACGCCGTCGCCGAGGCGGACGCCCAGCACGATGCCGCCGTCGCCGACCGGGACGTAGGGGGCGCCGTCGGCGTCGATCCGGTAGGGATCGGATCCCACGCTCGCCTGCTCGACGGTCGCCGCCAGGTTCACGTCGACGAGCCGGAGGGCCGCGGGCGTCGCGTCGGCGGTGAGGCCCGCGGGCGTCGCGTCGATGGTGATGCTGGCGGATGTGGCGTCGATGGTCATGCGCGCTCCTTCTGCGGCAGCACCGCGGCGAGGACGGCCAGGTTGGCGTCCGCGTCGTCGATGATGGTGAACGCCTCGGCCGGGCCGCTCATGATCGTGGACGGTCCCGGGCCGTGACCGAACAGCCGGCCGCTGCCGGTGGAGATCACCCCGATCGACAGCCAGCCCTCGCGGTAGCCGCGGCCGTAGCGGTGGTCGGTGTCGGCCAGCGCGACGACGTCGCCGATCCGCAGGGACTGCAGGCCGAGGGAGAGCTCCTCGCCGCCGACCTCGTAGGCGCCCATCAGGTCGGTGTTGGCGTACTCGGAGGCCATGCCCGCGCCCGCGCCGATCGCCTCGGCCGGGACCCGGGCGGCCACGTGGACCCGGAGCCTGCCGTCCGGGCCGGTGCCGCCGGCCAGCGCCGCCAGCAGCCGCGGCGAGCAGTTCTTGACCTTGATCGCCGGGTGGTCGAACAGGACCAGTCCCTGGCCGACGGCGAACACGGTCACCTGGTCGCCGACGGTCACCGACCGGAGCGTGGGCTCGGGCATGTCGACCAGCACGTAGGCGTGCTGGCCGATGACGAACCCCTCGGACCCGGCGGCCGGGCCGGTGGTGACCACGACGGTGTTGCCGACGCAGGTCAGGTACTGCAGCGCGTAGTTGGCGGCCGCGTCGCGGTGCCGGACCGACAGGCCCGGCTCCAGGTGGTCGGCGGCGTACCCGGTGGCCGGATCGCCGCAGTGCGCGCCGAGGGTGACGCCGCCCATCCCGGGCAGCAGGAACGCGTTCCCGTCGGGGTCGACCCGGAATCCGTGCCGGTCGCCGAGCGGCGGCCAGACCTCGCCGGCCAGCACCTGGGTTACCAGCTGGCCGGCGTTGCTTGTCACCTGCACGGGTCAGGCACCCTCGCCCGCGGCGCCCGCGACCTCGGCGTCGCCGGCTACCTCGTCGAGGCCGACCCAGCGACGCTCGCGGGCGGACTTCTCGAACGCGTTGATGGTCCGCTGGACGAGCGCGCCCTGGGCGAAGTCGCCCTGGTTCTCCGGGACGCCGCCGATGATCTCGTCGGCGAAGTTCTTCACCAGGTTCGAGTAGAACAGCAGCGGCCACGGCTCGGTGCTGGCGCCGCCCTCGGGGAAGTACTTCTGCGGGATCTCCCGCTCGACGAACTCGACCGAGCCCTTGGTCGCGGTCTTGATCGTCTGGCAGATGCCGAACTCGTCGACCAGCCGGACGATGACCGCGCCCTCGGAGCCGTAGAACCGCGCCTCGATGCCCGGGTAGTTGCCGACGGTCACGTAGGAGGACTGGATGGAGGCCATCACCGGGGCGTCGAACTCGCACAGCCACATGTCGCCGTCGTCGATGTTCATCCGCTCCATCGCTCCGGTTGAGCGGAGCATCCGGACCGGCACGAAGTTGCGCATGGTGCCGACCACGTTGGTCAGCGGGCTGTCCACCCACCAGTGCATGATGTCGATGATCGGCGCGCCGTAGCCCTCAATCGAGGAGACGGCCATCTCGGTCTCGCCGGGCTCGGCCCCCTCGGCCTGGCGGAGCGGGGTGCTTGGGTCGATCCACTGGCTGTTCTGCTCGTAGCCGTTGAAGATGTACGGGTCGCCGACCAGGCCCTGGTCGATCAGGTCCTTCGCGTACATGACGGCCGGGGCGTAACGGAAGGTGAAGCCGAGCTTGGTCTTGAGCCCCTTGGACGCCGCCAGCTCGGCCGCGCGGGCGGTCTGGCGGGCGTCGCGGTGCACCGGCTTCTCGCACAGCACGTGCTTGCCGGCCTGCAGGGAATCCCAGGAGATCTGGAAGTGGGCCTCGTTGCCGGTGGCCACGTCGATCACGTCGATCGCGGGGTCGTCGAGAAGCTCACGATAGTCGGTGACCGCGCGGGCGACGCCGAACTCCTTGGCCACCCGACGGGCGAGGTCGGCGTCCGAGTCCACGACCGCGGCCACCTCGACGCGCGAGTCGCGCTGCCAGCCGGGGATATGGGCGCGCTCGGCCCAGCGGCCGGCTCCGACGACGGCGACCCGTAGCTCTTTGCTGCTCATACTGGTGGACTCATCCTCTCGTAGGCGGCGGCCAGGGGGCTGGCCGCCGTGGATGACGCGGCCGACAGCGGCGCGCCAAGTGGTGGGGGTGGGCGGGCGGGGGAGGTGGCCGGCGGAAGGGTGGGCGGGCATGGGGTGGGAGGCGCGGGGTCAGGACGAGGGGCTCACTGGCGGCTCAGCCGGACACGGGGGTCGATGACCGTGTAGGTGACGTCGACGAGGAAGTTCATGACGACCATGAAGATCGCGGCGACCAGGACGGTCCCGGTGATCATGGGGATGTCGAGCTCGCCGATGGCGTTATAGGCGAGCTGCCCGACGCCGGGCAGGCCGAAGACCGACTCGATGATCAGCACGCCGCCGAGGAAGTAGCCCAGGTCCATCCCGATCATGGTGATCACCGGAGTCAGCACGTGCCGGAGGGCGTGCCGGAACAGGATCGTCCGCTCGGGCATGCCCTTGAGCCGGGCGAACTCGACGTAGGGCGAGCGGAGCACCGCCAGTATGGTGGTGCGGATCATGCGGGAATAGAAGGCCGCGCCGCCGACGCCCAGGGTGAAGCTGGGCAGGATCAGGTACCAGATCAGCGGCGAGCCGGTGCCGCTGAGCGGGAACAGCGAGAGCTTGTAGCCGAGGAAGTACAGCAGCATCAGGCCGAGCCAGAACGGCGGCGCGGACAGGCCGACGAGGGCGCCCAGGGTCGCGAACCGGTCCATGATCGAGCGCGGCCGGTAGGCGGCGGCGATCCCGACCGGGATGCCGATCCCGATCTCGACCAGCACGCCACCGAGCGCGAGCCACACCGTGTAAGGAAGCGCCCGCCAGATCTCGCCGCCGACCGACTGGTTCTCGAGCGCGAACGAGGTCCCCAGGTTCCCGTGGGAGAGACGGCCGAGGTAGGACACGTACTGGGACCAGACCGACTGGTCGAGGCCGAGCTGCCTCGCGATCGAGGCCACCGCCTGCGGGCTGGCGTTCGGCCCGGCCACCAGTCGGGCCGGGTCGCCGGGGACGACATAGGCGAGCAGGAACGCCAGCGTCACCACGCCGAGGATCACGATGATCATCTGGCCGAGGCGGCGCAGGAACCAACCGGTCATCGGCGGTCTCCCGAGGTCTCTGGGTCAAGCAGGTCGGTCAGCCAGTCCCCCGCCAGGTTGAAGGCGAGGACGGTCAGGACCAGGGCCACCCCGGGCGCGATGAGCAGCCAGGGCGCGGTCTGGAAGTACTGCTGGCCCTGCGAGATCATCTGGCCCCAGGACGCCTGCGGCAGCGGCACGCCGATGCCGAGGTAGGACAGCGAGGCCTCGATAAGGATCGAGGTTGCGATGCCGAGGGTCGAGTAGACGATGATCGCCGGGACCAGGTGCGGGAGTATGTGCCGCCGCAAGATCGCGCGGTGCCCGATGCCGAGGGTTCTGGCGGCGACGACGAACTCGCGCTCCTTCAGCGACAGCACCAGGCCGCGCACGATGCGGGCCAGGTAGGTCCAGTAGCCGAACGCGATAACGAGCATCACGTTGGTGGTCGACGGCCCGGTGATCGCGATCAGCGCGACGCAGAAGAGCAGGATCGGGAACGAGAGCACCACGTCGGTGATCCGCATCAGCACCGAGTCGACGATCCCGCCCGCGTAGCCCGCGACCGCGCCGACGAGCACCCCGATCGCCGACGCGAGGCCGGTCGCGACGACGCCGACCAGCAGCGACACCCGGGCCCCGAAGATCAGCCGGGACAGCACGTCGCGTCCGTTGGGGTCGGTGCCGAGCAGGAACGTCGACCCAGGCGATACCGGGGCGCCGTCGGCCGACAGCCCGTTGGGGTACGCCTGGAGCGGGTTATGCGGGGCGAGCAGCGGGGCGAAGATCGCTACCAGGGCCAGCACGACCACCGCGAGCACCGAGATCAGCGCGACCGGATCCCGGCGCAGGCTGGTCAGCGCGCGGCGGCCGAGGCCGGGCTCGTCGGCCGCCGTCGGCTCAGCCGTTAGCTCTATGGTCGGTTCCGCCGCCGCCTCTGGCAGCTCGCCGCCGAGCAGCGGTCCTGTTGGCGGTGCGGTCACGGGGTCACCTCCGGCGCGTCGGGCACGACATGACAGGCGGCGAGCTGGCCGGAGGCCTTGCGCACGAGCGGCGGCGCGACCGTCCGGCAGATCTCGACGGCGAGCGGGCAGCGCGGGTGGAAGGCGCAGCCCGGCGGCGGGCTGGCCGGGTTCGGCGGCTCGCCCGGCAGTGGCGCCGGGCGCGCCGCGCCGAGGTTGGCGACGTCGGGCACGGCCGCCATCAGGGCCTGGGTATAGGGGTGCGCGGGCTGGCTGAAGACCTGCCCGCTGGTGCCGTACTCGACCAGCCGGCCGACGTACATGATCGCGATGCGGTCGGCCATGAACCGCAGGGTGGACAGGTCGTGCGAGATGAACAGGTAGCTGACCCCGGCGTCGGCCTGGATGTCCTTGAGCAGGTTGAGCACCTGGGCCCGGATCGACACGTCCAGCGCCGCCACCGCCTCGTCGCAGACGATGACCTCCGGGCTGACGGCCAGCGCGCGGGCGATCGACACCCGCTGGCGCTGGCCGCCCGATAGCTGGCCCGGGTACCGGCCGGCGAGCGCCACCGGCAGGTTGACCCGAGCCAGCAGCTCTTCGACCTCGGACCTGCGCCTGGCCCGCGGCACGCCGCGGACGGACAGGCCCTCCCCGATGGCGTCCTTGATCGTCATCTTGGGGTCGAGGGAGTCGTAGGGGTCCTGGTAGACCATCTGCATCCGCCGCCGGTAGGCCCGCAGCTCCTGCCCGCCGAGCCGGGCGGTCTCGGCCCCGTCGAGCAGGACCGACCCGCCGGTGGGACGGTTGATGCGGACTAGGGTGCGCGCGACGGTGGACTTGCCGGAGCCGGACTCGCCCGCAAGCCCGAGGGTCTCGCCGGGCGCGATCGTGAACGAGACGCCGTCGACCGCCTTGACGACCTGACTGCCGAGCAGCCCGCGGTGCACCTTGAAGTGCACCCGCAGGTCGCGGACGTCGACGGCCGGCCGCGGGCTGGCGGGGGTGGCGGCGGCCGTGGCGGGCGCGGCGGCGGCCTGGCCGGCCGGGGTGACCGCCTGGCGCTCGGTGGTCGCGCCGTGGAGGTGAGCGGGATCGGTCATCAGGCGGCCTGATTCCAGTTTTCGTCGCCGAGAGCGTGACAGGCGGCCTGATGAGAGTCAGCCGGGTCCGTTCGGAGCGATGGGATTTCTAGCAGGGCCGGATCGGTCTGCCGGCAGACCTCGCGCGCCATCGGGCAGCGGGGCGCGAACGCGCAGCCCGCCGCCTGGGCGCCGCCGTGCGGCGGGCTGCCGGCGATCGACGCCAGCCGGTCCGGGAGCTCGCCCCGCAGCGACGGGATGGACGCGATGAGCGCCCGGGTGTACGGGTGCGCGGGGCCGCCGATGACCGCCGTCGTCGGTCCCGACTCGACGATCCGGCCCGCGTACATCACCAGCAGCCGGTCGCAGAAGCTGCCCACGACGCCGAGGTCGTGGCTGATCAGCAGGACGGCGCTGCCGTGATCGGCCGTCATCTGCTCGAGCAGCGTCAGCACCTGAGCCTGGACGGTCACGTCGAGCGCGGTGGTCGGCTCGTCGGCGATCAGCAGCCGGGGGTCGCAGCTGATGGCGATGGCGAGCGCCACCCGCTGGCGCATCCCGCCCGACAGCACCGCCGGGTAGCGCGTCATCGTCCGCCGCGGATCGGGGATGCCGACCGACCGCAGCAGTTCCTGCGCCCTGGCCTTCGCCTCGGCCCGGCGCAGCCCGCGGTGGTAGCGGAGCATCTCGGTGATCTGGGTGCCGATCTTGACCAGCGGGTTGAGGCTGGACAGCGGGTCCTGGGTGATCATCGCGATCTTGGTGCCGCGCCACTTGGTCGGCGCCGACTTGGCGCCGAGCTCGGCCCCGTCGAACAGCACGGCGCCGTTGGTGACCCGGCCCGGCTGCGGGATCAGCCGCATGATCGCCCGGGCGGTCAGCGACTTGCCCGAGCCCGACTCGCCGACGAGGCCGACCCGCTCGCCCGCCCCGATCGCGAGCGACACGTCCCGGACCACCTCACCGGTGCCCTCCCTGGCGGGGAAGGCAACGGTGAGGTGCTCCACGGTGATGACGTCAGCCACCAAGTCCACCGCTGCTTGTCTTTGCGGTGCTCTTGGTCAGCCAGTAGTTGTCCATCTCCCAGTCCCAGATCGGGTTCGGGAAGAAGCCGCCCACGTTGGCCCCGCTGACCTCGGTGGTGGTGCCGAAGTAGAGCGGGACGACCGGGTTGTCGGCCAGCAGCGCCTTGGCCGCGTTGGCGTAGTCCGTCGGGGCGTCGGCCGGGTCCGCGAGGCCGGCGTTGACGTCGTCGTCCACCTTGCTGTTGCAGTAGAACGAGTAGTTCTGCCCGCCGGGGATGTCCGACCCGCAGGACACCAGGGCGTTGAAGAAGTCGCTGGCGTCCGGGTAGTCGGCGACCCAGAAGGTCAGCGTCATCGGCGCCTTGCCCGGCGTGGCCGCCAGCGTGAAGAACGTGCTCTCCTGGATCGGCCGCACGTTGACGGTGATGCCGATCGCGGCCAGCTGCTGCTGGATGGCGGGGTCGAGGTTGGTCCACGGCTGGGTGTTCCAGCTGTAGAGGGTGGTGCTGAAGCCGTTCGGGTAGCCCGCCTGGGTCAGCAGCTGCTTGGCCTTGGCGATGTTGAGCGGGTTGACCAGGTTCTGCTTGGTGTAGCCGGTGACGCCGGGCGGGATGAAGCCGGTGGCCGGGGTGCCCTGGCCGTTGACCAGCTTGAGCAGGAAGCTCCGGTTGATCGCGTAGGAGACGGCCTCCCGCACCAGCGGGTTGTTGAACGGCTTGATCTTGGTGTTGAGGGTGAGGTAGTACGTGTCAAGCGACTGGCGCTGGTGGATCTGGCTGGCCAGCGACTTGTTGCCAACCACGGTCAGGTAGTCGGAGTTGGGCAGCGGGTCGCCCATCAGGTCGATCTGGCCCTTCTCCAGCTCGAGCAGCTGCACCTCGGGCGAGACGCCGAGCTTCTCGTTGACGCCGGTGACGTACGGGAGCGACTTGTTCCAGTAGTTCGGGTTCGCCTTGAGGATGATCGACTGGCCGGGGGTGTAGCTGACCATCTCGAACGGGCCCGAGCCCATCGGGTGCAGGGCCTGCTGGGCGCCCGAGCCGACCGGGATCACCGAGGCGTGCGGCATCGCGAGCACGTAGGTGAAGGCGGCGTCGGCCTGGGTCAGCGTGATCTGCAGCGAGTAGGTGCTGAGCGCCTTGATGCCGGACACGGTGCCAACCGGGTTCTTCGCGAACGCCGCGCAGCCGCTGACCACCTCCCAGAAGCTGACGACCGGCGACTTGGTCGCGGGGTTGCAGATCCTGGAGAAGCTGTAGGCGAAGTCGGCCGCGGTCACCGGCTTGCCATTGTCGAACGTCATGCCCTTGCGGATGGCGATCGTGTAGACCTTGCCGCCGCCGGAGACGACCGGCATGCTCGCGGCCGCATCTGACTCAAGGTCGGTGGTGGCGCCCTTGTAGTCGTAGAGCCGGTCGAACAG
>Ga0302326_10031340_pt1 | contig 10621 bp, 6 predicted proteins | sample Palsa_T0_3_FD_202264 | JGI IMG/M metagenome (GOLD analysis project Ga0302326, IMG submission 202264) | Peat permafrost microbial communities from Stordalen Mire near Abisko, Sweden - Palsa_T0_3 | ecosystem: Environmental > Terrestrial > Soil > Palsa > Peat permafrost | place: Sweden: Abisko...
CCGACCGCCATCACCGGGGCGTTCCACGGCGTGCCCGGGCGGTCTCCGCTCTTCGGCCTTGCCCTCGTGTCGGGTGGACCCGAGCAGCGCGCGGTCTGGGTGAGTGCGGAGCTGCTCGGGTCAGAACCCGTCCGCAGGGCGCTGGCCGGTCTGGCCGGCCGCCCCGTCGTCGGCCACGAGGTGAAAGAGGTGCTCCGGTCGCTGCTCTCCCTCGGCATCGAGGGGCTCGAGCCGGTGTTCGACAGCGCGGTGGCGGCGTACCTGCTCGACCCGTCCAAGGGCGACTATCCCCTCGGCGAGGTCGCGGCCCCGTTCCTGCACGGCGCGATCGAGACCAGGGCCGAGATGGAGCCGCAGGGCCAGCTGGCCCTGGACGGCCCCGAGGAGGGCGACGTCGCGTCGAGTGCGGTCGCCGAGGCCAGCATCGTGACCCAGCTGGTCGCGCCCATGCGTGCCGCGGTCGATGCGGCCGGGATGCTCGCCCTCTTCGACGAGGTCGAGAGCCCGCTCATCGGTGTGCTCGCCCGGATGGAGGTGACCGGGATCGCGGTCGACACCGACGAGCTCCGCCGGGTGGCCAAGGAGCTGGCCGCCGACGTGGCGGCGCTCGAGACCGAGATCCACGAGCTGGCCGGCCACTCGTTCAACGTCAATTCGACCCCGCAGCTGCGCACGGTGCTCTACGACGAGATCGGGTTGAAGCCCGGGCGGCGCACGAAGACCGGGTACTCGACCGACGCCGCCACCCTGGAGGGCCTGCGCGACCAGCACCCGATCGTGGAAACGCTCCTGCGCTACCGCGAGGTGGAGAAGCTGCGCTCGACCTACGGGGAGACCCTGCTCGCCGAGGTGAAGGATGACGGCCGGATCCACGCGTCGTTCCGCCAGACGGTGGCCCGCACCGGCCGGCTGTCCTCCGAGCGGCCCAACCTGCACAACATCCCGGTGCGCTCGGACTCGGGGAAGCGGTTCCGGCGCGTGTTCGTTCCCGCCCCCGGCTTCGAGTTCCTCGTGGCCGACTACGACCAGATCGAGCTGCGGGTGCTGGCGCACCTGGCCGCAGACCCCGGGCTCATGGTGGCGTTCTCGTCGGGCACCGACATCCACCGCACGGTGGCGGCCGGTGTCTTCGGCGTCCCCATCGAGGAGGTCACCCGGACCCAGCGCGAGTACTCGAAGATGGTCTCCTACGGCCTTGCCTACGGGATGGAGGCGTACGGCCTGGCCCGCCGGCTGGCCACCGGGGTCGAGGAGGCCGCCGAGATCATGGCCCGCTACTTCGGGGCGTTCCCGGCCGTGCGCGCGTACATGGACGACACCGTGGTCGAGGCCCGGCACCGCGGGTACACGAGGACGGCCTTCGGGCGGATCCGCCCCCTCCCCGAGCTGGCCGACGCCAACTTCCGGATCCGCCAGGCCGCCGAGCGCCAGGCCATGAACGCGGGCATCCAGGGCCTGGCGGCGGACCTGTTCAAGGCCGCCCTCGTCCGGATCGACCGCGCGCTGGCCGGAGCCGGCCTCACCAGCCGGCTGGTCCTCCAGGTCCACGACGAGGTGATCGTCGAGGTGGCGCTCGACGAAAAGGACACGGTCGGCCCGCTGGTCGAGCACGCGCTCACCGGTGCCGCCGACCTCTCGGTGCCGCTCGAGGTGTCCATGGCGTGGGGCGCGTCGTGGGCCGAGGCGAAGGGCGGGTAGGCGGTGGTACCCTGTTTTGCCTGGCCGAGGCGGTTCCGCTCGGCAATCTGAGCGGCTCGCTTGTTCCTGCGACCGCCCCCACCGAAAGAGAGTCCATTTCCCGTCATGTCCGCCGAGCCGATCACCCTGTTGTCCAACGAGGCCATGGGGACCTTCGATGCCGAAGGCCACTACCTCCCCCGCCAGATCACCGAGGACGACATGGGTGGCGCCTCCCTCGAGGAGGCCATGGCCGGGACCATCATCGAGTTCGAAGATGGCGACCTGGTCGAGGGCACCGTCGTCAAGATCGACCGCGACGAGGTGCTGCTCGACATCGGCTTCAAGTCCGAGGGCGTGATCCCGGCCCGTGAGCTGTCGATCCGCAACGACATCCACCCCGAAGAGATCGTCTCGTTGGGCGAGCACGTCGAGGCCCTGGTGCTCCAGAAGGAGGACAAGGAGGGTCGGCTGGTCCTGTCCAAGAAGCGGGCCCAGTACGAGCGGGCCTGGACCACCATCGAGAAACTGAAGGAGTCCGACGAGATCGTGAAGGGCCCGGTCATCGAGGTGGTGAAGGGCGGCCTGATCGTCGACATCGGCCTGCGCGGGTTCCTGCCCGCCTCCCTGGTCGAGCTGCGCCGGGTGCGCGAGCTCCAGCCCTATGTCGGCCGGATCATCGAGGCCAAGATCATCGAGCTCGACCGGAACCGCAACAACGTCGTGCTGTCGCGGCGGGCCTGGCTGGAAGAGGCCCAGAAGGAACAGCGCGGCGACTTCCTGACCAACCTGAAGCCGGGCGAACGGCGCAAGGGCGTCGTGTCGTCGGTGGTCAACTTCGGCGCGTTCGTCGACCTCGGCGGGATGGACGGGCTCGTGCATGTCTCGGAGCTCAGCTGGAAGCACGTCGACCATCCGTCCTCGGTCGTCCAGGTGGGCGACGAGATCGAGGTCGAGGTGCTCGACGTCGACCTGGACAAGGAGCGCATCAGCCTGTCGCTCAAGGCCACCCAGATCGACCCGTGGCAGGAGTTCGCCGACAGCCACGAGGTTGGCCAGCTGGTCTACGGCCGGATCACCAAGCTGGTCCCCTTCGGTGCGTTCGTCCAGGTGGGCGACGGGATCGAGGGCCTGGTCCACATCTCGGAGATGGCGGCGCACCACGTCGATCTGCCCGAGCAGGTGGTGACCCCCGGCGAGGAGCTGTGGGTCAAGATCATCGAGATCGACCTCCAGCGGCGCCGGATCAGCCTGTCGATCAAGCAGGCCGCCGAGGGCGGCGAGGTCTCCGAGGAGTACCGGGAGGCCTTCGGGGCCCACGCGTACGACGCCGAGGGCAACTACATCGGCAACTACGACTACACCGAGACCGAGTTCACGCCCGAGACCGAGGCCCAGGCGGCCTGGGCCGACTTCGCGGCCGAGCACAGCAGCCCCGAGGGGGCCGCCGCCGCACCGGGGGAGGCCGTCGCCGACGCGGTTCCGGCGGAGACCGCACCGGCCGAGGCGACCGCGGAGACGCCGTCCGAATAGGGTCGCCAGAGGGGTCGGTCACCGAGGCGACCGGGGTCCACGGCTACGTCGGTTGCGGGGTGATGGCCTACCATTCCGCCCGTGGACGTGGCCACCGTCGATGATCTGACCCGTCCGGGCCAGCCCGACGACCCGTCGGGCTCCACCAGCGAGTCCGAGCCCGAGGAGTCCGCGCTCGAGGGCATCTGGCACATCGCCGCCGTGGTCGGCATCGTCGTGGTGGTCGCCGCGGGCATCGTGCTGCGGTTCTGGACCCGCTCGGCGCTGTGGCTGGACGAGGCGCTGACCGTCGACATCGCCAAGAGGCCGCTCAGCCAGCTCCACCACCTGCTCCGTCAGGACGGGGCGCCGCCGCTCTACTACGTCCTCCTGCACTTCTGGATGAAGGTGTTCGGCAGCTCGAACCTCGGCGTGCGCTCCCTGTCCGGGGTGATCTCGGTGGTCACGCTGCCCGTCGCGTGGTTGGCCGGACGCACCTACAGCCGCCGGGCCGCCTGGTACGTGGTGGTGCTGGTGGCCACCGCGCCCTTCGCCATCTACTACGGGACCGAGGCCCGGATGTACTCGCTGGTCATGCTGCTGACCGCGCTCGGGTTCTTGGCCCTGGTGCGGGCCATGCGCCGGCCGCGGCCGGGGAACCTGATCGCGGTGGCCGTGGTCGGGGCGGCGTTGATCTACACCCAGTACTGGGCCCTGTACCTGTTGGCCAGCCTGGCCGTGTGGCTGGTGTGGCTGGCCCGCCCCGGCCAGCCCGACACCGCCCGGCGGACCAACGCCCGCTGGACGTTCGGCGCGCTGGTGGTGGCCGCCCTCCTGTTCGTGCCGTGGCTGCCCACCTTCGTCTTCCAGTCGCGCCACACCGGGACCCCGTGGGCGGCGCCGGGCAACTTCGGCGCCATGGTCAGCGCGCTGACCGGGTTCACCGACAACCAGGCCACACTGTCGACGGTCGGTACCAACCAGGGCCGCCTGCTGGCCGTCCTCTACCTCTTGTTCGCCTTTCTGGGCGTCTTCGGGCTGGCCCTTGACCGCTGGCACATCGAGCTCGACCTGCACACCCGGCCGAGGTCCCGGGCGGTCGCGTTCGTGGTCTTCGCCACCCTGGTGTTGGCGGTCGGCGGGGGCCTGATCACCAAGAGCGGCTACTCCAACCGGTACGCGTCGGTGGTCTTCATCCCGTTCATCCTGCTGGTCGTGCTGGGGGTCATGACGCTGCGTGACCCGCGGGCACGAGCGGTCCTCTTCGCGGTGGCGGCACTGGCCGGGTTGGCCGTGGGCGCCCAGAACGTCAACACGAAGCGGACCCAGGCGCCCGGGGTGGCCGCCGTGCTCAGCGCCCACGCGAAGCGCGGCGACGTGGTCGCGTTCTGCCCCGACCAGCTCGGGCCGGCCGTCTACCGACTCACCAGCACCGACGACTTCCGGGAGATCACCTATCCGCGCTCGACCGGGCCGGCCATCATCGACTGGGTCGACTACAAGGCGGCCGTCCAGTCGCACCCGCCGGCGGCGTTCGTCACCGAGCTCGAGTCGATGGCAGGCAGCGGCCACTCGATCTGGCTGGTCTACGCCTCGGGGTACCAGGGCTACAAGCTCCGGTGCGAGACCATCGCCCAGGAGCTGGCTGCCCCGGGGTATCTGGCCCGCAACTGGGTCACCCAGAACCCGAACAAGTACTACGAGCCGATGGACCTGATCGAGTTCACCAAGCACCCCAGCGCGGCGTCGCCCTCGGCCGGGTCGTGACCGATCAGCCGGCCGGGCCGGCTCTGGTCCACCGGGGCTGGGTGTCGCGCGGGTGGCGCGCCCTCGGCGCGGTCGCGGTGCCCTTCGTCGTGGCCCGGGTCATCGTCCTCGCCGCGCTGGCGATGGCCCACCTCGTCGTCTCGCGGACCCACCCGGGCGCCTCGGAGGTGGCCTTCCGGGTGCACCAGGGGCTGCTGGCCTGGGACGCCGGCTTCTACCAGTCGATCGCCCGGTTCGGGTATCACCCCTTGGGCCACCAGGCCCTGCGGTTCTTCCCGTTGTTCCCCCTGGCCGGCCGGGCCCTGGCCTGGCTGCCCGGCATCGGCGACGGCGGCGCGGTGGTGGCGATCGCCAACGTCGGCGCGCTGATCGGCACCGCGCTGGTGGTGGTGCTGGTGCGCCGGGAGACCGGTGACGACCGCCTGGCCCGGCGGACCGCCTGGGTGCTCTCGCTCGCCCCGCCGGCGTTCGTCCTCGTGCTGGGGTACGCCGAGGGGATGCTGCTCGTGTGCACGGCGGCCTGCTTCCTCTGCCTGCGCCCGGCGGGGGACCGGCGGCCGGCGTGGCTATGGGCGGCCGCCTTCGGGTACGCGGCCGCGCTGACCCGGCCGCTGGGGGTGTTGCTGTTCTTTCCGATCGTGCTCGAGGCGTGGCGGTGGCGTCGCTCGGCCAAGACGACCGAGCGGGTGGCCATGGGCGCGGCCGTGGTCGGCCCGGTGGCCGGGTTGGTCACCTTCCTCTCGTGGTCGGCCGGGGTCTACGGCGACTTCCTGCTGCCGCTGCGGGTCCAGGTCCAGGCGGGCCACCACGGCGGGCTGTCCGACCCGTTCCACACGCTCCTCGACGACGCCAAGGGGGCCCTGCACCACCATTTCGGCACCGCGCTGCACGTCCCGTGGGTGGTGCTGGTGGTCGTCTTGTTGGTGGTGGTCTGGCGCACCCTCCCGTCCCCCTACGGCGCCTTCGCCACCGCGGTGGTGGTCGTCGCGCTGTCGGGGACCAACCTCGACTCCTTCGAGCGCTACGCGCTGAGCGCGTTCCCCCTCGTCATCGTGGCTGCGATGGGCCTGCGGTCCCCCCGGGTGGAGCGGGTGGTGCTGACCGTGTCGGCGGCCGGGCTGTTCGCCTACGCCCTGCTGGCCTTCTTGAACCTGTCGGTGCCCTGAGGGCGGGTCCCGCCGGCCTCATCCACTAACGTTCCCACCCGAACGACGGACCGCCCGTCGACCGCCCCGGGCCGCTGAGGAGTCGGCGATCCGGGCCCGGAGGCACGGTGGCGGCCGCCGTCTCGGCGCGGCGGGGGAAGGGAAACCGGTTGAGCACACCAGCTGAGAGCGCCACCGACCACGCCGACGGCCCGGTGCCGTTGGACGCGCCGGTGGTGGTCATCGGGGCCGGACCGGCCGGGCTGACCGCCGCCTACCAGCTGGTGAAGGCGGGCGACCCGGTGGTGGTGGCCGAGGCCGACGACGTGGTGGGCGGGATCAGCCGCACCGTCGAGCGCGACGGCTGGCGCTTCGACATCGGCGGCCACCGGTTCTTCACCAAGGTCAAGCCGGTCGAGGACCTCTGGAACGAGATCCTCCCGGCCGAGGACTTCTTGCTCCGGCCGAGGAAGAGCCGGATCTTCTACAAGGGCAAGTACTTCGACTACCCGCTGCGGGCCACCAACGCGCTGCTGAACCTCGGCCCCAAGGAGGCCTTCTTGTGCGGGCTGTCCTACGTGGCCGCCCACCTGCGACCGCCCAAGGACCAGACCAACTACGAGGGCTGGCTGGTGGCCCGCTTCGGGTGGCGCCTCTATCGGACCTTTTTCAAGAGCTACACCGAGAAGGTCTGGGGGGTACCGGTCGCAGAGATGCCGGCCGACTTCGCGGCCCAGCGGGTGAAGAACCTCGATCTCGGCAAGGCGATCGTGAACGCGCTCAGCCCCAAGAAGAACCAGACCGAGATCACCACCCTGATCGAGGAGTTCCGCTACCCGAAGTTCGGCCCCGGGATGATGTGGGAGGTGGCCCGGGAGAAGGTGGAGTCCGGTGGCGGCCAGGTCCTGATGAAGACCCGGGTCGACACGATCCACATCGAGGGCGGACGGGCCACCGGGGTGACGCTCGAGAGCGGGGGCCAGCGCCGGTTCCAGCCGGCCAGCCACGTCATCAGCTCGATGCCGGTGGCCGAGCTGGTGGCCGCCCTCGACCCGCCGCCGCCGGCCGCGGTGCTGACGGCCGGGGCCGACCTGCACTACCGGGACTTCCTCACCGTGGCCCTGGTGGTGCCCGAAGCGGCCGGCTTCCCCGACAACTGGATCTACGTGCAGGATCCCGGGGTGCTGGTGGGCCGGATCCAGAACTTCGGGCAGTGGTCCCCCTACATGGTCCGAGAGGGCACCACGTGCCTCGGCCTCGAGTACTTCGTCTTCGAGGGCGACAAGCTGTGGGAGACCGACGACGAGAGCCTGATCGCCATGGCCACCACCGAGCTCGACCTGTTGGGTCTGGTGCGCCCCGAGCTGGTCGAGCGGGGCTATGTGGTCCGGGTGAAGAAGGCCTATCCGTACTACGACTTCTCGTACCGCGACAACGTGGCCACCATCGTCGACTGGCTGGAGATCCATGCGCCCAACGTGCACCTGGTCGGGCGCAACGGCATGCACAAGTACAACAACCAGGATCACTCCATGTTCACCGCCATGCTGACGGTCGAGAACATCCACGGTGCCCACAACGACATCTGGGCGGTCAACGTCGAAGAGGAGTACCACGAGGAGCGCCGCGGCGACGGCGATGCGCCACCGGCGTCGGCGTCGGGCGGCACCGGCCGGGACGCCCCGGTGCTCCCGTGGCCCCAGGCGTCGGGCTCGCCCCGCTGAACCGACGGCCGGCCACCCCGAGCGGGTCGCCGGCCCGTTCTCAGGCCGGGGGCGTCGACCCGAAGAAGGTCGGGGTGGCCGCCGCGTCGGGGTCGGGCTCCTCGGCGTCACCGGGCCCGTCGCCGGTGGGTGGGCCGCCCCGGCGCACCAGGTTGAGGAACCCGTCGACGGCCACCGAGGCCAGGATGGCCAGCACCACCTCGAACGGCGTCCGGTAGCGGGTGCAGCCGAAGGCGATGGCCATGGTCACCACCGTGGCCAGGGTGACCGCCACCAGCGGGAGGCGGGTGATCCTGCGTCGCCAGAGCACCAGGTACCCGCCCACCGACAGCGCGAACAGCCCGTAGTAGGACCACAGCCCGACCAGGGCCCAGCGATGCGGTCGGACCTCGAAGAAGCTGTCCAGGTTGATCTGCTGGATCGGACGGAAGAACGCGAAGCCGCGGCCGATCTTGGCCAGGGTGACCGGGAGCAGCCGATGGAGATCGGACTTGAGGAACCGGACCGCATGGTCCTGTTCGATGTTGGCCCGCACCGACTCGTCGACGCCGGCCGGCACCTTCACCGCCAGTGCACAGTGGATGTCCCAGTAGCCCTCGAACTGGCCGGTGCCGAAGGTCTGGGGGCAGTCGGCCGAGGCCAGCGTGACCCCGAGCCCGTCGCTGATGAACACCGGCCGGGAGAACCGGCTCAGGTTGTAGCCGACCCAGGGCCCGATCACCAGCACCGCCACCCCCGCGCTCACCGCCACCAAGAGCAATCGCTGCCGCCAGGCGGTGCCCCGGGCCAACAGGCACAGCGGTAACAGGAGGAACAAGAAGAGCGTGGTGAGCTCGTCTCGACCGAGTGCGGTCACCGAGAGACAGAGCGACATCACCGCGGCGCTCTTCAAGGTGGGGCGCTTCCAGAACCGGTAGGCCGACCACAAGACCAGCCCGACCAGCAGCGGGGTGATCGTCTCGGACAGCGCCGGCTCGTCGCTCATCCAGATGTTGGGGTAGATGGCCACCACCAGCGCGGTGAGCACCCCGACCCGGCGGCCGCCGATCTCCCGACCGGCCATGGCGCAGACGACGACGGCGATGGCGCCGACCACCGCGCACCACATCCGCTGGGCGAAGTAGCTCTTGAATCCGACCACCGCCGCGACGGCCAGCACCCAGACGAACCCCGGCGGCCACGCCGCGGTCTGGTACCGGACGTGGTCCATGTAGAAGTGGAACGGGTCGATGAACCCGTAGCCCTCGACGAGCAGGTTCGCGGCGTCGTGGAAGTACTTGGCGTCACCGCCGAGCGACCGGTTGGGCCGCCCCAGCACCGCGGCGATCCGGATCCCCAGCCCGACCGCGGCGAAGACCGCCGTCCCGATCCAAAAGCCCCGATTGGGATGCTCGCGGGCCTGCGTTGGCGCCGCCGCGGGCGCGTCCAGCACCGTGGCCATGCCGGTCCTACTCGATCGGTTGGGTGGGGAGCCCCTGCGCCTCGACCGGCGCCGGGAGGACGAACGGGTCCTCGACCATGGGCATCTCGGCCCGGCTGGTCGATCGGGGGTTGGCCAGGATGAGCACGCTCACCAGCACCCCGACGAAGCCCACGATGCGCAGGGCCAGCTTCCACTCCGCACCGGGCAGGTGCTCACCGAAGATGATCGTCCCCACCGCGACCACATAGGTGCTGGACACCACGTTGGAGACCGGGACGATGACCGAGGCCGGGCACCGCTGCAGGGCCGTTTGGAACAACAGCAGGCCGATCGCCGAGGTGACCACCAGGGCGTACAGGTAGGCCGAGGCCAGCACGTGGGGGATCGAGGCGATCAGCCCGTACCGCTCCACCTGGGCCGCCACCGCCTTGGTGGCCAGCGCCGCCACCCCGTACATGAGCCCGGTGGACAGCCCGAACATCGGGGCCCGGATGTGCATCCGTGTCCCGCCCTCGACCCGCTCGGCCGTGATGAACAGCCAGCCGGCCACCAGCACCGTCGGGATGGCCGCCAGCACCAGGGAGCCGAAGGCGCCGCTCGCACCGGCGTGGTCGCTGTTGGCGTCGAGCGAGAGGCTGATGGCGAACAGCGACAGCGCGACCACGCAGACCGCGCCCCACTCGCGCCGACCGAGATGCTCTTTCAATGCGACATGCGACAACACGAGCAGGATCACGATCCCCGAGACGAAGATCGGCTGGACCACCGAGATCGACACCAGCGACAGCGCGAGGACCTGGAGGGCCAGGCCGGCCAGCAACGACACGAACCCGGCCACCCAGAGCGGCGAGGACAGCACCTGGGTCAACAGGTGCAGCAGGCGCTTCGCGTGCACCGGCGGCAGCTTCCCGAGGGCGTGCTTCTCGAGCACGAAGCCGACGTTGTACAGCACCGCCGAGACGACGCTGATCACCACGCCGGCGACCAGATGGGAGTGGGTGCTCACCCCGGTCCGCCTTGGCCGTGGTCATCGGTGCGGCGCAGCACCACCAGCAGGTTCCACGTCAGCAGCTCGCGGGCCACCGGGACCTCGATCACCCAGCGCAGCCACCTCGGGTAGTAGCGGGGGAGGGCGTCCACCACCACCGCCCGCTCGCCCATCGCCCGGAACATCTTGAGGGTCGGGCCGACGTGGCAGGCGAACAGGGAGGAGCCGAACAGGTTCTTGGGCGGTCGACCGTTGCGGTCCTGGTAGCGGCGGGCCGCCCGGGCCCCGCCCAGGTAGTGCCACGGCGCGGTCTCGTGCCCGCCCCAGGGGGAGTACCACGCGGTGAACGAGACATAGAGGAGCCCGCCGGGGCGGGTGACCCGGA
>Ga0302326_10031341_pt1 | contig 10621 bp, 8 predicted proteins | sample Palsa_T0_3_FD_202264 | JGI IMG/M metagenome (GOLD analysis project Ga0302326, IMG submission 202264) | Peat permafrost microbial communities from Stordalen Mire near Abisko, Sweden - Palsa_T0_3 | ecosystem: Environmental > Terrestrial > Soil > Palsa > Peat permafrost | place: Sweden: Abisko...
GCCCGCCGCGCGGGCATCAACGTCCAGCGCATCCGCCGGATCGCCTTCATGTTCAGCGCTGGGACCGCGGGGCTCGCCGGGCTGGTGTACGTGTCGCAACTCGGGTCGGTTTCGACCGGGGTCGACGGCGGCGATTACACGCTGTACTCGGTTGCGGCGGCCGTGATCGGTGGCGCGAGCCTGTTCGGCGGTCGTGGCAAGCCGCTCCACGCGCTGCTCGGCGGGCTGGTGATCGGGGTCGTGTACAACGGCCTCGCGTTGATGGGCATCAGCGCGGCCGGCCAGCTCATCGCCACCGCGATCGTGCTGCTCGTCGCGGCCACGGTCGATTCGCTCGTGCGGCGCCGCGGCGCGACGTAGGCATTCGTCCTGGTCGCACGAGCTCCGGGGGTCCAGCACGGTCGCCAGATAGGCTGTGCGGCGAGTGAACGCCAACCGAAGTCAAATCGCTAGATGAGCCCCGGCGACGGGGCTGCATTGGACCAGATAGCTGAGCGGGAGCCCACGGCCGACGAGGCCTCGCTGACGCGTGGGGTCGGCGTAGAGGTTCGCGACGTGGTCAAGTCCTACGGGCCGATCAAAGCGCTCCGCGGCGTCGCGTTGAGCGTGTCGCCGTCCGAGTTCGTGACGATCACAGGGCCGTCGGGCTCGGGCAAGAGCACGCTGCTGAACCTGATCGGCAGCCTCGATCGCCCCGACACCGGAACGGTCCTGGTCGCCGGCGAACCGGTGCCCGAGCCGCGCCGCGCGGTTGCCTTCCGCCGGAGCATGGTCGGATTCATGTTCCAGGAGCACCTGTTGCTGCCGTACCTGAGCGCGCAGGGCAACGTCGAAGCGGCGCTGCTCGCCACCGGGGTCGGCCTTCGTGAGCGCCGCCAGCGCAGCGCCGAGCTACTGGAGGAGGTTGGTCTGTCCGACCGGTCCGCCCACCTCCCTTCCGAGCTTTCGGGCGGGCAGCGGGGGGCCGTCGCGCTCGCGCGGGCGCTCGCGAACAGGCCGTGCCTGCTGCTCGCCGACGAGCCCACCGGGGCGCTCGACTCAAAGAGCGGCGCGCGCGCACTGGAGCTGCTTGCGAGCACCCGCGAGCGTCACGGCATGACCGTGGTCGTAGTCAGCCACGACGCGGCCGCGGCGGAGCGAGCCGATCGAGTCGTGCAGCTGATCGACGGACGTGTGGTCAACGGCGGCTGATCAACCCGGGGCGAGCGCGCCCGCCGCCCAGGTTCGCGTCACGTGCCAGATCGGGTATATGGCGCCGAGCACCCCGATCGTGATCCCGATCAGACACGCGCGCCCGAGCCCCCAGGCGGTCTGATAGGGCGCGATGTAGCTCCCCAAACCGAGCGCCGGTGGCAGCGCCCCGCTCGCGAGCAGACCGAGCAGCAATCCGGCTCCGGTTCCGATCACGCTGACGGCGACCGCCTCGCCGAGCACGAGTTCTGCGAGCTGGCGGGGGCTCCAGCCAATCGTCGACAGCACGGCGAGCTCGCGGCGGCGCTCGAGCACCGCGGCGAGCATCGTGTTCGCCACCGCCAGCGTGCCGATGATCAGTGCGAGGACGACGATCAACAGCACCGCCTTGGAGATCAGCTGCGTGTTGGCGCCGGCCCGGATCGCCTCGCTCGGATCGGAGATTACGGACACGCCGCGGAATGTCTTCGTGATCTCCCGCGTCGCCTTTGTGATGCTGGTCTGCGGCGCGAGCCTGACGGCGATCGTCGTCGCCTCCTGCGAAGTACGCCCGGCAAGCGCTTCGGCATCGCCGAGCGTTGTGATCGCGCCCTGATCCTCGAACGCGATCCCAGAGTTGTAGATCCCGGCGATACCGAACGTGCGGCCGTCGAGCTTGATCGATCCGCCGACGTGGGCGTGCAGCTGGCTCGCGAGTACATCTCCAACCACCGCGTTCCGGTGGCTCGGTCCATGGCCGGCCGTGTAGACGAGTCGCTGGCCGACGAATCCGTCCGGCTGGACGCCGAACACGACCGCCGACTGGTCCTGCGGGACGGCCCCGATCACGAGTTGCAGCGGAGTGGCGCCGACGATCTCGGGCTGCTTCAGCAGTCGTGGCATCAGCGACAGCGGCAGCACTGACGAGGTTGGGTCTCCGGCGTCGGCCTGGAACAGGCCGAGATCCGCACGGCCGAGGTGCACGAGTTGGCCCGCGGTTTGGTCGAGCCCGGCCGACAGCGCAAGCAGCGCGACGATCGACGCGACGCCAACGGCGATCCCGGCCGCGGTCAGCGCCGTGCGGGCCGTCCGCCGACGGAGGTTCGCGGTGATCAGCCCGAGCATGCCGACAGCTTACGTGCCGGCGCCACTCGGACAATCTGCGACACTCGTTGGCGACGGATCACAATTGGTAACGAGCACAAGGCTATGGACCGAGCGACACGGCGTCTATTGACGATCGCGAGGACCGTCCTCGGTGATCTTGACATCGAGGTTGTGCTCGAGCGTGTGCTCGAGTCGGCACGCGAGCTGACCGGCGCCCGGTACGCCGCGCTCGGCGTGCTCGACGACTCGCGGCTAGAGCTCGCGAGATTCGTCACCGTCGGCATCGACGAGGCGACCAGGCGCGAGATCGGGGCCTTGCCGCGCGGGCGCGGTGTGCTCGGCGAGTTGATCGGCTCCTCGACACCGCTGCGACTGTCAAACGTCGCCCGGCACCCGCAGTCATATGGCTTCCCGGCGAGACATCCGCCGATGAAGACATTCCTCGGGGTACCGATCGTGATCGGCGATCAGCCGTACGGGAACCTGTACCTGACCGACAAACAGGGCCGTAGCGAGTTCACCGTCGAGGATGAGGAGGCGGCTGTCATCCTCGCCGGCCTCGCCGGTGTGGCGATCGACCATGCGAACCGGTTCACGTCGTCCGAGACGCGCAGGGTGGACCTTCAGCGCACGATCGACGCGCTCGACGCGACACTCCAGATCGCGCATGCGCTGGGTGGCGAGACCGACCTCAACCTGATTCTCGAGCTGGTCGCCCAGCGTGGGCGCACGCTCGTGGCCGCTCGCGCGCTCGTGATTGAGCTGCTCGCCGGAGAGGAGCTGATCGTCGCGGCCGGCGCGGGCGAGCTGCCGGCCGGCCTGATCGGGCAGCGTGTGCGGGTGGAGAACACGGTCGCGAGCGCAACGCTCCGCGCGAGGAAATCGCAACGGCTCAACGACGAGCTCAACCGGACACGCTATGAGCAGCACGGGGTCGGTCAGCTGGGTCTCGACGCACGCGATGCCTTGGTCGTCCCGTTGGTCTTCCGCAACCAGCCCTACGGTGCGCTGATCGCCGTCGACCGGCTCGACGGCGCCGAGTTCGGCGCCACCGATCAGCGGCTGCTGGAGGCGTTCGCGGCGAGCGCCGCGACCGCGGTCGCGACAGCCCAGTCGGTCGAGGAAGAGCGCCGGCATCAGCGGCTCGCTGCGACCGAGGCCGAGCGCTCGCGCTGGGCCCGCGAGCTGCACGACGAGACGCTGCAGGCGCTCGCGAACCTGTGCCTCGTGCTCGGTGCCGCGCACCGCTCCACCGACATCGAGGTGATGCGGACTGGGATCAAGGAGGCGACGGTTCAGATCGAATCCGACATCGACAACCTGCGGGCGCTGATCACCGATCTGCGCCCAGCGGCGCTCGACGAGCTGGGCATCGAAGCAGCGCTGGCGACGCTCGCCGAGCGCGTGACTACATCGGGGCTCGAGGTTCGGCTCAAGGCGAATCTGGCGTGGGAGCACGGCCGCGTGGGCGCACGCCTGATTCCCGAGCTCGAGGCGGCGATCTACCGCATCGTCCAGGAGTCGCTGACCAACGCCGCCCGTCACGGTGGGGCTGGGCACGCCGACGTCGAGCTCGTCGAGGACGACAAGGACATCCGGATCACGGTCCGCGACGAAGGACAGGGGTTCGACCCGGCGACCAAGCCAAGCGGATTCGGGCTCGCGGGCATGCGCGAGCGGGTCGAGTTGCTCAGCGGCAAGCTGGCGATCGATTCCTCGCCCGGCATGGGGACGACGATCACGGTCACGTTCCCGTCCCAGCAGCGGGGCCAACGCCATCCGCTCGGTCAGCTCGGAAGGCTCTCCGCCGCGAGCCGCTAGGGACGCTGGTTTCCGACTCGGGGCACCGGCTAGTCGACGGTCAGCACCGCCGCACCGGTGAAGCGACCGTGGCGCAGGTCGTCGAGCGCCTGATTGGCTTCTGCGAGCGGGTAACTGGTGACGTGCGTGCGGACCGGGACCTGCGGCGCGAGCGCGAGGAACTCGGCGCCATCGTGGCGGGTGAGGTTGGCCACCGAGCGCACGCTGCGCTCGTGCCACAACAGGTCGTAGTCGAATGCCGGGATCTCGCTCATGTGAATGCCGCCGCAGACGACGACGCCCCCGGGCGCAAGCGTGCCGAGCGCGGTCGGCACGAGCGCCCCATCGGGGGCAAACAGGATCGCCGCGTCGAGCTCTTGCGGCGGCTGCTGATCCGAGCCGCCCGCCCACACGGCACCGAGCTCACGCGCAAACGCCTGCGTCGGCTCGTCGCCTGGACGCGTGAACGCGAACACCTCCCGGCCCTGCCAGCGCGCGACCTGGCAGAGGATGTGGGCGGCGGCCCCGAAGCCGTACAGCCCGAGCCGCTCGGCGTCACCGCACATCCGCAGCGCGCGATAGCCGATCAGCCCGGCGCACAACAGCGGCGCGGCCTGTAGATCGGGGTAACCCTCTGGGAGCGGGAAGCAGAAGCGCTCGTCGGCGACCGTGAACTGAGCGAACCCGCCGTCGACGTCGCGGCCGGTGAAGCGTGCGAACGGGCACAGATTCTCGCGACCGGTGCGGCAGAAGCGGCACTTGCCGCACGTGTAGCCGAGCCACGGGACGCCGACGCGACGCCCGTCCTGCTCCACGGTCGCCACGATCTGGTGGCCGAGAACGCGGGGGGGCGAGGGCACCTCGACCTCGCCGTCGAGCAGGTGCAGGTCGGTGCGGCAGACGCCGCATGCGTGCACCCGCAGCAGCAGCTCCCCGTCGCGAGGCTCGGGGACCGGCAGCTCGACGGCATGCAAGGGCTCCCCGACCGCTTCGAACGCCATCGCGCGCATCGATCGATCCTAGCCGCGCGGCGCCTCAACCGCGGCGCTGCGTGGCATCACCAGCAGCGGACAGCGTGCCCGGCGGGCAGGGTAGTTCGAGGTGCTGCCGTTCAGCAGCCGCTCGAGCAGACCCTCGCTGCCTGAGTCGACGATCAGTAGGTCGAGCTGGCCGCCGAATCGAGCCAGCTCCGCGCCCGGCTCGCCGTACGGAATGCTGTTGAGCGAGACCACGGACAGGGCACTGACACGCGAGTCGTACCGGCGCGCGAGCGACTGGGCGGCCTGCATCGCGCGCTCGGACTCCTCGGAGCCTTCGTAGCCCACTCCGATCCGCGCGAGATGTTGCGGCGGATCGTAGCCAGACGGAGCGATGGCGACCGGGCAGGGGGCCCCGTTGAGGGCATCGCGCGAGTCCTCGCCGAGCAGCGCCCGACCGAGCGTCCCGGGATGGCAGGAGCCGAGCACGAGCAGGTCGGCCGCGGCATGCGCAGCGAACTGATGCAGGCCGCGGCTCACGGAGGCGTAGGCGAGCGACACGAGCCGTGCGTCGATCGACGCGAGCGCCGCCGTCCGGGTGAGCATCTCGCTCGAGTCGGCGTGCATGCGGCCGGCGGGCAGGCGGACCATCCCGCTCTCGCCGTAGCAGTTGGCGAGCGTGATCTTCGAATCCGGCTGGGCGAGCTGCTTCGCGAGCGCAACTGCATCGCGGCCTCCCTGGCCCCCGTCGACGCCGACGACGATGTTCGTGAACATGCGACCTCCTCGCGTTACGGGTCGGCAATCCAACGCTACGGCGATTGCGCCGGGGGGCCATCCGTGCTGAACCCGAGATCGGCTGCGGGTCTCTACTCAGGCGGCAGTGCGATGATCACGGCTGTGAATGAAGCGCTGATCGCCGGCTCCGAACAGGAGCTGGCCACGGTCGACGCGTGGTGGCGCGCCGCCAACTACATGTCGGTCGGCCAGATCTACCTGCTAGCCAATCCGTTGCTGCGCGAGCCGCTCGTGCCCGAGCACATCAAGCCGCGGCTGCTCGGTCATTTCGGCACGACCCCGGGGCTGAACTTCATCTACGCGCACATGAACCGCGTGATCAGAGCGCGCGAGCTGAACGCGATCTACGTCACAGGTCCCGGCCACGGTGGCCCGGGACTCGTCGCGAGCGCGTACCTCGACGGCACCTACACCGAGGTCTATCCGACGATTGGTCACGACGAGGAGGGACTCCGGCGGCTGTTCCGCCAGTTTTCGTTCCCGGGCGGCATCCCGAGCCACGTCGCGCCGGAGACGCCCGGGTCGATCCACGAGGGAGGTGAGCTCGGTTACTCGCTGCTGCACGCGTACGGCGCCGTGTTCGACAACCCGGATCTGTTGGCGCTGTGCGTGGTCGGGGACGGGGAGGCGGAGACCGGGCCGCTCGCGGCGAGCTGGCATTCGAACAAGTTCCTGAACCCCGCGCGCGACGGCGCCGTGCTGCCGGTGCTGCACCTGAACGGCTACAAGATCGCCAATCCGACCGTACTCGCGCGGATCCCCGAGCAGGAGCTGCGTTCGCTGCTCGAGGGCTATGGCTACGCGCCGCGGTTCGTAACCGGGTCAGAGCCAGACCTGATGCACCCGCTGATGGCGCAGGTCCTCGACGAGGTGCTGGACGAGATCGAGGCGATCCAGCGGCACGCGCGAGCGGGCGACGGCGAGCCTGAGCGGCCGCGATGGCCGATGATCGTGCTGCGCACGCCGAAGGGTTGGACCGGGCCGAAGGTGGTCGACGGGCTGCCGATGGAGGGAACGTGGCGTGCCCATCAGGTGCCGCTCGCCGAGGTACGCACGAATCCCGAGCACCTGGTGCAGCTCGAGCAGTGGTTGCGGTCCTACCGGCCGCAGGAGCTGTTCGACGAGGGCGGCGCCGTGCATCCGGAGATCACGGCGCTCGCGCCCGAGGGGGAGCGGCGGATGAGCGCCAACCCGCACGCGAACGGCGGGCTGCTGCTGCGCGAGCTCGAGCTCCCGGACTTCCGCACGTACGCGGTCGACGTCGGTGCACCGGCTGCGACCACGAGCGAAGCGACACGCGTGCTCGGCGAATGGCTCCGCGACGTGATCAAGCTCAACGGCGATCGCTTCCGGCTGATGGGGCCCGACGAGACCGCATCGAACAGGCTGTCGGCGGTATTCGAGGCCACCGATCGGGCGTGGGACGCGGAGCTGCTCGCAAGCGATGACCATCTCGCCCCGGACGGGCGCGTGATGGAGGTGCTGTCCGAGCACCTCTGCCAGGGATGGCTCGAGGGCTACCTGCTGACCGGCCGCCATGGGCTGTTCAACTGCTACGAGGGATTCATCCACATCGTCGACTCGATGTTCAACCAGCACGCGAAGTGGCTCAAGGTCACGCGCGGGATCCCCTGGCGCCGGCCGATCGGATCGCTCAACTATCTGCTCTCGAGCCACGTCTGGCGCCAGGACAACAACGGCTTCTCCCACCAGGACCCGGGCTTCATCGATCACGTCGTCAACAAGAAGGCCGAGGTCGTTCGCGTCTACCTGCCGCCGGACGCCAACTGCCTGCTGTCGGTCGCCGACCACTGCCTGCGCAGCCGCGATTACGTCAACGTAATCGTCGCCGGCAAGCAGCCCGCGCTCGACTACCTGACGATCGGCGAGGCGATCGCGCACTGCACGCGCGGGATCGGCGTCTGGGACTGGGCGTGCAACGACGAGGGACTCGAGCCGGACGTCGTGCTCGCGTGCGCGGGCGATATCCCGACGCTTGAGGTGCTCGCGGCGACGGCGATCCTCCGGGAGCGGCTGCCGGAGCTGAAAGTACGGGTCGTCAACGTCGTCGACCTGATGCGCCTGCAACCCGAGTCAGAGCATCCGCACGGCCTCCCCGAGGCCGAGTTCGACGCCCTGTTCACGACCTCGCGTCCGGTCGTGTTCGCCTATCACGGCTACCCCTCGCTGATCCACCGGCTCACCTACCGCCGCCGGAACCACGCCAACCTGCACGTGCGCGGCTACAAGGAGGAGGGCACGACGACGACGCCGTTCGACATGGTGATGCTGAACGATCTCGACCGCTTCCATCTCGTGATCGACGTGATCGACCGCGTGCCCGGTCTCGGCGCGCGCGCGGGCCACCTGCGCCAAGAGATGATGGATGAGCGGCTCCGTCATCGTGCCTACACCCGCGAGGTCGGCGATGACTCTCCCGACGTGCGCGATTGGACGTGGCCCGGGTTCTCGTCGTAAACGCCGGCTCGAGCAGCCTCAAGCTGTCGCTGCTGTCCGAGCGGGATCAGGTCCTCGCGGAGCGAGAGCTGGATGCGCCCGGCGACGCTTCGGGCACGGACGCGGACCGCGGCGGCTACGCGGACGCGCTGCACGCCGCGCTCGCGGACGGCCTCGGTGACGCCGACGCCGTCGCGCACCGGATCGTTCACGGCGGCGAGCGGTTCCACGCCGCCGTGCTCCTCGACGCGTCGGTCGAGGCTGGTTTGCGGGAGCTGACCGAGCTCGCGCCGCTGCACCAGCCGAGGTCACTGGCGGCGCTCGATGCGGTTTCTGCTGCGCTCCCCGACGTGCCCGCGGTCGCGTGCTTCGACACCGCGTTCCACGCCACGTTGCCGGCGGCGGCCTCGACGTACGCGCTGCCGTCCGCTTGGCGCGGCCGCTGGCGGATCCGGCGCTACGGCTTCCACGGTCTCTCGCACGCGTGGATCGCCCGGCGGGTGCCGTCGCTCGTCGGTCGCGACCCGGCCGGTCTGCGGATCGTCAGCTGCCATCTCGGCGCGGGTGCGTCCCTGTGCGCGATCACCCGCGGCCGCTCGGTCGACACGACGATGGGCTTCACGCCGCTCGAGGGGCTCGTGATGGCCACGCGCTCGGGCAGCGTCGACCCGGGACTCGTGCTGTGGCTGCTCGAAGGCAATCGGGTCTCCTCCACGCGCGAGCTCGGGGAGGGGCTCGAGCGCGAGTCCGGGCTGCTCGGGCTCGCCGGCAGCTCCGACATGCGGACGGTGCTCGCCCGCTGCTCGGGCGGCGACGAATCCGCGCGCGTAGCGCTCGACGTGTATCTGCACTCGCTGCGCGCCCACATCGGTGCGATGGCGGCCTCGCTCGGCGGGGTGGACGTCGTTGCGTTCACCGGCGGGGTGGGAGAACGGTCGCCCGAGATCCGCGCGCGGGCGGTCGCAGGACTCGCGTTCCTCGGGCTCGCCGTCGATCACGCTAGGAACGCCGCGCCGGAGCTCGACGCTGACATCAGCGCGCACGGTTCGGCCGCGCGGGTGGTCGTCGTTCGCGCGCGCGAGGACCTGGAGATGGCGCGACAGACGCGTGAGCTGCTGGCGGAGTCCGTGTAATCTTCCCGGCCGACGCCGCGAGCAAGGAAGGATTCTTTGCCGTACACGGGACACCGGCAGACCGAGCAGCTGACACTGCACGTGTTGTGGATGACGGGCGGGCTCGGCTGCGACGGGGAGACGCTCGCGATGACCTCTGCGACAAGCCCGAGCCTCGAGGATCTGATCGGGCAGTCGATCCCGGGGGCGCCCCGGGTCGTGATCCACAACCCCGTGCTCGCCCTCGAGAACGGTGAGGACTTCCTGCGGGCCTGGTACGACGCCGAGGAGGGGCGACTCGATCCGTTCATCCTCGTGGTCGAGGGCGCGATCGCCAACGAGCAGATCAACGGCGATGGGCACTGGTCGGGCTTTGGCACGAATCCGCTCTCCGAGCAGCCGATCACGACCAACGAGTGGGTCGATCGGCTTGCGCCTCGGGCCGCCGCCGTGGTCGCGGTCGGGACCTGCGCCACCTACGGCGGGATCCCGGCGATGCGCAACAACCCGACCGGCGCGATGGGCTTGCCCGACTATCTCGGCTGGAGCTGGCGGTCGCGCTCGGGCCTGCCGATCGTGTGTGTCCCCGGGTGCCCGGCGCAGCCGGACAACATGACCGAGATGCTTCTGCTGCTGGCCCTGCACGTCGTGGGACTCGCGCCGGCGCCGAAGCTCGACGAGCGGCTGCGCCCGGAGTGGCTGTTCGGCCGCACCACCCGCGAGGGCTGCAGCCGTGCCGGATTCACCGAACAGGGCAACTTTGCGACCGTATACGGCAACGATCCACGCTGCCTCGTCAAGCTCGGGTGCAAGGGCCCGGTCGCGAGATGCAATGTCCCGACCCGCGGCTGGGTCAACGGCGTCGGTGGCTGTCCGAACGTCGGCGGGATCTGTATCGCCTGCACGATGCCTTCGTTCCCCGACCAGTACCTGCCGTTCATGGAGCCCGACCACTGGGGCAACGCGGCGGCGAACTTCCAGCGCTTCAGCTATGGCCCGGTGTTCCGGTACTTCCGCCGCCGCAATCTCCAGAAGCGCTACGAGCGCGAGCCCGAGTGGCGTCGTCCCCAGGAAGAGCTCACGACCGGGTACACGCGTGGCCACTCTCGGTGAAGTCGTCCGCTGGATAGGATTTCGGCACGGCCGCCGTGTTCCTCGCCGCGCGCGTCGGTAGTTTCCCGCCGTGCTCCGCGGCTCTTT
>Ga0302326_10031342_pt1 | contig 10621 bp, 7 predicted proteins | sample Palsa_T0_3_FD_202264 | JGI IMG/M metagenome (GOLD analysis project Ga0302326, IMG submission 202264) | Peat permafrost microbial communities from Stordalen Mire near Abisko, Sweden - Palsa_T0_3 | ecosystem: Environmental > Terrestrial > Soil > Palsa > Peat permafrost | place: Sweden: Abisko...
GCGAAGTCGCAGTAAATCTGGAGTGCAAATGCCAGCACTGCCGCTAAGGTCGCCCCTGCAGTCTGACGGTCGGGGGCATTGAATACCACATTTGCGATAGGCGCCAGATTGTCAGCAATAACGATTTTCTGATAGAGACCCCACGTAAACAGCAGCGTACCAGTGGTAATCTGTTGTCGATTGATCGGTCGCACCGTCTCGAATTGCGGCATGAGATGCCCGGCGCGCTCTATTGGGCCAGCGACTAACTGAGGAAAGAAGGCATGGAAGGCCGCGTAGTTGATGATCGAATACTGCGGGTCGAACTGCCGACGATATGAATCTATGGTGCGGCTGATCGCCTGAAAGGTGTAGAACGAAAGGCCTACGGGGAGGATTATTGAAAGCGTCGGCGCCTGCACACGTAATCCAATTGTTGTAAGTAAGATGGTGGCAGACCCGACAAAGAAATTGAAGTACTTGAAGAAGGCCAGTATGCCGAGGTTCGTTGTCAACGAGAGAAGTAGCCAACATTTAGGTTGTGAGGGCGCTGCGACACGTTTAATCAAGGCGATCAGAAGCCCAATTATAAGGATCCCCGCTGTAACCGGAGCGACGAGCCACCAGTCGTGCCTAGTCGCCAACGAGAGCGATGCGATTGTCACCACAATCAAAAAGCTGGCGCTCTTCAGAACATCGTTTTCGCGGACAGGCTTGTCTGCGGAACCAAGAGCAGCGATATAGTCGACGGAAGTCGAGATTGCGACAAGGATCAGAAAGCGAGCATCCCACCACCCGTAAAATACGTAACTCGCGACGATCAGCAGTGAATTGCGGACTGCAACGTGCCGTCTACAGATAAAATAGATTGGTAGGAAAAGCGCAAAAAAAAGCGCAAAGCTGCCGCTGTTGAATAACATGCGTGTACTCCTGTAGCGAGTGCTGCGTGCCCGTTTCGCTCAGTCTTTGCCCGATTCATAAATCGTAGCAAGAATTTACGAACAACGGCGGCTTCGCCTTTGCTTGTTATTCCAAAGCACGTTGAGGGTACGAAAGCACCGGCTTGGCGACGGCGCGTTGGCCATTAAAGCCAATGCGCATGATAGGCCCAGCGCGTTGAGCTCCGTCACGCCTCACATTGAGCCGCAAACCAGCCGTCACTGAACGGTTGCATCTTAACATTTCCGGTACAAGCGTTGACCTCGGAGCCTGTAGTACATCAGATCCCTTATGGCCCGCGCACAAGTTCTGTGCAACGTCGCATGTCACAAATTGCTTTCGCGTTATCCAAGTTTCGGGGGCCGCTATTACTGGCGAGCGCGGTATAACTTCAAATCTGCGTTGGATCTGAAACTGCGTGAGGCTAAGAGCGAGCCGTGGCAATCAACAGTAAAGGCACTTCCTACAACGTTGCGAGCGAGGGCCTGTTGCGAACCAGCGCGCAGATTGTGACCTACCGCTCAAATCTCTCTTGGGCAGCAGGAGGATTCGCAATGCCTTCTCCAAAACAAAGACCAGGGAGTCGCTACCCTCACCTCTGATTTATTCTGGATGAAAGCGCCACGCGGGCCGCACCGGCCACGCTGATATCGCCATTCCGAACAGCTCGACCGGAGTTCCGCAATTGAGGGCGCGACAATGCGACGCGTTGCGCCGTTACAAATCCGGAAAAGAACCAATAAAGATATGATACCGCCGAATTCGCGTGAATTCCGGAATAAAAAATTCCGACGAGAATTACAAGCGATGTCCCGACCCACCCAGCAGCGATGACTCCAGTGATCCCCAGATCAGCTCTGGCGACCACTAGGCTGTCACGAAATATCATCCAATGAATTGTAAGAATAAGGATAAACCCGAAAATTCCTGTTTCTAATAAAAATGTGCCGGAATCAAAGCCAATTACGTATGGGCCAAGCGTGTAGAAATATTGTCCAATAAATGAGGGGCCGAGAAGGGAATAGCTAGCATTTCCCAACCCCAGACCAAAGGCGAACTTAATGGGATCGTTGGCGAGCGTCTTCACTGGAACCGATACAGCATCTGCTCGTCCTACCTCTTTTCCACTTCCCACGCTTGCATCATGAGATAGATAGTTGCTCAGAAAGTCCTTCGAAAGCACATCGGATACTGTGAATTGTTCGTCCTTAGAAACGTTGAGTTGGTTGAAGTAATTGTATGTGGGGATAAATATCGATCCACCTATAACGATGATTGCAAGGCCGGTTAAGAAAACTCGGAGTTTTCTTTCAGGAGGAGAGGCCGCTAGAAAGGTGCCCAAAAGCGCCGGAGGAAATAAGAACAGAGTAACCTTTGTTTCATCTATAGAAATGGGTATAAGAAGGAGGACGAACATCCAGACAAATGACCACTTAGTGATTCGGCCGCGGAGCATTGCAGCTGCCAAAACGCAAATGACGCAAATTAGCACGAGCGTCATGCAACCAGAGTCGATCATTGTGCCCGTCACGCCATCGCCCGTACTCCAGCCGCGCAACTCACAGTAATAGCGTTGGTATATGCTGATCGGAACCTGTAAAAATGAGAGTCCCAAAACGAATTTTAAGATCCGGTCCTTCTGCCATTCCTTGAAATCCAGAACGGCGGGTAAGAAAAAAAACGGGATCGGACGGAGGAAATAACGCAACTCACCCAAAATTGGTCCGGGTGCCTCGGTGTTTGCGAGTGCTCCGCAAACTATAATGATTGTAAACAGACCAAACGCAATCCAATACTTAATCGATACAAGATGGAAATGGCGACTAATACCCGCAATCACCACATACACAGCGCATAGAACTGAAAAAATCTCCGGCAGGAACTTTACGGGCGCCGGCAGGAAGGTGAGGTTTGGCCCGGGATGCAATGGGAGGGTACTCGAGAACTCTGCTAAGCCTACGGCTGCGAGGACGAGGTATAGGACTCGGTACATCGGACGATCTCAATGAGTTGAGAGCAGATTTATTGATGTGACCTGCAGGACATCAAGGTGGGCCGTGGAGTTCATGGCTGACTAATCTACCGCGCAGTGATTTCCCAATGCGTGTTACAGTCGCCACAAATACCATGGGTGCCTTTAATGGTGTAACTAGCAGTGACCGGCCTGATACGCTTGCCGAAGCCCGTATACGAATCATCCGGTGGCGCGAATGGCCGATAGACGCACCGATGTCCTTAGATCAGCTTGGCCGACCGCTTCCGCACGTAAAATGTCAATCATACAGCACCGACATCAGTGCTTTCGAGGATACGATCATTTGAGGGATACAGGAGATTCTGATACTTGCGCTCAAGACTATCGGCGATGTGCGAATAGGTTCGATGCATTTCAATCCACACCCGACCTTTTGCACCCATCGCCGCACGCTCCCCAGCACTTCGTCGCAACAGCCAGCGAACGCTTCTTGCAAAATATCTCGCGCCCCAAGGGGCGCAGACCCCAGCGCCGCTCATGTGCAGAACGTATCTCTGCTCTGGGTGCTCGCTGGCCACTACAGGAAGGCCCAAAGCGAGGTATTCGACAAGTTTTGTCGGGGAGGTTGAAAGCAGTATGGGCGTTGGATGGTACACGGATAATGCGATATCTACTTCCCGCATTCGCTCCAGGGCGTGCATCCGCAGGAGCGTCCCGGTAATTTCCAAAAAGTCCGATACACCATGGTCTTGCGCCCGGCGCTCCAGTTGCCGCCGATCCTCAGGCTCGAAGGCGTCTCCAACTAGTAGTAATTTAACGGGACATCCATTGCGTCTGAGTACCGATAGCATATCGATGAGAACTTCAAGATGCCGGTCGGCATTGAGTGCGCCAAGATACCCGAGTACAGGCGAGCGGTTGGGTTCCGAAACGGTGCGGTTGTTGGCGCACGGAATGTCGCGTAGGTCAATACCCATTGGCACCGGTGTTAAAATTCGAGCGTCGCAGCCTTTCTCTACGAGGTCCTGCTTCATGCGCTCGCTCTGCACGAAGGCGTGATCTGCTCTTGGAAGAATCCAGCGATATAGCAGCCAGCCTGAAATGCTGCCGCGCAGACTGACGAAGAACGGAAAGCGGGTTTCGCCAGTTCGGGCGTGAAGGCGATCCGCTTCAGGATATGGGAATGACAGCCAGTAAAAGAATTTCATTCCCCGCCTGTGTGCAATCCAGACAGCGATGGCAGCGAAGACAAATTTGTCGCGCACTTGCAGGGCATCATAGTGCTCTGGGTGAGCAAAACGTAAGCACTTCAAATCGTTCCATAGCGCCAGGGCATGCTTTGCGAAGCGGCTAAAAACGCTTCCGACAGTGGTCGAGCCAACAAAGACCGAGCGACCGCGCCAGCGGTGCGAACCGGGTGTTACGTTCGGGGAGCCTGCCTGCATGACAAAGTCTATGGCATGGCCTCGGCCAATCAGCTCACGACCGAACAATACATCGATATCAACGCGGTATGTGGGGAACTCCTCGCGTATCCAGAACAGCATCCGGATGGGCCGCGCACGCATGGACTATGCGCGCGCGCGCGCTTTGGACAATCGTTTGGCATCCGCAGCGGCCTTGAGCATAAGATCAGCCAGCGCTGAGCACTCGGCGAGGCCGTGCTTTGCGTGGACAAAAGCAAAGGCGCGTTCCGCAATAACACGCCGCTTCTCGGGTGCTCGAGACAACTCGTCAATTATCGCATGCAAACGTTGCATGCTGCCCGCGCGATAACCAATACCCAGAGCCTCCATGCCTTCCTCGTCCGGGTCAACGGCTAGGCTGACAACTACGGCTCCGCGCGCCCAGGCCTGTAGAAAGGTGTTGGGAAAACCTTCGAATGAGCTTGTGTTAACGTGCATGGACGCTCCAGTCATGACTTCGTTGACCCGATCAATCGGGAGTTCCCCAAGATATTTCAGGTTCGGAATTTTTGGAATTTTTTCCATGAGCGACCTGAAACGTCGCTCCGTGGCCGGACGTCCAGCCATCACGAAGGCAAGATCAGGTCGGTTGCTGAAGGATTCTGCGAGCTCCACAAACAGAGCGGGGCGCTTGAAATCCTTCAGGTTGGCCACCCAGAAAATTTGCAGTGGCCCCGGCGCCTTCTCCGGAAGGGAGTCGGGCAGCGGCTGAAAATTGCGAATCACGGCCGCGGCAGTAATTCCCAAACTCTCTTGCAACAACCTGCCCTGTCGGTTGCTCTGCACAATAATGTGGCTGGCATGCTTGAGTCCCCAGGAGCCAAGAATGTATTCCGCTATATCAAATGGCGTATTAGGCGACCATCTCAGCGTTACCCATCGGTGGTTCAGATCAAACTCGTGCGCAACATGGAAAAAGAAGGGGATGCCCGCCCGCAGAGCGTATTTCGCGCATATCGCCGTATAGCTGAGTCGGCCCTGTTGATAGACCACGTCGGGTTGCAATTCTTCGAGCACTCTCCGCAGGTCACCAGCATCGAACAGCACCGCCCGACGCCGAATTCCGGCGTCGCTGCCGATGCGTATAAGGCTGTACGGTAGTCCTTCAGCGTCGGGCCCAACCGGAATGCGCCGCGCCACATATGTGACGGATACGCCGGGGCGCCGGCAGAGCTCCTCGGTCAGCAGTTGTACCTGGTATTCGACGCCAGCCATACGCGACTTGGCGTGATTTTCACCGACTATACAAACGCGCATGACTTATCCTTGGAGTTTGAGAACTATCGTGTCACCCACAGTCATCACGACTTGAGGATGAAGGGCCGCGAGGGAAAATAGCAACTGATCGCGGTCATAAACAAACGCCACAAGATAGGCTGCTGAATCGGCTTCGACACGCGATGTGAGCGCATTTGCCGAATAGAGCAGCGAATAGCCTCCCCAGCGCTCGACCGTACCATGGCGGCAAGCCCAATCTGGGAAATTCGGGCTGCTTTGGTCAACGTAGAAATAATTGATAGCCGGGTAATAGTGATCCAGACCATGGACACCGCTGATGACGAGTTCTTGAGCGGATCGATGTTGCTGAAGCCACTGTGCAATGCCCCTGAAGTCTTCGCGAAGTACCAGATGTGATTGCATGCCCGCACTCATGCCGATTCTGAATGTTTCAGTAGAGCTATCGATGTGCAGCAGGTGAGTGGGTTGAAAATCCTCCGACAGTGCAAATCCGCCCAGCGCGATGCCCGAGGTGAGCACGACTGCCACGGTGGGGCGACTCGCGAGCCAGGTCGCAACATGTGCGATCGTCGTGAGCGCGATGATTACCCCAATCGGATAGAGGAAAAATACGTAACGGGTTTCCTGTCGAGGCGGATGACTGGCGCTTGCCGCCAGCAAGAGAACCAGAAATACAACTAATAGAATCCGCTCGTAGTTCGACGTTTCATCGCTCCTTGCCGCTCTGTACATTTCGGCGCCGATCAGCAGCATGAGTCCGAAGCCCAGATGGGGTACGGATCCGGCCCAAGGGCGCACTACCACAGCGATCAGGTCAGGAAAGCGGAAGAATTGGTAGGCGAGTATGGCTGCTCGGCGGCCTAGGCCGACCGCGACAGCGTCTTGCCAATCTACATTGGCTATCGTGTACGCAATCCAGAACATCGCACAAAGTATGAGTGTCAAGTGAAACGGCAGCGTCGAGCGAGCGAACAGCTCCTTCCATGAACCGACGCGGGTGAGCAGAAGGAGTAGACCAATCGCGATCACCACGAGGAACTGGTGAGCGAACGCGGCAATCAGCATGAGTAAAAGACCTGCTGCGAGAAATCCGCGTGCGCGCAAGTTCCATATCCAGCGCAGCGCCAAGAGTGCGGCGATCAGTGGGGCAATTGCCGCCGCGACCCACCAAGTATTCTGCCGCAGAGTTGTCATCGATAATCGCAAGATCGTAAGAGGATCGGCCGCTGGGGTGCTCATTGAGCGCCGATAGCCTGGCGGCCAGGAATCCGCGTTGTACCCTCGAAAATCCGCAGTCACGAACCATACCGCTAGAGCAAGCAGCGCTGTGCAAGAAAGCAAGAACAGCCAGTCGTCGCGCCGCAGCCGATCTGGCCACCGTTGTAGAAACATTGAGAGGATATTTGTCAGCGACAGGAAGACACCTCCTTCCCAGACCAGCGGACCAAGGATTGAGAGAGCGATCATGGGCCAAAGGGCTCTAATGTCCCGGTCGACTGTGTAGCGCAAGAAGAACACCAGGTACCACAGAAAGACCGCTTGAAAGGGCGCATACATGCGCCCAAAACGCGCCATTTCGATTTCCCACACGGATAAAGCGATGATCGTCACTGCGAGCAGGGCGACGACACGACCGTGCACGCGGTGAGCCAATATGAATACAGCGGGAATTGCCAGCAGGCTACAGATTGAACTGATGAGCCTTGGCGCAAGCTCCGCTGTGAATCCTCCCTGCTGCAAGGCCGCCGCGGTGTACTGCAATGCAATGCCGCGCATGTACAGTCCACCGCAGCTGAAGGCGGGAATTCCTGCTCGAAGCACATTTTCGATAGAACGAGCCAGGTAATACTCGTCGACGGCAAACGGGGCAGTGCCCAATCCCTTAAATCGCCAGTAAATACCCGCAAGCACGGCGGCGACCGCCAGGTACCACAGTGGTTGCCGCCAGCTTTGCCACGGTGGTTGCACGTCAGTAATTGGAAGCAGCCCTAGGCCTGCTTCTCATGGATTGCACCTTCAATGATGCGATCGACCTGATAGTCTTTCATGTCACGGGCGTGCGTGAAAATTATGAGTTCGCCCAGCAAGCCGAGTGCGAATAACTGCAGGCCAAGTACGACTAGCAGCGAAGAGAGCAATAGCGCCGGGCGATTGGCAAGTCCCACGGAAAAGATCAAACGATCGACGACAAGGTAGAGAATCAGGGCCGTCCCGACGCACAGAAGCGCCGCGCCGATCATGCCGAAGAACCGCAATGGTTTCTTGGTGAATCTGACCAGGAAAAAGACCGCAAAGATATCCAGGAACCGATGTGCGTATTCACGCGTGCGGTACGAGCCCTCAAAGCGGTCCTTTGCTGATTGCCGAACGTCGATTTCGAGCACCCGGAAGCCCTGCCGGTCGGCAAGCGCCGGCAATAGACGGTGCTGGTCGCCGTACAGCGAGATCTCTTCCAGCACGCGGCGTTTCATGGCGCGCGCGTTGCAACCGAGATCGTTAAGCTTCAGTCCGGTCATCCAGCTGACGAGGCCGTGAAAGATTCCGCGCCGTAGCCTCTCAAGCACCCCCCCTGTGCGCGGCCAGCGCCGACCTACGACAACGTCTGCAGAGTTCAGCGCGCGTACGAGATTGCTGATATCGTCGACATCGATTTGAAAGTAGGCCGGCAAGGTCAGGATTATCTCGCCTCCCGCCTGCTCGAGCCCCAGCATGAGCGCGGTGGATTCGCCAAATGATCGTGCTAGATGAACAGCTGTTATCCTTTCGCCGGAGCGGATCAGCGCCTCCAGGGCCGATATCGCATCCTGAAAGGCTCCGTCAACGACGTAAATGAACTCGTATGAACAGCCAATCGCTTCCACGCCACGTCGATATTCTGTGTGCAGCGCGTTGATGTCGGCGTGACGATCTCCGATTGGAACGATGACCGACAATCGCACATCGGTCTCGCGCTTCGTTGAGTGCATTGACGCGTTGTCAGCCGTCATGATCTGTATGTTTGAATCCGTCGTGTCAGCTTCGCGAAGTCACCTTCACGAACGTCTCCAGTCTTATATACGATCTCCGCTATCGCGCCGCTGGAGAACAGTATTAGCGCTCCGGCGCTAAAGATAAGTCCGGACCCGGCAATCGACATTGACATGCCCTCAGGGCTCCACAGCGCCATGGTCACCGAATAACTGAATGTCACTACGCCGACTGACAGCATCGGTAGAGATAACAACCCGAACCACAGAAGCGGCTGAGCGGTGAAGGTAGCGATTGTCTTGATGACCATCAGATCCAACAGTACCTTATATACTCGAGACAAGCCGTATTTTGACTTACCAAATTGGCGCGCATGGTGTCTGACCTTTATCTCCGCGATGCGTGGTCCAGCGATCGAAGCCATAGCCGGAATGAATCGATGCATCTCTGAGTACAGCGGAATGTTCTTTATGACAGACGCGCGATACGCTTTGAGTGAGCAGCCGTTGTCCATGATGGGTACCCCGGTGATCTTGCCAATCAGCCGGTTGGCGATCCGGGAGGGGATCCTGCGTGAAACCAGTTTGTCTTGGCGATTGAACCGCCAACCGACCACGATGTCGTAGCCTTCATCCATCTTTGATAGGAAACGCTCGATGTCTGCCGGATCGTTTTGCAAGTCGCCGTCCATGGTGATTAGGACTTCTCCGCGGGCGTGCTCGATACCGGCGGCCATCGCCGGAGTCTGGCCGAAATTGCGTCTGAATTTGATCACCCGGACGCGCAAGTCCGAATTCGCAAGCTGCTCAGCGATCTCCAGCGTATCGTCCTTGCTGCCATCGTCCACAAACACCATTTCAAATGAGACGCCAAGGGGTTCAACGGCTCTGACAATCGCTTCGTGCATGCGGCCAATGTTCTCCGCTTCGTTGTAGAAGGGCACGATCACCGAGAGGCGTAAGGACGTGCGGTCCATGGCGAGAGATCGTGGAAATAGTAGCTGCTGGGGCATTTGATCTGGTCGGCGGGCTTAGAAAGGGCGAATGATACATTAATCAATTTGGCGGGCTGCGACTTGCGTCAAAACGCTGATTCATCGCCTTAGTTATTCTTGGTGCTCTAGCCATAGGCTACCAGCGATGGTCGGAGGAACTCATATCATTTCGGACATCTGCGGGGTGGCGTACCTTTCATATGGAGAAGACACGCGCGGTAGCACGTGAGTTTCGGGTGATCGACTAATGCACGCAAGAGTTCAGGCCTTTTCTTGTTCTGCTGGAATCAAGCGTCTCCTCGTTGCGTTGCTGGCTCTGGCGTTGCTTCCTTTCTGGATATCGCTGGTCACTGGTCAAGCGCAAGACACCGACTCGCTTGAGAATATACGCGCGGCGATCAATCTCGAGCGGACCGGTACGATTTCGGATCGCGAAGCCCCTCCTTTTGGACCGTCAATGCAACGCGAGCCGCTGCCGTCGCTCTGGTTGGCGCAGCGGCGGTACGTGTTGTCGACGGCATATTGGGAGAAGCAACCGATCCGACGGCTTACTTTGCGGGAGACAGACTGAAGCTACTGAAGTACCAGAACATACTCTGGCTGTTGATCATCAGCGCCAGCGTGTTCGCCGCTGCTCGGTTGCTCACGCTTAATTTCTACGGCGCCCTGGTATGCGTCGCGCTGACCAACTTGTTGCTCCTCGATTCGTAAGCCCGAAAATACATGCTCGATAGCTTGTACACGGAAAGCGCCCGCTGCGGCCCTGCTAACACTTGCTTCGGTGGTGTTATCAACCGGCGTCGGTCGGTCGAGCCTAGTGCTTACGAGCCTTGCAGGTCTTCTGTTTGGACTTCTGACGGTGGTAAAGGCGTCATTTCTTTACATTATAATCGGAGTCTCTGTCTCGATCGTGGTTCTGTCATGGCTGCAACAGCGATCCATAAAAGTGGCCATGCAATATGCCGCCCGAGGGAGCCAAACGTAAGACTCGTATACCGAATTAGTCCCGAGCGAAGACAGCAGATTCCGTGAACTGCGTCGCTTAAACTGGCTTCGTGTGTC
>Ga0302326_10031348_pt1 | contig 10619 bp, 5 predicted proteins | sample Palsa_T0_3_FD_202264 | JGI IMG/M metagenome (GOLD analysis project Ga0302326, IMG submission 202264) | Peat permafrost microbial communities from Stordalen Mire near Abisko, Sweden - Palsa_T0_3 | ecosystem: Environmental > Terrestrial > Soil > Palsa > Peat permafrost | place: Sweden: Abisko...
GCTCCGAGCACCAGGCGATCATGTACGGGAGCCGCGCTCGGCCTCGCCATGCTCGTGGTCGCCTGCCCGGCGTCGGCGGCGCTCGGCGGGGACGCGTCGTCGGTGGGGCGCGACCTGGCGCGCATGAACGGCGCCGACAACGTCGGGTCGACCGGCCGCCACACGGTGCACGAGATTCTCGTCCCGGGGGGAACTGTCGTACGGGAGTACGTGTCGGCCGAAGGCGTGGTGTTCGCGGTCACGTGGAGCGGCCCATTCCGACCAGACCTGCGGCAGCTGCTCGGCGCCTATTTCGACGAGTTCGCCGATGCCGCCCGGGAGGCCAAGAGTCGACACGCCGGCCGCGCGCCGCTCGTCATCGAGAGGCCGGACTTGGTGGTCCACATGGGCGGTCGTTCGCGCGCCTTCGTGGGTCGCGCGTTCGTCCCGAGCTTGGTGCCCGCCGACGTCCTTCTCCAAGACGTCCGGTGAGCGTCATGCACACCCTAAAGACCGGGGCCATCCGGAGCGTGCTCTCCTGCGCGCTCGTGCTGAGCGCGTCATGCGGCAACGACGCGCCGACCCCCAGCGCGCCCAACGCTGTGACCGGCTCGATCAACGCGGGTCCGCCTTCCGCCGGCTACGTGAACGGGTTCTTCATCAGCATCACGGTCTGCGTGCCGGGCGGTACCGACTGCCAGAACATCGACGGCGTCCTCGTCGACACGGGCTCCATCGGGGTCCGGGTGCTCTCCGCCAGCGCCGGCGGAGAGCTGTCCCTCACCCTTCCGCACGAGACAGACGCCGGCGGCGATCCCATCGCGGAGTGCAACGCGTTCGTCGACAGCTACACGTGGGGGTCGGTGGACCTGGCGGATGTCACGATCGGCGGTGAAAAGGCGCGCTCGATACCGATCCAGGTCATCGGCGACCCGAGCTTCCCCAACGTGCCGACCAGCTGCTCGGCGACCGGCGGCCCCAGCGCCGACACGCTCGCGCTCCTCGGCGCGAACGCCATCCTGGGCGTCGGCCCTATCCCCGAGGACTGCGGGGGCTCTTGCGCGCAGTCGCCCACGGCAGCCGTCACGGACAACCCCGGAAACGTCTACTACGCATGTCCGTCTTCCGGGTGCATCGGGGCCGCCGTCGGCGCAAGCGCGCAGGTTCAGAATCCGGTCTCCATGCTGCCCACCGACAACAACGGAGTGATGATCGACCTCTCGTCCATCCCGGCGGGCGGCGCGGCGAACGCCACGGGCACGCTCGTATTTGGCATCGGCACGCAAGAGAACAATGGCCTCGGCTCCGCCACCGTCTTGCCCATCGACCCGAACACGCTCACGTTCACGACCGCTTATTCTGGCAAAGAGTATCCCTTGAGCCTCATCGACAGCGGCTCGAACGGTCTCTACTTTCTCGACTCGACCACCACGAACCTGCCGCTCTGCCCGGGCTCGCAATTCGATAGTTACTACTGCCCTTCGGCGACGGAGTCGCTCAGCGCGACCAACCTGGGCGTCAACGGCGCGAGCAGCGCGGTGAGCTTCACCGTGGCCGACGCCACCGCGCTCTTCGAAAACCAGTACGCCTACGCGTTCGACGACGTCGGCGGGCCAAGCAGCGGCGGCGAGTACTTCGACTGGGGCCTCCCCTTCTTCTTCGGCCGCAAGGTCTTCACCTCGATCGAGGGGGCCGGCGCGCCGGGCGGGTCGACCCCGTACTTCGCCTACTGAAGGCCAGCGCCCGGGCCGCCGCGTGACGGCGCGTCGCGACCGGACTCGTCGCCTGCGGCATGCGGCTGGTGCTACGCTGCCCGCACCATGCGGCGGCCAAGCGCGATCGTCGCCGTCTTGCTCGCGGCTGGATCCGTGGCGCCGTCGGCGCGCGCCCAGCCCGTGGGAGAGCAGGACGTCGTCGTGGACGTGCCCCCGGGCGACGAGTACGCGGACACCGATCCCAGCCCGCAGAGCGACTTCAGTCCCGCCCTCGATCCGTACGGCGCCTGGGTCGACGACCCGACGTACGGCATGGTTTGGGCGCCCAGCCCGGACCAGGTCGGCGCGGGCTTTCAACCCTACGACACCGCGGGGAGCTGGAACTACGTCGACGGCGACTACGTCTGGGTGAGCGAGTACGCGTGGGGTTGGATCTGCTTTCATTACGGACGCTGGGTGCTCAGCGCGGGCCGCTGGGTCTGGATCCCCGGACGGCGCTACGCCGGCGCCTGGGTCTCCTGGCGCGTCAGCGACGACGGGAGCGGCTACGTCGGATGGTCGCCGATGGCGCCTACGTGGTGCTGGACGGGGGGAACCGTCGTCGCGCTCTCGTTCGCGCCACCGGAGCCGTGGGTGTTCTCGCCATCCCACGATTTGCTGTTGCCGGGCACGAGCTCGCACATCGTGTCGGGCGGCGCCGCCTCCGCGATCGCGCCTCACACGAGGACGTTCGTCCCTGCGCAGCCGAGCGTCGCGGCAGGGCCCGTGTCGCCGTCGTCTCCGCACGGACCGCCGCCCGCCACGGTCGGAATCGACGTCGCGCGTCTCACGCTGCCGGCTCTTGGCGCTCAGGAGCTGCGAGCGCGCCAGCTCGCCCGGCCGTCGACCGCCCTGGCACTCGGGGCGCGCCCCCCAGCGCGGCACGTCTTCCGCGCGACGCGCCTCGAGATCGCGCCGCGCGGCCTCACGGGAGACTCGCGCGGCACGGTCCGCGCAAAGCGATAGCGAGAACGGCGCTCTACGGGCAGGCCGGTGCGGTGGAGCCGCTCGGGTTGGCCGCGCTGTAAGGCGCACCGCTCTGCACCCAGCTCGTGATGACCGCGATCTCGGCCGGCGTAGGACAACCGGCCGGCAATGGAGTGACCGTGCCCGTGCAGTTGGGGCTCGCCGGCATGGCTCCGGCGCTCACCGCACTGCCGATGCAGTGGAACACGCCCTGGCCGTTCTCCGCCGATTCCGGGCAATGGATCGCCGCCTTCGTGGCTTCGGAGTAGCAGCTGAGAAAGCAGCTTCCGTTGCACGATGACGAAAGGGCGCCGTACGTCGACATCGAGTTGCCGAGGTGGCAGCCCTGGCAGAACTGAAACAAGAGGCCGGGCGCCGACGACGAGCTCGACGCCAGGTTCGTGTAGTACGGCGTCTCGCACGAGTTGTTCATGCAGAACATTCCGGAGCCCGCGCCCCCGCAAGCCGTCCCCTCGGGCACCGCGGTGTACACGCAGGAGCCCGAGCCCGCGGTGCTGCAGCTCGCCGTCGTGCACGGGCCGCCTCCGGTGCAATTGGACACGACGCAGTTGGGCGTGCAGGTGCCGCTGTTGCAAGTCCCGGGGGTCACCCCGTCGCTCGTCGTGCACGACGTGCCCGTCTCGGGCACCGCGGTGCAGCCGCTCTCGGAGGTGCATGCGGCGGTCATGCATGGTTCCGTGGGAGCCGGGCATGTCGCCGAGCACGCGTAGACGCAGTTCCCGGCGCCGTCGCACACCATGGCCTGGCCGTTCTCGGTGCCGCATGCCGTGGCCGGAGTCGCCGGGATCGGTTGGTTGTAACAGCCGCTATTGGGGTCGCAGAGACCGTTCATGCACGGTGGCGCCGCCGCGGCGCACTGCGACGTCGTGCACTCCATGCAGGCAATGGCCTGGTGCGTCGGGGTGACGTCGGGGTTGGTGCACGGGCCGCCGCAGTCGATGTTCTGTTCGCCGTAGTCCTGGATTCCGTCGCCGCAGTCGACCACGCAAGCCGCGCAGGGTCCGCCACAGTCGCCCGGGTGCGTCGCGGTCGCCGACGCATACCCCGTCGGGGACTCGCCGCAGTCGGCGTATCCGTTGCTGCAGCTGCAGGGCAAGCCGGGGCTCGAGAAGGACGGCTCCGGCGAGGCCTTCACGACGTACGCCTCCGGAATGCACGGGAAGTCGGCGCCCGGGCAGGCAACACCGGCGGCGATGAAGCCGTGGTCGGGCGTCAGCTCTGCCCCGGCGAACACCGTGGTGATGGCGTGGGTCGCGGTGTTAGCCGTGTCGTGCCCGTACGTGTGATACGTGCGACTGGTCCCATCGAGATAGACGAAGAGCGCGTGCTGGACCCCTTGGCACTCCTGGGCGCCGTAGGTGCACTGCGGTGAACCAGCGGCAAACTCTCCGTTGATGCACTCGGCCAGGAACGCACATCCTGGACCGACGAACTCCGGGGTCTCCGCGGTCGTCAGGAGCGCATTGCTCCACGGGAACTGGCTTTGACCGAACGCGATCGACGTCCCATCGGGGAAGGTGGAAAGTGAGGCGATGCCCGTCGAGGAGTAGCCCCCGAGAAACTCGTACCCGGGAGCGGCCTGGAAGAAGCTCCCCGCGTTGGGGTCGGCCGTCGTAAAGAGGTCGGTCAGCGTGTCGTCGGTCTCCGTGAGAAACGACGAGGGCTGGAAGGGATTGTTCTGCTCGTAGGCGTCCGTCGACCCCCCGAACAGCAAGCCGGTGCCCGGAACGTTCGTGACGGCGCTCACCGCAGCCATCGGGCTCGAACCGCCCAGGAACTCGCTCTCGTAGATTGGCGTAATCCGGGAGCCGCCACCGCTCGAGGGGTTGGTGATGGATCCGCCGAGCTGCGCGATCGTCAAGAACGCCGAGGGCTGCGGCGGCGACGTGGCCCCGGCAGCGGCCGGCAGATTGAGGCCACTCTCGCCTCCGAGCGCGATGCTCCACAGCGTGCCCCCGGCAGAGGGCGGAACGAGCGTGGCGGTGTCGAAGAGGGTGTTGCCTGGGACACCGGACGACACGTTTGGCGCGAATCCCTCCTCCGTCAACAGCTGATCGAGCTGGCCGCCGGTGATGTGATTTCGAAAAGCGACCACGTAACCCTTGCCGCCGGGCTCGTTGACGTAGCTGCCGTTCGGCATCGGCGAGCTGCCCTGCACCGGCGTGCTGCCGACGGCAATCACGAAGCCGGGGCCGCTGACGACCTTGGACAAGACGGACTGCCCCGTATTGCCATTATTGCCCTGCACCTGGCCGGAGCCATTGAGGAAGGTGCCGTCGAGGAAGTTGAACGCGAGCTGGTTTCCCTGCAGGTCGACGACCTGAATGAACGACTCGCCCGAGACGAACTGCGAACCCACGAGCACATAGCCCGTGCGCTTCAGGTCGTTGTTGCTGTCGTACGTGTAATACGCCTGGATGTCGGAGAATGTCTTGCCGTAGAAGCCAACGTTCGTCGCGCTCGAGGCCACCCACTCGATCGCTCCGCTCGGGGAAAGCTTGACGATGAGCCCCTCGATGCCCGAGCCGCCGTTGGCGGATAGGAGACTCGCGTCGGCCACGGAGCGGCTCCCGCACGCGATGTAGCCGCCGCCCACGTCGTACACTTGGCGAATCGACGAGAGGCGCGGCTGGGTGAAGACGGACCCTCCGTTGACGTTCGTATAGGCCTCGAGCGACGTGTAGATGTTCTCGAAGCTCGGATTCACACCCTGGCACGCAGGCGCTGTGCACGCCTGGTTTACGTCGAAGAGCGTCGTCGGCAACGTGGACGGCGCGAAGTTCACGAGCACCTGGTCTTGGGCCAGGTTCGCGCCCACGATCTCGAGCCCCGGCCCGAGGGCCGACGCGGACAGCGGTCCCGTGAGATCGAAGGTGTGCGCCTCGTCGCCGCTGACGAGGACGTCGTTGCCCCCGCCGGACACGATGTAGTCGACGCCCGGCCCGCCGGAGATGTACTCGTCGCCCGAGGTGCCGACGAGGACGTCGTCGCCCGGCGTCCCGAGAAGGATGTTGTCGTAGATCGGGCAGTGCTTGGTGGTGCTCGTCGTCGTCAAGAACACGACGTGCGTGCCCGCGAGGACGCCGACGCTGCTGTACTCGAAGCTTCGAATCTCCACGGTCTCGGTCACGGGGATCGTCACGCAGTCGTTCGTCGACGTCGTCATGTGGCCGTTGACGTACATGTTGACGATCGTGGCGCCCGCGGCGGGGTCCTGGAGGCACACGGTGGCCTGCGTCCCGGACGGGACCCGGTTGTCGTTGCACGTCCCGATCGGGGCCGAGTTCGCGCCCTGCACGAAGCCCGAGTACCGCTCGCCCACCGAGTAGACTCTCGAGTCGTCGCCGCCGAAGTAGATCGTGCCGTAGGCACCGATGGCGACGGACGACTCGATGGCCCCGCCCGTCGCCACGGAGAACACCTCCGTGCCGGACGAGTTCATCGCGAACAGGGTGTCGCCGCTGGCGCTCCCGATGTAGACGGTACCGGTCGCGTCGATCGCCGCGGACGCGTCGACGTTGGTGCCGAGCGACTGCACCCAGCGCTGCGCGCCGCTCGCCCCATTGATGGAGAAGAAGCGGCCGTCGCTCGACCCGACGTAGACGTTGCCGTCGGGGCCGATGGCCGGCGTTGCGTTGATGTTGCAGAGCAAGCAGCCGAGCGAAAACGTCCACGTGACGGCGCCGCTCGGGCTGACCGCGACGAGCGACTCCTGGCCGCTCCCGAGGTAGATCGTCCCGTTGGCGCCGACCGCGGGGCCCGACGTGCTCGTGGCCCCGAACGATTTCTGCCACGCGATGGCACCCGTCGCGGCGTTGATGGCGTAGAGCGTCTTCGGGGAGATGATCGGGAGGGCGCCGTCGCTGGCGACGTAGACGTACGTGACCCCGCCGCTGGTTGCGATGGCGGGCGCGGAGCTCGTCGTCGCGTTGATGGCCGTCTGAAAGCGGACCGTCCCCTTCGGAGTGAGGGCGTAGAGGTAGTTGTTGACGACGTTGATACCCTGGCCGGGCCCGGCGAAGTACACGGTGCCGTCGCTGCCGACGATCGGCGACGATCGAACGGGCAAGAGGATGGCGAAGTTCCAGAGGATCGCCCCTGTGCTCGGGTTGAGCGCGTACAGGCCGCCGCTGTCGGCGCCGACGTAGAGCGTGCCGTTCGTGCCGTACGCCCCGATGGCGGGCGATCCGTGCACGGGGCCCCCGAGCGCCGTCGACCACTTGACCACGCCGTCGGAGGTGAGCGCGTAGACCTTGCCGTCGTTGGCGCCGACGTACACGGTGCCGTCGGCGCCGATCGCGGGCGACGACTGCACCTCGCCCCCGGTGGTCGCGGTCCAGTTCAGGTAGTTGCTCTGAGTGCCCACCTGCGGTGACGCGCGCTCATCGGTGGGACACCCGCCGAACGCGGGCCACGCGGCGTTGGCCTGAAGGCCCGCCGTGCTCCCACAGGTCGCGGCGCTGAACTGCGTCGGGACGGACTGCGGCGTCACCTGTGGGGTTGGTGCGATGGCCTGGCTCGACGACGTCGCCGGCTGCGACGAACGCCCCGACCTGCCGCATCCAGAGGCTCCGAGGCCGAACAACCCGCAAGCTACGAGGTGCCACCAGGAACGAGGCTGCATAGACAACTCCCCTTTTGCGCGTGCGTGGCACGTGCACCGCTTCGGGCCCCATCGACCGAAGGCACACCCGATACCACATTGGCTCCTCGTGTCTATCGCATTGTTGAGCTGGATCTCGAGCGTGCCCCTCGCCGTTTGACGCGAGCGACCCGTGTTTCCGCCGGATTCTCGCGGCGTTTGGGACGACCGTCCGGCCGTCCCATGGCCTCGTCTCCTCATATGAGACGACCGGCAAGCCTTCCCGCGCCCGCCGCTCCTTGTATGGGACGACCGGCGAGCCTTCCCGAGAGAGCCCCCGATCCACGACGACGAAGCGAGGCGGCTGGCGCTCCTCAGGGCTTGCAGGATTATCTACACACCGGCTGAAGAGGCGTTCGACGAGGTGGCGCGTCTCGCCGCGGAGCTACGCGGGACGGAGATCGCGCTCATCACCCTCGTCGACGCCGACTACCAGTGGTTCAAGGCGCGGATCGGCCAGTCGATGGATGCCCTCGCCGCGGCCCTTCGCGCCGCCGTGGCTCAGGCACCGAGCGGAGCCTGATCGGACGACGCTACTCAGCCGACGACGGGTCTGGGCCTTGCATCTTCTCGTGCGCGTGGCGTCCCCCATCGAACACTATGGATTTCTAAGCAATCTGCACGGCTCAGCGCTGGTGTCGCTCAGCGGATCCGTCGATTGGCTCTGCCTGCCGCGGTTCGATTCCGACGCCTGCATGGCCGCGCTGCTGGGTCGTGAAGAGCACGGCCACTGGTCTCTCTACCCAGGCGCCGAAGTGCGCGCCACGCGACGCCGGTATCGCCCCGGCACGCTGATCCTCGAGACGGACTACGAATGCGAAGGCGGAGCCGTGCGGCTCGTCGACTTCATGCCGCTCGCGCAGGGCCGTCACTCGCTCGTCCGCATCGTTCAGGGTCTCTCCGGTATGGTCCCGATCGACTTCTCCCTCTGCGTGCGGTTTGGCTACGGCCAATACAAGCCTTGGACGAGGCCGAGCAACGGCGACACGATAATGACGACGGCGCCGGACACCGTCGTCCTGCGGACCAAGGCCACTCTGCAGTACGACGAGGACTACTTGCGTGGCGTCGTCATCGCTCGAGAGGGCAAGTCGACGACGTTTGAGCTCTCGTGGAGCGCCTCGCACTTGCCGATTGCAGAGCCTCTCGACGTACGCGCGGCGCTGGCCGAGACGGAGCAACAGGCGGCGGAGTGGACCGACCGGTGTCGTTACCGTGGCCCCTACCGTGAAGCCGTGAGCCGCTCCCTCATCACGCTCAAGGGGCTCACGTACCGGCCGAGCGGCGGCATCGTCGCGGCGCCCACCGCCGGGCTCCCGGAGGAGATCGGGGGTGTACGAAACTGGGATTATCGCTTCTGCTGGCTGAGGGACGCGACGCTTACCCTCGATGCCCTCATGAAGGGCGGCTACGTAGAAGAAGCCGACGCGTGGCGACATTGGCTCTGGAAAGCCATCGCGGGCTCTCCCGCGCAAGCGCAGATCATGTACGGCGTCGAAGGAGAGCACCGGCTGACGGAGTTCGAGGCGCAGTGGCTCCCCGGTTACGAGGAGTCCCGTCCTGTGCGCTTCGGCAACGCCGCGAGCGACCAGTTTCAGCTCGACGTCTATGGCGAGGTGATCAACGTGCTCTACGAGGCGCAGCGCCTGGGCCTCAACGAGGTGCCCTACGTGCGAACACCCGCGTTTCGCCTCATGACGTTCGTCGAGTCGATGTGGCAGCGCCCGGACGACGGGATCTGGGAAGTGCGCGGCGGTCGTCGTCACTTCGTCTATTCGAAGATGATGGCGTGGGTCGCCGCCGATCGCATGGCGCGGATGATCGAAGAATTCCACCCCCCGGACGATCCGGCGCGCGGGCTTCTGCCGCGCTGGCGGTCGCTGGCCGACCGAATTCACCGCGACATCTGCGCTCACGGGTTCGACCGCCGGCAGAACGCCTTCACGCAGGCCTACAACAGCCCGGCGCTCGACGCGACCGCGCTGCTCATGCCGGCGCTGGGCTTCTTGCCCGCAAGCGACGATCGCGTAAAGGGCACGATCCAGGCCGTGGAGAAGAATCTCTTGCACGACGGTTTCGTCCTTCGCTATCGCACGGACGACGGATCCGACGGACTGCCTGGCTCCGAGGGCGCGTTTCTCGCGTGCAGCTTCTGGCTCGTCGACGCCTACGTCCATTCAGGCCGCCGAGCCGAGGCCGAGGCCCTCTTCGAGCGCCTTCTCGCCGTACGTAACGACCTCGGCCTCCTCTCTGAGGAGTACGACCCTCGAGCGGGGCGTCTCGTCGGAAACTTCCCGCAGGCGTTCTCCCACCTCGCGCTCATTCACTCCGCATATCTGCTCAATCAGGACGAGCCAAAACCACGCCTGGCTGCGAACGCGTAGAGCGGTGGTCGCGAGGGTTGCGCGCGCAGTTCCCGGATGGGGGTGTGGGGGAGCGGCCGCGCTCCCCCACTGCAGGGTCGGCGCCTTACATTCACCCTGACATAGAATGCTGTTGCTGAACGCCCTGCAGGCTGCAACGCTTGAGGGTGATGTTTCTGCTTCGCCCGTTCAAAGGTCTTTCGGCACGCGACCGATTCGGTTCGCTCCTCTTGGTCGGCACCCTTGGCCTCGTCGGTGGCGCCGCGGCGTGCGGTAGCTCGGGCTCCTCGTCGCAGGGCTTCGCCGACGTCAAGCCGGAGGCCGGAATTCCGGTCACGAGAGACAGCGGAACGAGCTTCGTCGTCACGCCGAGCGACGGGGGCTCGACCTCGACGGGGCCGGTCGTCGCGAGCGCCCTCGTGTTCGTTCCGCCGGCCACGACGATCACCGTCGACGGCGTGACCCCTCAGACGACGACGTTCCAGCTCCAGGCCACGGTCAACGGCCAGACGGTCAGCGTGTCCCCGACGTCACTGCAGTTCGACCGGCCCGACCTCGGGTCGGCGACGATCGGGTCCCCCGTCTCGGTGACGGCCACGGGTACGTATGGCGGTACGGGGACTCTGCACGCGATCTTCGGCGGCCTCGAGGCCACGGCGACGCTCACGATCCAGGTCTTGGAGCGAGACCTCGGGACCACGTCGACGACGGTGGCCGCGGTGCTCGACAGCGCGGGACCCGCGGGGACCGACGCCGGGGCGACGACTGGAGGCGACGGCGGGGCGACCACGGGAGCCGACGGCGGGGCGACGACGGTAACCGACGCGGGGACCACGGGAGCCGACGCGGCGACGATCGCGACGTCCGACCCGCTCGTCAAAAAGATCCTCTACC
>Ga0302326_10031353_pt1 | contig 10619 bp, 10 predicted proteins | sample Palsa_T0_3_FD_202264 | JGI IMG/M metagenome (GOLD analysis project Ga0302326, IMG submission 202264) | Peat permafrost microbial communities from Stordalen Mire near Abisko, Sweden - Palsa_T0_3 | ecosystem: Environmental > Terrestrial > Soil > Palsa > Peat permafrost | place: Sweden: Abisko...
GCGGGGCGATCGCCGGGCGGGATGGCCGGTCCCGTAGCGGTCGGGTGGCGGTTGCCAATTCATGCCCCGCCCCCATCGGTGATGGGGGCGGGCACGTCGAGCGCCAGGCAGGCGACCAATTGGTCGACCAGGGTGGTGAGCGGGCCGTTATTGACGAACACCCGATGAGCCACCAGCCGTCCCGCCGCCATTTCCTGGCGGTTGTCGTCGAGCCGCGCCGCCACGTCCTCGGCCGTGGAGCCCCGAGCGGCCAGCCGGCGCGCCGATCGCTCCGCCATGTCGGCGATCTGGTAGACGAGGCAGGCGGGCACCAACTCCGCCATGCGCGTGACCAACGGTGCCCGCACCATCACTGCGTCGAGTGGGCCGGCCGGGGCAATCGAAATCGCGGGGAGGCCGTAGCGGTAGGGCAAGCCAAACGGCTGGACGGTGTCGACGAAAAAGCGGCGGGCGCAGACCCGGTCGAAGGCCCGTTCGGAGACGAATCGGTGCTGCACGCAGCGTCGCCCCTCGTCGGCCCGGCGGGGACGGGTGGTCCAGGTGGGGTGGACCCGGATGACCCGCCGGCGCTGCAGTTCCCTCACCACGCTGGATTTTCCGCAGGCCGAGGGGCCGATAATGACCAGCAGTGGGCGGTTGGCGGTGACCGGGTCAGCGACCGCAAGGGAGGGTGTCATGGCTGTGAGTGTGGCGATACCGGGCGCCCGCCGATACCCGGGAAACCCCCCAATTCCCCCTGGGGGATCTACAGAGTCGGGCCTCGACGATCGGTTAGGCGATAACGGGCATGACCTGCTCGGCCACCAGTCGGAGGTGGTCGAGGTCGGACAGGTCGAGGACCTGCAGGTAGAAGCGCTGCGCCCCGGCGTCGGCGTAGGTGGCGATCTTGTCGATCACCTCGGCCGGGGTCCCGGCCAGCCCATTTTCCCGCAGCTCGGCTACGTCACGCCCGATGGCCTGGGCCCGTCGCGTCACCTCGTCTTCTGACTCGCCGCAGCACAGCACCAACCCCACCGACCACACCACACCGCCCGGATCTCGCCCCGCCGATTCGCACGCCGCGCGCACGGCGTCGTGGCGCCCGCGCATGACCTCGACCGAGACGAATGCCACATTGAATTCGTCGGCGTAGGTGGCGGCCAGGCGGGCGTTGCGCGGGCCGCCGTTGCCCCCGGTGATGATGGGCGGGTGCGGTAGTTGCACCGGGCGCAATGGGTCCGCCTCCAGGTGCACCCGGCACGTCGCGCCCGAGTACTCGAACGTGGCGCCGACCGGGGCGTTCCACACGCCGTGCAGAATGGCCAGCTGATCCTCGAAGCGGTCGTAACGAGCGCTGGGGGCGGGGAAGTCGAGGCCGTACGCCTCGTGCTCGGCCTGGTACCACCCGGCGCCCACGCCCACTTCGACGCGCCCGTGGCTCATGTGGTCGACCTGAGACACCAGGGCGGGAAAAGTCCCCACCGGGCGGAACGTGACCGGCGTGACCAAGGTGCCCAAGCGGATGGTCGAGGTGTCGCGGGCCAGCCCGGCCAACGTCAGCCAGGCGTCGGTGTAGGCGGGCCGCCCGCTGGCCGAGCCCATCTTGAGGTAGTGGTCCGACCGGAAGAATGCCTCGAAGCCGCACGCCTCAGCGGTGCGGGCCACCGCCAGCAGCTGGTCGTACGACGCACCCTGTTGTGGTTCGGTGAAGATCCGCAGGCCCATGGCGTCAGGCTACCGACGAGTAGCTACGGCCAGCTAACCTCCGTTGGAGGGGCTCTATGACGACGCAGGTTGCACCACCGGTTTGGGCTGAGGCGCAGGACGCGCTCAGGGACATGGTTGGCCGCCTCACCGCCATGATGCGCGCCATCCCCGACTCCACCGCGGGCGGCGTGGGCCAGTGGTCGGTGGCCGAGGTGGCCATGCATTTGTCCCAGGCATGGATTGCCGTTCCCGGCCTGGCCCGAGGCGACATCTCGGAGATCTACCAGGTGGTGCCCAGCGCCGCCGCCACCCCGGGTGACTCGCTGATCGGCGACGTGTGGGAGCTGGGCGAGGCAACCAAGCAGGGCGTGGCGTCGGACCAGGAACGAAACGTGCGGGTGCTGGCCGACCGCATCGACGCCCGGGCCGCCGCCTTCTTCGCCGACGCCCAGGGCAAGTCGGCCGACCAGCCCCGACCGTGGCTGGTGGCCGGCATCACCGTCCCCCGTTGGGTCCTCACCTGCCACCTGCTCAACGAGACGATCGTGCACGGCTACGACATGGCCAAAGCGGCGGGCGTGAAATGGAAGATCGACCGGCCTTACGCCGCCATTGTGCTGCGGGGCTTCATCGTGCAGGTCATCAACGCACTGGAGCCCCACGCCATGGTGGACCAGGCCGAGGCGGCGGGCCTCCACGCCCGCTACGACCTGCGGTTGCGAGGCAACGAACGCGTGACATTCGTGTTCCAAGACGGGGCCCTCCACATCGAGGGCCCGGCGAGCGAGCGGGTCGATTGCCACATCTCGGCCGACCCCGCCGCCCTGCTGCTGGTCACCTGGGCGCGCAAGAGCCAGTGGTCGGCGATCGCCCGGGGCCAACTGCTGGCGTGGGGCCGCAAGCCGTGGCTTGGCCCCAAGTTTCGTTCGCTCATGCGAAATCCGTGACCTAGTCGCCAGGAAGTCAGGACCTAGCCGGGCCTGAGACATTCCTCGGATGCTTGCCTGGCGTTGGGCTGGCGACGTCGCACCCGTGCCTCAGGAAGGGAACTCCACATGGCAACCACCGAAGACGTGACCACCAGTGACTACCAGCGGGCGGTCGCCAATTACTGGAACAGCAACACCAACGACCCGGTCAATTTGGTGTTGGGCCAAGTGGACGACATCTACCACCACCATTATGGACTAGGCGACCCCGATCCCACGATCGTCGATGCGGAAGGTGTGACCGAGGAGGCGATCATCAAGGAGTTGCACCGGTTGGAGACGGCACAGGCCAACGTGCTGTTGGACAGCCTGGGCCCCCTCGGTCCGGGCGACCGGATCCTGGACGGCGGCTGTGGCCGGGGCGGCACCAGCATCATGGCCAACGCCCGTTTTGGTTGCTCGGTCGAAGGTGTCACCATCTCGGAATATCAGGCCAACTTTGCCCAGGAGCAGGCCGAGATCCGGGGCGTGTCCGACAAGGTCCATTTCCACCTGCGCAACATGCTCCACACCGGCTATCCCGATGGCCATTTCCAGGCGATCTGGAACAACGAGACGACCATGTACGTCGACGTATTCGAGCTCTACCGGGAGTGGTCCCGCATGCTGCCGGTGGGGGGTCGTTACGTCTGCATCACCGGGTGTTACAACGACGCCCTGGGTGAGAAGTCGGAGTCCGTCCGCACGATCGACCGGCATTACATCGTCGATTGCCATGCCCGCAGCACCTATTTCAAGGCGCTGTCCGATAACCGCCTGGCGCCGGTCAGCGTCGTCGACCTGACCCCCCTGACCATTCCCTACTGGGAACTTCGCGAGCGGGCCGAGGTGGCCACCGGGATCGAAGAAGCCTTTCTGAGCGGCTATCGGGACGGCACGTTCCAGTACCTGATGATCGTGGCCGACCGCGTCTAGCTGGACTGCACTCGCACGATAAAGGTGCGAATGTCGGCCGGCTCGCCCGCCGCGCTGGCGTAGGTGCAGGTCAAGGTGCCTGCGCCCGCACCGCGGGCCGCCATCCGGATGAGTTGGCAGGGCGAATAGCCGGGCTCGAACTCTTCACCGACCACTTCCAATTGCTGGCCCATCACCTCGAAGCGCCAGGTGAAGCCCGGTCGGGGAACCAGTGGCAGGCGAATCTCGGTGGTCGATCCCGCGGCCACGGTGAGGAACTTGACGGACTGCTCGACCGGGCCGGCTGTTGGGGGGCCCGCTGTTGGGGGGCCCGCTGTTGGGGGGCTGGGCGTTGCCTCGTCGCGGTCGGGCCGCTGCTCCAACGCCGGGTCGAACGATAGCGGTGGGGGTTGGGGCTGATCGGACACCGAGATCCACCCGTCGCTCTCGGTCACCCCGAAGGTGGGCAGGTAGCCCGGTCGCAACTTCCACAGATTTTCCTGGGGTGCATCGCGGCCAGGGTGGAGGTTCTCGCCGCTGCGGGCGTCGTACAGGTAGCCGTGGCGGGGGCAGCGCAACTGACCGTCGCGGATCGCCGCCTCGTCCAACTCGGTGAACTGGTGCGGGCACACGGGGGCGAAGGCCACCACCTCCCCGGTGGTCAGGCGTGTTACCAAGACGTGCCCCGTACCAAGGCGGACCCGAACGATCTGGGTGGTGTTGCCATCGCCTGCCACGAGGTCTTCGCTCGCCAGCCGGGCCAACATCGGCCGCAGCCTACAAAGCGTTCGCCGGCGGGGGGGCGACGACGACGGGCGACTCGGCCGCGGGCACCAGCAACGTCGGTTGGCCCGAGCCATTGGCGGGAACGCTCCACACATCGATCTGGCCGTCGTTCATTCCGGTTTCGGCCACGCCGTAGGCCACGGTGTCGTTGTCGAGCCAGACGGCCTGGTCGTCGACGCTGCGCATCTCGGCCAGCGGGTGGTCGGCCAAGGTGGTCAGGTTGAGAACCGAGAGCCGCCAGGTGGCGGGATCGAAGCCGTGGTCGATGCGCGACTTGTAGACCAGTTCGGTGCCGTCGGGGGAGATGGAGGGACATTCCACCCCGTCGCGCAGCACCTCGGCGGTGCGGCTGTGCACGTGGCCCTCGATGAGGTAGAAGTGCGAGCCGGTGCGCATCGTGGCGTAAAACGTGTCCGAATCGGCGGCAAAGGTGACGCCCCAGAAGTTCTCGTCGATGGGGTGGAAGGCGTGGCCGCCCTTGGTGATGGTGAAGCTCTCCAGGTCGGCGATCACCCGACCGTGTATGAGGTCGATGAGATCGGTGCGGGTCGAGAAGTTGTCGACGTTGTAGGCGTCGCCGTCCACGAAGCTGGTTACGGCGCCGACCTTGCCGTCGGGGGCGACCCGGGTCCGGCTGGGCAATCCGGGCAGGGGCAGCGTGTACAAGACCCGGAAGTTGTCGTCGAAGATCTCGATGCCGTGCACCGCGCTGATCCGGTCGTTGGTCAGGCACAGGCCCCGCCCCGCCCGCTGGTCGACCCGTTCGCACACCAGCGGCGTCGCCACGGGGGGGCCGGCGGGGTCGGCCAGGTCCGCCACCTCGAGACGTTCGAAGTTGTCGCCCTGGGCCGTGTCGATGACCAGGAGGTGGGGTCGTGCCAGGGCCTGGACGAGGGCGGCGGACAGGGGAGCGGAGGGGTCCGGGGTAACGCTCCGGCGGGCATTCAGGGTGGCCAAATAGGCGCCCGAGGCAGCCGAGGCGGCGTGATCATGGGCCACTCCCCGGGCGATGGCCCACCCCGCCCCGGCCCCGCACAGCGCCGTGACCAGGACAAACGTGGCCACCCGACGCCGTGCGTCGCGCCTCGCGGGACGAGTGGTGCGCAGCCGCACCTCCTGGCGCACCGCCGTCGCCGAGCGCACCGGAGCGGCGACCTCGGGGACGCCGGGGACGCCGGCCACCACGGGGCGGGCCGCGGCCACCGCGGGGCGGCCCTCGCCCGCGGCTGGCCCGTCCGGGCCGTCCGAGCCGGAGCGTGCCATGAGGGAGCGCAGTACCAGCGCGGCCAGCACGCCGCCCACCACCAGCACTATCAGGGCGTCGACGAGGGCTACGTGCGGCCCGCTACGCAGCCAGATCACGCCGAAGCCGGTCTCGGCCAACGCCTGGCCCCCCGCCACTACCAGTCCCACCACGGCCAGCCCGGTGGTGCGCGCCGGCCCGGGAACGACCTGGCTGGTCAGCGCGGCCAGCACCCCACTCGTTGCCGCGAACCACACCCCCAGGCACATCGGTACCCCAATCAGCAGCACCGTCGGGTCAGGCACCGCGATCAGCAACCAGTAACTCACGGCCAAGGCGACTTGGCCCCCGAGCAGCACCCGCCCCGCCCCCACCCGGTCCGCCAGGCGCCCGCACGGCACGGCCAGCACGAGGAAGAACAGCGACTCGACGACGAACAGCAAGGGGAACCATCGCTGGTCCAGTTCCACCCGCTTGCTCAGGGTGAGGAACAAGAACGAGTCGCTGATGGCCGCCACGCTCAGCAACGCCGTGGCCAGCAGCAGCCGGCGAAACCGCGGTGCGGCCCACAGCGCGGCCAGCGGGCTGAGCACCCGGGGCCGCTCGACCACACCGGCCGGTCGGCGGTTCTGCACGAACAGCCACAAGATGGCGAGACCCACCACGGCCACGAAGAAGCCGGCCACGAACACCGTCTCGTACGAACCGGGGGCCAGGCTGAGCAAGACAACCGCCCCCAGCGGCCCGAGCAGGGCGCCTCCGGTGTCCATGGCCCGGTGCAACCCGAACGCCTCGCCCAGCCGCCCGGGCGGCGCGGACAACGAGATCAGGGCGTCTCGAGGCCCGGTGCGCAGCCCTTTTCCCACCTTGTCGGCGGCCAGCCACCCGAGCAAGGGGAACCATCCGACCGCGGTCAACAACCCGAGGCGCGAGGCGGCCGAGGCGCCGTAGCCCACTCCGGCGATCTCCCGGTAGCGGCGCCACCGGTCGGCCAACAGCGCCCCTACCAGGGCGGTCACGGCGGTGGCGACGCCGAGCAAGCCGTCGGTCGCCCCGAACTGCAAGGCGGTGAATCCCAGCCGGGCGGTCAGGTAGAGGGGGACGATCGACGCCACCATCTCGCTGGAGATGTCGGTGATGAGGCTGGTCAGGCCCAGCAGCGCCACGTTGGGCGCCACGATCAGCCGCCGCCATGTCGTCGGTTGGTCGCCCCCCGGGGCCGGCAGGTCCTCTTCAGCCGGAGGGGGAGAACGCCGAGCCAGGTACATCAGCCCCGCTCCTGCGGACTCGAGCGTCGGTCGAAGGAACCCACCTGGAGGCGAACACTAGGAGGACGCCCGCCGGCGCGGTGGTCAGTCCGGCGTGGGTGGGGGACCGTCGGGGTTGGTCTCGACCCGGTCGTTGGCGAAGCGGGACGAGTAGTTCTTGGCGTCCAGCCAGCGCAGGCCGGGAATGTGCTGCAGCTCCAAGGTCAGCAGGAGCAGCGCGGTCACGATGACGGCCAGCAGCAGGTGCCCGAAACCCACCACGATCCCCACTCCGGCGGTGGCGAAGATGGTGGCGGCGGTCGTCACTCCTCGGATCGTCCCCATCTGGCCCCGCAGCACCACGCCGCCGCCGATGAACCCGATGCCCGTGACCACGCCCGCGATGGCCTGGGGCGAGGTCTTGACCGCCACCGCCGTTATGGCCGCGGCCGCCGCCCCGACCAGGGCGAAGGTGCGGTTGCCCGCCACCGACCCCCGCAACTCCCGCTCGAAGCCCAGCAGATAGGCCAAGGCGAAGCCGACCAGGATCCGAGCCAACAACGCCTGATCGGAATGAGCCACGTTCCCAGTATTCCGGGCCGGGGCTCAGCGCGGGCGGACCCTCGTCGTAGCATGGGCCGACCAGCACCCCGGGGGGGTCTTTTTCCCAATGTCTGACCGAGTCAGCTGCACCGTCGGCGATGGCGTGGCCGATGTCCGGCTCACCCGGCCGGAGAAGCGCAACGCGATCGACCTGGCCATGTTCGACGCCCTCATCGACGCGGGCGAGGCGCTGCAGGGGGACCCGTCGGTGCGCGCCGTGGTGCTGTCGGGCGAGGGCCGTTCCTTTTGCGCCGGCCTAGATCGTGCGGTGTTCGAAAGCTTGGGCGGGGAAAAAGGGGCCGGTGGCGGCTCGTTCGCGGACCATGTTCTGGCTCATCGAGACGGAGAGATGGCGTCGGTGGCGCAGAGGGCGGTAACAGTTTGGAGCTCCATGGCAGTCCCCGTCATCGCCGCCGTCCACGGCCACGCCCTGGGCGGCGGCCTGCAGCTGGCGCTGGGGGCCGACATCCGCATCGTGGCGCCCGACGCCCAACTGTCGGTGCTGGAGATCCGCTGGGGACTGATCCCCGACATGTCGGGGACCCAGGTGTTGCCCGGCCTGGTGGGGCTCGACGTAGCCAAGGAGCTGACCTTCACCGGGCGGATGGTGAGCGGGACCGAGGCGCACCGGCTCGGCCTGGCCACCCGGCTGAGCGAGACGCCGCTCGACGACGCCCTGGCGCTGGCGGCGGAGATTGCGGGCAACAGCCCCTCGGCGGTGCGTTCTGCCAAGGCGCTGCTCGACCTGGCCGGGCGGGTCAGCTTCGAGGAGGGGTTGTTGGCCGAGCAGCGGGTCCAGCGCAGCCTGATCGGCTCGGCCGACCAGATCGAGGCGATCATGTCGTTCCTGGAGCAGCGCGCCCCCCGCTGGGCCTAAAGCCGGCACGGCAGGCTGCCGGGAAGTGGCAGCGGTCGGCCGATAACGTCACCGCCCATCTCGCCCACCGAGGACCCGTCCGCACGGGGCCGTCACCAGCCACAGCACCGGGCTCGTTCCCGCTACCCGGTGGCGGTCAACCCCGACGGGACACCCCTGCTGCCCTACCAGCTGCGGCTGGACCGGGGACGCAAGCTGCGGCGGCGCAAGATGCTGTCGTGGGCCGTGGCGCTGGCCGTCTTGGCCGGCACCGGGGTGATTGCGGAAATCGGCCGGCCCCCCGCTGGGTCCAGTATCCCGGTGGCCGCCGCCACGACCAGCACTACCTTCGCCAGCCTGGGCGAATCGACCATTCAGATCACGCCCTCGAACACGGTGGCGGGGGCGGTGCCCGGCGTGTCGGGCGGGCCCCCCGAGACCTCGGCCGCCATCATCGCCGAGAACGCCTTGCCCGGCACCACGGGGTGGAAGATCACCGACCCGTCCAAGAACCACCAGATCGAGGGCTACGCCAACCAGGTCAGCATCGACCCCGGCCAGCCGGTGACGCTGTATGTGTCGACCACTGCCCCGAGCTACCACGTCGAGGTGTTCCGGATGGGTTGGTACGGGGGCCTGGGCGCCCGCCTGGTCGACCGCACGCCCGAGATGCCGGGAATGGGTCAGTCGGCCCCCACCTTTACCCCGGGGATCAACATGGTGGAGACCAGGTGGACGCCGTCGGTGGTGCTGGCCACGGACAACTGGCCGCCGGGCGACTACCTGTTCAAGTTGGTGGCCAGTTCCGGCCCCCAGAGCTACATCCCCCTGACCGTGCGCGACGACGCCAGCACCGCCGCTTACGCCATCATCAACGCCGTCACCACCTGGCAGGCATACAACCTGTGGGGCGGTTACGACCTGTACGAGGGCAAAAACGGCGCCTACGCCACCCGGTCCCGCGTGGTGTCGTTCGACCGGCCCTATTCGGTGTCCAACGGAGCGGCCGACTTCCTGGGCCTCGAGTACCCGCTGGTGTCGCTGGTCGAGTCACTGGGGCTCGACGTCACGTACCTGACCGACGTCGACCTGCAGCGCCAGCCCGACCCACTGCTGGCCCACAAGGCGGTCATCAGCCTGGGCCACGACGAGTACTACTCGCTGCTGATGCGCCAGAACATGACCGACGCCCGGGACCACGGCGTCAACCTGGCGTTCTTGGGAGCCAACGCCATCTACCGCCACATCCGCTTCGCGTCGTCCCCCCTCGGGGCGGACCGCCACGAGATTTGTTACAAGGACGCACAGGAAGACCCCCTGTACGGCAAGGACAACGCCGACGTCACGGTCGACTGGCGGGACCCGCCCACCAACGACCCCGAGAGCCAGCTGATCGGCGACTTTTACCAGTGCAACCCGGTCGAGGCCGACATGGTGGTGGTCGACCCCAAGAGCTGGTTGTTCGCCGGCACCAATGCCGCCGTGGGGCAGAAGTTGCCGGGCGTGGTCAGCTCGGAGTACGACCGCTACGACCCGGGCGTGCCCAGCCCGCCCGACGTGGAGATCCTGACCCACTCACCGTTGGTGTGCCGGGGCCAGCACGATTACGCCGACGCCATCTATTACACCGCCCCGAGCGGGGCGGGCGTGTTCGCCTCCGGGGCCATCGCCTTCGTGGGCAATATCAACCTGCACTGCGAGCCGGCCGGGTGCAACGGCCAGATCCTGGGCCGGTTGGTTGAGAACCTGCTGGCGGTGTTCGGCCAGGGGCCGGCCGGGTTGGTCCACCCCTCGGACCCGGCGGAATCGAGCGTGGTCGCCAAGCCGCCCATCGTGGCCAGCTACGGCGGGGCGGAGTCTTCCGCCGCTGCGGTCGGCGGCTCTGGGCAGAGCGAGAATGCCGGGCCGTGACCGTGCCCCCGGGGGTGCGTTACCGGCCATTCACACGGGGGGAACAAGAATCCATCCCCAGACGCTGTACCGTAGGGACAGTTGTGCCGAAAGGAGCAAGTGTGGTTGAGACGTCCATCGATGCTGTGATCGAGGGTTGGGTCGCCGGACTGAGCGACGGTTTGTCGCTGTCGGCCTCCACCGTCCAAGATCGCCTGTTCGAGCTGTGGGGCATGCTCGACGAAGGTGGCGTCCGCCGCGAGGTCGAGCGCTGGCTGACCGAGACGCTGGATCGGCACCTCTACACCAGTGACGAGTTGATCACGCGCCTGCGTGCCCTCAACGGCGTCGGCTCCCTCAACGCCTAGCTCCATTTTGGCGGTCGCCGGAGGTGGGGTTAAACATAGGGGGGGTGAAACCCCAGA
>Ga0302326_10031355_pt1 | contig 10618 bp, 11 predicted proteins | sample Palsa_T0_3_FD_202264 | JGI IMG/M metagenome (GOLD analysis project Ga0302326, IMG submission 202264) | Peat permafrost microbial communities from Stordalen Mire near Abisko, Sweden - Palsa_T0_3 | ecosystem: Environmental > Terrestrial > Soil > Palsa > Peat permafrost | place: Sweden: Abisko...
CTGTAGCTGGTAATCGTCAGGTTCGCGTTCGACTGTTGCACCCCGGCGGGTTCGCCGCCGCAACCAAGGAGAAGCCCTAGCAGGAAGCAAACCAGCGCGAGCCGTGGCGCGCCCCAGGCGTGAGCTGTGCCGACGCTCCAAGATCGTGCGAAAGCGTAGGTCTGCTTTCCCCCCTTCGTTGGATGCTCCATCAGTCTTAGTATAAGACGGTTTCCGTCTCCTGGGTTACCCCGTGCTGGGAACGCTCCTATTTGCAGCCCTAGCTTTCCATTTGCAAATTATCTGGGGTGCGGGATCGATTGATCCAAACGACCAGCCGCAACAGGCGGGCGAAGCCGATGCTAAGCTCAACCTGACAGACCGTTGACCGCATGCAAAGGCTCCAGCCACTCTATTCCGAAAAGCTGATCTACAACCTGCGGGGCGGATTCCTCGTCCGGCCGCTGGCGATCGCGCTGACCTTGGGCTTGTTGGGCGGCATCTTGCCGAAGATCGAGGGACAGCTTCCGGAACTGCAAGCGTTCGTGGCCGAAAGGCTATTTCCTGCTCAGTTTGATCAAACCGTCATTCAGACGATCCTCTCCACGATCGCGGAAGCGGTCATGACCGTCGTCTCGATCGTCTTCGCGATCCTGTTGATGAGCCTGACCCTGGCGTCGATGCAGTTCTCGCCGAGGATCATCTCCAGCTTTACGAAAGACCGTGTCACCCAGTGGACGCTTGGAATCTTTCTCGGGACGTTCAGCTACTGCGTCTGTGCGCTCACCTTTGCACCGACGTTTCCCGGTCGGTTTCCGCCCGTTCTGACGGTGTACGGTGCGACCCTACTCGCCCTGATGTCGGTGGCCTGGCTGCTCTTCTTCATCCACCACATCTCGCAGGCGATCAGCGTGAATTTCATGGTCGACCGCATTGCGATGGAGACCGAGCAGGTGATCGATTTTGTCGCGCCCCGCCCCCGGAATGATCAACCGCCGCTGCCTTCCGATGCCACGGCCGACCCACCGACGGGCGCGCCTATTGTTTGCCCGATCTCCGGCTATGTGCGATACGTGGATCACTCAAGGTTGGTCCGCGCGGCAGTGGTCCACCGAGTGATTCTCACCGTGAAGAGGCGGGTCGGGCACTTCGTTCCGAACGGTATTGAGCTAATTTCCGTTTCGCCGCCGGAGCGGCTTACGGATCAACTCGCCGCAGATGTTTTGGCCTCGTTCGACATCGGCCCTAGCCGGCAGCTTCAGCAAGACGTTGAATTCGGCATTCTGCAGATCGTTGACATCGCCCTGCGGGCGATATCCCCGGCCGTGAACGATCCGAGCACCGCCATCTGCTGTATCGATCAACTCGGCAGGATCCTGATTTGGTATGCCAGCCGCGAACCGCAGCCGTCCCGCTACTATCACCCTCCAGGGAAGCTGCGGGTGGTGACACCGGTCCTGGGTTTCGAGCGGCTCGTTCACTCCGCTTTCGACCAGATCCGGTCCTATTCGAAAGGCGACCTTGCCGTCTGCCTACGCATGATGCGTGCGCTCACCGACATTTCGATGACGCTCCAAGATTCTCCCTCAAGGAGGGTCTTGCTCACCCTCGGGAACCGTATCGTGACCGGCGCTAAGGCTACCCAGGAGCACGACGATCTGGGAGAACTATTCAGTCGGCTTTTGGCGCTGCAGGGGCTGGCGGCTAGCGCCTGACGTAGGGGGTTTGACCTAGGGCGGCGGCGCGGACTCGAGGTGCGCCCTGACCACGGCTGATATCCGCTCAGCACTCAGCGCACTCGGTTGGAGCTTCTCCGCCCACGGTCGACCGGGATGAAGCGTGTCCCAGCTCGGCCTCTTCCCTTGGTGCCGGCCCTTACCCGGATCGTGGTTGCCAAAACCGTCCATCGCGACATTCCAGAGTGGCCGTTAGCTATCGATCAGAAGCGACTCCGCTAGCGAGATCCAGAATTCATCGATCACCAAGAAGCGGCAGAAAAAGTCCGATAACTCCAGATTTTGAGCCAGACGAATCGATGTCGCATGCTGGTTAAGCCTCCCAAACAACGCAGACGAATTGGAAACCTCGGAAAACGAGCCTTTGCGTCCGCCTTTGGCAACGGCCTGCCCAACGTAGATTGGAGCCGTAAACTCTTCCTGATTTAACGCGCTGATCGGACCATAAAGGCCGAACTCCCCCCGATAGTAGATGACGTAGATTCCAACACCGATAAACGGTGAGAGTTCTCCTAATGGTTCAGGTTCTGAGGTCAGGAGTTCGCGGACGATGCTTTCTGCAAGCCGACGTTTTTCTAGCGGATTGTACGGCTTCGGAACCCGCGGCGCACCGGCTTGCGGGCGGCGGGCCACTTACCGTCCAGCCCTTCGCAGGATAACCGCGCTTTCATAGAGCGAGGCTTGCGAGGTTTCGCCGCGTCGGACTGTTGACTTGGTGATACTCGCGCCAACTCGTTTGGTCCGCAGCAGCTCAATCCGGTCTAACACGAACCCGTGAGACTGAGCTATCCGGCCAAGAACCTGCTCCACCTTGATCTCATGCCCCTGAATGATGGAGTTTCCAACGACGATTACTGCGTACCCGCTAGGAGCCGTGCAGTGGGCTAGTGAAGAGAGGAACTTCGCCGAGTCGTTGAAGTACGAAGCGGCGTAATTGGCCCAACCCTGGCCACCGTAGACTCCCTTGTCCGTCCTCGTTTCGCGGATCTGACCAAGCGTAACTGAAAGCTCGGGATCTTCGAATTCAAGATCGATCGGCGCCTGACCGCGAACCGTCTGCCAGTACTTGCCGATGTTCTCTTCCTCCAATTTTCGGAGATCAGCGCGTGCCGTCAGGAGCCCAAGCCAATAGAGGTGCGGACGGGTGCTGCGGATGTAGTGGTAATTGTTGAGATACGGCGGGGAGGTGACGCTCAGGTCGACCATTCCTGGTTCGACCACGCTTGGTGCGTCCAGAAAATTCATGCAGTGGATCGTCGCCTGGGGATTGCTTGGGCCCCTGGAACTCTCTTGAAGCCAGGTCGTATCCGCGAGCATCTTCCGAAGTTTTGCGAGAATGGTCCCGTGAACGTCCGCCTGCTCGATGAGGGGTTTGCCGGCGCCGGGCCGGGTGCCAAGACTTGGCTCGTACGTGTAGTTTGAGAAGCTCACCATCACCGAGCCAAAGGCAACCCGAAACAAATCGGAGACGCTCTCGGAGTCGATCTTCTCCAAGAATGAGAAGAATCCGTGAACCTGCTGCTCCACATCCGGGCTGAAGAACGGGATTCGGGACTCAAATCCGGCGGGTTTCGTTCCGTCGGCCAATCTGCTTCCATTCTTTGACGCGTACTCGTACTGCGAGATCGCGTCTTTCAGCTCTGCGATGTCAAGCTGCATCGCTTCGACCTTCGCCTTGGTCGCGAGCGCTGCATACGGATTGATTTCGAAACCAATCGCGTCATGGCCCGCACGCAATGCCGAGACGATTGTCGTGCCAACGCCTGCAAAGGGATCCAGGATCCGGTGCTTTCCCGGCCCGGGAAGGAATGCGGTGAAACAGTCCTCCACAAAGCCGGCCGAGAATCCAGCGATCCACGGCACCCACCGATGGATTGGCAGCTCACGATTCTCCATGAACGCGGGGTCTCTGAAGAGCGGCTCACCGTCCAGGTCCAGCCGCCCCTGTTCCCGGATCGACGGTTGCGACCCTGCTGACAGAACGGCGGAAGGAGTGTACATGTGACGACTATTATGACGAGCAGGGCATCCGAAACGACGCTCAATTCGGGAGCGATGTCAACAGTCAGTTTACGCCCGTTGAGTCTTGACTCCGGTGAGTCTCGCGAGCTGCTAGCGCCTGAGGTAACTCCAGCCAGCCTCCTCTTTTCTGACCACCTCGGCGATCCCTGCGTCGACCACCCTGACGAAGGGAAGGATGCGGTCGGTTCCGATATGGCGGGCGTGAAGGGTGTTCTGGCAGGCTGCAAACTCGACTCCTTTGAGATGGAGGGCTCTCACCCGGGAGGCAAGAGGGTTGTCGTGACTCAGGATCAGATCGATTCCGGGACCGTAACACACGATTTCCACCTCGGCCGCGTCCGTTCCGAGCGTCTTCTGCAGATTCTCCACGTTGCCCAGCGTCGCCTTGTAAGCTAGCAGGCCGCCGCTGAAAAGGTCGACCACCACCCGGTGTGGGGGTTGAGACCATGTCAATGACGGAACCGCGAGAGCAAGAAGACCCAAAACTCGCGAAAAGGGCATAGCGGATCGACGGGTGAAACATCCTAACATGTGAACATGATGTTCCTATTAGCTGTAACGCACGTCGGCGCCGACCAGGCGCCTCGCTGGTACGACACCGAGGTGGCCGGCTATGTGATGGACTCCAGCGAGAAGCACCGTCCACTGGCGGTTCACGACGGGAAAACCGGATTCTTCTTGGTCCGCGACGTCGAGTGCGACGGCGCGGACATCACCGTTCTTCTCACCCGCGACCACAGCATGATGCGCCAATTTGGAGTGTCGATGCCGGGTGCGGAGCCTGCGGAACTCACGCTTCAAGAGAAGCGGCTGCCGTCGCTTTCGACCGGAAAGGGAATCCGAATTGGAGACACCGAGGGCCGTATGCGAGAGATCCTTGGGAAGCCGACGAAGGTGGAGATATCAGGCAGCCGGGACCAGTACGAGGACTGCATCTATCAGTGGAAATGCCCCCGGGACCGCTTCGGACTGGAACGTGCAATCGAAGAGCGCTACACTTTCAAAGCCGGGAGCCTTATCGAAGTAGAGTTTTCGAGCGATGCCGGCGTGGATTAGATCGGCGACGCTTCACCGCAAATGCAGCCGGATGATGAGAGGTCGCAATTCCCATGCGGCCCGGGCTCACGCCCAACTCCGCCTCGAAGTTGAGTTCGAAGGCTGAATGCTATAGTGACCTCGCATCCATGGGCCCCCGTGACGTATCGGACTTAGACGACGCTCGACAGCTAGTCGAAGAAAGCAACATTTCTCACATCAAACTGGGGGTGGCGGACTTGGACGGAGTCCTCCGCGGCAAGTACGTTTCCCGAAACAAGTTCCTATCCGCGCTGGACGGAGGTCTCGGCTTTTGCGATGTGGTTCTGGGTTGGGATGTGGACGACCAGCCCTATGACAATGTCCGCTACACCGGCTGGCACACCGGGTTTCCGGACGCCCAGATTCGGCTCATTCCCAATAGCTGCCGCACCATCCCGTTCGAACCGAAAACGCTCTTCTTCCTCTGCGAATTCGTAAACCCGACCGACGCGATCTGCCCGCGTGCCGTCCTTCGCCGGACGCTCGACAAGGCCCACTCGATGGGCTTCGCGGTCCAGGCGAGCTTCGAGTACGAGTTCTTCGTCTTCGCGGAGACGCCCCAGTCGATCCGTGAGAAGGGTTACCGGAACCTCACGCCCCTGACGCCGGGGTCATTTGGCTACTCGGTGCTCCGAAATTCGGTCGGCGCCGAGCTCTATCAGTCGCTGCTATCAATGTGCGAGCAGATGGATATGCCGCTGGAGGGGCTGCACACGGAGACCGGGCCCGGGGTTCTGGAGGCTGCTATCACTGTCGACGACGGGTTGGCGGCGGCCGACAAGGCGGTGCTGTTCAAGACGTTCACGAAGGTGCTGGCCCAGCGCCACGGACTGATGGCGACCTTCATGGCGAAGTGGTCCGAAAAGCAAGCCGGCCAGAGCGGGCATGTCCACATGTCGCTAAACGATCAGCACGGTAGGGCGGTTTTCCACGAAGAGGGCAAACAGAAGGGAGTTAGCGACGTGATGCTCCACTTCATCGGCGGCCAGCAGGCGCTCATGCCGGAGCTTGCCGCCATGGTGGCGAGCACCGTGAATTCCTACTCTCGGCTCGTCCCCGGATTCTGGGCGCCGACCTCCGCGACCTGGGGTGTCGACAACCGAACGTGCGCGATCCGCGCGATTCCGGGCTCACCCAAGTCGCAGCGGGTCGAGTACCGTGTTGCGGCGGCCGACGCCAACCCCTACCTTGCCCTCGCCGCCGCGCTGGGCTCCGGGTTGTGGGGAATCGAACACAAAATTGAGGCTACCGAGCCGATCAGCGGAAACGCTTACGAGGAGGAAGCTCCGGCCAAACTCAAGCTGCCGGCGACCCTCTGGGACGCGGCCCAGGCGCTCAAGTCGTCGACCGCCGCACGCATTCTCTTCGGCAGTGATTTCGTCGATCACTATGCGGCGTCACGGGAGTGGGAAGAGCGGGCGTTCCGCAAGCACGTGACCGATTGGGAGTTGGCCCGGTATTTCGAGATCATTTGACGTGATCCAGCAGACTTTCTCCCCGATCGATGGTTCATTGGTGGCCGAGCGGACCCTTCCATCTCCCGACCAGATCGAGACATGTTTGGCCCAGGCCAGGTGCGCTCAAGCTGCTTGGCGGCAGACACCCGTCGATGAGCGTGTTGCAATTTGCCGACGGTTCGCCAATCTGATGGTGGAGAGAAGGGAGTTGCTTGGTAAAGAGCTGACCCTTCAAATGGGACGGCCGATCCGATACAGCCCCAAGGAAATCGACACGATGGCGACCCGTGCCAACTTCATGTCCGGGGTTGCGGTCGAGGAACTGGCGGACATCCAGCTTGAGGGACAAGCCGGTTTTCATCGTTTCATCCGTCGAGAGGCCCTCGGCGTGGTGTTCGCCATCATGCCTTGGAATTTCCCCTACCTGACTGCTATCAACCTGGTCGTTCCCGCGCTTCTGGCGGGGAATGCAGTCATCCTCAAGCACTCCCCGCACACGCCTCTGGTGGCCGAGCGCATGGTTGAGGGCTTTCTAGATGCCGGTCTGCCGGAGGGCCTGTTCCAATTCCTTCATCTGTCTCCAGAGCAGGCCGACTGGGTGGTGCGACGCCCCGAGGTCGATTTCGTCGGGTTCACGGGCTCGGTTTCAGTCGGTAGGGAAGTGCAGAAAGCGGCGGGGGATCGCTTCATCGGGGTCGGCTTGGAACTGGGCGGAAAAGACCCGGCGTACGTGAGGACCGACGCAGATCTGGGGTTCACAGTCGAGAATGTCATCGACGGCGCCTTCTTCAACTCCGGCCAGTCCTGTTGCGCGGTGGAGCGCGTCTATGTCCACCGAAACGTCTTCGACGAGTTTATAGAACGCGCCGTTTCGATAAGCGAAGCTTACGTGCTAGGCGACCCGCGCAACTCAGAAACCACTCTTGGTCCCCTTGTCAGAAACTCCTCCGCCGACTTCGTCAGGGCCCAGGTCGCGGAAGCGGTAGCTCAAGGCGCCCGAAAAAAGGTCGACGAATCCCAGTTCCCTTGGGCGAAGCCCGGAACACCCTATGTCGCCCCCCAAATCTTGGTTGAAGTGGACCACTCGATGCGGTTGATGACGGAGGAGACGTTCGGCCCCGTCGTCGGCGTCATGGGTGTGGATTCCGATGAGGAGGCGGTTCGCCTGATCAACGACTGCAGGTTTGGGCTGACCGCCTCAGTCTGGACTCGCGACGAAGAGGCAGCCCTGACCATTGCCGACCAAGTCGTTGCCGGGACCGTGTTTATGAACCGGTGCGACTATCTCGACCCCGAATTGCCTTGGATTGGGGTGAAGGACTCCGGTCGAGGCTGCTCCCTCTCCCGACTAGGTTTTGCCCACCTCACCCGGCCCAAGTCTTTCCATCTTCGACTCAACCCATGAACCCCATTCCTCTCCGCGCCAACTGGAACTACCCGACCTGCGTCCGATTCGGGGCTGGCCGAATATCAGAGCTGGCTGATGCCTGCAAGTCGGTTGGAATTAGCCGCCCGCTTTTCGTCACCGACCGAGGACTGGCCAACTCACCGATGGTCCTAAAGGCGATCGAGGCAACCCGCGCTCAGGGAATCGCGACCGCCCTCTTTACCGACGTTCAGCCCAATCCGATATGGGAGAACGTCCACCAGGGAATCGTCGCTTATCGAGATGGCGATCACGACGGGCTTATCGGTTTCGGAGGTGGAAGCCCTTTGGACGTCGCGAAGTCCATCGCGTTCATGGTTACCCAGACGCGGCCGATCTGGGATTTCGAGGATATCGGCGATAACTACAAGCGGGCCGAAACGACCGGCATCGCCCCCGTCATCGCAGTCCCAACCACTGCCGGGACGGGCTCGGAAGTGGGTCGCGGCACCGTGATCACCGATGTAGCGACCCACACGAAGAAGATCATCTTCCATCCCAAGATGCTGCCGGCGGTCGCAATCCTGGACCCAGAGCTGACCGTCGGAATGCCACCCCACATGACAGCTGGGACCGGGATGGATGCGTTGGCCCACAACCTGGAGGCGTACTGCGCACCGTTCTACCATCCGATGGCAGACGGCATTGGAGCGGAAGGAGTACGGCTGATCAAGAAGTGGTTGCCGACCGCCTACCAAGAGGGAACCAACCTGGAGGCGCGCGCCAACATGCTGGCCGCCGCCGCGATGGGAGCGACCGCGTTTCAAAAGGGACTTGGCGCGATTCACGCCTTGAGTCACCCCGTAGGCGCTCTCTACAACACTCACCATGGCCTGACCAATGCGGTTTTCCTGCCGTATGTGTTGGTTTTCAATCGGACGGCTATTGAGGAACGAATCGACCGCCTGGCCGCCTACCTAGGGCTACGAGGATTCGATGACTTCCTCGCGTGGACCCTGGAGCTTCGAGCCGAGCTCAGAGTCCCCCACACCCTCGCCGAGCTAGGAGTGGGGGATGATCGGCTGGACGAGATGGCCCGGATGGCGGAAGTCGACCCTCCCGCCTACGGAAACCCGATCCCGGTCGAAGCGGCCGAGTTGAGGAAGCTGTACGAAGCTGCCCTATCTGGCGAGTTGTAACGACTCAGTTTCGTCTTCTGGCGCGACTGGGCGAACGGCATGGAGTTTGCGTGCCGTTGCCCGGTCGCTGACCGCGTTTCAGGCACCGGCACCCGAGAGAAGTTTCAAGCAGAACCAAAGGTGGGTGCCACTTGGATAGTCCAATGGAGCCTTAGCGACAGTGGGCGTATCCAGTGCCCGGCGAACTGGCAAAGACAGCACCCAAAAACCAACCAAAGCCGGGATGACAAGTTCCAGCTTCAAATCGGGCGGCGGTCGCGGACTTGGCGCCTACTCATGCTTGTCACCAGATTCTTCCTCCCGGAGTCGTCTGTATGAGAATTCCTACAGGGAGGTTTTACTGGGGGCCGGTGCGCAATCGTAGCGCCACAGTTCATTCCCCGTCAACCTCCGCCCCAGCGTGATGGATTCTGTAGATCGTCGTAACGAGTTTGGCGTTCACTGCTGCAATTCGGTTGAGCAGCTCAGGCTCAAACTCCCACTTGGACGTGAACGGCTCCTCGGAGCATTCGTAGCCGACATCGATGTGGCGATCAAGGCACTTATCCCACTCTTGTCGCGCTCCAGGGCTTAGTTGGCTAATGGCTAGGAGGAGTCGATCTGCCGTCTCTGATGGGTTTGCATACTGGGCCTCGGTTTCAAGGGTGACCCGCCAAGCTCCCTCAAGCTCCCTGGCCTCATCCAACTGGAAGAGACCGACCCGGTTGAAATCTTCAACTAACGTTTCAAACCCGGTCCTCTTGGTGATGATCAAGTCGGTGTTGAGGTATTTCGCGCCCATCGACGGGAAGTATCGCACGGCTCTGGAGGCGAGGCGCCTAACCATTGGGAGGGCCTGAGAGATATCTCGCCTCGAATATTGCATATCGGTCTGATGCGCCGTTGGCGGCTGCCCATGCCCTGATCATTGCAAGATCGATCTCGTGCCGACCGGCCACCGCCAGGGCCTGTTCCAGCGCGCTGTAGTCGGCACTGTTGTAGAACAGGAACCATGAAAGCCGATCGCGCACGCAATCGGTGGGGGACAGGATCTGCAACACCATCCCGTCATGTCGCAATGTGGTCCAATCCGTAATCAGTTCGCTTCCAATCATCAATGGCCCCTGCGGGAACTCGAGGGTGAAGCTCGTCCCTGGGTGCATGTACGAGCCATTCCTTTCCTGGAACCCTAGATCAGTCACGCATTGAGCCGAAACTCCGAACGCCGACCAATAGCCAAGAATGAAGTCGAGGTCGCGTGACTGGTTTTCCATCGGGGCGTACACGGCGGCTGCACTACCCCCAGACAAAACTGCGCAAATGCCGGCATGGTGGAGCGCTGAGCCAACGATGAAGGCCAGTTCGGTCAGGCTCGTGTCCGGGCCGATTGTCAAATTGTTTTTCCAGCCCTTCGTGGCCTCCGGCGGACCGACGCCAAATGTTTTTGCAAGTCGACGTCGTTGATGGCCAGTTTGTTTAGGAGCCTCGCAAGCTCCTGGGCGGCTACGTAGCGCGGGTTCAGCCGTAACCTGCGAGCCGTGCCCTCCAGAGCGCCAACGATTACGCCCTCCCTCTCGAGTCCGTCCACTGCGTCTTTGATGCGACTTCGACTCCTGCCCAGGATGACTGCGATCTCACCAATGTGCGTTTCGCCTAGCATGCTGATAAGGAGCAGTGTGGCAGTTCGGGTGGCCGTGCCGAAGATCGCCCCGGAAGCTATCGTTTCCATGGACTCAGTGTACCGAATATCGGAACGACCGTACCGAAAAAGAGAACGTGTGGGAAGTGGATTTGCCGTAAGAC
>Ga0302326_10031356_pt1 | contig 10617 bp, 9 predicted proteins | sample Palsa_T0_3_FD_202264 | JGI IMG/M metagenome (GOLD analysis project Ga0302326, IMG submission 202264) | Peat permafrost microbial communities from Stordalen Mire near Abisko, Sweden - Palsa_T0_3 | ecosystem: Environmental > Terrestrial > Soil > Palsa > Peat permafrost | place: Sweden: Abisko...
GCGTTTTCATCCTGAGCCAGCCGCAGCATAATCGTCGAGAATTGGCCGGGCCATAGCCGGCGATCGGCATTGTCGAACGTGCCCTTAAGCTTGATTGTTCCCGTCGTGTTGTCTACGGCATTGTCGATGAACGTCAGAGCGCCGGTTTCCGTTTTCGTGTCGCCATAGGGTGTCGCTTCCACCTTCAGCGTTCCTTGGCCCATAAAACGATCCACAGTTCCCAGGTACTGCTCAGGTATCGAAAAATTGATGTAAATCGGCGACACCTGGTTGATTACGATCAGTATCGGCACGTCGTTCTGCTTCACGATGTTTCCCGGATACACCTGCAACGCGCCGGTGCGTCCCGTCAGCGGTGCGTTGATCTTGCAGTAGTCCACCTGTAGTTGTGCGGCATCGATTGCCGCTTGATCCGCGCGTACCGCGGCGCGTTGGGCGTCGGCATTGGCCTTCATCTGGTCGTACTGCTCTTTCGCCGCCACTCCCGCATCGAAAAGTTGCTGGTAGCGTTGCAGTTGCACGTTGTTCAGCTCTTCTTGCGCCTTGTCGCGGGCCAACGTGGCCTGCGCCTGGGCTAACGCTGCCACGAAGGGCCGCGCGTCCAGCGTAAACAGCAGGTCGCCCTTCTTCACCAGCTGCCCCTCTTTGATGTGCACCGTCTCCAGCACCGCATTTACCTGGGCCTTTATCGAAACGGTCGAAAATGCGTCCGCCGACCCAATGGCCGTCAGTTCGAGCGGAACGGTCTTCTGCACCGCCTTGGCCACCTTCACCGGCACGGCCACAATGGGAGCAGTTTGTACGGTGCTGGGATTACACGCACCCATCCCCACAAGCGCCGCCAGGATGCCCGCCAGCACTAGTGTTGCCCTCAGACTCTTACCCATTGCTCGTTCCCGCCTCTTGTTATAGCTCGCCGCTGGATTGTGAGACTTCGACTCGGTGATAGACGCAACTGCTCCCCGCTGGTCTCAGCGGTTGGCGAATATAATACTACCTTGGAGGAGTTGCCGTGGATAACGGCCCTGTCACTTGCATTGCTTTATGCGCACGCGTGTGGGAAAGTTCCAGGCGAGGCTCAAGTCCCTTATTTTCAGCCTGCAGCGGATTGGTCGAAAAACCACAGGACGCCCCCGGCCGGGCGAATTCGCGCGGCCGGGTACCGGCTCGGCTGGCCTTCGGGTTCGCTCCTGAGAGCTTCGACGATTTCCCGCTTGTCTTTGCCGGAAACCAGAAAAAAAGTGTGCCGGGCCTGGTTGGCTACCACTGGCGTCAGCGTGACCCGTTGGGGCGGCTTGGCGGCCACTTCCACTGCGGCGACCCAGCGTTGCGTCTCTTCCAGCACCGGGGAGCCTGGGAAAAGCGACAGGGTGTGACCCTCGGTTCCCAATCCAAGAAGCTGCAGGTCGAAAGCCGGCGCGCCTGAGGTGCTTGCGTCCGCAAAGAATTTTCGGAGCTCCGCCTCATACGCTTCCGCGGCCTTCTCTGCCGGCCGCAGCGTCGTCGGCACCGGATGCACGTTGGCTGCTGGAATCGGCACTTGCGAGATTAACGTCTCCCGCGTCATGCGGTAGTTGCTCAGCGGATCGTCGGGCGGGACGTAACGTTCATCACCGTAGAAAAAATGTACGCGATCCCAGGGAATCCCGGCCGCCGTTTGCGGCTCCGCCCACAGGCGGTAAAGCCCCGCCGGCGTGTTGCCGCCCGCGAGAGCGATGGCAAATCGTCCGCGATCGCGCACCGCGGCTCGCAGGATAACGAGTAACTCGCCAAGCGCCGCGCGGCTAAGCGCATCGAGATCCGGGAAAACGCTGGCGTCCATCTTCATATCGTTATTTTTCCGCTGCGTGCACCGCATGCCCGCCGAATTCATTTCGCATCATCGCCAGCATCTTATTGGCAAAAGGCTGCGGGTCTTGCGAACGGAAACGCATATCCAGAGCGCCGGAGATCACCGGCAACGGCACGCCCAATTCCACTCCCTCGATCACCGTCCAGCGGCCCTCTCCCGAATCCGTGACATACGCGCCGATGCCTTCGAGCGTAGGATTCTTCGACAGCGCATCCACGGTCAAATCCAGCAGCCAGGATCGAATCACGCTGCCCACTTGCCAGATTTTCGACACCTGCAAGAGATCGAGATGAAAATCTTCCTTGTGGCGTAGCAGATCGAATCCTTCGGCATACGCCTGCATGATGCCGTACTCGATCCCGTTGTGAACCATCTTGACGAAGTGGCCCGATCCCGCCGGACCCACGCGCCCCCAGCCGCGGTCCGGGGCGGGCGCCAACGTCTGAAAGATCGGCGCCAGCCGCTTCACCGTCTCGGCGTCTCCGCCAACCATCATGCTGTATCCTTCGGTTAGTCCCCATACTCCGCCGCTCGTGCCGCAATCGACGAAGTTCAACTGTTTCGGAGCTAGCGCCGCCGCGCGCCGCATGCTGTCCTTGTAATACGAATTCCCCCCATCGATGATCGTGTCTCCAGCCGCCAAATGCGGTGTGAGCAGATCGATTGTTTGATCCACCGGAGCGCCTGACGGCACCATGAGCCACACCGCGCGCGGCGCCTTTAGTCGCCCCAGCATCTTCTCGAGCGAATCGCTCCCCGCCGCGCCTTTGTCCGTCACGCGCTTCACCGCCGCCGCGTCGCGATCGAAACCCACCACGCGATGGCCGCCGCGTACCAGCCGCTCGGTCATAAACGCGCCCATTTTCCCCAGCCCAATCATTCCTAGTTCCATCGCGTCTCCTCCTCTTAAAATTTCACCGGCTCTATAGGCGCACGGCGACTTGCGGTGAGCGGAGCCGAATCCATGCCGTGCCCGGCACTCATGCTTGGCAATGGCTCGCTATCGCGCCGCTTTGGCTCCGTCCGCCACCACTCCAATTGCCGCCAAATCCCGCCGTAGCTGCGCCGCGTCCTTGTACTGAATCGTATGCATTCCCATTTCCCGCGCGCATTCCAAATTCAGGCCGCGATCGTCTATCAGCACGCACTCCACCGGTTCGCACTGTGTGATCTTCAGCGCCAAGCTGTAAATGCCGCGGTTCGGCTTGCGCACACCCAGATAGCAGGAACTGAAAAACGCTTCGAAATAATCCCGCAACTTGAATTTGTGGACGCGATAGTCATTGATCTCAAGCGACTCGTTGTTCAGCGCCGCCTGCAGGTAACGTTTCCCGCCGGCAAGTTCCGCGAGCACCGCAAACCCCTCCGGCATCGGCTGCGACTGCTCGAACATAAACTGCTTGAACTCCTCTGGCTTGAAGGGCCGGTCGCGGTAAAAAATGGTTCTCTGCAAATATTCGTCGAGGCTGGCCTCGCCGCACTCAAAAGCGTTGAGCATCAGCTCGTGGCGATCCTCAAAGTCATCCCAATCCAGATGGAATTTCTCTACCGCTTTTTCCCGGGAGCCGCGATCCCACCCGTTCGTCAGGATTACGCCGCCATTGTCCCAGAACAGCGTCTTCACATCCGCCATGGACCCTCGCTCCTAATATTCGCCGTCCATTATCGCCCTCTCCTATCGCCGAGCGAAAGCCGAATCCTCGACTCCCCCAGGACGCCCCGCTATCATGGAAGGGGTTGATCTCATGAAGTCCTCCGCCCGTAACGAACCCTTAACAATATTCACCATCGGCCATTCCACTCGTCCAATCGCAGAATTTATCGGCCTGCTTCACGAGCACGGCGTCGGGCGCATCATCGATATTCGCACCATCCCAAAATCCCGCCACAATCCGCAGTTCAACGCCGACGTTCTGGCCGCCAGCCTGCGCACCGCCCGCATCCGCTATCGCCATCTGAAAAGCCTGGGAGGATTGCGTCACCCGCGCCGCGATTCCGTCAATCTCGCGTGGCGCAACCCGAGCTTTCGTGGTTATGCCGATTACATGCAGACGCCCGAATTCGAAGCCGGACTCGATCGCGCCATCGAACTCGCCGCGAAAACTCCCAGCGCGCTTATGTGCGCCGAAGCCGTTCCCTGGCGATGCCACCGCTCGCTGGTCGCCGACGCTCTAGTTGCCCGCGGCTTTCGCGTCTTGGAAATCATCAGCGCAGCAGAACCGAAGGAGCATGAATTAACGTCCTTTGAGCGCGTCCGCGGCAAGAAAATCACCTACCCTGCGGTGCAGGATTTGCTTCTGCCGTAGCTTAGATTTAGTGCGAAGGAATCTCGGGGCTGGCCCCGTGTGCTTTCGGCGGCTTTTTCATCAGGAACGCCATGGGGATCAGACACGCCACCACGATCGCCAGCCCAGCCACCACGTCGGCGAACGCCAACGCCGCCGCTTGCTGCTCAACCATGAGCTGCATGCGCGCGTACGCTTGGCGGGTCGCCTCAAACGCGCCCACTCCCTGGCTGTGTAGCGTTGCCGTCATGCCGTCTAGCATTTGCTGGAATCGCGGATTCCCAGCCTGCATGTTCCGCGACATATAACTCTGCCGTCGCTGCGTGTCCCGCGTCACCAGGGTGCTGATCACCGCGATCCCGATGCTCCCGCCAATGTTGCGCACAAAATTGATCATGCTCGAGATTTGATTGTTCTTTTCGCGCGGCACGCCCTGGTAGCACAGCACATTGTTGGGAATAAAAATAAACGCCAGCCCCATTACCTGGTAGACGCGCAGCATGAACACGGTGTGGAAATCCATGCCCAGCGTCAGATGCGTGGCCATGTAATAGAGTCCCAGCGACGTCGCCGCAAATCCAAAGGACATCAGGATGCGCGGATCCATTTTCCCGGTCAGCATGCCCGATAGCGGCATCATCACCATCATCATGAGCCCACCACCCGCCAGCGCCTCGCCCGCCAGCACCGCGGGATACCCCAGCAAGTTCTGAGTGAACTCCGGCAGCAGCACTGTCGTGCCGAAGAGCACCACGCCCAGAATCGTCATAAAAAACATGGCCGTAGCGACGTTGCGCCTCTCCAGCATCCTTAGCTCAACGACGGGATGCGGATGGTGCCACTCCCACCACACCCAGAACACCAACAGCGAAATCGCGGTGATCATTCCCACGGTAATCAAGCGCGAGCCGAACCAATCCAGCTCCTGCCCCTTGTCCATCACCATTTGCAGGACACCGATGCCCAGCGCCACCACTCCCAGCCCGATGTAGTCGATCCTCACGCCTTTGCGCTTCTGCTGCTCCTCGCGCAAGTAGGGCGGATCTTCCACGACGCGGTGTGTCAGATAAAGCGACAAAATACTGATCGGCACATTGATGTAGAAAATCCATCGCCAACTGTAATTGTCGGTGATCCAGCCTCCCAACGCCGGGCCGATCGCCGGCGCCACCACCACGGCCATGCCATACATCGCGAAGGCCATGCCACGCTGCGCGGGAGAAAACGTATCAGAAAGAATGGCTTGCTCGCTCGGTTGCAAGCCTCCCCCGCCCACCCCTTGCAGCACGCGGAAAAACACGAGCAATCCCAGTGACGGTGCCAGCCCGCAAAGAAAGCTGCTCACTGCGAATATCGCCACGCACGACATGTAGAACCGCTTGCGCCCGAATCGTGTGGCCAGCCAGGCGCTGATCGGAAGTACGATGCCGTTGGACACCAGGTAGCTGGTCAGCACCCAGGTCGACTCGTCCGTGCTCGCGCCAAAGCTTCCCGCAATATGCGGCAGAGCGATGTTCGCAATGGAGGTGTCCAGCACCTCCATGAACGTCGCCAGAGTTACGGTCATCGCCACCAGCCACGGGTTAAACCGGGGACGCCAGGCGTCGTGGTCGATGGCCGAGGCTGCTCCGCTCGTAATCGTTGTCGAAGCCATGAACTTAAATTGTAAACCGCCTTGGCGCTCTAGCCCGAAAGATCATCGCGTTTTTTTCCCTTATCCGCCTGCGTTCCGCATTGTCAATGGCCCGCGCCCCGCGCGATAATTACCGCCATGACCTCACACACGACACTTGCAAAAGAGCAGGGTTCCCAGGCGGCTGAATTCGAACAGAACCTCGGCCGTCTTGCCGCAGCCGCCGTACACACCGGACTTGGACTCGGGCCCGGACAAGAGCTGGTCATGACCGCTACGCTCAATGCGGTCCCCCTGGCGCGACGCATCACCGAGCACGCCTACAAAGCAGGCGCGTCGCTCGTCACCACGTTGTTTTCAGACGAAGAGTCGGCTCTGCTGCGCTATCACTACGGCCAGGACGCCGGCTTTGACGCAGCCGCAACGTGGCTCTATGAAGGCATGGCCGAGGCATACCGTTGTGGCGCCGCGCGGCTGGCAATCGCCGGCAGCGATCCTTCGCTGCTCTCGCGAGAGGATCCGGAAAAGGTAAGCCGGGTAAACCGCGCGACCTCGAAAGCGTACCGACCGGCCCTCGAGCTGATCACGAAACATGAGATCAACTGGACCATCGTAGCCTGCGCCACTCCTGCGTGGGCGGCGGCCGTATTTCCCGACTTGCCTCCGGACCAAGCGCTGAGCAGGCTTTGGGCCGCCATTTTCGCGGCGTCGCGCGCGGACCAGCCGGATCCAGTCGCCGCGTGGAAAGCGCACGATGCAAATCTGCACGCCCGCGCCGATAAGTTAAATACCAAGCGCTATTCGGCGTTGCACTTTCGCGGGCCCGGCACCGATCTCCGTGTCGGCCTTGCCGACGATCACCTCTGGCTGGGCGGAGGCACGACGGCGGGAAACGGACGCTACTGTATTCCGAATATACCCACGGAAGAGGTCTTCACCACTCCGCATAAAGATCGCACTGAAGGGCGGGTAACCAGCACCAAGCCACTGTCGTATCAGGGAACGCTAATCGAAGAGATCAGCGTGCGGTTTCAAGAAGGGAAGATCGTGGAGGCCCATGCCGCTCGTGGAGATCAAGTGTTGCAGAGGATGATCGAGACAGACGAAGGCGCCCGTCAGCTCGGCGAAGTAGCTCTGGTACCGCACTCTTCGCCCATTGCGTCCAGCGGATTACTTTTCCTGAACACGCTTTTCGACGAAAATGCCGCCTGCCACATTGCATTGGGCCAGGCGTACAGCACGTGCCTGAAAAATGGCGATACCCTCACTCCCGAACAACTGGCTTCGCGCGGCGCAAACACAAGCCTGATTCACGTCGACTGGATGATCGGATCGAATCGCATAGACGTGGACGGCATCAGCACCGCGGGTGATTCCGAACCAGTGATGCGCGCCGGAGAATGGGTTTAAGTTCCATACACATTGATTGCGGCTCGTCGCACAGCTAGAAGTAGGCGGAATAGTCCCCGGGGGAATAATAATTGTTTCGTGGAATCAAATTCGGAGCCGGCATCGCTCTGCTGTTCGCGGCAGCCGCCGTCTGTGCCGCGACCGTTGTCCCCGACAGCACCGTGCTCCCGGTGGGCCTGGAGACATCCATTTCTTCACGCAAATCGAAGCCGGGCCAGGTGATTACCGCGCGAGTGATGCAGGAGGTGCCGCTGCTCGGCGATGCCAAGATTCCCGCGGGCGCAAAGTTGTCGGGTGAAGTCACCGCGACGCAGCCCGCTTCCGGGAGCGATGGCGGCAGTATTTCTTTTCGATTCGACACCCTGCGGCTCGCGCATGAAACTGTGCAGCTCACCGTACAGTTGCGAGCGATCGCTTCGATGCTGGATGTTCGTCAAGCGCAAACGCCGCGCAGTTTCGACTCCACCGCAGGCGAAAATGCCTGGACAACCGTTCAGATCGGCGGCGATGTTGTGTATCGCGGAGGCGGAAAAGTCCGAAACAGATCCGGAGTTGTCGGCAAGCCGGTTGAGAACGGCGTTATCGCCCGTCTCGACTCGAATTCCGGCCGAGGATGCCGGAACGACGGTGCGGGCGAGCGCCCTCAGGCGCTCTGGATCTTTTCTACGGATGCGTGCGGAACGTACGGCCTGCAGGACGTGACCATCGTGCGTGCCGATCGCGACGAGCCCGACAATGCGAAGATCGGAGAAATCACGCTGCGCTCAACCAAAGGAGATTTCGAAGTCAGAAACGGCGCCGGACTCTTGCTTCGTGTTGACGCGCCCTGATTCCGGCGCGATTCTCTGCTTGCCGCTATGCAGTAGCCCATCAGCCGGGAGATCGAAATCAAAAGAACGGGGGAAAACAATGTCCAAGAAACTCGAAGGAAAGATTTCACTCATTACCGGCGGCTCGCGAGGCATTGGTGCTGCAATCGCTAAGCGTCTGGCGGCGGACGGAGCGAACGTTGCCATCACATACACAAAAGGTGCCGACGCAGCCGCGTCGGTCCTCAAGGAGATCGAACGCGCCGGCGGAAAGGCAATCGCGATTCAGGCGGATGCCACTGACGCCGCCGCCGTCCAGGCGGCGGTCGAGAAGACCGTCGCGACATTCGGCCGACTCGACATTCTTGTGAACAATGCCGGCACAGCCATTCCGAAGAGGTTCGAGGAGACCACGCAGGAGGAGTTGGACTACATGATTAACCTCAATCTCCGCAGTGCCTTCGTCACAACACAGGCGGCGCTGAAGCACATGAAGAACGAGGGCCGCATTATCATGATCGGCTCGTGCGTGGGCGAGCGGGTGATGACGCCCGGTCTGGTGGCCTACTCGGCCACGAAGGGAGCCGTTAAGATGTTCAGTCAGGGCTTGTCCAGGGAGGTCGGAGCCCGAGGCATCACCGTCAACAATATCCAGCCAGGTCCGATCGACACGGAATTGAATCCCGCTTCTGGCGAATGGGCTGTGCCCCAGAAGGCCGCCACAGCGCTCGACCGCTATGGGCGTGTTGAAGAGGTCGCCGCATTGGTCGCGTTCGTGGCTAGTCCCGAGGCGTCATACATCACCGGTGCAAACCTGACTGTCGACGGTGGCACGAATGCCTGACCAACGATAAGCATTACTTGGAAAGGAGTGCTATAGCTAGAAGTGCCCATCCGCTCGTCTCGTACCCGGCTATCGTTTCGATGGGAATTTTATGGCACAGTAGAGAGCGATGGCGGCCTTCGGGAATTCCCAGCTTTCCGGCCGCATTGCGTTCACCTATCCGTCCTTCACTCTGTACCAACTGGCGCGCTTCTTCATCGTTCTGGCTGTTGAGATGCAGTCCGTCGCCGTCGGCTGGCAGGTCTATGAAATCACCAAGCGGCCGCTCGATCTCGGCCTTGTGGGCTTGGCGCAATTTCTGCCGGGCTTGGTCATCTTCCTGGTTTCCGGCTATGTCGCCGATCATTTCGACCGCCGCAAGGTTCTCACCGGAGCTTATCTGGGTTACGGTCTCTGCTCTGCGTTGCTGCTCACCATCGCCTTGCGCGGCATCCATTCCGTTTATCCAATATATGGCGTTATGCTCGGCGTGGGAGTCGCGCGTTCCTTCAACGCTCCGGTCAGCCGCGCCATCCTGCCGCAGCTCGTCCCCGATGAGCATTTCCAGAGCGCCTTTGCCTGGGGCGCGAGCATTTTCCAGACCGCCACGATCTTAGGGCCTGCGCTCGGCGGGTTGGTCTATGCGCTCGCCCGAGGGCCGATCGCCGTTTACGTGTGCTCCCTCGCCGCGGCGGCCAGCTCGGCGATTGCAATGCTCCGCATCAAGCTGCGCCCGGCCTCCCGAAAGAAAGAGCCTGTGAGCTGGAAGATTGCTCTCGCCGGATTCCGCTACATCCGCGAGAGAAAAATCGTGCTGGGTTCGATTTCGCTGGACCTTTTCGCCGTCCTCCTAGGCGGAGCGACGGCGCTACTGCCGGCGTACGCGCGCGATATTCTGAGAGCTGGCCCGCTGGGATTGGGATTATTGCGCTGCGCCCCGGCTATCGGAGCGGCAACCATGGCCATGGCGCTGGCGCACCGTCCGCTCGGCCGCCGCGCCGGCGTGAAGATGCTGTGGTGCGTGGCCGCGTACGGCGTGTTCACCATTCTTTTCGCCGTCTCCCGTAACATCGTCCTGTCAATGATCGCGCTGGCGTTCGTCGGAGCGAGCGATATGGTTAGCGTAGTCGTCCGAGGCATCCTGGTTCAGCTCGCCACTCCTGACGAAATGCGTGGCCGCGTGAACGCTGTGGATATGATTTTCATCGGCGCGTCGAATGAACTCGGCGCGTTCGAGTCCGGCGCAACGGCACAATGGTTGGGCGCGGTGCCGGCAGTAATCCTCGGAGGCGCCGGAGCCATCGTCATCACCGCGCTATGGGCCTGGTTCTTTCCCGAACTCCGCAACGCCGACCAAATCGTAACCCCCGAACCCGAAACCTCAACCGTGGTCTAATCTCGCCTTCCTGGGATCGCCATTCCTGCTTTTGCCTTTCCGGGATTCGCCGCGCTTGCTTCGCCTTTCCTGTGATCGCCGATCTCCGTATCGGCGCCCTTGCTTTCGTCGGGTGCCGCACTCTTCGCGCCTTTCGCGAAGGGTGCGGTTTTTGACTTTCCCCCATGTGCCTGTTCTCGAGCAAGAAGCGTGAGAAAAACCCCTTGCTTCAGCCGGCCTCGTTAGAGACAGCGCCGTTACCGTCCATATGGAGTAGTAGGCGGATACTTCCGGGAATCCGACTAATCGGGTATTGAAAGCTGATACTAGAAGAGGTTCCCGCCGACGAAATGCCCGGCATCGATACCGATACAAGGGAAGTCGTTGGTCAACGCATCTGTTTTATTGTCACCAAGGGTCCGAATTACCG
>Ga0302326_10031358_pt1 | contig 10617 bp, 7 predicted proteins | sample Palsa_T0_3_FD_202264 | JGI IMG/M metagenome (GOLD analysis project Ga0302326, IMG submission 202264) | Peat permafrost microbial communities from Stordalen Mire near Abisko, Sweden - Palsa_T0_3 | ecosystem: Environmental > Terrestrial > Soil > Palsa > Peat permafrost | place: Sweden: Abisko...
CCGCCAGAAACATGCGTTGGATCGATGTTTGCTGGGCGGGGCGCCACTGATCCACCCCAGGCTCCGGCGAAAATGTTGCCGTGGTCTCCTTTATCACCGTAGCTTTCACCAACTGTGCGTCGCGCGCGCTTGGCAGCGCCTGGCGGACTTCTTTCAACACGAGATCGATGATTTCTTGCCGAGACTTGGGGATCAGATCGTAAGAAGCGCTAATCACCATCTGCAAATATTGCTTTGCGTTCGTTCCCGGTTCTTCGTCCATATGCGCATCGCCGTACAGCATCGTCTTGTTGAATATCCACTGCGTGTGGGTGTCCAGCAGCGTCATGAACGGCTCGTCCATAACCTGGCGGTCAAACCAGAAATGCACGCCGGTGATGGGCGCGTCCTTGATTTTTTCGAGATTACGGAAAACGGGATCATCAACGCGCTGCGCCTCCGGCAATAGCTCAGCGAGCGTCGCGTGTGGCAACGCAAAGACATACGCGTCCGCGGTTTCGGTGCGCTGCCCGTCGAACGTAATTCCGGTAACCTCACCCTTTTCGATAGTGACGCCGCGCACCGGCGCGCGTAACACCACTTCTCCGCCCTTCTTTTCAATGGCGGCCTTGCAGCCATCGTAGAGGTCGGCCAGTGGGACGGTCGGGACGCCAATGCGATAGCCGGCGCGATTGGAGAGAAACGCCTTCCGGAACACGTCAACGCCAAACCGCGCATCCGTGCGGTCCAGTTCTTCGTCCAGCGCGCTGACGAGCACCACGCGCCAGAAGCGCTCGATCGCGCCGCGCGTCTGCTTGCGCCGCTCGAGCCAAGTTAGCATCGAGATTGCGGGAATAGCCTCGAGGTCGGCGGTATGCCCTTTGGCGAGCAAAATATCCAGCATGGCGCGGGCAATCGATAATTTGTCCCGTAACGTCAGCGGCGCAAACGTGACAAACGAGCCGGTCATGTGAAACGGCGCCGGCAGCAAGCCCGCGTGCATCTCGCCGCGCCGCCCCTGCGGATCCACAAATAGCAAGCGGTCGAAATATTTGATTTTGTCGCTGGAACCGACGCGGCGGTAAAAATCTTCAAGGTTCGTGCAGCAGCCCAGCGTAACGTGCTGGCAATTGTCCACGTGCTGGCCGCTAGGCAAGACGTAGGAAGTCGCGCGGCCACCGAGAAAGGGACGCTGTTCAAACAATCTTACCCGCCAGCCCGCTTCAGCCAGCGCGACGCCGGCCGCCAGACCCGCCAGTCCGCCGCCGATCACGATCACGTTTTTCAAGGATATTCTCTTCCGTCAGGCGCCCGAACCGCGCTTTGGCAATGAACAGCATTTTTTCCGCTTTGCTGAGCCGTACGCGCTCGCCGAGCACTGCAAAGTCTGCGGCTTCGATGCGCGCCAGCAGAGCGCAGTAAGTATGCACCAAGAGCCACAACGCGCCGCGGCTGTCTGGATCAATCAAATTCAGCAACGCCGCACCAGCTTCGTAATTTTCCCACGCACGGTCGGCTTCAAAGCGCAGCAGCTCACGCACGCCGAGGGTGGCTTCGCCGCGCGCAAAATCTTCCGGCGTCACGCCGTATCTGACCAAATCTTCTACTGGCAGATACACGCGTCCTACGGCTTGGTCTTCGTGCACATCGCGGATAATATTTGTCAGCTGGAAGGCCAAGCCCAGCTTTTCCGCCAGATCGATGGCGCGCGAATCGCGGAAACCAAAAACGTGGGTGCACGTCAGACCCACCGTGCCCGCCACGCGGTAACAATATTCCTTCAGCCGCTCAAAGGTGGAGTAGCTGTGGATCGTCAAGTCCATCTCGGCGCCGGAAATCAGATCGTGCAGGTAGCGCGTCGGGATTTTGTAGTGCTCCAGCGTGTCGGCCAGCGCCGGCAACACCGCCAGGGACGAACTCGGCGGCGCGTCCGCCAGTTTCATCGCGGCGGTGCCATCGAAGCATTGGCCCACGCCGGTTACGGACTCGTCCAGTTCCGCGCGCCAACGCGCCAAGCCGCGCTGTTTGGCCGCAAGGTCGTCGCCCTCGTCGGCTACATCGTCCACCAAACGATTAAAGGCGTACAGCGCGGCTAAAGCGTTGCGTTTCGGTTTCGGTAGTAGATAGAACGCGTAATAAAAGTTGCTGTGCGCGGCGCGGGCGACGTTGTGGCAGCGCTCGTACGATTGCGCCACGTCCGATTTCGCGCTTCCTCCCGACGGCCGCGCCAAAGGCCGCTGCGACGTCGCGTTCACCGGACGCGGAGAGCTCAGCGACCGCGCTTTCTTCTCTGGATAAGCCGTCCCACCGGCGTCCGCGGCAGGCTTCAGTTGCGCCAGCGATGCGCGCACAAGCAAAAGAATTTGCTTCCCCTTCGTCACGACCGGCCGATGGTGCAGCGTGTCGTACCCGCAGGCCTTAATGGCGTCCAAAATCGCCAGACCACCGCGGCCGAACATATCCAAATCCACGCTCAGCTTCCCATCCACCAATTTCGGCAGCGCCGCGCCTTCCGCAAACAGCTCGCGCGTGCGGCAGAGCAAATCCTGTATCAAGTGCACATACCCTGGGTGAAAGCGTCGCGAGACGATGTCGTGCTCGCTCACGCCGTGTAACGCCGCAAGCTCCAGCGGAATGTAAATCCGCCCTTTCTCCAAATCGCGGCTCACGTCCTGCCAGAAATTCGCCAGTTGCAGCGCCGTACACGTCGCGTCAGAGAGCCGTTGGCGATGCTCGTCGCGATAGCCACATAAGTACAGCACCAGCCGTCCCACCGGATTCGCCGAGTACACGCAGTAGTCGATCATGGCTTCCCACGTGGGATAGCGCTTGACCACCTGATCCTGCCGGAACGCTTTCAGCAAATCCGCGAACGGTTTTTGCGGAATGTCCTTCGCCAAGATCGTTTCGCGCAGCGCCACAAACACCGGGTGCGACGGGCGGCCTTCGTAGCACAGCCGCAACTCCCGCTCCCACCAGTCCAGCAGCTCTAAGGCGCGCGCCGGCTCGGGAATTTCGTCACCCAGATCGTCCGCCCAGCGGCAGTAGGCATATACATTGTAAAAATGCTGGTGCAGCGCCTTCGGCAGTAGCCAGGAAACTACGTTGAAATTTTCGTAGTGTTGCGTCGCCAGCCGGCGAGTGTACGCCTGCGCCTGTTTTGGCGAGCAGCCGTTCGCCGGAGCCTTCGCGGCAATCTCGAGTTCACCGGGGCGCAGCATTCAGGAAGGAGAACCTCTATGGGATTGTTTTACGGCCGCACCGCAACTTTAATTTCCCCGCTGCGCGCTTTCATTCGCTCAAACGCCTGCGGCAGTTCGCGCAGCGCAATCTCTTCCGTAACAAAATCGTGTGCCGAAATATCCCCGCGCCGGATCGCCTCGAGCGCTTCGCGGAAGAATCGCGGCGTATGATGAAACGGCGAAATCAGCTTGATTTCCGAATAATGGATCGCCGCCGGCTCGATCTCCACCTTCATCCCGCTGGGCAGCCCGCTAAAGAAATTCACCACCCCGCCGCGCCGCACCATTTCCAGCGCCTGGCGCCACGTCGCGGGATTCCCCGCCGCTTCCACCACCGCGTCCGCGCCACGCCCATCTTCCGTCAACGCCCGCACCGCCGCGATGGCATCCTTCCCTTCCGTCACGTTAATCGTCGCTACCGCGCCCAGGTGCCGCGCCACGTCCAGCGGCCCGGTGCGTCGCGCCAGCGCAATCACCCGCACCCCGCGCCGGGACAGCATGCGCACAAACTTCAGCCCGATCGGCCCGCAACCAATCACCGCCACGGTATCGCCGTTGCGCACTTCCATTTCGTGAATCCCGCGCAACACGCACGACAGCGGCTCGGCCAGCGCCGCGCTCGCATCGTCCACCGCGTGCGGCACCTCCAGCATGTTCTCCATCACGATGCGCGCCGGAATCCGCATATACTCCGCGTATGCGCCATTATTAAAGAGCAAATCCTCGCACAAATTTTCCTGCCCGCGACGGCAGTGATAACAGCGCAAGCACGGCGCAGAGTTCGCCGCCACCACGCGCATCCCAAGCCGCCAGCGCGCATCCACGCGCTTCCCGGCCACCGCAATCTCTCCCACCACTTCATGCCCGAACACCGCGGGCGGCTGAATCATCTTCGCGTGATACCCGCGCTTCCATACCTTCAGGTCCGTGCCATCCGTCAACGCCAGCCGCACGCGCAGCAACACTTCGTCCGGCTTCACGCTCGGCACATCCATCTGCTCGATGCGCAGGTCTTCGCTGCCGTACAGTACCGCAGCCATCATCTTCCCCGGCACTGGCAAGCGCGGCGCAACGGCGGCACGACTTTCTTCGCCCAGCTCTGGCCGCTTCGTGATGGACGTCCTGCTGCTCATATCCTCAGTTCATCTCCCCGGTTTATCACCATTTCGTCCCGCCATGCCATGCATTCACTCACTCGAGCGCGATCAATATTTTCAGCGATTCCGCAGTCGGACGGTTCGCCAGCTCCAGCGCCTCTTGAATTCTATCCAGCGGATAGATGTGTGAGACAATATCCAGCACCGGCAGGTTCTTGCGCAACACCAAGCTCGCCGCTTCTTCCTGTATGTCCGCAGCGGCGCTGTAACTCCCCAAAATCTCTTTTTCGTCGATGCCCACGGCGCTGGCGGGAAACTCTATCTTCGTCACCGGATCGTTCGCGGCAAACAACAGCACCCGGCCCCCGGGCCGTACCGCTGCGAGCGCATCAATTACCACCGCTGGATGGGCCACCGCGACGAGCACCGCATCCGCCCCTCTGCCCTCGGTTCGGGCCTTCACCGTTTCCACTAGCTTACCATTGCTTGGGTCAAACGATTCTATCGCTCCCAGTTGCACGCTCTTTTCGCGCCGGATGGCCATCGGATCGCTCGTGTAGATTTGCGCTCCGCTCAGGCGCGCCACCATCAGCAGCTGCAAGCCGATCGGCCCGCACCCCGCGATCAGCACGGACTCGCCCGCCGCCACCCGCGCCTTTTCCACCGCCTTAACAATCGTGTTAATCGGCTCGATGAACGTGGCTTCCTCAAAGCTCACATTGTCCGGCAGCGCCACGATGCCGCGCTCCGCGACCCACGGCATGGCTTTCACGTATTCGCCGAAGCCGCCGCCATTGGGCGTAAATCCCCCGGTCAGTCCGGTAGTCTTGTATTGCGCGCACTGCGAGAAGAGCCGCCGGTGACAGTAGAAACATCCTCCGCAGGGCACGTGATGAAAACTCATCACCCGATCGCCAACACGCCATTTCGTATGCCCGGGACCGATAGCTATCACGGTGCCCGCAAGTTCGTGCCCCAGAATCTGCGGCGCGGGCACGTACGCATGAAAAATCTTCTTAATATCCGTCCCGCAAATCCCGCACGCGGCCACCTTGATCAGCACTTCGCCCGGTCCCACCTCGGGCACCGGGACTTCCTCCACGCGCACCACGCCCTTCTCGCGATAAACACCCGCACGCATGGTTTTTGGAACCACACGGGAGCTACCCGCGCTCGTGGTGGGACCGGCGACGGGACTCGTCGCGGCCTGTGCGCCAATATTTATAGCCGTACTCACTGCAGCCACCCTTGCTTCTTGCTGACCGCGTTCGCCGCCGATACCGCCCACTCATGCGTCATCGCCGTCCGCCGCGCCTCTTCCGCCAGCGCCGGCAGGTAGCGGTCGAGAAAATCCGCCAAAGCCACGGCCGCCTCCCGGCTGCGCCGCCCAAATCGCACCAGCAGCGGCAATTTGTAGGGCTGCAGCGCCAGTTCCTTCAGTAATCCGCCCACCTTTATGTGTCCGCGTTCATCGGCAATTTTCTGAAAATCCAGCGGCAAATCCTCGTCCGCGATATCGCTGATCGCCCGCACCGCCACCGCCCGCACCTGCCGCTCCTGCGCCGCTGCCAAAATGAGCGTCGACTCCATCTCCACCACGTCCGCAATCGCAGCCAGCGACTCCTTCTCCCCCGCGGTCACAATAATCTTCTCCGAGGTAAGAAATGCCTCCACCGCCCGCGCCCCGCACGCCACCGCCGCCTTCACAAAATCCGTGTCACCCGCAATGCCCAGCGCACCATCCTGCGTGATGCCCTTCCGCGCTGCCACAATTCCGCTCAACTGCAGCCCTGCATCCAGCGCACCGGCCAGCCCGCTCGAAATCCACGCCTCATAGGAATCCGGTGGAATGATCCGCATCGCCTTCGCGGCGCTAGCCGGCCCCATCCCCGTCAGCAATACGGTAACTTCGTGCGCCCCGATATTGGCCCGGTACATATCAAATTCCCGCTTCCGCCCGGCATGATCATACTCGTAGGGTACAAACGCATGTCTCCCCTTCCACGGACCGAACTCCGCATCCAGCGCAAAGGTCACAAGAAAGCGCATGTCTCGAGTAATCACGGGACGCAGCAGCCTCCCGCAAGCTTGCATTCCTCTTATTCATAGGATGCCAGACTTAGCCCTCGCGCTACAAAACCGCCGCGATTCTGTTGCGTATTGTGAGCGCTGGTTTTGCAAATGAGTTTCCCCATAGGTCTGCGTCATGCGGCGTGCGCGATTTTCTTAGCGCGCCCCGGCGATACGTATCCGTTCGACTCGTACCATCGCACGGCGCGTTCCAGCGCGTCAGCCACCGGCGACGGCGCAAATCCCAGTTCGCGCGGCGCCCGCGAAGCATCCACAAACATCATGTGTCGGGCGATCTTGACGCCCTCCACAGGAATTTGCGGCTCGCGCCCTAGCAATCGCGAAAACGCCGTCTCCGCATACGCCACGCCGAGCGCCAGCCCGTGCGGAATCTTCAGCTTCGGCGCCGGCAGTCCGGTAATGTGCGCCAGCGTATCCAGCAGCGCCTTCAAGGTTAAGTTCTCCGCACCCAGCAGATAGCGCTCGCCGATTTTTCCGCCCTCGGCAACCAACAAATGTCCCGCGGCGCAGTCCTCCACGCCCACAAAATTCAGCCCCGTCTCCACGTAACCAGGCATCTTGCCATTCAGAAAATCGACGACGATTTTTCCCGTGGGCGTGGGCTTCCAATCCCATGGACCCACCGGCGTCGTGGGCATGGCCACAATCACCGGCAAACCGTTCTTCGCCGCGTCCAGCGCCTCCCGTTCCGCCTGCCACTTCGAGCGTTTGTAGTGGCCAATCATTTCGTCCAGCTTGGCGTCGGTAAATTCATTGGGTAGAGCGCCGACCGCCCCCGCAGCAAGATTGTTCGCGGTAGAATCGCTCGCCGTAGCAGCGCCCGCTTCATGACGATCAACAGCAATGGTCGCGACGGTGCTGGTATAAATCAGCAGCTCGACGCCGGCTTGTTTGGCGGCGGCCAGCAAATTCCTCGTGCCGCCCACATTGGAGTCGTAAATGTCCTGGGGATTCTTTGCCCACAGACGATAGTCGGCGGCCACGTGGTATACGTGCCGTATCCCCGCCATGGCCCGCGCCAGCGATGCCGCGTCGCGCAAATCGCCGGTAACGTATTCGAGCGGCAAATCCGCAATGGCGCGGTTGCTACTTGAAGGGCGCAGCAGCACGCGCACGGACTCGCCACGCGCTACGAGTTGCCGGGTAACGTGGTTCCCCAAAAATCCCGCCGCACCCGTAACCAGCGTCGTCGCCGCGGTCACCTCCCCAGAGCCTCGTTCGCGGATACGATTTCTCGCTCCTCTGCGAGCAGTTGCGGTTGGGGAGCAATTCGCCGAGGCAGAAGACTTGCCGCGAGGGCGTACTCCACATCCGAAGAAAGCGACGCCCAGAATGCATTTCTGAGCAGGCTTTTGGTTGCGTACAGCTTCCCACGCACTTCCAGCCGCTCGGGACGTTCTGCCAGGTTCGCCGTTGCCACCACGCCGTCGACTTCCATCGCGCGAAGCTGCGTCAACAGTTGTTCTATCTCCTCCACTCGCGTCTCGCTGTCGATCACCTGGTGTATGCAGACTAAAAATCCGGAAAGCTGGGCAGCACGAATGCCCTCCATCGCCACGGCAAACGCGCCTTCCCGGTTCGTCCGCCGGTCGTGGGCCGCTTGCGAGCCATACAAACGCAGCGTGAGGTACAGTCTATCGTTAGGATGAAACTCGTGAATCCGGCGGCGCAACTGGCTGCCGTCCGTCTCGAGAAAAACCGTCCGCCCCGTTTCCTGGAACTCCCGCGCAACGCGAGCGATGCTGGTATGCGCCAGTGCATCATGCTCATTCGTGAGCCACAACACCGGCATGCGTAAGGGTTCTCTCCGGCGTTTCGGTCGATCAAGTGCGGCCAAAAGCATCTTGTGACCGGTGGGCGAAAAAATGTTCGTGCCCCGCTCTTGTGGGACCTGCATGCAGTAAACGGGAGGGTATTTCTCGCGGCCTGCGAGTCGGCCCAAGCGTGCCCGATGCATCCGTAGCGCCAGCCGCAGTGGCGTCCGCATCTCTAAACTAAAACCCGCTGCGCAGCCGAAACTCGCTCGGCCGAAATTTCATCGCGCAATATTCGCCGGCATTCTGCGCCTGGTTGTAATACCGCGCCAGCGCATACACCGGGAACGAATTGCGATACAGGTGGTATTTCAAATAAAACACGCCGGGAAAACCCGTCCCGGTAAAATCGTCTTCCTTCCACGATCCGTCGCCGCTCTGCTGCGTCAATAAATAATTCACCGCTTTGGTGATCGCCGGGTCCGACGTATTCGTGCCCGCCAGCAGCCCAATCAAGCCCCACGCCGTTTGCGAAGGCGTGCTCGGCCCTTGTCCCTTGGTGTGCAGCTCATCGTAGCTGCGCAGCGACTCTCCAAAGCTTCCGTCCGGCTTCTGCACTGTGCGCAACCAACTCACCGCGCGCTGGCAATAATCCTGCGCCGTCATCGACACCGTCTCCAGCGCCCGCAGCACGCCGCTCGTCCCGTAAACGTAATTCACGCCCCAGCGGCCAAACCATGAACCATCGCGATCTTGATCCTTCAGCAAAAATCTCACCGCCCGCTGAATCGCCGGATGCTCTGCGGGCCAGCCAAATCGTCCCAAACATTCCACCACCCGCGCGGTCACATCCGCCGTCGAGGGGTCAATCATCGCGTTGTGATCCGCAAACGGAATATTGCACAGGAATTTGCGGTCGTTGTCGCGGTCAAAAGCGCCCCATCCGCCATCGCGGTTCTGCATGCTCAAGAGCCATTGCAAACCGCGCCGTATAGCGCCTTCCATCCTCTGCGGATCGGGAAATTTCACGCGTTGCAGCGCCATCAACACGAACGCCGTGTCATCCACGTCCGGATAATAGTCGTTGCGGAATTCAAACGCCCACCCCCCCGGTTCGGCGTCCTTGTTCTTCACTTGCCAATCGCCCGGACCCAGCACCTGCTTCGACAAAATCCACTCCGCCGATTTCACCAGCGACGGATGGTCGGGCGCCACGCCCGCTTCTTCCAGGGCCACCATGGCGATGCACGTATCCCACACCGGCGAAACGCACGGCTGCAGGCGAATAGTGTCGCCTTCTTCAATCTCAAAATTAGAAAATTCCTTGATCTCCCGCCAGGTGACCGGATCGTCCGGCCCGTGCCCCAGCGCAATCAACGCGAAAATCGAGTTCATCATCGCCGGGTAAATCGCCGCCAATCCTTCCGTGCGCTCCATATGCTCGAGCATCCACTGCTTCGAGACGCGCAAGGCCTTCTGCCGCAGCGGCTTCCACGGTAATCTCTCATATAGCTTCAGCCCGCGGTCCACGGCCAGGAAGAAGTTCTTCCACGAGATTAGCCGGTCGCTCCAGTCAAACGCCGCCGCCTTCCGGCTCGGATCGTTGAACAATTCATCGACGCGCGCGCGTTCTGGCAGCCGGAAGTCCGGACGCACCGCGGACAAAATCCCCATGGGAATCACAATCCCGCGCGTCCAGGAAGACATCTCGTAAATGTTGATAAAAAACCAGTTGGGCAGCAGCATCAACTCCGGTGGAATCGAAGGCACCAGTTCCCAGCCCACCGCGCCGACCAGCGCCAGGTAAAAGCGCACATAGGAGTTGGTCTGCTCGAGCCCGCCCTGCTTGTGAATGATCTCGCGCGCGCTGGTCAGATGCGGCGAGTCAACGGAATCGCCGGCCAACTTCAACGCAAAGTACGCCTTGCAGGTGGCATTCAATTCGCTGGGTCCGCCGGGATAAATACTCCAGCCGCCATCGCCTAACTGCCGCGCACGCACATAATTCGCCAGCTTGGCGATGCGTTCCGGCGCCGCCTTTCCCAGCACAAAAAGGTAGTAGATATAGTCGGATTCGAGGGTGGTGTCTGCTTCGAGCTCGCCCTGCCAGTACCCGCGGTCATCCTGCAGAGAGACCAGGTGGGAGGCTCCGCGCTCAATCGCTTGCTCCAGCCGCGAAGCAAAATTCTCTTCTTTCCACGGTACCGGTGCAGGGGCTGCAGGCAATTCCTCTCCCAACCTCGCAAATGATGCCATCAATGCTCCCCCAGAGCAGGTACTACGTTACAAATCAGAGAAAATCGCAGTTCAACGTTGTGTCCGGCTTCACTTGATTGGCCCAAGATACCCCATAACTTAAGCGTTTTCCTACACTTCCGCGAAAGTGTGCGCAGCCGAACAGCACGGGTAACACCAGTACTAGTAAATTATCGCCGCGTTCTCGTGCCCGGTCAA
>Ga0302326_10031359_pt1 | contig 10617 bp, 9 predicted proteins | sample Palsa_T0_3_FD_202264 | JGI IMG/M metagenome (GOLD analysis project Ga0302326, IMG submission 202264) | Peat permafrost microbial communities from Stordalen Mire near Abisko, Sweden - Palsa_T0_3 | ecosystem: Environmental > Terrestrial > Soil > Palsa > Peat permafrost | place: Sweden: Abisko...
GGATGCGCCATCGAAGACGCTGGTGACCAGCACGTAAGGCGCATTCACGCCCGCATTATCCACGCAGGTGTCCCCATTGGCTCCCAGGCGCACCTTTACTTCCGCCGCGCCGGGGCTGCCAATGAGAATGCGGAAGTCCGGCGTGAGCAAAACGTCGGAGTTGCGGCCGGTGGCGAAACTGGCCTCGATTGCGCCGCGCTCCATGGCGATCATGAGGCCGGGAGTCTCGCCGGCGGGGACGCTGGAGTCGGCTGCCAGCTTGACGGTGGTAGAGGCGCAGACACGCAGCGTGCCACGGTAAGGCAACGTGACCTGCGTAGTGGCGGGTCCGGCGGTGATGGCTCCATTGTTGGCGATGAAAGCCCGGCCGTTGTAGACCTGGAGAGCGCCGGTAACCTCGGCCGCCGCGCCGGGAATCTTGGTGTCGAGGGGGACGATCGCGAGTGGCCGAGCGATCACCGGCGCCGCGTCGGATGCCGAGACCGGTTCCGGAGCCGGCACGGCGCTCGCTGGACTTTCCTGCGCTATCAGCCTTGGCGCAGCCGGCAAAAACGCAACCAGCCCGAGAATCCAGGCTGGCTTCACATAGCCAAAGAAGCCGCTACACCGCATTCGAAGAATCCTCGGCTCTTGCATAGCGCCTACATGTCCAGGAAGTTGCGAATCATCTGGTGACCGCCCTCGGTCAACACGCTCTCGGGATGGAACTGCACGCCCTCAATCGGCAGCGAGCGGTGACGCAGGCCCATGATCACGGAACCTTTTTTGCCCCCTCCGACCTTTTCCGCCGTTCTTGCGGTCACGGCGAGCTCGGCGGGCAGCGAGTCCTCCTCGACGATCAGCGAGTGGTAGCGGGTGCAGGTGAGCGGCGTAGGAAGGCTGGCGAAGATGCCTTTACCATCGTGCTCGACAGCGCTGGTCTTGCCGTGCATCAGGTGTTCCGCGCGCACCACGTTGCCGCCAAACGCCTCGCCGATGGCCTGGTGCCCCAGGCAGACGCCAAGAATGGGCGCTTTCCCCGCCATCGCCCGGATGAGCGGAACCAGGATGCCGGCCTCGCCGGGTGTGCAGGGGCCGGGCGAGAGCAGAATGCGCTCCGGCTTCATTGCCTGCACCTGCTCCACCGTCAACTCGTCGTTGCGATACACCTCGACCTCCGCGCCCAGCTCGCCCAGGTACTGAACCAGGTTGTAGGTGAACGAATCGTAGTTGTCGAGGACGAAGACCATGCTCTCCAGTGTAGTTGAGTCCAACGGAGCGCGCACCGGCAGCACAATTCTTGGTTCCCAGCGTCCTGCATTCGCGCTATAGTTTTCCTAGCATCGGCGGAGGTCCCCATGAATCGCTTTGCGAAAATTCTCGTCATTCCTGCCTTCTGCGCTACCCTCTGCGCCGCAGCCGGCGCCCAGAACGCTCAAACGCATGAAGGCGGCACCACCGGCGTGCTTATGCGCGACGGCGGCGTCTCCGAGGTGCTGCAGAGCATCTACATCCCCCCGCTGCTCAATGCTCCCTTTACGGCGATCGTCCATACAGAGTGGATCCGCCCCATGATGGGAGGCGGCACGTATACCTGGGTGAACAAGCGCCAGGTGGCGCGGGACAGCCATGGCCGCATTTACGAAGAGCGCTGGCTGCTGGCGCCCAAGGGCGGCAACATTGAATCGAAGATGAACGTCATCCAGATCGCCGATCCGAACACCCACACGTTCTATAACTGCTTCACTCTGCAGACCCCGCATCGTTGCGTCGAACAGCCCTTCACAGAAACCGCCGAAATGGTGTACAAGCCGGCCATCGGAACCACCGGCCCGCTGCCGAACAACATGGGATTCCGCACCCACGAGGACCTGGGTACCCGCACCATCGAAGGGATTGAAACAAGCGGAACCCGCGACACGACCAATTACAACGCAGGCGTGATGGGGAGCGACCAGCCCTTCACCGCCCACCGCGAGTTCTGGCACGCGCCGCAACTGGGCATCAACCTTTATTCCGAGGTGGCCGATCCCAATGTGGGCAAGCAGACCTTCACGCTGACCGACGTGAACCTCGCCGAGCCCGACCCGAAACTCTTCGAGCTTCCGGAAGGGTTTACGGTGGTCGGCCAGCGCAAACCGGCCGCCGAGCACCCTGAATAGCGAATCCGATCGCGCAGGAACGCGGGCCGATTGAACTCGCACTGCGGCAGGTGCCGGAGTTGCCAAAGCAAGCATAAGGCCGTCCAGAGCCCATGCAGGTTGCGCGCCTCCAATCCAATCTGCAAGACTGGGCTTGGTTTGAAAACCATGGTCCTTCATTTCTTGATTCAAGGCCGCGTGCAGGGGGTTGGGTTCCGGTGGTACGTACACCGCGAAGCCAGCGAGCTGGACCTGCGCGGCTGGGTGCGCAACACCGAAGAGGGCGACGTAGAGGTGGTTGCGCATGGCGACGAGGCCGACCTGGCCGAGTTGCGCGCCAGCCTGCGCCGCGGCCCGCGCGGCAGCCGCGTGGATCGCCTGATCGAGCATTTTCTCGATGAAGGCGAAGCCGCTGGACTGAGCTCGTTCCGGATTGAAGGGGCGTGGTGAATGCAGGGAACAGGGATTAGGGAACAGGGAACAGCGATCAGAGGCTAAACAATGGGCGAGTCTTACAAGGAACTCGTTGTCTGGCAAAGAGCGGTGCAATTGGCGCTTGCTGTGTATAAGCTCACCTCTTCATTCCCACTCTCAGAACGGTTTGGCCTGACCAATCAACTTCGAAGGGCCTCCGTCTCCGTTGCAAGCAACATCGCTGAGGGCTATGGGAGATCGACGAAGGGTGAGTACATCCTCTTCCTCGGCCATGCGAGAGGATCGAATTTTGAGGTTCAGACCCAGTTGGTGATTTCGGCGGGATTGGGTTTTGGAAATGAGGATTCGCGAGAGCATGCCACAAGCCTGTCGGACGAAGTTAGCCGAATGTTGGTGGCCATCATGACCAAGCTTCGGAAGTGATCGCCGTTTCCCGGTTCCCTGATCCCTGTTCCCTGTTCCCTCGCTATAATGAACAAGGAAGCCGAACCGCATTCCCACCTGTTCTCTTTCCGCAAATCCCACACAACACGTGTCGAGGAGTAAAAGTACGCATGTCTGACGAACTCAAAGCAATCGATGTGGCATCCCTGAAGGCGCTGGTGCGCACGGTGCCCGACTTTCCCAAGCCGGGGATTCTGTTTTACGACATCACCACCGTGCTCAAGGACAAGACGGGATTCGCCAAGCTCATCGACATGCTGGCCGCGCATTATCTGGAACACAAGATCGACCTGGTGCTGGGCATTGAGGCGCGCGGATTCATCTTCGGCCCGGCGCTGGCCTACCGGCTGAATGCCGGGTTTGTGCCGGTGCGCAAGCCGCGCAAGCTGCCGGCTCCGGTGGCCCGCGTTACCTACGATTTGGAATACGGCTCCGACACGCTGGAGATTCATCTTGATGCGATCCAGCCCGGCCAGCGCGTGGTGCTGGTAGACGATCTGCTCGCCACTGGCGGCACCATGGAGGCGACCGTCAAGCTGGTCAAGCAATTGGGCGGCGAGATTGCCGGCCTGGCCTTCGCCATCGAATTGGATTTTCTCAAGGGCCGCGAGCGCTTCAAGGACTACGAAGTCTTCAGCCTGCTGCATTACGACGAGTAGAGGACAGGCCCGATTCGTCGGAATTTCAAACAGTTCCTTTATTTTGGATAGGCCGCTGTCTTGAAAGGGCACGGCTTCAGCCGTGCCATAAGACGGCCAAATAAATGGCTTGGCTTTAGCCACCGAGGGAATGCAACTTATCTGAAATTCTCTCCCTCAGGGGCTAAAGCCTCGGACCAATTTGCGGTCTTCAAGCGGCACGACTGAAGTCGTGCCCTTTCAAAACATCGTCGCAAACATCGCCGTAGACATCCTTAGGATGTACTTCCCGGCGGCGGATCCGGATGGTCGGCGTGCGTTGCGCCCACCGCAGCCTCTTCCTGAAACATCTGCGCGTCGGCGAAGCGGTAGCCGACGTACACATCGGTGAGCAGATACACCGGGGTCGAGGGATCGTCCTCGATCTTCTTGCGCAACTGGCGCACGAAGGTGCGCAGATATTCAACTTCCTCGCGGCAATCGGCGCCCCACACGGCGCTCAGCAAACGGGCATAGGTGACCACACGGCCGGCGCGAATCATCAGGCAGTGGAGAATATCGAACTCCTTGCGCGTCAGGTGCACCGCCTGGCCGCGCTTGGTGACGTTGCGCTTGACCGGATCGAGACGGATCTCCCCAATTTCAATCGGAGCGTCTTCAGCGCGGATGGGCGATTTGACGCGCCGGATGGCGGCCCGCACCCGGGCAATCAGCTCCCGCGTGCTGAAGGGCTTGGTCACGTAATCGTCGGCGCCCAGATCGAGTGCCTCCACCTTTTCCTCTTCCTTGTCGCGCACCGTGAGCATCAGAATGGGCAGCCGCGGAGCAAAGGCGCGAATCCGGCGCAGCGTTTCCACTCCACCGATGCCGGGCATGTTCACGTCCAGCAACACAGCATCAAAGGTTGTGGTGCGCAGCAACTGCAGCGCCTCTTCTCCGCGCGAGGCCTCGGCCACGTGAAAACCGAGTTCCACCAGCGGAGGCCGAAGCGCTCTGCGGATGGCGGATTCGTCGTCGACGACAAGAATACGAAGGGCTTGCTGGTTCATTGGGGGTTCCTCTTCTGCACCGGAGCGGGAATCGCCGCAAAAAACGTCGTCCCCTCCGCTTCTTCACTTGTGACCCACACATAACCGCCGTGAATCACCGCAACCCGCTTGGCCACGGAAAGACCGATCCCCGTGCCGGAGGTCCGGTTCGATTGCGTGGAGGATCGATAATAACGGTTGAAAATGCGCTCCCTGTCTGCCATCGGAATCACCGGGCCGTAGCTGTGCACGGAAAAAATGGCCTCGGCACGGCCACGGACCACGCGGATCGTAATCGTGGTTCCGAAAATTGAGTACTTGCACGCATTGTCAACGTACTGCGTCAGCAGCATCACCATCAACTGGCGGTCGCAGGAGACGACCAGGTCGTCGTCCTCCAGCTTGATTTGTACCTTCATCGGCGCCAGGCGGTCGGCCAGGCTGGCAACAACCTCCTCAATCAAAGAGGCCACGCCCACTGGCGAAGCATGAAGCGCCACCTCGCCGGCGTCCAGGCGCGCCGTGGTCAGCAGGCGCGTGGTCAACTCGTTGAGCAGGCCGGTCTGTTCGTCGATCAGCGTCACCAGTTCCGCCTGCCCTTGCGACAGGTGGCCCATCTCCCCCAGGCCCGTAGAAGCCGCGCGGATGGCCGTCAGCGGCGTCTTGTAGGCGTGCGCCAGGCTATCAAGAACGGTGGAGCGCAACTGCTCGGTGCGGCGCTCGGTCTCAATGCGGCTCTCATTGGCGAAAGCCCGGTAGCGGTCGAAGGTGATGGCGATCAGCGACGCAATGGCATTGTTGACCAGCGGCGTGGTCTCGCCGCGCACCAGCAGGCTGCCCACGGCCACCGTGCCCAGGCGCACAACACGGCGTCCCAGCCCGGACTCAGGGTCGTCGTCGGAGGTCTCGAAGTAGTAGACGCTCTGCGCCATTTCCTGCGGGTCTACACCCCAAAATCCTGCCTGGTACACGCTGTGCAGGTCGGCATCGAAAACGGCCACGGCCTCCAGTGCAAAAATTTCATGCACCAGTTCGGCCAGTTGCGGACCGGGCTCCACGTGCAGGTTCATCTGCAGCGTGCGCCGCGTGAATTCGTAAAGGTCATGCATTTGCCCGCCGCGCGACTCGGCCTCGCGCGCGTGGTCGGTCACCCGCGCCGACAATCGGCTCACGGTAAGCGCCACCAGCACAAATACCACCAGCGTGACCGAGTTCACCGGATCCGCCGCCACGTTGTATTGCGGCTGGCGCGCAGTTAAGAAGGCCTGCACGCCAACCGCCGATAGCGACACAATCACCGCCTGCCAAAAGCCGCTGAGCAACGCAGTTGCCACCACAATCAGAAGGTAGAGAAGTACGGCAACAGGAAGCATCCAGTGAGACCACTGCGTTAAGGCGGCCACCAGAACCACGGCGACAATCCCCAGCGCGCACTCCAGCACAAACAAAAGTACGCGCAGCCCGCGGCCTCTCCTTGCCGCAAAAGCCGTCGGCACCGGGATGTAACTTCCAGCCAACCAGCGAACCACCTCTTGAATTCGACCAAATTCAGTGGATTTCAACTCAGGAAGCGCCGCCAGGCGGGAAACCATTCCGCGATGCCGGTCCCCACTCGCGCCATCCCTTTGCGAGTTATCGTGCGTATCGATTCGGGGTTGGCTTGAGGAAAGTTTATCAGGCACGTCGCCGCCGGATTGCGCATGCTGCTGAATCGTTTCAGTTCGGCGTTTTCGTTTCCCTGGCATTCCGCGCAATTGCTTCGTCTCCGGGTCGAAGAACTGGTAAGTGGCTTCTATTTACATAAGGACATCTTTTCATAATCCTCACGCGTTCTTTATGTAATCTTTGCATTACTTAACTCAATCCCGCAATGACCGGGTGACTTCCAGGGGAAGCAAAAGCTCCCCCCAGGAAAGCTGCGCGCCTGAACGCCGACAAGATACAAAGGCCTCGGAACGCGGAGAGGTCGTGCGGAAAAAGTAGTCGACCTGGTTTTCTTCAACTTGACTGCGTTATCCCACAAATCTTTTTTCTTTTGGAGGAAAAGTGCCGAACAATAGACATCCCCTTCGCATGCTGCAATCGATGGCTGCTGCAACCTTTGCAATGGCCTTCATCGCCGGCGCACAAACACCAGCTCCCCCTGCGACGCCGCCAACTGCGGCGCCGGCTCCCGCGGCAGCACCTGCGCCGGCCGACCAGCCCGCGGCCGCTCCGGCGGCTCCGGCTGCACCCACCTGGAGCGTGGGCCCCATGGATATCAGCGGCTTCATCGACGGGTACTACAGTTTCAACGTCAACCAGCCCACGGCGAGCGCCAACGGCCAGGTCAACGACCTCTACAACTTCAACGACAAGACCGACCAGTTCAACCTCAGCGCGGCAAAGTTTACGCTCAATCACGATCCTGACCCGGTGGGAGCCCATGTCGACTTCATCTACGGCCGCACCAACGATCTGATCAACGCTGCGGCAACCAACAGCAGTTCCGCCGACCAGCTCAACTACGTGGAGCAGGCTTTCCTCAGCCTCAAGCCGCCCAAGGCCAAGGGCTTCGAACTTGACTTCGGAAAGTTTGTCACCTCCGCCGGCGCGGAAGTGATTGAGGCAAAGGACAACTGGAATTACTCCCGCTCACTGCTGTTTGTGAACGCCATTCCCTACTGGCACTTCGGCGCGCGCACCTCGTTGCCCGTGTCCAAGACCGAGACCATCGGCTTTCAACTCTTCAACGGGTGGAACAACGTCTCCAAGAACCAGGGCGGCGTTTCGGGCGCGTTTACCAGCGCGTATACCAAACCCAAGTACGCCTGGACCCTCAACTACCTGGTGGGCCCGGAGAACAACAACACCGCATACGGGATCCGCAACCTGATCGACACCACCCTGCTGTTGACGCCTCCCGGAAAGATCAACGCCTACATCAATTTTGACTTCGGCGCGAATAAGGACGCGTTGCAGGCGCAGGGCGACAACAAAACGAATACCTGGGACGGCGTGGCCTTCGCGCTCCACGACCAGGCGAATGCAAAGTCGGCTGTCTCGCTCCGCGGCGAGTACTTCAACGATGCGGAAGGATTCCAGACCGGCACCACGCAGCACATCGAAGAGTTTACTTTCACCTACGAATACAAGTGGGTTGAAGGGCTGCTGGCCCGTTTTGAATATCGCGGAGACTTCTCTGACCAGCCGGTCTTTCACAAGGATGCGTCCACCATGGTGGACCAGCAATCCACGCTCACATTCGCGCTGGTTGCCTTCTTCGGACCCAAGCGGTAGCCACAGCAGTCTCCAGGCTTCACTCGGAGCGAACCCATGGGGTCAACGTCCCGCGATTTTGACCCCATGAAACAGCAACCCCAGTTCATCGCCAGGAGATTCGCTCTAAACCTTTGTATCCGCTCGGGTTCTCAAGTCCCGGTTCTCTTTTCAGATTCCTCATTTCATCTTTATCGCGCCAACCCTAGGATTCAGCTTACCCACTGAATCCCGCATCCGCCCGAACGTAAAACGCATCGCGGGCCAATCCAGCGAAAGTCCCGGGGCCACCCGCCGGGAGCCGACCACGAACCTCACTCTTTTAGGAGAATGCTCATGGCAGAACAAAACGCACCTCAGATGCAGGCCACACTCGGACTAACCGGGTTGACCAGCAACGCAATGGCCCTCATCGCTCCCGGGGCCTTCCTCTGGCTCACCTTCGGCATCCAGGCCAACACCGGAGTCGCGGGCCAGCCTTCAACCGCTCCGGCAATGTGGATCGGCATCTTCGCTGCGTTGCTGCTCTGTTTGGCAACCGCGGTCGCGTATGCGGAAATCTCCAAACTTTACCCCGGCACCGGCTCCAGCTACTACTACGCGGAACAGGCGCTGCTGTCCAAGGACAAGGCCTTCAAGTACGCCCGCGTGGCCAAGTTCATTGTCGGCTGGGGTTCGCACCTCTATTACTGGGTATATCCCGGAGTGATGGTTGCCGTTACGGGCGTCTTCTGCGGCTATATTGTGGGATTCCTTTGGCCGAACGTCATGAGCGGTTCGAATCCAGGCCCGGTTTTCATGGCCCTGGTCGCCGTGGTCTTCTCCTTTTTCGTCGCCTGGATCGCCGCCAAGGGCGCTGGCGCATCCACTGCCGTTAACCTGGCCATCAACGTGATCCAAATCTCCGCGCTTATCGTCTTCAGCGTCCTGGCCCTGGGTTATCGCGCCAACCATCCGACCGGATCGCCGGCGTTCCAGTACGACTCGCAGACGCTGGCTACCTACACCTACCAGTTCCAGACCGACAAGACCGGGGCACCGCTCCGCGACGCCAGCGGCAATCCCCTTCCGCTGCTCGACGCAGCCGGCAAGCCTGTCCCCTTCACCATCGATTACACGGAAAGAGACGCGACCGGCGCATTCCTCGCACACCCCAATGCCGCGTCCGTGGTTGCTCCGCACAAGGTCAGTTATCTCTTCATCCAGGCTACCGTCGCCATTCTCATTCTGGTCGGTTTCGAATCGGTAACCTCGATGGGAGGCGAGGCCAAAAACCCAACCAAACATATACCCATCGCCGTCATCGCCTCGCTGTTGATTCAGGGCCTGGTCTGTTACCTGATCGAGTATTTCGCGGCAAATTACTTCCTCAACTCGGGTTACACCATGACCAGTGCGTCAGGGTCCGCGGCGCCCATCGGCGACATGATGATCATTGTGGGCGACGCGCTGCTTGGCCAGGGACACGGCAAGTACTTCATGCTGGCCGAGGCCGTCACCGTCTTCTTCGCGCTGATCGGCACCACGCTGAGCTGCATGAATACCGGCGCGCGCGTCACCTACGCCATGGGCAAGGACGATGAGGCTCCCGAGCACTTCGGCATCCTTCATGCCGGGTCTCTATCGCCGCGCAAAGCCATCTGGACTCTGGCCGTGATCTCCGCGGTCATCGGCGTCATCGGCGTGGCGCTGGTCTTCGGCGACGCCGCCGCGCCCTCGGATGCAACCATCGCAGCTTTACCGCACGGCCTCTTCTCCAGCGTCGGTTACATGTCGCACGACCGGCTGGCCGCGCTGCCCAACTCGCTGCTCACGGTCACCCTTACCTCCAACTTCGGCACGTTCATCCTTTACGCGCTCAGTTGCTTCCTGTGCATGGTGGCCTTCACCGGGCGTCCAGACTTCAACATGCTCAAGCATTGGCTCATTCCCGGCTTCGGCCTCATTGCCAACCTGGTTTGCATGGGCTTTTACGTGGCCGGCCCGTTCTTCAACCTGGGCACAAAAATGGAGCCGCTGTGCGCGCTCGGCATCGCCGGTGCCTGGGGCCTGTATGGCGCCATCTACTTCATCCGATCGTCCCAGGCGAAAGGAAAATCTGTCCTGCTGGCCACCAAGTAGCCCGTTTCAATCGATCCGCATCTGCTGGGTGGCATCCGCTGTTTGTTTCTGGTTGAGAAACAAACAGCGGAGAACCACCCAGTGGTGTTTTTGACCCCGGTGTTTCACAATCGAGTAAGTTCGTTTTCCCCGCAGCCCTGCGGAGGCTGATTCAGGCGGCGTCGCCCATGTTGGAAGTTCAGTTCGGCCAGGCAAGCGATTTCGGCAAAGTTCGCACCAACAACGAAGATGCGATGGGATCGTTTATTCCCTCCTCGCGCCAGCAGGCCCAATCCCACGGATATTTGTTTGCCGTAGCCGACGGCGTCGGCGGCATGGATCTGGGCGAAGTTGCCTCGGCCACCGCTTTGTCCACGCTCATCCAGGGATTCGGCAAGGCCCAGGCCGGCACCATGCTGGCAGGCCTGCTGCCGCGCCTCATTCAGCACGCCAACGCCGCTGTTCACGACTGCACCCTGGCCCCCGAGTACCGCGGCAAAAGCATGGCAACCACGCTCGTCGCCTGCGCCATGCGCCACGATCAGGCCATCGTTTCGCACGTAGGCGACTCACGCTGTTACCTGGTGCGCAACG
>Ga0302326_10031360_pt1 | contig 10617 bp, 10 predicted proteins | sample Palsa_T0_3_FD_202264 | JGI IMG/M metagenome (GOLD analysis project Ga0302326, IMG submission 202264) | Peat permafrost microbial communities from Stordalen Mire near Abisko, Sweden - Palsa_T0_3 | ecosystem: Environmental > Terrestrial > Soil > Palsa > Peat permafrost | place: Sweden: Abisko...
CAGTACGGCGTCCCGTACAAGATCACCTCCACGGTCACTGCATTCGAGCAGGACCGGCTGGTGGAGTGGCAACACCCGATGGGCCACCGCTGGCGCTGGGAGCTCGCCGAGATCGCGCCCGGCGCCACCGAGATCACCGAGACCTTCGACTACACCACGGCCAAGGCCCCTCGAATGCTCGAAATTCTCGGCCAGCCGGCCAAGAACGCCACCGGTATCACGAAGACGCTCCAGGCGCTGGTCACCCGGTTCGGGTAGGCGGTGGCGAAGTTCTACTGCATGTGAGAAGCGCGTCTCATCCGGCGCCAGCGCGGCCCGGAAGCCACGAGGCACGAGGCGATGGTGAGCAGCGCCGCAATAATGCCGGACGCCCACGGGAAGACTTGCCGGGCCACCGAGGCGAAAGGCTCAGTGATCCACGCGCCGCTCATGCCATGGCTGTCCTTGATACTGACCCGGTACAGGCCCGTCTGACGGATCGTGAATTCCATGACTGGCGTGCAGTCCCAGGCGCCGAGGAATGCTGCCGCGGGATCGTCGAATGACAGGACGGACTGAACCGTCCGGACTGCTACCGTGCCGCCCGGTCCGGTGATTGACAATTCCGTGGAATCGTCCGGGAAGCCCTGGTCTCCTATGTCCTGGGAGATTTCGTAGGTGGCGGCGTCCAAGTGAATGATGGCGGGTTGCCGCGCGCGCACTATCTGCACGGTCGACAGCGCCGCGCGCTCGGATACGGCGAACCCGGAACCGCAAGCGAGCAGGATCGCAGCCGCGACGCCAAGTACCTGAACAACCCGCCGGTCCTCCCGCCAGAGCCAGCGCGACGCACTCAGCCTGTCACCCACCGCCCCGTCTCAACCTCTCCATCTTCCACCGTGCGCAAGAAACACCGTCGCGAAGCCAGTATCCGCCGACACCATGCTCGGTCAGGCACGACATCGCGCCATGCGAAAAGCCCGCAGCGAGGCTAAAGGCCTCCCTGCGGGCTTCCGCTATCTCGGCTACGTCAGCAGTCGAAGTACATCTCGAACTCGTGCGGGGTCGGGCGCAGCCGCACCGCGTCGATCTCCCGCGTCCGCTTGTAGTCGATCCAGGTCGAGATCAGGTCCTCGGTGAACACGCCGCCCTCGCTGAGGAACTCGTGGTCGGCCTCGAGGTTGTTGAGCACCGCGTCGAGCGAGCCCGGCACCGTCGGGACCTCGGCCGCCTCGTCCGGCGGGAGCTCGTACAGGTCCTTGTCGAGGGGGGCCGGCGGCTCGATCTTGTTCTTGATGCCGTCGATGCCCGCCATCAGCATCGCCGAGAACGCGAGGTACGGGTTGGCGGACGGGTCCGGCACCCGGAACTCGATCCGCTTGGCCTTCGGGTTCGAGCCGGTGAGGGGGATGCGGCAGCAGGCCGACCGGTTACGAGCCGAGTAGACCAGGTTGACCGGCGCCTCGAAGCCCGGCACCAGGCGGTGGTAGGAGTTCACCGTCGGGTTGGTGAACGCCAGCAGCGACGGCGCGTGCTTGAGCAGCCCGCCGACGTACCAGCGGCCGATGTCGGACAGGCCGCCGTAACCGGTCTCGTCGTAGAAGAGCGGCTCGCCGTCCTTCCACAGCGACTGGTGGCAGTGCATGCCGTTGCCGTTGTCGCCGAACAGCGGCTTCGGCATGAACGTCACCGTCTTGCCCGCCGCCCGGGCGGTGGACTTGATGACGTACTTGAACAGCATCAGCTTGTCGGCCATCTCCAGCATCGAGCCGAAGCGGACGTCGATCTCGGCCTGGCCGGCCGTGCCCACCTCGTGGTGCTGCATCTCGGTCTCGATGCCGCACTCGATGAGCTTGTTGACCATCTCCGACCGCAGGTCGGTGAAGTGGTCGGTCGGCGACACCGGGAAGTAGCCGCCCTTGTAGGCGGGCTTGTAGGCCAGGTTCGCGCCATCTTCAAGCGCGCCGGTGTTCCACGCGCCCTCGATCGAGTCGAGGTGGTAGTAGCCCTCGTTCGGGCCGGTGGAGAACCGAGCCGAGTCGAAGATGTAGAACTCCGCCTCGGGACCGAAGAACGCGGTGTCGGCGATGCCGGTGCCCTTGAGGTACGCCTCGGCCTTGGCGGCGACGTTGCGCGGGTCGCGCGAGTACGCCGCGCCGGTCAGCGGGTCGAACACCGAGAACGTCAGGTTGAGCGTCTTGTGCTGGCGGAACGGGTCGAGGACGGCGGTCTTCGGGTCCGGCAGCAGGAGCATGTCGGACTCGTGGATGGCCTGGAACCCGCGGATGGACGAGCCGTCGAACATCCGCCCCTCGGTGAATACGTCCGCGTCGAAGGTCGACACCGGAACGGTGAAGTGCTGGATCGTACCCGGCAGGTCGCAGAACCTGACGTCAATGAACTCCACCTTCTCCTCAGCGATGAACGCGAGGACTTCTTCGGCAGAACTGAACATCAACCCTCCCTGTACAGGGCGCGCATTAGGAGCTTTATCGAGATTTTTCGTCGTGGACGCGCTTCGGACGGTAGACGTCCGCAATTTCGACGCAGTATCCGCGACGTTTCACCGGTGTTACGCGTCGCCTGCGGCCCCCAGCCGACCCACCGCCCGAGCGGCCGTGACCCGCGCGCCGCCGAACGACGGCCGAACGAGCGGCGATGGAACGACCGAGGGAGTGCCCTGCGCAGGCGAGACGGGCAAGCGGATACCGTAGATTCTGTGTCCCAAGAACCCCGGCGTCCGCGAACCCGGACCGCGACGGCAGTAGCCTCATCGCGCGGTGCCGCTGCGGCTGATGATACGCCTGATTACCCCGGCAAGAGGTTCGGCTTGCCGATCCAGGGCCCGATGTCGGCGGCGCCGATGGGCAGGCGGCTGCTCGCGCTCATCGTCGACTGGCTGCTGTGCGCGCTCATCGCCTCCAGCATCACCGGCCACGACCTGTTCGGCGGCGCGAGTGACAAGCACTATTTCGCCTCCCAGTACGCAACCCTCGGCCTGTTCGTCCTCGAGGTCTACCTGCTGACGGCGATCAGCGGCCTGACGGTCGGCAAGCGGCTGTTCCGCATCCGGGCGATCAGCACCGACGGCCGCCCGCCGGGGTTCAAGTGGGCGGCCGTGCGCACCGTGCTGCTGCTCTTCGTCATCCCGGCCTGCATAACCGACCGTGACCTGCGCGGCCTGCACGACCGCGCCGCCAACACGATCGTGGTCCGGATGTAAGGCAGTCCTAGCGCGGCCGGGGCATCTTCGGCTGCCGCGCGCCCTTCGGCATCGGCCCCTTGGGCGCCTGCATGGACGGCTGGAGCGCCTTGAGCCGGTAGTTCAGGTCGCTCACGGCGGGGGCCTTGAGGGTGCCGGGAACCTTCATGATCGAGTTCTGCAGCTTGCTGACCGGGATCTGCCCGTCGCCGCTGCCAACCTGGAACTCGGTGATCGGCACCCCGTGGGCGACCCGCTCGGTCTTCTTCCGCTCGGCCGCCAGCAGCCCGCTCACCCGGTTCGGGGCGCCCTCGCCGACCAGGATGACGCCCTTCTTGCCGACCGCGCGGTGCACCACGTCCATCGACCGGTTGCCGGAGACGGCCGGGGTGACCGTCCAGTCGCCCCGCATCGACTGCAGCACCGCCGCCGCCGCGCCCAGCTGCCCGTCGATGGCCGAGTACTGCGCCTGCTGGGCGAACCGCCCGAACAGGATCATCGCGCCGGCCAGGCCGATCAGCACGCCGAGCGGAATGAGGAACGCCTCGAGGCCGGTGAGCAACCCGACTAGGACGAACACCACGATGACGCCGACCGCGACGGCGGCCGTGATCGGCAGCGCGCGCTTGTTCTGCTGGTTGACCAGCTTGGCGACCATCCGGACCTGCTTCAGCCGCCCGGCCTTGGCAACATCCTCAGAGCTGTAGTTGTCAACCACCGGTTCTGCCTTCCCTCATAACGTGTGCCAACACCAGGCAGCATACGGTTTCCGGCGCACCGGTCTGTAACCAAGGAAAAGTCAGACCCGCAAATCCATCATCTCGAACGGTCCCTGTCTCCGCCCGCCAAGTCCATGACCCCCCACGCGCGGATAACAGCAAGAGCCGCCACGCCGAAACCCCGCCCAGAAACCCCGCCGTGAGGCGGCCGCCAGACGAGCTCGGCGCCGCTAGGAGACGGCGGCAGCGCGCTGCTCCATCGCCTGGGCGTACAGCCGCCCGGCCCGGTACGACGAGCGCACCAGCGGCCCGGCCAGCACGCCCGCGAACCCCATCGCCAGGGCCTCCTCGCGGAGCTCGACGAACTCCTCGGGCCGGACCCACCGGTCGACCGGGTGATGCTTGGCCGACGGCCGCAGGTACTGGGTGATCGTCAGCAGGTCGCACCCGACCGACCGCAGGTCGGCCATCGCCGGGCCGATCTCGTCCCTGGTCTCGCCCATGCCCAGGATCAGGTTGGACTTGGTGACCAGCCCGGCCTGGTGCGCCTGCCGGAGCACGTCGAGCGATCGCTCGTAGCGGAACCCGGGGCGGATCCGGCGGAAGATCCGCGGCACCGTCTCCAGGTTGTGCGCGAACACCTCCGGCCGCGCGGCGAACACCTCCGCCAGCTGCTCGGGGTTCCCGGTGAAGTCGGGCACTAGCAGCTCGACCCCGCAGCCGGGGACAGTCTGGTGGATCTCGATCGCGGTCTGCGCGTAGAGCCAGGCCCCGCCGTCGGGCAGGTCGTCCCGGGCGACCCCGGTGACGGTGGCGTAGCGCAGGCCCATCGTCGCCACCGACTCGGCCACCCGGCGCGGCTCGCCGGTGTCGAGCGCCAGCGGCTTGCCGGTGTCGATCTGGCAGAAGTCGCACCGCCGGGTGCACTGGTCGCCGCCGATGAGGAAGGTGGCCTCGCGGTCTTCCCAGCACTCGTAGATGTTCGGGCAGCCTGCCTCCTGGCAGACCGTGTGCAGGCCCTCGGCCTTCACCAGATCCTTCAGCGCGGAGTACTCGGGCCCGGTGCGCAGCCGGGTCTTGATCCACGCGGGCTTCTTCTCGATCGGCGTCTGCGCGTTGCGCGCCTCAAGGCGCAGCATCCGCCGCCCCTCAGGGGCCAGTTCCGGGGTACTCACCACCCCTCCAGCCTACGTTCACCGACCACCAAGCGCGTCCCCCCAACCCTGTGACCCCTCCCACCACCCCCGCGAATCCCACACCCCGCCCCCGAGCCTGTCGCCTACGCCATCGACCCGAACCGACACCTGTCACCTACGCCACCGACACCAATAGGCCAGGTCGATGGGATCGTTGACAGGTCGGCGATCATGTCGCTGGCGTAGCCGACAGGTCGTGAACCAGCCGCAACTAGGCCCAGCCGCAGATAACAGCAAGAAGCGCGCAGCGCAGCGCCCACCGCGCAGCAGCGCCCACCGCGCAGCGCAGCGCCCACCGCGCAGCAGCGCCCAACGCAGCGTCTTAGGCGGCCGAGGCGAGCAGCGGCGTCACGGTGTGGATCCGCGACCAGGTGCGGTAGCCCAGCGCCGTGGTCAGGTGCCGCTCGAGCAGCGGCGTCACGTCCGACACCGAAACCGGGATCCCGGTCTCGGCCGTGAGCGAAGTCACCCCGGCGTCCCTGATGCCGCAGGGCACGATCCGGTCGTACCACGACAGGTCGCAGTCGCAGTTGAGCGCCAGCCCGTGCATGGTGACGCCGCGGGCGACCCGGGCCCCGATCGCGCCCACCTTCCGCTCCGGCTGCCCGCCGGACGCGGGCAGCCACGCGCCCGAGCGCCCCTCGACCCGGATGGCCTCGAGCCCGAACTCGGCGCAGACACCGATCATCGCCTCCTCGAGGGCCCGCACGTACGCCACCACGTCCATCGGCTCGCGCAGCTTCACGATCGGGTACGCGGTGAGCTGACCGGGGCCGTGCCAGGTGATCTTGCCGCCGCGGTCGACGTCGATGACCGGCGCCCCGGGATCGCCGAACGGCCGGTCGGACACCGCCGTCCGCTTGCCGGCGGTGTAGACAGGAGAGTGCTCGAGCAGCAGGCAGCAGTCGGGGATCTCGCCCAGAACCCGCCGCCCGTGCACCGCGCGCTGCGTCTCCCAGGCCTGGCGGTAGTCCACGGCTTCCGCGCCGAAGCCGATATGCGCGTACACGAGTTCAGCATCCACGACATCGAGACTACGACGCTTGTAATACCCGCGCGCCAGCTGGGCAGGAATGCAAACTGTGATCAAAGAGTCAGATCTGCGGGAGATGAGCGCGGCCGACCGGCGCCAGCTGGCTCGCAGGCTGGCGACGTTCGACTGCCCGGATCCCATGCTGGGTCTTTACATCTCCCGTCACCGCCGGGTTGGCGTCCTGTTCTCAATCATCGCCTGCGCCGCCCTGGCCGCGTGGATCATCGTGCTCGCGCTCACCCTGCACCGCTCCTTCCACACCCACTACTGGCGCGGCGCTTGGGTCGGCTTCGACATCATCGAGTTCCTCGCGTTCGCCGCCACCGGCTGGGCGCTCTGGCGCGGCCGCCAGATCGTGATCGCCTTCCTGCTGATCACCGCGACGCTGCTGTGCTGCGACGCCTGGTTCGACGTGATCCTCGACTCCGGTACCCGCGACATCTGGGGCAGCGTCGCCTCGGCCGCGTTCATCGAGCTGCCGCTCGCATTCTTGATGTTCAACGCGGCCCGACGTCTGATCAGGATCTCCGCCCTGGCCGCGATGAGCGAGTCGGGCAGTTCGGCCTGGTCGGCCGAGGACCGCCGTCGGACGCCGATCTGGAGGATCCCGCTCGCGGGCTTCGAGGTCGCCACCGGTGAGGAGCCCGCGGCGCGCGAGGGTGAAACCAGGGGCCGTTCGGAGGGGGAATCTCACAGACACCGGTGGTAGACCCGCACTCCAGCGCGGCCGTAGCCTCGTTGCCATGGCAACCGATTTCACCGAGGAGACGGCGGCCGAGGCCGTCATCGAGAGCTTCGGCGCGCAGACCGACCCGAGGCTGCGCGAGGTCCTGACCGCGCTGGTGCAGCACCTGCACGCGTTCGCCCGCGAGGTCGAGCTGACGATCCCGGAGTGGGAGAAGGCGATCGACTTCCTGACCAGGACCGGGCAGAAGTGCGACGACGAACGCCAGGAGTTCATCCTCCTGTCCGACGTGCTCGGGCTGTCAATGCTGACCGAGACGATCAGCAACAGGAAGTTCGGCGTCGCCACCGAGTCGACCGTGCTCGGGCCGTTCCATGTGGTGACCTCCCCCGTCCGCGAGCTCGGCGACACCATCGACCTGGTCGGCACCGGAACCCCGTGCGTCGTCACCGGCCGGGTCGTCTCGGTCGACGGCAGCCCGCTCCCCGGCGCCACGCTTGACGTCTGGCAGGCCAACGATCAGGGGTTCTACGACGTCCAGCAGCCCGACGGGCAGCCCCGCGCCAACGGCCGGGGCTTCTTCACCGCCGACGACAAAGGCGAGTTCTGGTTCCGCACCGTCGTGCCGAGCTACTACCCGATCCCGACCGACGGCCCGGTCGGCGAGCTGCTCAAGGCGACCGGCCGGCACGCGTTCCGCCCGGCGCACATCCACTTCATCGTCGCCGCCCCCGGCCACCGCTCGCTGACCACGCACATCTTCGTCGCCGGAAGCGAGTACATCGAGTCCGACACCGTCTTCGCGGTGAAGAAGTCCCTGGTCGAGGACTTCGAAGAGGTCACCGACCCCGCCCTCGCGGACAAGTGGAACGTAGCCGGCGTCCCCTTCCGCCACGCCGACTTCGACATCATCATGCAGCCAGGCTCATAAGACGATATGGCGGTTCCGTCATCCCAGCGACGGAAACGCCATATTGCCTACGAAGGCCTACTTCAACTCCGCGGCGAGGGCGGCGTTGACGGTGGGGTGCTCAAAGGTGAAGCCATCGTCAAGCAGTCGCTTCGGCAGCACCCGGGCGCTCGTCAGCAGCTCGGCCGACATTTCCCCCAGGCCCAGCTTGAGCACCGGGGCGGGCACGCGCAGCCAGCGGAAGTCGGGGCGCCGGAAGGCGGCGAGCAGCGCCGAGGTCAGCTCCGCGTCGGTGACCGGGTTGGGCGCGGTGAGGTTGTAGGGACCGCTGCGGCCGGACGCGCCGGCGCCGTCGAGCAGGAAGCGGATCGCGCGGATCTCGTCGGTCAGCGAGATCCAGCTCATCACCTGGCGGCCGTCGCCGAACCGGGGCAGCACCCCCAGGCGGGCCGGCAGCGACAGCCGGCCGAGCATGCCGCCGCCGGAGCCGAGCACGAGGCCGCTGCGCAGTTGCGCGACGCGGATGCCGGCGTCACGGGCGGGCGCGGCGGCGGCCTCCCAGTCGGCCACCACCCGGGAGAGGAAACCGTTGCCCGCGGGCGCTTCCTCGGTGACCGCGGCGCCGCCGGTGTCGCCGTACCAGCCCATCGCCGAACCGGAGATGAACGTCAACGGCCGGGGCGACAAACCCGCCAGGGCGGCGGCGAGCGCCCGGGTCGCCAGCACCCGGCTGGACCGGATCTCCGCCTTGTAGGCGGCGGTCCAGCGGTGGTCGCCGACCCCGGCGCCAGCCAGGTGAACGCAGGCGTCGACGCCGGTCAGGACCGGGTTGCCCGCGTCGGCGGCGCGCGGGTCCCAGCGGATCTCGTCGGCGCCCGTTGGCGGCCGCCTGACCAGGCGGACGACCTGGTGGCCGTCCGCCTGCAGGCTTGCCGTCAGCGCGGAACCGATCAGCCCGGACGAGCCGGTGATCGCTATCTTCATCGGAGGCGGAATCGGAATCGGGCCCGGTTCGCGACTACAGTCCGAGGTCGGCCTCGAACGCGCCCTCTTCGAGACGGTTCTTGACCGTGACGAGGAAGCGGGCGGCGTCCGCGCCGTCGACGAGCCGGTGGTCGTAGGTCAGCGCCAGGTAGACCATGGAGCGGACCGCGATGACCTCGCCCAGGGCCGGGTCCTCGACGACCACCGCGCGCTTGACCACGCTGCCGACGCCGAGGATGCCGACCTGCGGCAGGTTGATGATCGGGGTGTCGAACAGCGCACCGCGGCTGCCGGTGTTGGTCAGCGTGAACGTGCCGCCGGAGAGCTCGTCCGGCCCGACCTGGCCGCCGCGAGTACGGGCGGCGAGGTCGGAGATCTTACGGGCGAGGCCGCCGATGTTGAGGTCGCCGGCGCCGTGGATGACCGGCACCATCAGGCCGCGCTCGGTGTCCACGGCGATGCCGAGGTGCTCGGCCGCGTGGTACGTGACCTCCTGCGTCTCGGCGTTGATGACCGAGTTCAGCTTCGGGTGGATCTTCAGCGCCTCGACCGTCGCCTGCGCGAAGAACGGCAGGAACGTCAGCTTGACGCCCTCGCGGGCCTCGAAGGCGGCCTTGGCCCGGCCGCGGAGCCGGGCGATGTTGGTGACGTCGACCTCGACCACGGTGGTGAGCTGGGCCGAGGTCTGCAGCGACTCGACCATGCGCTTGGCGATGACCTGGCGCGGCCGGGACATCCGCTGGGTGGTGCCGCGCAGCGCGTCGGGGACGATCGCCGGGCGGGCCGGGGCGGCCTTCGCCTCGGGCCCGGCGCTGATCGCGGGCGCTGCCGCCGGAGCGGCCGCGGCCGGGGCGGCGGCCGCCGCAGCGGCGGCCGCGGCGGCCGCCTCGTCCGCGCGGCGCTTGGCGGCCGCGTCGATGACGTCCTGCTTGCGGATCCGGCCGCCGACCCCGGTCCCGTCGATCGACTCGAGCGGGACCGAGTGCTCGGCCGCGAGCTTGCGCACCAGCGGCGTGACGTACGGCGAGTCGCCGGTCGGGAGCGGCGTGGGCTCGGGGTAGGCGTCGGCCACGGCCGCCTCGGGCTCAGGCGCCGGCGGTGCGTACGAGGAAGCGGCCGCCGGGGCGGGGGAGGCAGGCGGCTGGTAGGACGGCGCCGGGGCCGGCGCGGTCGGAGTCGCGGCGGCGGGCGGCGGATAGGACGGCGCGGCCGGGGCCGGGGCCGACGGCTCGTTCCACGACCAGTTGCCCGACCCGGACTGCCCGCCGTTGGCGGGGGCCGCCGCCGGGGGCTGGTAGGACGGCGCCGGAGACTGGTAGGACGGAGCCGGCGGCGCGTACGAGGGCGCGTAGGACGGCGCGGCGGGGGCCGGGGCGGGGGAGGCAGGCGGCTGGTAAGAGGGGGCCGACGGCGCGGCCGGCGCCTCGGCGGCGGGCTCGGGGGCCGGCGCGGCGGGGGCCGGGGTCGCGGCCGGGGCGTCCGCGTCCTCGATCACCGCGAGCTGCGCGCCGACCGCGACCGTCTCGTCCTCGTCGACCACGATCCCGCGCAGGATGCCGGAGGCCGGCGCGGGGATCTCGGTGTCCACCTTGTCGGTGGAGACCTCGAGCAGCGGCTCGTCCGCCGTTACCTGCTCGCCTTCCTTCTTCAGCCAGCGGGTGACGGTGCCCTCGGTGACGCTCTCGCCGAGCTGCGGCATAAGTACGGAGACCGACATGTCGGTAGTAACTCCTTACGCGTGGAAATGCAGTGGCTTGCCGGCGAGCGCCAGGTGCGCCTCGCCGATGATCTCGGACTGGGTCGGGTGCGGGTGGATCAGTGTGGCGACGTCATCGGGCTCGGCGTCCCAGTTGACGATGAGCTGCGCCTCGGCGATCAGCTCGCCGACCCGGCTGCCGACGAGGTGGAC
>Ga0302326_10031361_pt1 | contig 10617 bp, 7 predicted proteins | sample Palsa_T0_3_FD_202264 | JGI IMG/M metagenome (GOLD analysis project Ga0302326, IMG submission 202264) | Peat permafrost microbial communities from Stordalen Mire near Abisko, Sweden - Palsa_T0_3 | ecosystem: Environmental > Terrestrial > Soil > Palsa > Peat permafrost | place: Sweden: Abisko...
CATGTCGGTAGCGTTGTAGTCGCGCCCGGCGATGGCCGCTCCATACGCGGCAAAGTGCTTGACGCACGCCGCCACCGAATCAGGTTTTGAAAGATCGTCCTGCTGATAGCCCTTCACCCATGCGCGCGCCAATGCAGACCCCAGGTAGGGGTCTTCGCCGCTCGACTCGACGATGCGCCCCCAGCGCGGATCGCGCGCGATATCCACCATGGGTGAAAACACCCAGGCAATGCCGTCGGCGCGGGCCTCCGTGGCGCCGGTACGCGCCACCAACTCGGCCAGCGCGGGGTCAAAGCTGGCCGCAATTGCGAGGGGAATCGGAAAGGTGGTGCGGTGTCCGTGAATCACATCCAGACCGAACAGAATGGGAATGTGCAGCCGCGACTTCTCCATCGCAATGTGCTGGTAATGGTTGGTTGCCTCGGCCCCCACCACGTTCACAAACGACCCCACCTGCCCCTTGGCCACCAGTTCGTCGTACTTGAGGTTGGAAGCATTGGGCCCGGTAGCGAATCCGGCGGAGTAATCCGCAAGTTGCCCAATCTTCTCCTCCAGCGTCATCTTTTTCAGCAACGCTTCCACGCGCGCGTTCAGCTCTTTCGAAGCCAGTTGACGATTGGGAACGGGACTGGTTTGCGCCGCACCCGAAAGCCAGCCGAAACCGGCCATCAAAAGCAGCGGGAAGAGGAACCGGACAGAGCGGTGGAAATTGAATTTCATAGCTGCGCCATCATAAACCGTCTGACAAAAACAAACTGTTCGATTTCGCCGCTACCGCATTTACATTTTGTTTTTTCCCACCGCAAATCTGTCATCCCGAGCGAAGCGTACGCCAGCGGAGTCGAAAGCCTGCCCTGAGCAAAGTCGAATGGGGACCTGCTTTTCGCACTTCGGAACTCACGCAATGAACCTCCAACTCGGGCCACTGGCAAAAATCCCCAGGAATGCTCTACTCTTGCCATTGATGCGCATGTTCAGGTTTCTCGGTCATCTTCGCGACGCCGCCGTTCAGGCCTTGGCCAACGACGTGTTCAACACCGCCAAGGCCGTGGCTTACTCCGGCATGCTCCTCCTGTTTCCGGCGCTGCTGGTCATCACCACCGTGCTGGCGCAGGTTCCCGAAGGCACCACGCTGGTGGGGGAGATCCGCGGCGCATTCCAGCAGATTCTGCCCGCCGACTCCATGGATCTGCTGCAGTCCTATTTGCTGAGCCAGAGATTCCATTCCGGCCAGCTGATTCTGTCCGCCTGCGCCCTCAGCCTGTTTGCCGGCCTGGGCCTCATGCTATCGCTCATGGAAGGCTTCCGCCGCGCCTACCGCCTGCCGTTCGACGATTGGAGCTTCTGGGGCCGCCGCGCCCGCGCGTTGCTATTGGTGCCCATTGTGCTGGTGCCGCTGTCGGCGGCTACTCTTCTCGTCATCTTCGGCCACTGGTTCGAGAACTGGATGATCGCAAATGCCAACCATGAATTGCGCCAGGCGGTGCTGATTTTCTGGCGCGGCGTGCGCTGGGCTGTCGCCCTCATCACCAGCGTCTCCGTCCTCAGCGCTCTCTACCACTTCGGCACGCGCCGCACGGAATATTGGCTGCGGGTTGCTCCCGGCGCCGTCGCCGGCACGCTGATCTGGTTCCCGGCCACGCTGGCCTTCGGGTGGTACGTCACCCGCATCGCCGACTACACCATGTTCTACGGCTCCTTTGGCGCAGGAATCGCCACCCTGATCTGGCTCTACATCAGCGCCGTCAGCGTGCTGCTGGGAGCGGAATTGAACGGCGCCCTTTTTCGGGAACGCCAGGAGCTCGCTTCCATTTTTGCCCCACCCCATCAGGCTGCTTCAAGTCAATGAAAACGCATGCTGGCGTTTGCGTTTCGCCTCGTGCATCATGGATAGAGCCGGAGTTCGGTCCGCATCCCCATGTACAATGAAGCTGCCCCACTCACCCCGATTCTTGATTGAAAAATCAGCCATTCTTTGGAGCCCGCCCCATGGCATTCGAATTAAGCCTGACCGATTCCCCATCGCAACGCCGTGCCAAAATCGTCGCCACTCTGGGGCCAGCCTCCAATACCGAACCTGTCTTTCATGAACTGGTCCGCGCCGGCGTCGATGTGGTTCGTCTCAACTTCTCCCACGGCTCGCACGAGGAGAAGCTGGCGCTGATCCAGATGATCCGCAAAGTCAGCCGCGAGGAGCGCAAGCCGCTTTGTATTCTGGGCGACCTGCAAGGCCCCAAGATCCGTACTTCGAAGCTGAAAGATCATCAGGCCGTGCTGCTCAAGGCCGGTGGGCGCCTCACCATCACACCGCGCGACGTTCCCGGAACCGCATCCCTGGTGGGCACCACCTTCAAGACGCTGGCTGAAAACGTCGAGCAAGGCTCGCGCATCTTACTCAACGACGGCCTCATCGAGCTGCGCGTGCACGATGTCGATGGCGACGACGTGGTCTGCGAAATCATCAACGGCGGCATGTTGGGAGAGAACAAGGGCATCAACCTGCCCGGCATTCCCGTCCGCGTTCCGTCGTTGACCGACAAGGACAGCGCGGACCTCGAATTCGCGCTTAAGAACGGCGTCGACGCCATCGCCGTTTCCTTTGTCCGCACCGCCGAGGATGTGCGCCTGGTGCGCAACCGCGTCTCAGCCTACGGCAGCGAGACCTGGATCATCGCCAAGCTCGAAAAGCCCCAAGCCATCGAGCACCTGGACTCGATCCTCACCGTTGCCGACGGCATCATGGTGGCGCGCGGCGATCTCGGCGTCGAAGTTCCGCCGGAAAAAGTGCCGGCCATCCAGAAGCACATCATCCGTCGCGCCGCCGAGTTCCGCAAGCCGGTCATCACCGCAACTCAAATGTTGGAATCGATGATCGACAACCCCCGCCCCACCCGCGCCGAGGTCTCCGACGTCGCCAACGCAGTCTACGATGGGACAGACGCCGTGATGCTCTCCGGCGAGTCGGCGGTTGGCAAATACCCGGTAGCGGCCGTCTCCATGATGGCCCGCATCGTGGCCGACGCCGAGCACCACATCAAGGAGCAGAGCTACTCCGAAGCCAGGGAGCGCCGCAGCCATCTCTCCATCGCCGAAACCATCTGCGAAGCCACGGCCCACGCCGCCGACGACCTTGACCTGCGTGGCATCGCACTCTTTACCGAGTCCGGCGTAACCGCGCGCCAGCTTTCCAAGTACCATCCCACGTCGCCTATCTTCGCGTTGAGCCCCATCGAGGTGACTATCAACCGCCTCAACCTGCTGTGGGGCACCACTCCCATCCGCTGTCCCAAGGTCAATTCGACAGAAGCCATGGTCGAGACCGCAGAGAGCCTGCTCGAGCAAGGCGGCTACGTGCGCCCCCGCGAAGTCATCGCCATCGTAGCCGGCACCCGCACCAAGTCCGGCTCCACCAACTTCCTGCGCCTGCACGTAATGGGCGAGCACAGCATGGAAGGCGTCCGCTTCCTCACCCACAAGGAAGAAGAGCCCGCGCCCCCGTTGGTCGACACCGCCAGAACCAAACGCCCCGCGCCCAAGCCGGCAGTCAAGAAGAAGTAAGCGACTCACCCTCAGCAAGAACGCCACACCCAATCGGCGTGGCGTTTTTCCTTGCGCTTTTGAACCAGCGCAAACACTGGATGCCCCATCCTTGCGCCTTCCTTCCGGCGCAAGGATGGGAGACCACGAACCTCAATCAGCCCCATCGAAGGCCGTCACCTCGCCGCCAACTGCCGTAGCACATACTGCAAAATCCCGCCATGCTCGAAGTACTCAATCTCCTGCGGCGTGTCGATGCGCACCTTAGCTTCAAACTCCTTCACGGTCCCATCGGCAGCCGTAGCCTTAACCGTAAGCGTGCGTCCACCCGCAAACTTGCTCTTCAGCAGCGAGGACAACCCCGCAAAGTCATAGACTTCCTCACCGGTCAGCCCAAGCGATTCCGCATTCTCCCCATCCGAAAATTGCAGCGGCAGAATCCCCATCCCCACCAGGTTCGACCGATGAATCCGCTCATAACTTTCCGCAATCACCGCCTTCACCCCCAACAAATTCGGACCCTTGGCCGCCCAATCGCGCGACGATCCGGAGCCATACTCCTTGCCCGCCAGAATCACCAGAGGCACGCCCCGCTCAGCGTACTTCACGCTGGCGTCAAAGATCGACATGCCTTCGCCCTCAGGCAGCAAACGCGTCACACCACCCTCGGTGCCCGGCGCCAGCTTGTTCCTGAGCCGCACATTGGCGAACGTCCCGCGCACCATCACCTCATGATTGCCGCGTCGCGATCCATAGCTGTTGAAGTCCGCCGGCTTCACGCCGTGTTCTGCAAGGTACTTGCCCGCCGGCCCATTAGCCTTGATGTTTCCAGCCGGAGAAATGTGGTCCGTCGTCACCGAGTCGCCAAGCACAGCGAGAACGCGCGCGCCCAAAATGTCCGTAACCGGCGCGGGAGTCTTTGTAATCCCGTCGAAGTAAGGCGCCTTGCGAATGTAGGTCGAGTCAGGCTCCCACTGGTACACGTCGCCGGTGGGAAACTTCAGCCGCTGCCAGTTCGCGTCTCCGTCTGCAACCGTTGCGTATTCCTTGCGGAAACTCTCGCTCGACAGGCCCTTCTCAATAGCCGCCGCCACCTCCGCCTGCGTCGGCCAGATGTCCTTCAGATAAACCGGCTGGCCAGCTTCGTCTGTTCCCAGAGGCTCAGTCTCGAAGTCATGCCCGATCCTGCCCGCGAGCGCGTACGCAACCACCAGCGGCGGACTCATCAGATAATTGGCCCGCACGTCCACATTCACCCGGCCCTCGAAGTTGCGATTGCCGCTCAGCACGCTGACAGCAACCAGCCCATGCTCGTCGATGCTCTTTGAAACGTCCGCAGGCAGCGGTCCCGAGTTGCCAATGCACGTGGTGCATCCATAACCCACCACGTTGAAGCGCAGCTTTTCCAGATATGGCAGCAGCCCAGCCTTGGTGTAGTAGTCCGTCACCACGCGCGAACCCGGCGCCAGCGAAGTCTTCACCCACGGCGGCACCGTCAAGCCCTTCTCAACAGCCTTCTTGGCCAGAATCCCCGCCGCCACCATGACGGAGGGATTCGAGGTATTGGTGCAGCTGGTAATCGCCGCGATCACCACCGAGCCGTGATCGAGATAGGTGTCGGGATCGACGCCGAAACGCTCCTTCACCGTCGTCATAACCTTAAACACCCTGTCATTAAACGCCCTGTCATCCTGAGCGGAGCGAAGCGCAGTCGAAGGATCTGTGGCTGCATTTTCCACTCCCACATCCGTAACTGCCCCGCGCTTCCACGCAGCGGCCATCCGGGTCCCTAGCGGCTTTGCCGTTGGCGAAAGCAGGCCTGGCAATTGCTGCTGAAAACTCGCCGCCGCATCCCTAAGCAGCACGCGATCCTGCGGCCGCTTCGGCCCAGCAACGCTCGGCTCCACAGTAGCCAGATCCAATTCCAGCGTCTGCGTGTACACAGCCTCCGGCGAGCTGGCTGTGTGGAAGAGCCCCTGCTCCCTGTAGTAAGCCTCGACCAGCGCAATCTGCTCCTCGCTGCGACCGGTCAGCCGCAAATACCGAAGCGTCTCCGCATCCACCGGGAAGATTCCGCACGTCGCTCCATACTCCGGAGCCATATTGCTGATCGTCGCGCGATCAGCCAGCGGCAGCTCCGCAATTCCCGGCCCATAAAACTCCACGAATTTCCCCACCACGCCCAGCTTGCGCAGCGCCTGGGTCACCGTGAGCACCAGGTCCGTCGCAGTCGCACCCTCGCGCAGCTTGCCGGTCAGCTTATAGCCCACCACCTGCGGCACCAACATGGAAACAGCCTGTCCCAGCATCGCCGCCTCAGCCTCAATACCGCCCACACCCCAACCCAGAACGCCCAGCCCGTTGATCATCGTGGTGTGCGAGTCAGTCCCGACCAGCGTGTCAGGATACGCAAATTGCTCGCCGCCAATGTCCGTGGTAAACACCACCCGCGCCAGGTATTCGAGATTCACCTGGTGGCAAATGCCCATCCCCGGCGGAACCGCGCTGAAGTTGCGAAACGCGGTCTGCCCCCATTTCAAAAACGCGTACCGCTCGCGGTTCCTCTGAAACTCCAGCAAGGTATTGGCCGCAAGAGCGCCCACGGCGCCAAACTCATCCACCTGCACCGAGTGGTCGATCACCAGCTCCGCCGGCACCAGCGGATTCACACGCTCCGGGTCGCCGCCCAACGTCTTGATCGCGTCCCGCATCGCGCCCAGATCCACAATCGCCGGCACACCGGTAAAGTCCTGCATCAGCACGCGCGCCGGCATGTAAGCAATCTCGCGGCTGGGCTCGGCCTTGGCGTCCCAGTTGGCCAGAAAACAAATGTCCGCGGCGGTCACGTTCACGCCATCTTCGCGGCGCAGCAGGTTTTCAAGCAGTATCTTCAAGCTGAAGGGAAGCCGGCTCAGGTCAAAACCCTTCGCGCTCAGCGCGGGAAGCCGGAAAATCGTATAAGAATGGTTGCCGGACGTGAGTGTACCCCGGCTGTCAAAGCTGTTCATCTTGGTAAGCCTTTCTATCCGCGCACAGGCGGATGTCTCTCAAATTCTATTCGTCAGCACCAGCTCGCGGTGAAGCTGCCGGTCACATGGACACGAAGCGGCTTCCGCAAATCGGAAAAATGTTGAACGGGATAGATTCGTCAGCGGGAAAGGCGCCGTCCACGGTCGTGGCGGCCGCGGCGAAATCGCCTGGCCAGCGGCGTAGAGGAAACGCGGACTGCGGAGCGGCTAAACATGGTGCTAGCAGGATTCTAGCGCGAAAAAGTCGACCGCGGAAGACCTATCAACGAGCAACTATGGGTTCGCCCATGGCAGACAGTTTCATGCGCTCCTTCGATCGAAAAAAATCGGGCCCCCGCTGGGTCAATTTGCGAAGACCCTTAAGCCCCAACGGCCAGTCAATCCGCCCAACCGCCAACCTGGCTTTCCGCTACGGTACGTTGCCAAATAGGTCATGGGAGCGCGTTGACGCTCTTGTCGCCATTGGGGTTAAACCTCCGGTGTGCCGCGCGAGAGGGAATGAGTGGGGCTTCATTCAGCACCGCCGGAATCACAGTATAGGCATAGACGTAATCGCTTTTGATGGCGGCGACAATCAAATGACAATCTGCTTACAATCTCAAGGCTGCGCACCGGACCACAGCCCCATTGGTCTTCTTGACATTGACTCCGGCAGGAGAGAATGTTGGTCAGAGTAAGCAATGCGGATCAACTCCGCCGACAAGTTCATCAACCCGCCGGAGCTGGGCGTTGCCGAAAGAGAGGTTAAACGCGTGCCCAACGCACGTTTCATTCTGATTCCCATCTCCGATGCAACGCGGGGGACACGGAACCCATACGGTGGCAGCAGTGTGGAAGAACTACCTGGCCGAGTTCATGCAAGCCACAGAACCTCGGCAGTGACAATTCACCGCTTTCGCAATGCAAGATCTCGCCCGTCGCCGCTCTTATACTGAATAAGCGATGGCAACAAATAGCGAAGACACGCCGGCTCCGGGCTATTGGGTTGGCTTCCAGGGGTGGTATCACCGTCTCTACGCCTGGCTGCTGCGGCGCATGCCTACCGAGCGCCAGCGCCTGCTGGCCATCACCATCCTGGCCGGCGGACTTTGCGGCCTGGCCGCGGTAGCTTTCCATCTCAGCATTCTGGGTCTCGAAATCCTGTTCATCAATCGCGCCAACAGCGCTCCCGGCCATAGCTGGATCTGGTGGACGATCCTTTGTCCCGCCATCGGCGGCCTGGTTGCCGGCGTAGGCCTCACCTACTTCGCCCCCGCCGCCGCCGGCAGCGGCATTCCCCAGGTCAAGGTCGCATACACCCTCCGCTCCGGGTACGTCACGGTTCGTGAAACCATCGGCAAGTTCGTCCTATGCGCTATTCAGATCGGCTCCGGCGCATCGCTGGGCCTTGAGGGGCCGACGGTCCAGATCTGCGCAGGGGTCAGCAGCATGCTGGCCCGGCTCGGCCGCTTGAGCCCCAAGAACACGCGCCGCCTGGCTTCCGTGGGCATGGCGGCGGGCATCGCCGCGGCCTTCAACGCGCCCATTGCCGCCGTCACTTTCACCCTGGAGGAGCTGATCGGCGACCTTGACCAGACCATGCTCTCCGGCGTGATTGTAGCCGCCGCGCTCTCCGCCGTCGTCGAGCACTCCATCCTGGGTTCCAACCCCGTCTTCCACGTGAACGCCTATTACACGCTCGGCAAAGCGTCTTCGCTCATCTGGTACGCGCTGCTCGGCCTGCTGGCCGCCATAGTCTCGGTTGCCTTCACCGATTCGCTGCTGAAGCTGCGCGCCTGGTTCAAGCGTCTCGAATCCGTTCCCCCCTGGGTTCAACCAGCCATCGGCGGCGCGGCCACAGGCGGCCTCGCGGTGGTGGCGCTGGCCCTCTTCCACCTCAACGGCATCGCCGGCGACCCGTACAGGACCCTCACGCTGGCCCTCACCGGAAAAATGACCGTGATCTCCATGGCCGTTTTCTGCGTACTCAAGCTCGCCGCCACAGTCTGTTCCTATTCCAGCGGAGGATCGGGCGGCATCTTTGCTCCCTCGCTGTTCATGGGCGCCATGCTGGGCGGCACGGTCGGCTATCTCGACGTGACCGTCTTCCACCACCCCGCCGACTCCATCGCCGCATTCGCCGTGGTAGGCATGGGAGCTGTGTTTGCTGGTATTGTGCGCGCTCCCATGACTTCGGTGCTTATCATCTTCGAGATGACCGGCGGCTATGGCCTGGTGCTGCCGCTGATGATCGCCAACATGAGCGCCTTTGCGCTAGCCCGCCACTGGCGGCGCGTGGCTCTCTACGACGCGTTGCTGGCCCAGGACGGAATCCACCTGCATAGCGGTTCCAACCCGCTCGACCCACCCGGCGACGAAGAGTTCCCTGACTCCGCCTTGCCAGCCAGTGCTGACGCCTGAGCCGCTGATCTGACGGCTGAAAAATCGAAATTCCGATGAGTATGATTTCTTCATACTCATGGTAAAATTCACTTTAGGAGAATTGCGTCATGCCATCGACTCCCTGTGATAAACGGACCGTAAGCCTGCCCGCCGAGCAAGGCCGATATATCGACAAACTCGTGGACTCGGGCGCCTATGCTTCCGCCAGCGAAGTGGTTCGAGCCGGCTTGCGCGCGCTCGAAGAACGCGATGCGGCCGTGGAGCGTTGGCTGCGGAAGGAGGTTGTCCAAGCATACGACGAGCTTGATGCGGACCCGGGCAGCGCAGTTCCGGCCGAAACAGTCTTCGCGGAGCTTCGGACGCATATTGCCAGCAAAATAGCCAGCCGGCAGGACGCTCCGTAAGCTGCCCCTACTTCGACGGTTCCATGTTGTAAAGGAAATAGGCTCTTAGTTCGAGGTACGGCCCGTGAAAGTCTTTCGGCAGCGGCGGATAATTCGAGCCGGTGAGCGCTCCCCAGGCCGCGCGATCGAGAGCCGTATCCCCTGACCGGCCTTCAAGAATCACCCCATTCGGCTCCATCAACCTGCCGTTGGGAAGCACCTTAAACCGGATCACCACCATCCCCGCCTTCAGAATCGGCGGATTCACCTCATCCGGAATCAACGGGTCCCATGTGTTTTCGGTCTCATGGTGCCAGCGCTGCAGCCAGGAGCGGAAATCGACGCCTTGCGTGTCCGACAGCACTTCGACCCCGCCGGAGCCGGCTCCCGGATGCCGTGCCAGCCCGCCGCCCCCCGTATTGCCTTGGCCGCCTCCGCCGGGATTGCGCGAGGCGTTGCGCATGGCGTCGCGAAGCTGGTCAGCTGGATTGGTCGAGTTCAAAGCAAAGCTCGGACGCGCTGGCACCGCCGTCGGCCGCGGCGCTTCAACGGGCGATGGCGACGGCTGGTTCAACGGAATCGTCGGCGCAGGCGCCGGCGGCGCCACCGTGGCCGTTGGAGCTGGCTGCGGCGGAGGCGGAGTGGGTGTAGGTGGAGGCGGCGCGGCGCGATTCAGAGCTTCCAGCGTCTTTTTGTCCACCGTTGTCTGTTTGGGAGGAAGAACCGGCTTGATTTCCACCTTGGGGTGGAGTTCTTTAATGGCGTCGGGCAGCGAATCGAGATAAGTCAGATCTTTGCGGTTCTTGATGGCGTCGATGGGATCGATCACCTGCGGCACCTTGAACACATACTTCGGAATCCAGGTAAACGCTGAAATCAGAATAAGGTGAAGGAGAATCGCAATCCAGATTCCCTCCCGCAGCCGCGCCCAGCGCCGGTCGTCTTCGAGCTCGCTGATCATCTCCAGCAGCTCGTGCGTGTCGTAGTCTACCCAGCGCGACCCGCGCAGTCGAGGAGACGCATCCCCTTCCGGCTCATGGCCGGGCTCCTGCGGGACAGGCTCCTGCTCCCTGGGAGGCTCGTTCACATTATTCGTTGGCGCTTCTGTCGTCGGCATTCGGTTCCAAGGAGCCTGGACGGGCACGAGCCCGGCTGGGCACACAACCAGTCAACGGGCCCCTGTAGGGTCCTTCCTGTCTATTCTCTCATTCAACTCGGGCACGTGCTCAACTGAGCCGGCCCGTACAATGGTACCTGATACTAAGACGGATTGCCGGGTGGAAGGG
>Ga0302326_10031362_pt1 | contig 10617 bp, 8 predicted proteins | sample Palsa_T0_3_FD_202264 | JGI IMG/M metagenome (GOLD analysis project Ga0302326, IMG submission 202264) | Peat permafrost microbial communities from Stordalen Mire near Abisko, Sweden - Palsa_T0_3 | ecosystem: Environmental > Terrestrial > Soil > Palsa > Peat permafrost | place: Sweden: Abisko...
AGGCTGCATTTTCTCATCCAAGAATGAGCCTGGGGAGTGTATCAGATATGTGGGTCTCCTTTCTCTTAATATTGCTTTGTGTGCCACCGTCTCAGGGCCGACCAACGGGAGGCGGGACTGCGCCTCGGGCTGGGATGGTTTTGTTTGGTTTTCCTTTCATGGAAGGTTTTGTTTGGATGCCGGATCTCTCTGCGGCGCCGCAGGGCCGACCAACGGGAGGCTGGCCTCCATCGCACGCCCGCGTCGCCCCGCTGATTAGCCTCATGCTGTCCGCCTTTCTGCGAAGCTCGCAAACAACTTCCGTTTGGCCGCTTGCATGGCGCTGGCAGCCTGCATGTCAGTTTGCCGCCGCGACAAACCCTCCATCTCCTGGATGGTCAAATCTCCCTTGAGGTACCCCGCGACGCCTGGCAACTGGCGCAGGATTTCCCAGGGGGTGGCGTACCAGCGATACCGTTTCCGCTCCTTGCCTTTGGCGTCGATGACCCGTTCCGGCACGCCGCACGGCCGGTGGAAATTCAAGTACGGGTTGAAGTATTGCAGGTAGAAGGACTGCTTGGCCGGGGCGTGTTCCGCGGCAATGTATCCGAAGCCCATGTGCTTGCGGATGACCGCTCCATTTTTGCACTCCACCAAGGCGTTGTCGTTGCAGTGCCGCGGCCGGGACTTGGTCTGCTCGATCAACAGTTTGTTGAGCAACTCGGCCACGATGTGGTTGATGTACTCACTGCCATTGTCGGAATGAAATCCCAGAATGCGGAAGGGAAACTGCCGGAGCATGGCCTCCAGCACTGGTTTGAGAGCCGCTTCGCTGATCTGCGCGGCGGCGCTCACCACCTCCCATTGCGTCACTTCGTCCACCGCATTGATGTGATAGACCCCCTTCACCCCGTCCCGATCTCCCTGATGCACGGTGTCCACCCGCAGGTATCCCGGCCGGCCCGCGGGTTGCGGCGCGCGCCGCTCGCCAATCGCTACCTGCACGGCGCGCGTGCTTTGGTAGACCACCCGCTGCTTCCGGTACCCCGCACTCTGGCGCAAACGATAGATTTGGGCCACCGAGATCTCCGCCAGCCGCCGATAGCCCTGGTCGCCGAAGTCATAGTACTGGCGCTGCAGGATTTTCTGCGTGGCCGGCCCGCTGAACGTCTCGTGTGCTTCATCCACGTTCACCAGCAGCGCTACATCCTCGCGGCGGTACACCGTCGGGAAATGGTGGCGCCGGCTACGCTTCACCCGCACTTCTCCATCCTCTCCGTAGCGGGTGATCAGACGCGTGATCTGCGCGCGGCTCAGCCCGGTCATCTTCTCTATATAACGTCGCACCAAACCACGCGCCGTACGCCCCAACTCGGCCCAGATCTGCTCCCGCAGGCACCCGCTCACCCAAGCGTAAACCTCGTCCTTTTTCTCGCCCTCGAAATGCACGGTTTCGCTGGCTTTCAAAAAAACCCGGATCTCGTCCAGGCTCATTCCCGGTTTGTTGCTCACCTTGATCGTCAATACCCAGCATGGCCGATCCCCTCTCCAGGCTCATTTTGTATGCGAAACAGCCTCTTCCTCCAGGCTCATCTTGCATGAGATAAGACTCTCAGGCGCGCAAAGCGCGCCCATGCCTGTTACACTTGCCATGAGGATTCCATCTGCGCTCCGCACTGTTAACGCTCCTGACACTCGCCGCCGTCACCGGTTCGATCGCCGCTCCGGACGATTGGCCCGGATGGCGCGGCCCTTCCTCCAACGGCGTCTCCTCGCTGAAGAACCTCCCATTCGCCTGGGATCATGACCGCAATGTCGCCTGGAAAACCGCAGTGCCCGGACGCGGCCACGCCTCGCCGGTAGTTTGGGGCAATCGCGTGTTCCTCACTACGGATATCGAAGGCGAAGTGCTGCCCGGCGTCGCGCCCGTCAAGCATAAGATGGAGGGCCAGCCCTTCCGCCACCCCGATAGCGTCGGCGGAACACACAAACACACGCTCAAAGTCCTGTGCTTCGATGCCGGTGGCGGCAAGCAGCTTTGGGAGCGCACCGCGTATGAAGGCTCGGTTTTCGACGACATCCACAAATTCAACACCTATGCTTCGCCCACCCCGGTCACAGACGGAAAGTATCTTTACGCATACTTCGAATCGCAAGGTCTGTATAAGTACGATTTCGACGGCAACCTGATATGGAAGATGTCGCGCTGGGCGGAATCGCCACGCTGGGTGTGGGGACGGGCGTCTCGCCGGTTTTGTTCGAAGACAAGATCCTGATTCTGGCCGATCAGGATGACGGCGCGGCATCCTTCCTCGCCGCGGTGTCTACCGCGGACGGCAAGATCGCCTGGAAGATTCCGCGCAAGGAAGCCGTCAACTGGACCACGCCCGTGATTGTGGAATCCGCCAAGGAGCCGGCGTTGATTGTTCCGGCCATGGAAGACGTGGTGGCTTACGATCCGCGCAACGGCAAGGAGCTTTGGCGCACGGAAGGCCTCGATAGCAACTCCGTCCATACGCCGGTGTTCGGCCACGGCATGGTATACGTCTCGAGCGGTTTTCCGAAGAAGATCGTGATGGCCATTCGCCTCGACCCGGCCAAGGACCAGCCGCGCGTCGCCTGGAAGTACGATAAAGGTACCGGATACATTCCTTCGCCCATCCTTTATGGCGACTACCTATACGTGATGACCGGCGCGGGGCTGGTGACTTGCCTGGATGCCGTCTCGGGCGAGGTGAAGTACGAAGGCAAGCGCTTCCCGCAACCCGGACAATTCACCGGCGCACCGGTGGCCTTCGATGGCAAGCTGATGATCACCAGCAACGATGGCGAAACCTACGTGGTGAAAGCCGGGCCGGATTTCGAGGTTCTGGCAACTAACTCCCTGGGCGAGCCGGTCTACGCTTCGCTGGCTCTCGCGGGCGATTCGGTCTACATCCGTTCGGCCAATAGCCTCTATCGCATCCGGCAGGCTCTGGTGAACCGTTAGGTCGCGTATGGTACGAGAAAGGCCTTGAGATCCTTATCCAGCCTGGGATAGCGAATCTCTATCTTCACGCCGCTGAGCCGTTTCGGAGAGACTACACTATTTCCGTCCGAACTGGAACTCCCATAGACAAGTTGGGCTTGCCCGGTTGCCAGGATTCGAAAGAATTGCAGAAGGCTCGCCAACCTGATGCAAACCGCCGCAGCCAGGTTGTGCGCTTCATGATGCGCCGGACCGAAGATGCCGAAGCCGCCTAGCCTGACATTGTTCGAGAGATCGGGTCCGGCAACGCCAATCGCGTAATACTGTCCGGGATTAATGCCAGCGGCTTGCACCTCCAGACGCATCGGAAGCACCAAGTGCGGGAACCGCTGCAAGATGCTGGCCAGCAGTGCTGGTACGTCTTGCGCCAGATGAAACACGCCCCGCACGAATTGCAGCACCCCGACCGAAATGTTCTCGACCAGAATGATTTTGTTAAGGAAGACAAATAGGGATGCGAGATCCACGGAAAGGCCGTTCCCGTTTTGCTTCAACCTAACGACGTCGAAGTCGTATAGAAAGACATGCGCGGGAGGGTCATATTCATATCCCAGATTTCGCGGGTCCATGAAAAAGTCTTTCCATTTCCGTACGTTCACGCGCACAACACCCTGCTGGATATCGTAAAAGTACCAGTCTTCATCCGGAAACACTGCATCGAAGCCCGGCGTTCCTTGATAGTGTTTCAGCCAGGCACACCAGAATCGATCAACATTGGTGTGGTGCGCGTAAAACACCGGGTCAAACGCCGCGACTTCGAAGTTGCTCATGAACGCCGCCAAGTTGAGATGGACCAGCGAGTGCGGACCACCTTGGGCATTGCCAAGGGTCGGCCCCGAAGTCACGGGGCCCGCAAACTCGCTGAAGTTGTTGCTCAACAGCCATGCTTGGAGCATGCATGCGTCAATGGGCACGCCGATAGGATCCCGCTGATAAACGCAGTTAGATCCGGGCACAGGAGTCCATCCGTTATATATCGAGGGCACTGCCGTGTTCGCCTCCCAGTCCCAGACTGGAAGGCGGTAGCCTCGATCGTTCCCCTGTACCAGGCGCTCGTGGAAGAAGACGAACGCACGATGCCAAAGCAAAAAGGACGAGGTTCTGTGCACGTCCCCGGGATTGGAGCAGAACTGCTTATGCAGCCATGCCTGCCCGGTCCAACCCGTTAGTTTCTTCAGAGGCGCCAAGCGTTGAAAAGCTTCTCGAATCTTCCGGCCATGGCGATCCCGCTCTTCCGGGGACATAGTGGACCAAATTTTACGCGCGCCGAACCCGATTCCTTTAGGCCTTATAAAATCCTTCGCGCCAGCCAGAAGCGCAGAGGAGAATCCCGGATAGCCCTGCATGCTCGCGTAGCACACGCCGGCGCTGAGGATGCGCCGGCGTGCCAAAAAAGCTCCGGCGAGAGCGGGCAGAACTCCTCGCCGGGTCACAGGTTAAGCGCCGCAACCGCTCTCCCAACCGCGGTTTGTTGCATGCCGCCGGGACAGGGGTTGTCCGGGGTGTACAGCGCATCCAGGCCTAGCGCCAGGATCATTTCGTTGTGATCGGTTGTGACGTTAGCTATTTGCCGGTCGGGGACGCCCGCCTTATGGCGGGGCCCCCCCCACAGAGATCCCACGGCCGCGGGGATATCGGCAGGATTGATTCCAAAATCCCCGACTAGGCCCTTCAAGGCGGTCAAGAAACTGTTTTGATCCGCAAACGGAACCGGTACGTCTACGCCGACTGTGCGCCCCTCTAGCCTGAATCGAAAGGCCGAGCGCGATGAAACCAACAAAAACAACGCCATCTTTTGTCCATTCGTAAATGCCATGCTTATCTCCTTAAGAAAAAGCCCGCCAGCGCCCGAAGCGATGTTGCCGCTTGGGGCTGGTTCGGGGTAAAGTGACGGTTCGCTGCGATGCCGAGCGCCCAACGGAAAAAGCCGGGCTCGGAAACGTTCGCTTCGTACCAAAAACGTCCCGGATTGCTAAATAGAGACGTCAAATGCCGACCAACTGTAAGTTCGTCTCCCACCGCGCCGGCGGCGCGGACCAAGTAAGCCGGCCAGTCTCCTGAGTTCCGTGACTCGGGAGCCTGCTGCATCAATTCAAGCGCCCGCCGAGCTTCGCCGCGCGCCAAAGCGATCTCGCCACGCAGCCGCATAAGCCAGTGGCGATGCACCGGCCACTTCGGCTCCTCCGCTGGGAGACAAGCTTCCGCTTCCCGGAGCCGTCCTGCGCGCGCCAACACAATTCCAGTTTGCAGGGACGCCTCCACACCTGGCGCCGCCTCCAGAATTTCGCGGCATCGGTCGATGGCGTCCGCCGTGCGCCCCATCTGAATCAGCAACCATGCGATCTGCCGCTGTTTGGCGAACTGCGTCTCGCCCATGATCCCCTCAACCTTATCGAACTGTACGCCCCGATCGAGAACGCGCACGGCTTCCTCCAGCCTGCCTTGCTCGGCCAGGAAACAGGCCTCGAATGCGAATGCCTTGCTCTGAAATTCCGCCGAGCCCATCGATGCCATCCGCTGGAGATGGCTCCAACCTGGCTCGAAATCCAGCCGTGAAAACGACAGCGCGCTTCGAAGCTGGTCGGTCCAGCCGCTTGCCGACAGCGTCGCGGCCCGGTTGCAGTCCCGCTCCGCTTCGTCGATCCGTCCGATGTCGAGAAGCAGGTGCGCCCGCCGAAACACGAAAATATACGACTTCGGGTCGCGGTCAACGGCAGCGTCCAACAGATGCATCGCCTCTTCGGGGCGACCCAGGCGGTCGAGCGCCGAGGCGCGATGAAACAAGGGAAGCGCGTCCTGTGGGTAGTTCTCAGCCAACAAGGCGAAAACTTGCTCGGCTTCGTCATAACGGCCGGTGTCGAACGCGAAAATGCCGCGAATTTGAAGCGACTCCCTGTCAGTGAGATGTTTTTCGATCAGCACCCCCTCGGCCTGCTCATAATACTGAAGCCCCTCATCCGGCCTCCCGAGGCTCGTTAGAACATCGCCTAGCCGGGCGGCCGCCAATGCGAAATCGGAGTCGGTCCGCAGCGCTTCCCGCAGGTGGTTCACCGCCGACTGCCGGTTCCCGGCCTCGTAGGCGCCGTTTCCTTGCACGTATTCCTCAAGCGCGTGCCAATTCCGGGTGGTCAGTTCCTCGGGCGTGCGGCTGCGGCTATCCACATTGAGTTCGCCGAGCATTTCCCGGATCCACTTGGCCGCCTCAAAAGCCGCCGCCAGCGCTTCGCGAAGAGAGAAACTTCGCTCGCGCACATCCCGGGCTTGCTCGGGGCGGTCGCTCATCAGCTCCAATTTGAGCCCAAGCACCCGGCTGTCGCCTACCTGCATGACGCCGCCGAAAAGGACCACTCCGGCGCCCTCGCGGAGAGCGATGTGACGTGCCATCGGCGCCGGAATAAGCTGCGGCATCGGAATGTCCTCGCGCCCCTGAATCCGCTTCCACGCGCTCGCGACGCGATTCCTGGCTAGCAGCCGGACCCGGCCGGACTGTCCCAGTTGCTTCTCAATCAGGAAGCTCAGAAGGGCGACTGGCGGGTCGCCGGGTTGCGGGTTGGCAGGTTCAGCAATTGGCGTCAGCATAACGATAGGACCCGGATCGCCCGACCCGATTAGCGGCCTCCTACCTTGATAGCGCCAAATCGTAAAGGAAGCGGCCACGGCCGTTCCAGCCAGCCCGCCGTATAGTAAGGAACGCCGCGAGATGGCCGGCGCCGAAAACCGTAGACGAAGCGGAGAATCCGCGCCTTCCATCTCGTGAATAAACTCCCCTGCAGAGTGATGCCGCCTGGAAGGGTCGCGAGCTAGCGCGTGCCGGACGGCACGATCCCATAGGACGGGCACAGAAGGTGCGGCGCTGCGAAGCGCTGGCGCGTCCTCGGTAATGCGGCGGATCGCCGCACGCAAAACGCTCTCTTCGGGGAATGCGCGGTGTCCCGCCGCCATTTCGAAAACAATCAAGGCGAGCGCGTAGACATCGGCGGCTGCGGTGACTGGGCAGCCCGTGAATTGTTCTGGCGCCATATACGCCGGCGACCCGGCGATGGCGCCCGAGAGGGTAGTCGCATCGTCAGGCCGCGAATCGAGCGATTTCGCCAATCCGAAATCGGTAACCACCACCCGCTCTTCGCCGCGCGGGTCTCGCGCCAAAATCACATTACCCGGCTTCATGTCCCGGTGAACAATTCCATGCCTATGCACTTCGTCCAACCCCGCCGCGACCGAGCCCGCTATGCGCAGAATCTCATTCCTTGGCATCTCCCCGGTTGCGCGGAGACGTTCGGCAAGCGTTTCCCCATCCAAATATTCCATCGTGAAAAATACGAGTTCCCCGCCGTCCTCCCTGACGTCTGTGAACAGATCGAAGATCCGGCACACATTGGGATGGGCCACTCTTCTTGCGAGCCTAATCTCTGAATGGAATCGCGACATCACCTGCTCTCCGGCGCCCAGCAGCGACCGGACGATCTTCAGAGCTACAATGTCGCCGAGTTTCTGATCGTCGGCGAGGTAAACTTCACCCATGCCGCCCTGGCCCAGGCGCTCCACGACTCGAAATCGACCAATTAGGATCTCTCCAGGTGTCAGTCCCGAGCAGTGCTGTTCCGAAACCGGACGCTCCAGGAAGGTCCCCAGCTTATCGAACTGAGAAAGAAGCTTTAGGACACTGGCGCCCAGATTGGCGTTGCCTTCGCAACGCTTGCGCGCGAATGCGGCCCGATCCGCGGGTGGGAGACCCAGAGCGTCGGCGAGAATTTCATTAGCGGCCTCGAACCGGTCGGTTGGGCTCACATTGCTCCATCAATGGTCCCCCGGAGCCGTGTCCGGGCAATCTGCCACTCGCGCCGCGCCGTCCGTGTCGAAATGCCAAGAATCAGAGCCGACTCTTCGATCGTGTATCCCGCAAAATAGCGCAATTCCACGAGCTGGCACTGCCGGGGAGCGTTTTCGTGGAGCTTCGCGAGCGCCAGGTCGACGGCTATGATCCGATCCGCATCCTGATCGGTTTGAATGAGCGACTCAACCTGCTCGACGCGTACAGGGTCCGCGCCGCGCTTCTCCGTCCTGCGGGCACGGGCGCGGTCAACCAAAAGCCGACGCATCACCCGGGCGGCCAACGCCAGAAAATGGGTCCGATTCGTGACGTTGAGCTGCCGGCTCCTGTTGAAGCGAAGATAGGCCTCGTGTACCAGCGCCGTTGCTCCCAGTGTCTGCCCGGATCGTTCGGTCCTCAGGATCTGAAGCGCTACCTTGTGGAGGTCCCGATAGAGCGCGTCAAAGAGAGCCGCCTCGGGAGCCCGGCTCCCGCCCTGCCACTCGGCAATTAACACTGTGATTTCCGTGCTCTCAGCCATCTCTTCGAACCGTAGCGCGTATTTGCACGATTATACCCTGAGCGCTGCCCGCGAGCCAGTGCGAATGAGACAGCGTAAGAGAGTTGCTCCGAGTGCGCCGCCTTTGGATACTTTCGATGCGCGATCACATCGAGAATCAGCCGCTCGGGAAACCTGCGACATGTTATGGCTCGATCAACGCCGCGATTAAAGATCTAGGTTGCTGGTAGAGCGGGCGCCCCCCGTCCGACCGTCGAGCCACGGGCTCGGCGCGGGTGTCTGGTGGTTTTGGCTGGATTCGCCCTGTGTGCGCCCATGCCCGTTTGCCGCAGGGCCCTGGCGTCCACGCCTGCGGCGGGTCTCCAGACCTGCCCTTACCGCCCAAACGGTTTCCCCACGATTTCCGTCTGCCCCTCGATGAGCGTCACGGTCCGGTCCGCCGGCACGCGCTTCCACTCCTGCTTCTTGCCCGTCGGCCAGCGCACCTCGATGCGATCCACCATCGTCGCGGCGCCCAGTCCGAAATGCATGGTCTGCTCGTTCTGCGATAGATAACTGCCGCCGCTGAAGACCTCGTCGATCTGTGTCCTGCCGCCCGCCTCGATCATGGCGCGCGCCCCGATCGCCATGCGGTTCGACGTGGTCCCCACCAGCCGCACACGGATGGAGTGCTGGCGCGGGCCAAGATTCTTCAGCAGGCTGGGGATCTCGTTCATATTCACGATGACGATCTCCTGCCGCCCGTCGCCATCCACATCGCCCACCGCCAGACCGCGCGCCGGCCGCGCCTGTTGAAAGGCCGGGCCAGCCTCGCCGGTAATGTCCTGGAACCGTCCGTTGCCGAGGTTTCGATACAGCAGCGTCTTTTGCAGATAGCGGTCGCCTACTTGCGAATTATCGACCTCGGGATACACGTGCCCGTTGGCCAGCACAATATCCTTCCAGCCGTCGTCGTCGACATCAACGAAAGCGATCCCCCACCCCAGCAACTGGTTCTTGCCCAGCCCCACCTGCTGCGAGACATCGTTGAAGAACAGGCCTCCGTCGTTCTCATAAAGTGAAGGCAGATCGCCCGAGAAATTCGACTTGGCAATATCCAGGAAACCGTTGCCATCGTAATCGGCCACTGCCACGCCCATGCCGGCTTGCAGACGGCCATCGTAATTGTAAGCCACGCCCGCATCCACGCCGCGCTCTTCAAACGTGCCGTCGCCGCGATTGTGATACAGCAGGCTGGGTGTCATGTCGCAGGCGACATAGATGTCGGGCCAGCCATCGTTGTCGAAATCCGCGGCCACCACGCCCAACCCATATCGCCCGCCCGGCTTGAGGATGCCCGCCTGTTCGGAGACGTCCGTAAAGGTGCCGTCCCGATTGTTGTGGAACAGCGCGTTGCGGCCTTTCGGCAGGCCGCTAGGGCCGCACATCACCGGCAGCCCTTTCCAGACGCAGTTCGGATCGGCGCCGGCGCGCGGCGTGGCCTTCAGATCCAGGTCCACGTAGTTGGCGATGAAGAGGTCCACATAGCCGTCGCGGTCGTAATCCAGGAAAGCGCAGCCCGTTCCCCAGCGCGTGCCCGTCACCGGCAGTTTGGCCTGGGCTGTTACGTCGGCAAACTTCCCGTTTCCCAGATTGCGGTAGAGAACGTTGTGCCCGTAGTAGGTGACCAGCATGTCGGGCCGCCCGTCGTTGTCGTAGTCGGCCACACAGACGCCCTGTCCCCAACCTTCCTGCGTGATGCCCGCTTGCCGCGCCATTTCGGTGAAGTGGCCGTTGCCGTCGTTGTGATATAACTGCGAAGTGACATGGGACGAACCACTGAGTGTCGTGCCGTTGACGATGAATATGTCGTTGCGCCCATCGCCATCGAAGTCGAAGATCGCCACGCCCGTACCGGTGGTTTCCAGAATGTAGTCTTTCTTCTGCGCGCCGCCGAAAGTATTCGGAATATCCAGGCCGGAGGACTTGGCGATGTCCACGAAATGGACCTCAATCGAGTGACCTCCGATTAGGATGAAGGCGCAAGCCAGCACCGCCAGGGCGAGGAGGAGTCGAAGCACTTGATCCATTCTACGCTTCGGTGCTGCAATAAGAACATCCGGACCTATGTGGATTCTTCTTCTGCTTCTGTGGGCCGATCCCGCCGCCTTCGAAAACACCTTGCGGGCCGGCCTGGAAGCGCTGCGCGGCAATAATCTGCCGATCGCCCGCGCCCGTCTCGAAGACGCCTCGCACATGCAGCCGAATAGTCCGCAAGTCTGGATGGGATTGGCTCAGACC
>Ga0302326_10031364_pt1 | contig 10616 bp, 6 predicted proteins | sample Palsa_T0_3_FD_202264 | JGI IMG/M metagenome (GOLD analysis project Ga0302326, IMG submission 202264) | Peat permafrost microbial communities from Stordalen Mire near Abisko, Sweden - Palsa_T0_3 | ecosystem: Environmental > Terrestrial > Soil > Palsa > Peat permafrost | place: Sweden: Abisko...
TGTATACACCGGAAGCATTTGTCGCAACCGTGCTTCCGGAGTCCGGCGTTCTCATCCGCCTGAACGAAGGTCCGGTTTGGGTAGCGGAGACTGATTCGACGCTGATTGGGACGGTGAGTGCTATCTGGCGGTCAGATTCCGTGATGGTGAGAGGGATGGCCGTTAGCCCCGCCGCGCGCGGTTTCGGAGTCGGTGGGAAGCTGATTAGTCTGACGGAAGATTTCACTCGCAAGCATGGCGATCGGCGCCTCTCGCTGTACACCACCGCATTTCTCAAACAGGCGATCCAGCTGTATCAGCGAGCCGGGTTCCAGTTCACCGGCGAAACCTCGAGCCCACACGGCACGGAGCTGCTCCGGATGGTGAAAGCGCTGGCGGACGAGAGAGCGTGACGAATGCCGCTCTATGTGCTTCGGTGGGCCGCGCAAATCCTCTTTGCCGTGGGCTTTGACGGACGGTTACGAAAGACAGTGCCCCGTCGAACAGTCCCGAAACGGGACTACAGGGTCAACCTATTTAATGAACTTCGCGTTAACGTAGTTCTCATATGGCGCTCCGGCTGTTGATGCCGCGCGGTACCTACTCCTCGCAACAAGGCAGAGGCTATGCACAATACAAATGCCCCCACATTACGGCGCAGCTCGCGCGTGCCGATCGCAGTCCCGATACTTGTTACAAGCTTAGAACCGGGAGCCCGGTTTTCTGAAGTCTGCCAGACCTTGGTGGTCAGCGCCCATGGTTGTGCGCTGCAGTCTCCGATGAAGCTGGAAGCCGGAGCGCCTCTGCACTTCCACAGCCAGGAGGGTCGGGAGACGACGGCGCGAGTGGTTAACTGCCAGCAGATCGGGTCCGACCGACAGGGTTGGACGCTGGCAGCGAGCTTTGACGCGCCGGAAAACTTCTGGGGACTGGACACCTGTCCTAAAGATTGGATGCGATTGGCGGCTTCTTCCGGCGAGAAGCTCGCTTCAAAGCTGTCGTCTAATAGCCCTCAGACCATACCGCCGAATCAGGATCCAGCCGTGAAAATGGTGCTCGACAAAATCCGCAAGCAACTCTCGGACGAGCACCTGAAGGCCGTGCTCGCCGAACTTGTTCGCCCGCTTGAGACGGAGATGACGGACGTCAGGGAAAAGCTCTCGCGAGCGGCAACGCGGAACCGGTTTGAAGTGTCGCTGACGCAGATTCCTCCCGAGCTCGAAGAGCAGCTGGAGATCCGTCTTAAGAAAGACCTGGCGCCGCAAGTTCTGCAGCAGGCGCGGCAGCAGTCGGAGCAGGTGCTGGAAGCGGCGAAGGCGGCTATCGACCAGAGGACCAGGAAAACTCACGACGAATTCGTGCAGCGCGTCACGACGGAGATGCAAGCGGTTGAACAAAGGGCGCAGAGCGTCTCCACTGAGGTCGCCAAGAATCTGCGGGATCACCTGAATCGTGGACTGGGAGACGTTCACCTGCAGGTCGCGGACGCAGGCAATCGTCTGAAGCGGCTGAGTGAAGATTTGTTACGAGTTCTAGAGCAGAGTTTGGGGCAGGCACACGATGCGCGCACCGGGGAACTGGAGCAGCTTAGAGCTACGGTGGCGTCGGAATCGTCGCGACTGCAGCAACAAGTCGCTGATCTCGACCGCCGCATGGCGAAGCTGGACGAATCCGCGCGCCGGCTGGAATCGGGTCTGGACAAACGCCTGTCGCAAATGGCCGCCGACACACTCAGCAGTGCGCGCAGCAACCTGGAGAGCGCGCTGCAGGCGGCTCTGGATGAGCTCGAAACACGCAATGCCCAGGAACTCGGAAATCAACTCGATGAGGCTTGCGCCAACTTGAAGATTATTCAGAAGGGGATTGAAGCCTCGGTGTCGGAGTCGCTGAAGATGCAGGCGGCTGAGGTTCTGCAATCTTTCGAGCAAGCCATGGACGACCTGGCACAGCAGTCCGTGGACCGGTGGCGGCTCGTGCTCGCTGGCGGCCTGAACTCCCTGGTAAGAACTCTTGGCGAGCAATTCCTTTTGCAGGCTGAGACTGATGGCAGTGCCGGCCAACGTTAGCTGGCATAATTGACGCCCACTATTCCAGTCAGGGCCATCTGCCGCTAGACCAATCCCTCGATGCGCGGTTCGCGATGGCCCCTTCTCGAAAAGACCGAGAAGGGGCGCACCCGCTTGAATTTTGATGGGAGACAGGGCATTGTAGGGAGCTGATCAGACCATGGACTGAACCGAGCAAGAGATGCTTCAACTCGTCGAAAACGGGCCCGCCCAAGCGGAGCTTGGACGGGGCACCCTTCCGGGACGTCAAGGCGTAATATATTGGATCGTCCTATGAATACGATTAATGTGCAGATTGATCTAGTTGCCCCTCTGGAGTGCGAGGTCGGAGAGAATCCACTCTGGCATCCGGAAGCAGAGACTCTATTCCTGCTGGACATTACAGCGGGAACGGTTCATGCCTATGATCCCGCAAAGCAGAGTTGTACGGTCGTCTGCCGCACACGGACCACGGGTGGTTTCACTTTACAGCGCGACGGATCGCTGCTTCTGTTTCAGGATGGTCGCATTGCAGTCCTGAAGCGCAATGGAGATCTTCGCGAAGTGGCGAGCGGTCTTTGCCCAGGCAATGATCGTTTCAACGATGTTATCGCCGATCCGGAGGGTAGAGTGTTCGCGGGCGCCATGGGCGGGAATGGCAAGCTCTTACGTTTTGATCCGGACGGCACCGTCACTGAAATGTTCGACGGGTTGGGCATTCCCAACGGGATGGGATTTACTCCCGACCTTCGCGGCATGTATTTCACGGACTCCACGCCGCGGAAGATTTACTACTTCGACTACGACCGCAAGACGGGGAACTTGAGCAATCGCAGGATATTTGCCGACATTCCGCGCGAGGAAGGACTGCCCGACGGCATGACCGTCGACGGCGACGGAAACGTCTGGAGCGCAATCTGGTTTGGCGGCCGCCTGAAGCGTTATGCTCCCGACGGCCGCCTGGAGCGCGAAGTGTTTCTGCCCGTAACGCAGACCTCTGCCGTTACTTTTGGCGGCCCTGATCTTACAGACATGTACGTCACCTCGGCGGGCATAGTCTCTGGACCCGAGCTGCGCCCTCCGGGGTTTGACAGCAGTGCGCCGCGGGGCGGCGGCCTTTACCGACTGCGGCTTCCTGGAATACGAGGAACCGCTCCATTTCGCTCGTGTCTTCCGTTTTCTTAGCGATTCCGATCTTAGCTAGAATCCCGTACCTATAGCAAAATAGATCAATGGCCAGCGTAAGAATGGACAAGTGGCTCTGGGCCGCCAGATTCTTCAAGACGCGCGCACAGGCTGCACGAGCATGTGGACTCGGCAGAATTCAATCCAATGGGCAGCCCGCCAAGGCTGCGCGGGAGGTCCGGATTGGAGACATGTTGCGAGTGACAAACGACAGCAGCGACTTTCACGTGGAAGTCCTGCTTCTCAGCGAGGTGCGCGGCCCGGCTTCAGTCGCGCAAACGCTCTATCGCGAGACGGATGCGAGCCGGGAGCTGCGCCTGAAGGTGGCAGCCGAGCGAAAAGCGATGCGGCAGTTCGAAGAGTTGCCCGCAGGCAGACCCTCAAAACGCGATCGCCAAAAAATCATCCAGTTCCGGGGAAGAGCCTGACCGGAGGGAATTAGAACCCAGAGGTGATCGGCGAGATTCAAGTAATTCCTTTGAAATCATGGTGCCGGGAGGGGAATTTAGTAAACGCCATTTCCCCGCCACCTTGGCTGCAACACCTTCCAGTGTTTTCAGGCATTTATGCTTGCCCTGCGCTGGTTTAGGTCGGTTCTGACCAATATTCCAAGCCCAAATCTTTAGGAAATCTCAGGACGATTCCTCGCAAACTGAGAGTGCGATGAAAACATGTCTTTCGTTGTTCCTGTTCATCACTGCTCAACTCCGGCACCTCCCTCCTTCTTTTCATCTTAGGTTTTTCTTGTGCTAGGATTCGGGAGTTTGCCCAGCATCGGATGAATATCCGGCGGAGGATTTATTGCACAAGACAATATATTGCCTGTTCGCGGTGCTTTCCGCTTCGATCTTGATTCCTGCGATCGGTGCGCAAACTCCGGAGCGCCTGCCCAAACACGGTGCCGAACATGAAAAACTCGCCTATTTCCTAGGGAAATGGGTTTACGAGGAAGATGTCAAACCAACCGCTTATAGTCGCAGCGGAAAATATGTGTATACCGAATCATGCGAATGGCTCGCAGGCGAGTTTGCCATCGTCTGCCATTCGTATAACCAGAACGGCACGCCCAGAGCTTTGAGCATTATGGGCTACGACTTAGGCGCAAAGACTTACACTTATTTTCAGACGCACAGCAACGGCGAGAGCGGATTCTCCCGCGGAACGATTGAGGGCGACACCTGGACATGGACCGACGATTCGAAGATCACTCACGGTCGCTTCACAGAGAAGACCGTGAATCCGGACATGGCCACCTACACATACGAAATGGCCCGAGGTTCCGGACCCTGGGCCCAGGTTACGGAAGGCAAACAAACCCGCCAAAAGTAGCAGGTCCGTTCGCCCGAGCGAGCATTTGGGCAGAACATAGTAGTTCCGGCAATATTGGGCGGCTAATCACTCACGGAGAAGATGTATTGGCGTCCCCGACTGGGCTACTTTGAGACAATTGGGTACGTTGCGTAGGTCGTCGGCGAGGCGAATGTGCTTAAGACGCATGGACCAGGCGAACACCCACCGGACAGGTGTAGCGCTCAGGCTGTTCAACTACCAACGGCCTATACGGACACTCGCACAATTCTTCGCTCTGGTAACCTGCCTACAACCGGTCATCTTTGTATGAAACTTTCCGAGCCAAATTCCCTAGCTGTCCGAACGGAGAACGTTTGCCGTCATTACCAGATGGGGGAGACGTTGGTGCGGGCGGTGGACGGAGTTTCGATCGATATACGCTGCGGGGAATTTGTGGCGCTACTGGGTGCCTCAGGGTCGGGAAAGTCGTCACTGCTGAATCTGATTGCGGGGCTTGATCGGCCTACCTCAGGCGCGGTAATCGTTAAGGAAAGCAACCTCGCTACTCTCTCTCGCGAAGAGCTTGCCAAGTACCGCCTACGCACGGTTGGCATGGTATTTCAATCTTTCAATCTGATCCCCAGCATGTCATTACTCGAAAATGTAGAGCTGCCGATGCGCTTCGCCGAAGTTGATCGGCGCGAGCGTTCGATGCTTGCGCGCCAGTCTCTGGAGCGCGTCGGATTGAGCGCACGGCTTTCGCACAGGCCGACGGAACTTTCGGGCGGGGAGCAGCAGCGTGCTTCGCTGGCGCGCGCGCTCATCAACCGGCCCCAGCTTCTTCTGGCGGACGAGCCTACCGGCAATCTGGACAGCCGCACGGGTACAGAAATTATGGAGCTCATTCGCAGCTTCAATCAATCCCTGGGAATGACCGTGATCATGGTGACGCACGAGCATGTTCTCGCTGAGAAATACGCCGGACGAATGTTGCACCTGGCCGACGGAAAGCTTGTCGCTGACCTCTACAAAGATGGCGCAGGCAAAATCTCCGAGGCGCAGCCGACAGCTCGGGAAGGACCACAATGAAGTTTTACGATGTCACCGAGCTCGCGGTGCGTAACCTGCGTGAATCCGTCTTCCGTAATTCTCTGACGACCATTGGCATTTCTGTTGGAGTGGCCTCGCTGGTCGCCATGCTCTCGCTGGGCATTGGTCTGCAGCAACTGGCTTCGCGGCGACTACAGAAGTCTGGCTTGTTTGATACGGTCGTCGCTACTTCGCGTCGCGATCTTCGCAACTTTCGCGAGCAGCGCGAGGACGCTCCGACACCAGCGGACAGCCCGGCACTCGACGAGTCGGCCCGGCAAAGAATCGAGCAACTTCCCGGCGTGGTCGAAGCCTATCCTGATATCCGGTTCGTTACCGAGGTACGCTTTGACGACAAACCACACCTCACCATGGTGGCGGGGGTACCGTTCTCAGCCAAAAATAATAATGACGCGTTCGAAGGGATGCAGGGCAGTTTCTTTACGTCGGATGCAGCTTCTGAAGTGATCCTGCAGAAGTCGTTTGCCGAAGAGTTGTTGGGCATAAAGCCCAAACCAGGAGATGACGTCACCGCTATCGCAAGTCTAGCCAAACCTTTGCTCGGGAAAGAATTGACGATGCGCTATGCGGAACGAACAACGTCATCCGCTCCGGCGGAAACTGGCGGTGAAGGCGCATACTCGGTGGTTTCACGCCAGCAGACGTTGAAAATTGTGGGCGTGACGGATCTTGATCCGGACGGCATGCGGGGGACGGCCCGGGCGCGTGTCTTTCTTCCGCTCAAGCTGGCGCAAGAGCTGCATATCATGCAACCAGGACTGCGCGACGCCACGACCAGCGGCGCTCCGACTTATACATCTTTGAGCATACGGGTCGGCAATCCTAATCAGATTCCAGCAGTTGAAGACGCCATTAAAAAGATGGGATTCAGTGCCTTTTCGCTGGTTGATGCGACGCGCAACATGCGCCAGTTTTTTGCCGTGCTCGATGGCTTCCTCGCAATTTTCGGGAGCCTGGCTTTGGCCGTGGCTTCGATCGGGATTGTAAATACGCTGGTCATGGCGATTCTGGAGCGGCGGCGAGAAATCGGGATTATGAAAGCGCTTGGCGCAAGTGATATCGATGTGGGCAGCCTCTTTTTCGCCGAAGCGGGGGCTATGGGTCTAGTCGGCGGTGCACTCGGAGTTACATTAGGTTGGGTGATTGGACACGTCATCAATTTCGGCACGAACATTTACCTCCAGCATCAGAATTTTCCTCCGGCACAGATCTGGTCTGTACCGCTATGGCTCGTGCTGAGCGCGATCGCCTTCTCCATCATTGTCAGTCTGTTGTCGGGACTCTATCCAGCTTTCCGAGCCGCAAGGCTAGACCCGGTGCAGGCACTTCGCTATGAGTAAACCAGCTACGCGTAAACCGGCTACCGGTACACTGGTTACATGCGCCATGGTTTGCGATGGCTTGGCTTGCGATGGCTTACGCTGTTTCTAGTCCCGCTTTTATTCAGCCAAGTTCACGCCCAGGGCCGGATCGATTGCAATGCGCTCGAAAGCCGTGTGCTCGGTCAACCGGTACATTACTGCGTAATGTTGCCGCACGACTACGATGTTGCGACCGCAGGTCATTCTCCCCGCCGTTATCCTGTGCTCTATTTTCTGCATGGACTTGGCGATAACGAACAGACTTTCTTTAAGAGCGGGGGATGGGATCTGGTCGAAGATCTGCGCCAGCAAGGGGCGATCTCCGATTTCCTGATCGTTGTGCCCGAGGGAAAACGCAGCTTCTACATCAACTCGGCTGATGGCCGGGTGCGCTATAACGACTTTTTTGTCCGCGAGTTCATTCCTTACATTGAGTCGCATTACTCAATTCGCCGGCAGAGGTCAGCACGGGCCGTCAGTGGCCTTTCGATGGGCGGCTATGGTGCGCTCCGGTTTGCATTTGCCCACCCGGAATTGTTTTCGTCGGTGAGCGCGCAGAGTGCCGCGCTTATCGCAGAACCGCCGAAAGAAACCGAGGCCATGCATTCGTTGACTCCTTTGAGTCCGGTGCTGGCGTCGGTATTCGGCAATCCGATTGATCTCCATCATTGGAATGAGAATAATCCTTTTTCATTGGCCAAGCAGAACAGGGCAGCGATTCGGACTGCGGGGCTGGCTATCTATTTCAATTGCGGCAACGAGGATGAATTTGGATTTGATCAAGGAGCGATGGAACTTCACAAGCAACTCGAAGGCGAAGGAATCACACACGAGTTCCATCTCTATCCTGGCAATCATGGTGCCGAGTTTTTTCTGTCGCACCTTGGGGAGACGTTAAAGTTTCATTCGCGTGTATTTGCCGTGGGAAAGTAGTTCTCGAGGAGCGGATTTACATTCTTCGGTTGTCCTGATTGTCAGGTATCTGGCCAAAATGCGGACTTCCAGCAGCACTCGCGTCATTCGATTAACTGTTGCAAAATCCCAATTACACCCTTCCGGGTGGCATTCCTACTCGCCCCAGCGTCGGCTTCGAACCAGTCCGCTTGAGAATCTGTGGTTGTTGGCTGTATTGTTTACGTCTCCGGAGGAACAAAAACTTGCGAACGACTACACTGGCCCTTCTTGTTGCATGCCTTATTAGCTCAGTATCCGCGCAGAAACACTCGCCGAATCAAACCGCTAATTCCAAGCAGGCAGTCCAGCAGAACCAGACAGAGGCTGCGGGGGCGCAGGCCGGTAACACTGAGAACGACAAAGAAGAGGGTGACCAGGGACCATGGAAGGGTCTGCAGTATCGACTGATCGGCCCATTTCGCGGCGGGCGCGTGGTCGCGGTGTCGGGCGTCGTCGGCCAGGATAACGTCTATTATTTTGGCGGAGTCGCTGGAGGTGTGTGGAAGACAACCGATGGCGGCCTCAACTGGAAACCGATTTTCGACAAGCAGAAGGATGCGTCGCCAGCGATCGGAGCAATCGCGGTTTCCGAATCCGACCCGAACGTCATTTACGTCGGAACCGGAGAAGCTTGTATTCGCGGCAACATCGTCGGCGGTAACGGTGTTTACAAGTCAATCGACGCGGGTAAAACGTGGAACTTCATTGGCCTTCGCGACACGCATGCCGTCGGGCGCCTGGCTGTGAATCCCAGGAATCCCGACATCGCCTTCGTGGCGGCGCTCGGACATCCATTCGCCGATAACGAGGATCGGGGGATTTTTCGCACCCAGGATGGCGGCAAGACCTGGCAGAAGGTCCTTTATAAGGACGCAAAGAGCGGGGGCATCGATGTTGTGTTCGATCCCAGCAATCCCAATATCCTGTTCGCGGCACTGTGGCAGGCCAAGCGAACCCCCTGGAACCTCGATAGCGGCGGCCCCGGAAGCGGCCTCTACCGTTCCAGCGACGGCGGAACAACATGGAAAGAACTCAAGAACCACGGACTGCCCCAGGGTATTATGGGCCGCATCGGGGTCACGGTTTCAGGCGCAAATCCTAACCGAGTGTGGGCCGTCATCGAGGCTGAAAAAGGCGGAATCTATCGTTCGGACGACGGTGGCGATTCTTGGAACTTACTGACCGATGACCACCGTTTTCGCCAGCGGGCCTGGTATTACTCGCATATTTTCGCCGATCCAAAATCGGCGGACACGGTTTACATCCTGAACACCGCGGCGTATCGGTCCAATGACGGAGGCAAGACCTTTCGCCGGATACGCGCGCCGCATGGAGATAATCACGCGCTGTGGATCGATCCCAGGAATCCCATGCGCATCATTAATGGCAACGATGGCGGCGCCACTATCTCGGTCGATGGCGGCGATACCTGGAGCACCGTGTACAACCAACCTACCGCGCAGTTCTACCACGTCATCGCCGACACCCGCTTCCCGTATTACATCTATGGCGCGCAACAGGACAACTCCACTGTGGCAATCGCCAGCGCGAGCGCCGAAGGCGGGATTGATCGTGCAAACTGGTACGCCGTAGGCGGCGGCGAAAGCGGCTACATCGCACCCGACCCCAGCGACCCGGAGATCGTTTACGCCGGCTCTTATGGCGGTGAGATCACGCGCTACGATCATCGCACCGGCGAAGAGCAGGCGGTAAATCCGTGGCCAGTGAACCCGATCGGGTGGGCTGCGGGCGACGTCAAACACCGGTTCCAGTGGACCGAGCCAATCGTTTTTTCGCCACACGATCCGAAGACCATGTACTTCGCGGGCGAAGTGGTATTCAAGACGACCGACGGCGGAATGAGTTGGACGATCATCAGTCCCGATCTGACGCGAAACGACAAGTCAAAACAGGTGGCCTCGGGCGGCCCGATCACCAAGGACAATACTGGCGTCGAGGTTTACGACACGATTTTTTCGTTGGTGGAATCGCCGATACAGAAGAACCTGATCTGGGCAGGGACCGATGATGGATTGGTTCAGCTCACCCGCGACGGTGGCGAACACTGGGAGAATGTAACGCCTAATATCATGCCGGAGTGGGGCACCGTAAGTATGATCGAGGCATCTTCGCGCGACGCTGGGACCGCTTATCTCGCCGTCGAACGCCACAAGTCGGACGACTTCGCACCCTACGTGTTCAAGACGAAAGATTTTGGGAAGACCTGGACCAAGCTGGTCGTCGGCCTTCCGGCGACCGATTATGTCCATGCTGTAAGGGTCGATCCCGCGCGTCCGGGTTTGCTTTTCGCCGGAACGGAACAGGGTGTGTACATTTCCTTCAATGATGGCGCGCTCTGGCAGTCGCTGCAATTGAATCTGCCGCCAGTTCCGGTAAACGATCTGGTGATCAAGAACACTGATCTGGTGGTCGCAACGCACGGCCGCAGCTTCTGGTTGCTGGACGATATCACGCCGCTCGAGCAATACGAAGATTCGATTCCGCAGCAGGAGGCTCACCTCTTCACGCCTAGCTCGGCGAATCGTACGGTTTTTCGGGGCTCAACCTCTGGCAATGCCGGGAAAAACCCGCCCGCGGGAGCGGTCATTAATTACTGGTTGAAGGCTTCACTCAAGAAGCCCGATCAGGCCAATGCCCAAGCTTCCGGAGCGGAGGCTGAGGGCGAACCGGC
>Ga0302326_10031367_pt1 | contig 10616 bp, 9 predicted proteins | sample Palsa_T0_3_FD_202264 | JGI IMG/M metagenome (GOLD analysis project Ga0302326, IMG submission 202264) | Peat permafrost microbial communities from Stordalen Mire near Abisko, Sweden - Palsa_T0_3 | ecosystem: Environmental > Terrestrial > Soil > Palsa > Peat permafrost | place: Sweden: Abisko...
CCGTGCTCACTTTGAGCGGCACCGTTTGGTGAGTCTCCTCTTGTGAGGTCTGTTGGGTTCTAGTCTTCATCAACTCTACCCACACCAAACGGTCGCCTCTATTTCCAACTGAATCGCTCCGGCTTAGGCACCGGAGGCAAAGCACCACCCGCGGTGCGCCTTGAGGACTTCTTCAAATGGGTTTCGACATTGCTTGCCTGGCGGATTCGCGTACTTATTTGACTTCCGGTATGAAGTTTTCGCTGGCAGCTTTGGCCCTGACAATCGTCTCCGTAGCACACGCGGAACCACCTTGGGAATGGGACTCCGATCCTACCTTCGATCACTACGCCAGCAAGCTGGCAGGCTCCGCGTATTAGGCGAGCCTTGTCCACAAGCACCGGAAGAATTCCACCGACGTTGATCCGGTCAACGGAACCGCTGAAATTGCGAACGCGAAAGGGGAAACCCTCTACCACTGGCCAGCCCATGTTTTCACGAGTTTTGTCGTTCAGAACGATCTACTATTCTACGCGGATTACAGTTGGATCGCGCCCGGCGTCGCGATGCATTGCGTGGACCTCAAAACTCGGCGGACGATCTGGTATAAGGAACTTCCGCAGGATGGACCTCCTTTGAATTACAAATACTATAACCGCGTGAATATCTCGGTCCGCAATGGTGCACTCTTCATCTTTAGTGCGCAGTCCTGGGGCCCCGGCCAATTCGCCTGGAAACTGTCGCCAGAGACGGGCGAACCTTTAAATTGAAAATCACCCTACAAAAATCGCGCGCGTAAAACGGCCCGGGTGATCAACCCCAACTTCCGCAGGCGGCCCAGACGGTAGCGCTGGTCGAAGACGTGGAAGCCGTCGCGCTCCATCCGATCGAGCAATCGGCGGTAGATGGAATGCATGATCTCGGCGGCAACGAGCGCGCGGCGGTCCGGCGGCGGCAGGGCCTTTGCCGCGGCGGCGTAAAAACCGCGGGCGCGGCCGGCCTCGAAACGCATGAGGGCGAGGAAGGCTTCGTTGTGCCGCCGGGCGGCGAGGTCCTCGACGGTATAGTTAAAACGCACCAGATCCTCGCGGGGGAGATAGACGCGACCGCCATTGGCAAAATCCTCGCCGACGTCCCGGAGGATGTTGGTGAGTTGGAGGGCGAGGCCCAGTTGTCCGGCATATTCGGGCGCGCCCGGTTCGCGGCAGCCGAAGATTTCGATGCTCACCAGGCCGACAACGCTGGCAACCCGGTGGCAGTAGACGCGCAAATCCTCCCACGTCTCATAACGCGTTCCCTTGAGGTCCATTTCCACGCCGGCGATGATCTCATCGAAGCGCCCGGGCGGGAGGTGGTACTTGGCTACCAGCGCACGGACCGGCGCGGCCAGCGTCGATTCGCCGGAAACCGGAGCGCGGACCGCTTGCTTCCACAAGTCGAGAGCGGCGCACCGTTGGTCGACCGCCTGTCCCGGATCATCGGCGATATCGTCGATCACGCGGCACCACGCGTAGAAAACGGTGATGTCGTCCCGGCGTTCGCGCGGCAGCGAGATGAAGGCGAGAGCAAGATTGGATTTGCTCGCCCGGGTGATGGCCCGGGCGTCCGCCGCCGGCGCGCTCATTTGCCCAGCTCCGGCAAAAATTCCGAATCGCGGGCGATCGCCCCGCGGGCGAGGTCCAGCACGCGGTCGCCTGGGAGCAGCTTCCACTCCGCCGAAGCGGTGGCGATAACCGCCGGGCCGAAGGCGGCAGCCGCCTTCCGCAACAACGCCACGTATTCCTCGAGTTCGTCGCCGGCGAGCGCGCCATCGAGGTTCTCGACCAGAAGCGCCGCGGGTTCGTTCACCAAGCCGCGAGCGACCGCCACCTGGTATTGCGCCGGCGCCGAAAGCTCGTCGACCGGCCTCGCCGCCGCGCCGGCGAGGCCGACAAAATCCAGCATCGCTTCCGTGCGCCGCCGCGCTTCCTCGGGGTCGACATGCGAGATCTTGAACAGAGGCATGGCGACGTTCTCGATGACACTGAATGAGCCGAGGAGGAACGGCGCGGCGAAGGCAAATCCCAGGCGTTGCGTCCGCAACTCGGTCCAGCCCTCCTCACTGAGACCACGCACGCTGTTGCCCTGGATCAGGACCTCCCCCTCCGCCGGTTTTTCGAGCAGCCCGGCAAAGCGGAACAACGCCACCTTTCCGCCATCCGGCGCGCCGCGCAAAACGTGCAAGCGCCCCGCCGCGAACGCAGTGGAGATGTCGCAGACGCTGGTGCCGTCGGAGCAGGCGCCGGAAACAGCACGCAACTCAACGGAAATGTCGGAGGGCGAATTCAAGGTTCGCGTGGTGGTGGTGGCTCAGGCTATCGGGTTTCGAGAATCGGGTGTCGAGGGTGTCGCTACGCGAGAGCCAGGAGCGGGGAGCCAGGTTACGCGAGTCCGGCCCGGACCGGCTCCGCTTTGGACACTTGGCTTTGCCCCCATTGCACCTTGGGCCTCTCGCAAGGCCTCCAGTTGGCTCATGGTTCCTGGCACTCATCGGACATCGGATGTGCGCACCTTCAGGCGCTCAAAACAGCACCCCTTGTTCGATCGTGCCGGAGGCGGGAGGCGGGTGCGCGGGAACGTCGCCATGTTTGTAATAGCAAACCCAACTGGCAAGGAGCCACGCCGCGACCAGGCCGTTCAACCAGGGAGTGATCAAGCCCCAGAGGACGCCAATCGAGGTCCCGTCGCTCAAGCCCTGTTGGACCAGATTGAAGAAGACGAGGGCGAGAAAGAAGTGCAAGGTGACGAGGATCAGAAACCAGCCAAACGTCCACCAATGTTCCCGCAAAAAGTGGAGGTGGTCGTGCAGCGCTTTGCCCAGCGATTCGCTGTGAAAGGTGAGCGTGATCTGGATGGTCGCGAAAAGCAGCAGCACCGCGGTCAGGAGGCCTCGCGCCATTTTCCACCGGGTGTCGAGCACCGACGGTTCGTGCGGGAACATCGACTGAAACGCCGGGAAGTTCTTCAGGATGAGCGGCAGATGAATGAAGGCGCTGGAAAGCAGCATGACGAGCAGCGCCCAGCGCACCACGTAGCTGAAGCGACGGATGGCGAAATCGAGGAGGTGCTGCTGGCCAAAGGTGAGGCCGCGCACCCAGCAGTAGGCAATGAGGGCGAGGCCGATCTGGACGCCGACGCCGACGAGATATTCGAAAAGAAAGGAGAGCCAATCGACCACTGGCGCCCACTGGAACCACATTTCCGCGGCTTGCGGCTGCAACTGAAGGACTTGCGGGGCGGCATAGAGAAAGGGCTTGGAAACCGCCGCGAGGGCGCACAGCACGATCCCGCAGTGCACGACCACGCCCCAAATGCGGAAGCGCTTGTGCAGGGCGCGCCAGAGGACCACGTGGTGGCCATCCCAATTGATGAGCAGGAGAACGGCCGCGAAGGCGGAAAGCGGAAAAGTCGAGACGAGCAGATTGAAAATCCCGGCGACACTTTCCAGCGCGGGAAGGGCGGAGTCGCGGACCGCGAAGTACAAGGCGTGGGGAGGCAGATACCACAACGATTCCGGGGAGCCGTGCAGCCAGAACCGGGAGTCGCGCCAGGCTTCCCGCATCCAGACAAAGGTCGGGCGATCCGCCGGCGGAAGGACGCGGAAGAAGTAGTAGCGCAAGGCGAGTTGAAACAGCGCGTAGGCAAAGCCGAAGGCGCCCAGCGTGAGCCAAAGCGCTGGATAGCGTCGCACACAACGCGCCCCATCGCGCAAGCTCGCGCGCACGGGGTTGGTGAACATGACCAGCAGGTAACCGACCACCGAGCCGAGCAGCAACCACCGGAAGGGGATGGCAGGCAGGACAAACGCGACCGGGACAGGCATGCGGGATTCTTTAGGCGCGCTCCGAGCGAAAGGGAAGGCTGGGGTTGGTGTTCGGTGGGCGGTCTGAATCTGAATCTGAATCCCCCCGGCGCCGTCCGGAGATGAAGAGTCCGATGAAGAGCGCGCCGGGGCGCGTCATTCCCAATGGGAATTCGTGCAGCCCATGTAGGCGATGAAGAGGCCGAGCAGGACGTGGCAGATCAGGACCCAAAAGCAGAGATCGGCCGGGGCGAGATTGGTCTGGGTCACGGCCAGCACGGCCTCGTAGAAGCGGGTGTCGCGCATGGTTTGAATGAAACCCGACCAACCCCAGTAGGAGGCGATGAAGGGACGCGTCATCCAGGCGAGGGCCTTTGGCAGGGCGAGCACCGCTCCGGAGAGCGGGAGTTGGAAGCCGACGAGATAGATCGAGACCAGCGAGGCTTGCTCGGCGGTTTTCATGAGGCTCGAAATCGCGAGGCACACGCCGGTCAGCGAGGCGTTGACGAAAATGAGCAGCATGACCTGCGTCGCGGGGTTGCCCTTGAACTGCACGACGAAATTGACGAAGACGCCCATCCAGATCGACTGGGCGAGCACGAGCACACCGAGGAAGGCGGCTTTGGACGCGACGTAGGCCGAAGCGCGCACGCCGGCAAATTTCTCCTTCTCGAAGATCAATCGCTCGCCCGCGATCTCGCGCGCGGCGTTGTTCGATCCCATGAGCGCGAGGAGGATCACCTGAAACATGATGAGCCCGGAAACGAGGCTGCCGGTGTGCACCAGCTCCTGCCGCTGCTGAAATTCGTTCTGCATCTGCTGGAGGAAGTTGCCGGAAATGACGCCGTTGAGGTTCTTGATCTGCGGCAGACCATCGAGCGCGAAAATGACTACGAGGATGGGAAATCCGAAAAGCAACGCCACTTGCAACCAGAGCTGGCCGCGGTCGCGGAAGAAAATCTTCCAACGCCGCGCCAGCAGAACCCCAAACTGGCTGAGCGCACCCGGCGTGCCGGGATAGTCGAGCTTCTTGCGCGTCTCCTGCTCGTGCTTCTCCTCCGGCTTCTCTTCCGGGACGGCTTTCTCCGGCTCCGCCGCCGGCTTGGCGGCAGCCTCATCCTCCTCCTCGTCGAAGGGCGCCTTATTGACGAGGCGCGCAAAATTGTCCTCGGTTTCGTCGCCGTGCCTCGCCGCGCGGCTGGAGACTCCTTCGAGCGCCACGTCCGCGGCGGATTCGTCGTGGCTGCCGATGCGGTAATTGACGCGATGCTTGAGCCACGAGCGATGCCAGTCCTCGGGCTTGCGCTGGGCGAGTTGCGGAAAGAGTTCTTCGGGCTTGTCGATATCGAAGTAGTGAAAGAGAAAATTCGCCGGACCATGATAGGCAAGGCACCCTTGGAAGAGGACGACGACGCTGTCGTAGAGCGCGAGATGCCGCAGACTGTGCGTGACCGAAAGCACGATGCGGTCGTCACGCTGGGCAATCTGGTGCATGAGGTTCGCGATTTCATCCTCCGCCTTGGGATCGAGCCCGCTCGTCACTTCATCGCAAAGCAGCAGATGCGGAGAACTGACCATCTCGAGGGCCAGCGCCAGGCGGCGCTTCTGGCCGCCGGAGAGCACGCGCACTTCGCGATCGGAAATCTCCTCGAGGCCGACTTCGCGCAGGATCTGCTCGATCCGCGCTTCCCGCTCGGCGGCGCTGAGGCCGCTCACGCGCAGCCGCAGGGCGCTCTCGACGCTCTCCCAGACGGTCAGCAAATCGTAGGCGATGCTGAACTGGGGCACGTACCCGATCTCGTGCGGGTCCATGTCCCCTTCCACCGAGAGGTCGCGTCCCTCCCAGGCCACATGGCCGAGCGTCGGCTCGCGCAGGCCGGCGATCACCTTGAGCAGCGTGCTCTTGCCGCAACCGGACGGGCCGAGAATGGCCGAAAAATGTTTCTTGGGGAACCGGACGGACAATTCCGAGAGGAGGAGTTGGTCGTCCGGGGCATTGCCAAGCTGGAGGGAAACTTCCTTAAGTTCGAGCATGATGGGAGAGCGTTGTGGATTGACGCCGCTTTGTCAGTGGTAAAAGTGTCTTATGCCCGCATCCTCCCACAACCGCAACCGGCGCTCGAACCGGTGGGTCCGCCTCAGCCTTTGGGCAATTCCCATCTTTTTCGTGCTGCTCATCATCACTTTCTTTGTCATCAAATCGGCCATCGACGCCTATTTGCGCAGCGACGGTTTCCGGCAATTCCTCGCTCACAAGACGGGCGAGACCCTGCACGCGGACGCCGAGGTGACGCCACTGAGTTTTGCGGGGTCGAATATTTTTGCCGACGACTTTCGCGCGCAGGGCGGCCCGGACGCCGCTTTTGCGAATTTGGACATCGAACAAATCCGCACCGAAGTGAGCCTGCGGCGGTTCTTTGAGAAGGTGTGGCAGGTGGAGCAATTTGACGTCCAGCGGGTGCGCGTGGATTTCGACGGTCCACGCGCGAACCGCCCACCGGAACCGACCGCATCACCGTTGAACGCGCCGAAGAATGAGGCCAGCAGCACCGGCTGGCTGCCGAACCGGGTCGAGATCGGTCATGCGACGATCCACGACACCGAGTTGACCTGGAACGGAGGCGGACTGCGCAATATGGCCGTGGAGATCGAGCCAAATGAGGGCGGCTGGAAAATCGTGGGTCAGGGCGGCAAACTCGACTACGCAAAACTGCCGCAGCTCGACGTGGAGAGTCTTCACCTGCGTTTCCATGCCCCATCGCTTTATTTGAGCAGCGCCGAACTGCGCCAGCCCCAAGGCGGCACGCTCGAAGCTTCCGGCGAAATCGATTTCTCCCGCAAGGTCGATTTGCTCCTGAAGCTCACGAATATCAACATTGCGCCGTACCTCACGGACGACTGGCGGCTGCGCGCCAAAGGGAACGTCTCCGGCGATGTCACCGTCCGCAGCGATCTGCCCATCCGCGGCGGGCCGCAATTGTCGGGCTCCCTGCACGTGACCCAGGGCGAACTGACCGCGCTCCCGGTGCTCGAGCAGATCGCAAAATTCACGCGCACCCAGCAGTTTCTCCAATTGCACCTGAACAACGCCTCGGGCAATTTCACGCGTGACGATACGCGGCTGCACGTGAGCAATTTTGTGGCCGAGTCGGACGGTCTCATCCGCGTGGAAGGCGATTTTACAATCCAGAACGGCAATATCGACGGGAACTTCCAGGTCGGCGTGACCCCGAGCAGCCTGCAGTGGCTGCCCGGGTCGCAAGCCAAGGTCTTTACGGAATCGCGCGGGGGCTATGCCTGGGCGCCGATGCGCCTGACCGGGCCGGCCGACAAGCCCACCGAGGATCTCTCTCCCCGCCTCATCGCCGCCGCCCAGGGTGCGGTGATCGAAGGCGCGCAGAATGCCGCCGGGGAAGTCATCAAGGGCGGCACGAATGCCGCAAAGGGTGTGCTCGATCTTCTGCTGCCGGGGGCGAAATAGCGGCCGATTTTCGCTCGCGGGATTGCGGCTTGCCACCTCGGTCCTTTCCGGTAGAGAAGAAGCGGCGCGGCGCTGACGCTGCGCGAATGGCGTCCCCAGAAATCGAGCATTCCCGCATGAAAGCTATCCTGACCGCGCTTGCCGCAGGTGTGTCCCTCCTGTCTGCGGCGGAAATTCCTGCCGCGGAACCGTGGCAGAATACGTTCTGGAAGGAAGACGTCACGCTGCCCGCGGGTACCTACCGGGCAAAAGGACACAAAATTGATGTCCTAGGCGATCATCAAATCGTTGTCCAAGGTTGCGTCATGGAGGAGGCGCGCTTCGAAAACCTCGGTGGCGTCTCGTGGAGGATCAATAGCAGCCTCCTGCGCAACCTGTCCCTTTGGTGCAAGCTCCGGGACAGCGTGACGGCCATGGACAGTTTGTTCGAAAATGCCGAACTCAAAAAGGTTGGTGTCGCCAACGCCGAACGCTGGAGCAGCCAATGGAGTTTTGAGAACTGCGTTTTCGCGACCACCTTTGTGCCAGCGCCGCTGACGGTGCGAGGCTATTCCGTGCGCGCGACGCACTGCACGTTTCACAACCTGAAAATGCCCGAAATAGAATACCTGAGCGACCCGGCGGGAGAGGCGCAATCCGAACAACTGCACTTTGCCAACTGCCGATTTGTCGGATGCGAGATCCCGGAAACGCTGCTCGCCACAACGATCTCCTGTGTCTTTGAAGACTGCCAGTTTCCAGCCAAACGCGCCGATTGGAGCAAAGCATCCCACGCGATCTCCGTCGCGGCTGGCATCGCGGGACACGGCCCCGCCCCGAACGATTACGCGAATGGAAACCTGACGGTGACCTTCAAGACCCGGGATCTGCCCGCCGCGGGTTGCACGCTGGCCTATACCCATGTTGACGGCCACTTGGGGCTGCCGCAGAGCCCGGCGGGGCCGCCCTTTGTCATGGGAGTCATCGACAATAAAAAGACGGGGGGGACGCTGGCTGGACCGACACCGGTAACATCCGCTCCCGTGGCAACGCCTGCAGCCAAACCGACCCCGGGATCGAAACCTCCCGGGGATCTCGCCATGCTGGGTGATCTCGTCAAGGCCAACCACAGCAATCTGGTCTTCGTCAGCGGGACCAATGGGGCGGGCAGTGGCTTCATCGCAAAAATGGGTGCAGCCGATTACCTGATCACCAACGCCCACGTCGTCACAGCCTTGAAAGGCCCGGCCTTCAAAAAGCTCGACGGCTCGCAGGTGCAAGGGACCGCGCCGGTCCTGGCGGTGGATCACGATATTTTTCGCATGACCCTTGCGCCGGTGGAGAAGCCGCTGGAAGTGATGGACCATGTCGATGCCAATGCCGCCATCGGCGATGAAATTATCGTGCTCGGCAACGCCGAAGGTGCGGGTGTGGTCAATGGCATCAAGGGCAAGATTGTGGGCATCGGTCCAAACCTCGTCGAGGTCGACGCCCCGTTCGTCCCCGGCAACAGTGGCAGCCCGATCATTCATCTCAAGACCGGCCAGGTCATCGGCGTTGCCACATATGCCATCATCAAGCGTTACGATGCCGCGACGATGCGCGCGCCCAAAACCCCCGTGGTGCGCCGTTTCGGCTATCGGCTGGACAGCGTAAAGACCTGGCAGCCGGTGAACTCGGAACTGTTCGTGGCACAGGCCACGGAGATGGAAAGCATCGAGAAACTCACCGAGGACCTGGGTAAGCTGCTTTCCGATGTTGCCCAACACCACAGCATCACGCGTGAGTTGCATACCAATCCCGTGATCAAGCGGCCGATCGACCTGTGGTTTGCCGACCGCGAGCGTCAATTGAGTCCGAGCGACCGGGCCATGTCGGAACAGAACTTCGCCGCGAGGCTGAAATCGGCCTGCATCAGCGATTTGGCTGCGGCCCGCCCCACCCTGACGTACGACTATTTCCAGCGCAAGCTGACCGACGAGGAACGCTACCGGGAAAGCATCGCCAGTGCCCTGGACAAGATGTTGTTTCTGAAAACGACGGGGCATTAGGTGCCCGCAGCCTTTGCCAAACGGGTGGTCCCATGTATTCTCGATGGCCGTGGAAATCCGCAGCCTTCCCATCTCCCCTCCCCTGAGATTTCTTCGCGCCTTGATCGCCGGGCTGCTTTTGCTGACCGGCGGCAGCGCCCGGCCGCAGGTCGTATCACCAGGACCGGCGCCAACGCTGGCGCCGGCGACGCCCGCAGCGCCGTTGACACCGGCGGAAATCGTCAAGGCCAATCGCAACAACCTGGTCTTCGTGCAAGGCTCGAATGGCGCGGGCAGCGGCTTCATCGCGCATCTCGGCCAGGCAAACTATCTTTTCACCAATGCCCATGTGGCCGCGGGCGTGAAGGGCGCCGCCTTCAAGACCCTCGATGGCGCCGAGGTGCAGGTCGGCGCCCCGTACATTGCCGTTGGGCATGACATTTTTGGGATGGGCGTGGCCCCGGGCGGCAAGCCGCTCGAAGTCATGGATCACGTCGATGAAAACGCGTCGATCGACGACGAGATCGTAGTGCTGGGGAATGCGGAGGGCGGCGGGGTGATCAATACCATCAAGGGCAAAATCGTGGGCGTCGGTCCGAATCTGGTCGAGGTCGATGCGGCCTTCGTGCCGGGCAACAGCGGCAGCCCCATTATCCACGTCAAGACGGGCAAAGTCATCGGCGTGGCCACCTATCTCATCGTCGCGCAATATGACGCCGCCACCCACCAGCGGATGGCAGCGCCGCGCATCCGCCGGTTTGGTTATCGCCTCGACAGCGTCAAAACGTGGCAACCGGTCAATTGGAACTCGTTTTTCGGCCAGGCCGAGGAGATGGAAAGCATCGAGAAACTCACTGATGATCTCGCCAAGGTGCTGATGGACCTGGCGCGCAATCACAAGATCACGCCGTCGCTGCACACCAACCCGGCGATCAAGCAACAGCTCGACTGGTGGGTCTCGAGCGGCCGGCAGAACAGCCTCGGCGGTCGCGACAGCGCCACTGCCGACCAGAATTTCATCGCCGGCCTGAAAAATATCGGTACGGCGGACATCGCCGCCGCGCACCGGAACCTCACCTACGATTATTTCATCCGAAATCTCACGGAGCAGCAGAAACAGCGCAAAGCCATAACGGACGTTTTTGACGAGATTCTGCAGGAGATGAGGAAGACGCGTTAAGAGGGCGGCTAAAAAGTAGGGGAGGGCCGCGTGGCGCGGATTTTTGGCTTGGGCAAGGCGCGACGAAGGAGCATACCCTCTGCGGTCTGTAACTGAGGAGCAACGCAGCCCAAGCCAAAAAGCCGC
>Ga0302326_10031368_pt1 | contig 10616 bp, 6 predicted proteins | sample Palsa_T0_3_FD_202264 | JGI IMG/M metagenome (GOLD analysis project Ga0302326, IMG submission 202264) | Peat permafrost microbial communities from Stordalen Mire near Abisko, Sweden - Palsa_T0_3 | ecosystem: Environmental > Terrestrial > Soil > Palsa > Peat permafrost | place: Sweden: Abisko...
AGGCCGGCCGGCACCGCCCCCGCGGGCGGCAGCCTGGACGGCCAGCCGGCCTTCGTCACGGCGGGCACGGCGGTGGACCGCACTCGCCACGCCGCCGCGAGCAGCAGCCCGACCGCGGGCAAGGGCGCCGCCACCTCCGGGGGCGCCACGCTGCCGGCCGGCAACCCGGACGGGCACGCGACCGTCCCGGCGGCGGGCCTGGCCGTCGCCACCAGCGCCCCCGACCACGTGATCGGCGACGGCTCGCCCGCGGGCTGCACGTCGGCGGCGGTCGTGCAGGCGGTCGCCGAGGGCGGCATCATCACCTTCAACTGCGGGCCAAGCCCGGTGACGATCACCATGACGGCCACCGCCAAGATCGTCAACACCAGCCACCAGGTGGTGCTCGACGGCGGCGGGAAGGTGACGCTGAGCGGTGGCGGCGACACCAGGATCCTGTACATGAACACCTGCGACCCCGCGCAGACGTACACCACCAGCGACTGCTGGGAGCAGCAGTGGCCGCAGCTGGTCGTGCAGAACATGACGTTCACCGACGCCTACTCGGCGACGCAGGAGACGAAGGGCGCCAGCTACGGAGGCGGGGCCATCTTCGACGAGGGCGGCCAGCTCAAGGTGGTCAACTCGGTCTTCACCGGCGACCAGTGCTACGCCAGCGGCCCCGACCTCGGCGGCGGGGCGATCCGCGCCACCGGCATGTACATGCAGGTCCCGGTCTACATCACCAACGACACCTTCACCGGGAACTCCTGCTCCAACGGCGCCGCCCTCAGCGGGCTCTACGCGAACTTCGCCGTCTACAACAGCCTGATGACCGGCAACAAGGCGATCGGATCGGGGGCGAACCCCGCCGCCAGCGGCACCGCCGGAGGCGGCAGCGGCGGCGCGATCTACACCGACGGGAACGGTTACAACCTGCTCATCGACGGCTCGGTGATGAGCGGTAACACCGCCCGTGAGGGCGGCGGCGCCATCTTCTTCGTGGTCGACGCCGACGGCGGAACGCTCACCATCGACGGTTCAACGCTGTCAGACAATTCGAGCGGCGCCTTCCAGAACGCTCCCGGCATCTTCGACGAGGTCAACTCGGTGGTCACCCAGCCGGTCGAGAGCAGCTCCTCGGTCAGCTGAGCCCGACGCGGAAATACCTGGTCAAGTGGGTCAGCGTCGGCGCTATCGCCGGCTACCGAGATTGAGCGTGTCCGCGGCTGGGAAGACGCATGGAGATCGTTCTGCGCTCGCCGGCGTGGGTTGGGCGTTCGGCCTCCGGTAGCTCGCGGCACTCGCCCTTTGGGGCTCACGGCTGTGCGGCGCGCGTCGTTCATAAGCCGCGGTCAGGGCGCGGCAGGGGGTTCGGGGATGACTGGCAAGCGGGTTCTTGGCATTGTCTTGGCGGGCGCGCCCGGGCGGCGGCTCGCGCCGCTGACCGCGGAGCGGGCCAAGGCGGCGGTTCCGTTCGGCGGCGTGTACCGTCTGGTCGATTTCGCGTTGTCCAACCTGGTCAACGGCGGGATCCGCCAGATCTGCGTGCTCACCCAGTACAAGAGCCACAGCCTGGACCGCCATCTGGCGACCGCCTGGGGGCTGAGCGGCACGCTCGGCGATCAGGTGATCCCGGTGCCGGCCCAGCAGTGGCGGGGCCCGCGCTGGCAGGCCGGCTCGGCGGACGCGATCTACCAGTCGCTGAGCCTGCTCGACGAGCACCGGCCGGACCTCGTCGTGGTCTGCGGGGCCGATCACGTCTACCGGATGGACCCGGCGCAGATGATCGACCAGCACGCGGCCTGGGGAGCGGGGGTCACGGTGTCGGCGGTCCCGCTGCCGCGGGCGCAGGCGTCGGACTTCGGCGTGGTGCAGGCCGCCGCCGACGGCCACTGCATCGAGGCGTTCGTGGAGAAGCCCGCCAGCACGCCGGGCCGGGCCGGTCATCCCGGCGAGGCACTCGTGTCGATGGGCATCTACGTGTTCGACCCCGACGTGCTGATCGAGGCGCTGCAGAAGGACGCGGTCAACGACGACAGCGGGCACAGCATGGGCGGCGACATCATCCCCCGGCTGGCGCGCGAGCGGGCGGCGCACGCCTACGACTTCCGGCAGAACGTGGTCCCCGGGGCCCGCGCGGGTGACCGCTGCTACTGGCGGGAGCTGGGGACGATCGATTCCTACTTCAACGCGCAGATGGACCTGCGCGCGGTGATCCCGCCGTTCAACCTGTACAACGACCGCTGGCCGATCGTGACGCGGGTGTCGAACCAGCCGCCGGCGAAGTTCGCCCACGAGGACGGCGACGGGCCCGGGCGGGCGGTCAACAGCGTGGTCAGCAACGGCGTGATCGTGTCCGGGGCGCTGATACGCGACTCGGTCCTGTCCCCGGGAGTCCGCGTGGACGGCCGGTCCCTGGTGAGCCGGGCGGTGATCTTGCACAACACCCACGTGCACCGGCACGCCGTGGTGCAGAACGCGATCCTGGACAAGGACGTGACCATCCTGGCGGGCGCCATGGTCGGGGTGGACAAGGAACACGACCGGGCCCGCGGGCTCTCCGTGTCGGCTGGCGGCGTCACCGTGGTCAGCAAGGGACAGGTGGTGGCACCGTGACCGACCCGCGCCGTCATGGGGTGGCGCTGCCGGGCGGGTCGTGAGCGCCGCATCAATGACTTCTGGGCCGCCCGCGCTGGCGGTCAGTGGCCTCCGGCGCTTGGCAGGCAGCCCCCTTCGCGGGTGATGCCTCCGGATTCCAGGTCGATGGTTTTCACGCTGACAGTGCCCCACGCGCAGACGGCCGGGCGGATGCTGCCCAGCTCGTACCCGCCGAACCCGACACTGTCGGACGCCGCGCCCTTGAAAACCGCCGCCTCGGCCGCGACCGGTGCCGGGAGCGGAATGCGGGAGTTGAACGTCTGGTTCGCCTGCTGGTTCTGCTCCGCGCCGACGGAGGCGCACGGCGACGGGTCGACGACACCGGGAACCCGCGGGCACTCGGGGAAGCTGGGCTTCGCTGACGGGGACGACGACGGCCCGGCTAGAGGATGCGAAGACGTCGCGTGCTGCGTTCCGCAGGCGACGAGAACAAGGACCACGGCGCAAGCCCCTGCTACCAACAGCCGGTCGGATCGCCGCACGGATTAACCATACTCAGCACGATCGCCGGGATCGGGCGAACGGCCACCAGAACGTCCGCCCGCTGGGGTACGCGATTCAACGAGAAGTGAAACCCGCGGCCGTTCGAGAAGATCAAATACATCAGCCCGAACGGACCGTTGTTTCACCATGACCTATCCGACTGTGACCGGGGAGTCCTCGGCGCCCCGGTAGGTGTAGAGGTCCTCAAGGAACTTGCGCTGCAGGGAGGGGACCTTGTCGACGGCCCTGAAATACGCCCGGTTGACGCTGAGTACCGCCCGGCCGATGACCGGCTTGTGCAGCGGGTCGTGACCCGAGGTGCCGTTCTGCGCGAGCGAGTCGGCGACCCGCGCGAAGCCGTAGGGGATCATCTCCGCCTCGTAATCGGCGATGGCGCTGAGCAGCTCTTTTTCGCCGCGTTGGACGGCCGCCAGTTCGCGGCCGAGCAGCTGGGCGTCTCGCAGCGAGGTGTTGGCGCCGACACCCTGCCCCGGGGTCATGGTGTGGATCGCGTCGCCGAGCAGCGTGATGCTGGTGGTCTGCCAGGCTGGAACCGGCTCGGAGGTGGCGATGCTGAGCGGGAAGGCGGTGCTGGGATCTGACAGCGCGAACAGCCTGCGGAAGTCCGGGTGCCAGTTCGGGGTGAGCCGTAGCGCGAGATCGATCAGTTCCTGGCCGCGCATCTGCATCGTGCCGTCGGGGAACTTGCCCTCCGCTGCCCACAGGCCCCAGGAGATGTAGTCGCGGGTGTTGTCGTAGAGCATCCCCGGCCAGGCCCTGAGCAACTCGGCGTCGTTGCCGGCGGCGCTGTCCTTGACGCCGCCGCGCTCGTCCCAGCCGAATTGCATGACGTGCCAGATGCACATGAAGCCCTTGGGCGCGAACACCAGGGACAGGCCCTGCCCGGACTCGTCGGGCAGCAGGTCGAGGGCCTGGGGGGTGAGCGGGATCTTCGCGCTGATGGTGGTGATCCCGGCGGGCCGCAGCACGGCTTGCGGCAGGTACTGGGCGCGGACCGCGGAGTGCGCGCCGTCAGCCGCGACCAGGACGTCGCCGACCGCCGAGGTGCCGTCGGCGAAGTAGGCGGTCACCGTGCCGTCATCGCGCCGCTCGTAGTGGGTGAACCGCTTGTCGTAGTGCACCTCCCGCTCGAGGCCGGTGAGGAGCAGCTGGCGCAGGGTCTGGCGGGAGACCGAGCGCTCGGAGTTGACCTCGTCGGCGTCGCCGCGCAGCGGGATGGCGGCGGTCACCCGCTTCTTCTCGGTTAGGACGTTGAAGAAACGCGGGGCCCGGGCGCAGGTGGCCAGGAAGGTCTGGAACAGCTCGGGCGGCAGGCACTCCTTCAGGGCCCGGTTGCCGGTCGGGTCGATGCCGACCCGGTAGCCGTAGAGCCCGTCGGTGCGGCTGCGGTGCTTCTCGTAGACGGCGAACGAAACGCCGGCGCTGCGCAGTTTGTGGGCCAGGGTCAGGCCGCCGTAGCCGGCGCCGATGATCAGGACGTGCACGTATTCCTCCTAGATCTAGTCACTAGATTTTCTAGTAACTTGCTCTACTAGTAACCTAGGAGAAGGATCGCTAGAATGTCAAGACAATTGAGGAGAGGAGCCGCAGTGGCAGCGGAACCGGACCGGGACGAGGGCGAACGTGAGCGCCTAATCGAGGAGTTCGGGCAGGTCATGCAGGCTTACCAACGGTCCGCCGACACCCTCGACCAGCGGCTCGCGGACCGGCTGGGGCTCAACCGCACCGACCTGCGCTGTCTGGAGCTGATCTTCGCGCCCGCCCCGCTCAGCCCCGGCGAACTCGCCGCCGCGGCGGGCTTGACCACCGGCGGTGTCACCACGGCGATCGACCGGCTGGAGCGGACCGGCTACGCAACCCGGGTGCGGGACACCAAGGACCGGCGCCGGGTCACCGTCCAGCCGACCGACAAGAGCTACGCCGTGCTCACCGAGGTGTTCACACCGATCTTCGAGGAAGGCGCCGCCTACCTGCGGCAATTCGACATTCCGACGCTGCGCCTGATGACCGAGTTCATGCGCTTCGCCGCCCGGCAGCAGGAGACGCACGCGACCCGGCTGGCCGGCCACGAGTAGGCGCGCGAGCGTGTCGTCCGAGCATGTCGATTGCGCAATCGACGCCTGCCGCGCGGCTCGCCCCGATGACGATGGCGGCTAAGCCACTAGGGGATCGCGGGGTAGGCGTCCTGGACGAGTTGCTGGAATTCGACGGGGAACCAGTGACCCGCTGGCGGCGAGTCTGGGATGGCGTCGGTCGGGTAGGTGTTTCCGCTCCCGTCGGTCTGGGTTCCGTTCGGGTCACAGTGCGGGTCGCCGGTGCCCGAGTAGGCCGGGTAGGTGCCGTCGGACTCACCCGGTGGCTTGACCCAGACGTAGGCGTACAGGTTGGGGAACGTCGAGTCGGGGTTGGCCTGCGGCACGGCGCCGATCCCGGCGTTCTCCGGGTTGCACCAGTCGCCGCGGAACGGCCGTTCGTCGACCTTCGACGCGTTCACGAACGCCGCGGTGGTGCTGCAGGAACTGGAGATGTTATTCGGGCAGGCGCCGGTAGGCCGCAGCGACGGGTCGCCCCAGCCGTCGCGTGAGGTGTCGATCAGCATCCCGATGGTGCTCGGGAAGCCCGCGCTGACCAGGTTGGAGTACATCGCCTCGTCGTAGGTGAACTCGTCGATGTACGGGTCGTAGGAGTAGAACTGCGCCGAGTCGACGGGGTTGCCGTCTTCGGTTTCGGTGGCGGTCATGTACGGCTCGTGCACCGGGATGGTGTTGGCGGTGTCGCTGATGAAGCCGTCGACGCTGTTCACGCCGTCGGTGGTGGCCGACGCCACCTGCTTGTACAGGGACACGGCCGGGGTCATGTTGGCTGGCCAGCCGAGCCAGGCCGAGTGCGCGATGTCCATGTAGTTGTACACGTTGGGGATCGCGTGCAGCTTGTTCAGCGCGTACTCGATCCCGCTGGTGTAAACGCCGCTGGAGTTCGCCGCCGCGCAGTTGGCCACGCTGGCGTTGGTGACGAGGTTCGGCAGCGAGTCCGGCTCGATGACAGCGACGACGCGCAGGTTGGTGTGCTCGTAGTCGCTGAGCACCTGCGCGATCGGATCGATATACGAGTGCTCGTAGTAGGACAGGCCGCTGTTGGCGATCGATAGCTCGCCGTTGGAGGCGAGCGCATCGCAGTCGCGGTCCGGCAGGTCGTAGATCACGATGGGGAAGATCTCCGGGGTGCTGCCGCTGGCCTTGGACGCCGCGTTCTGGAGCTGCGCCGCCAGGCTCATCCGGCCCGTCCCGCCCGCTCCGCTGGCATTGTCGGAGCCGCCGTAGATAGCCCCGATGTGGTCGAGCCAGATGAACGTCGGCTGGGTGCCGACGTAGGTCATCTGGGCCGCGAGGGTGCCGCTGGCACCGGCCGCCGACGTCGCGACCTCGGCCGTGTAGTCGGGGTTCACGTACCAGGAGGAGCCGGTGAACGGGTTGGCGACATGAGTCGGGGTGGCGGTCGAGCCCGCCGCGGTCTCCGTCACGGTCACGGTCACCGGGGTGCACCCGGTCGCGCTGACGGTGAACGTCGCCGCGCCGGTGCCGGAACTGTTCGCCGTGATGTACACCGGCTGCGGCAGGTTCCAGTTGCTCGAGGACAGCGTCACCGGGGACCCGCTGGCCACCGACAGGCCGGTGTTCCCCGACGTCTGCGCAACGCTGACGGCGACGCCGGCCGACGGCGACGCGCTGAGCGAGACGCCCAGCACTGCGGTCTGTCCCTGGGCCAGCGACATCGTGCCCGGGTTCGCCTGGAGCGTTATCCCTGAACCGCAGGACCCGCCCGTGCTGCCGGTGACTTCGGTGGCGGTGACGGTCGCGCCTGTGTAGCCGGAGGCGCTGGCGGTGAAGGTGGTGGCGCCGGTGCTGGTGGTGTTGGCGGTCACGGTGACGGTCTGGGCGGTGGAGTAGTTCGTCGGGGTGAACGTCAGGCTGGTGGGGGACTCGGTGAGGCCGGCGTTGCCGCTGGCGGTCAGGGAGACGGTCACGTTCGAGGGGGGCGCGGACGAGAGCGCCAGCGCGAAGGTGCCGCTGCCGCCCTGGGTGACGTTCAGGCTGGCCGGGGTCGCGGTGATCGAGCCGCCGCCGGTGGTCGTCCCCCCGGCCGGGGTGCAGGTGACCGCCGTGGGGGCGGTGTTGCTGCCGGAGTAGTTGAAGTTGGCCCCGGCCGTGGTGGTCGCGCCGGCGGCGAGGCTGCCGTTGTAGGACTCGTTGGTGACGGTGACCGCCTTGCCAGACTGGGTCCAGGCCCCGTTCCAGCCGCTCGACAGGGTCTGGTTGCCGGCGTAGGAGTAGGTCACCGTCCAGCCGGTGATGGCCGCGGTCCCGTTGTTGATGATGGTGAGCGACGCGGTGAACCCGCTGCCCCAGTCGTTGCTCACGCTGTAGGCGGCGGCGCACGACGAGGTGGCGGCCCCCGCCGGGACGGCCCCGGCGCCGCTGGCCACGGCCAGGCCGAACGCGGCCAGCAAGGCCGCCACGGTCACCGTCATCGTTCTACGCAACCGCCGCATTGCGGGTCGCGCTCGCAGTCTCATGTCAGCACACCTCCAGGTGTCATGGCGCCCTGAACCCGGTGGTTTCCGCGGCGGGCGTGACTGCCGCGACCATAGGCCGGGGCAGTTACGGCGTAAAGGCAATGTGCTGGCGAGGCCGCTGCTACCCATGTCGGCCTGCGGAAAGCCGCCGGGGCGCGCGAAAGTTTCATGGCGGCCCAGTGCGCTTACCTAGGCTTTATCTCGGTGCGGGCACGCTCGCGCGAATCGTTTCCTTGACCACATTGCCCGGAGTGTTTCTACTCCATCGCAGATCACGATTTGAGGTGGTCGCACCCCCGGCTCGAGGAAGCTCATGTCCGAAATACACGCCATTGCCACCCGCACCCGACACCGGCATCGCTGGTTTCCCGCGCTCGCCGCGGCGGCCGCCGCGATGCTGACCGCGGCCACGCTCGCCGTCGCGGCGGCCAGCGCGCCGGCCGCCCACGCGGCCACCGGGGCGGGCTACTGGCATACGTCCGGGAACCAGATCCTGGACTCCAACGGAAACCCGGTGAAAATTGCGGGGATCAACTGGTACGGCTTCGAAACCACCGACGAGGTGGCCCATGGCCTGTATGACCAGGACTACCACACGATCATCAATGACATCGCGAGCCTGGGTTACAACACCATCCGCATTCCGTTCTCCAACCAGATGGTCGAAGACCCGGTCGTGCCCAGCGCGATTAGCTACTACAACTCCGGCGGGCCGATCAACACGGACCTGGAGGGGCTGAACTCGCTGCAGATCCTGCAGAAGATCGTCGCCTACGCCGGGCAGGAGGGCCTCAAGGTCATCCTCGACGATCACCGCTCGGAGGCCGGAAACAGCGCCGAGGCCAACGGCCTGTGGTACACCAGCAGCTACACCAACCAGGACTGGATCAACGACTGGGTCACGCTGGCGACGATGTTCGCCAACGACCCGACCGTCATCGGCTTCGACCTGCGCAACGAGCCGCACACGCCGGCCGGCGACGCGTACGACCAGGGAGCGACCTGGGGGACCGGAGACCCGAGCACGGACGTCCGGCTGGCCTACGAGGCCGCCGGGGACGCGATACTCAACGTCGACCCGGGCGCGCTCATCTTCTGCGAGGGAATCGGGGAGTACCCGGACAGCTCCTCTGCTACCGGCTATGACTCCACCTGGTGGGGCGGTGACCTGCAGGGCGTCGCCCAGTACCCGGTGGTGCTGAGCTCCCCAGGTCATGTCGTGTACTCGGCTCACGACTACGGCCCGGACGAATACCAGCAGACCTGGTTCAACTCCTCGACCACCCCGTCGAGCCTGGACGCGGTCTGGAACAAGTACTGGGGTTACATCCCGCAGGACGGGATCGCGCCGCTGTGGGTCGGTGAGTTCGGCACCGGGAACGCGGCAGCCGACGTGTCCGACAGCACCCCGGGTTCGCAGGGCCAGTGGTTCTCCAGCCTCGTGTCCTACATTCAGGCCAACAACCTGGACTGGACCTACTGGGCGCTGAACGGCGAGGACTCCTACGGGCTGCTCGACAACAACTACGATCCGACCCCGGCCCTGGCGGCCAAGCAGGCGGACCTGGCCAGTATCGAGTCGCCGTTCGGCTCGCCGGGAACGCCTCCGCCGAGCAGCCCGCCTCCGACTACTCCGCCTCCCACTACTCCGCCTCCGACTACTCCGCCTCCCACTACTCCGCCGCCGACCAGCCCGCCGCCCAATGCCAGCTGCCAGGCCACGATCAGCGTGCAGAGTTCGTGGAACGGCGGATTCACCGACACGGTGAGCGTCACTGCCGGCAGTCAGGCCCTGTCGGGCTGGACGGTCAGCTTCACCTGGCCCGGTGATGCGCAGATCACCAGCGCCTGGGGAGCGACCGCGATTCAGTCAGGGAAATCGGTCACCCTGACCAACGCCAGCTACGACGGTTCGCTCGCCGCCGGGGCGACCCAGTCCAACATCGGCTTCCAGGGCACCTGGTCGTCCAGCGACGCCCTGCCCGCCACCGTTACCTGCACCTAACCGGCCGTGGAAGGCATGGCGTTTGTTGTCAGTCGTCCACTGACCTGATGACGCGCGGGACGCGCGTCAGCGAGACGTGTCCGCTGAGTTCAGGGTGCCAGCGCGGTCGAGGAGGGTCATCGCGTCGTGATCGGGGGTGCCCGGTGCGGCCAGGTAGGCGATGAGGCGCTGGCCGTCGGCGCGGCCCACGTGGAGGGTTTCGTGGGCGAGCGTCATCGTGCCGACGAGCGGGTGCCGGAACGCCTGGTCGCCGGCGCCTGCCCGGCGTACCTCGTACCGACCCCAGAGGCGGCCGAAATCCGGGCTCTTGACCATCAGTTCCCCGACCAGCGCTGCCAGGTCGGTGGCGTCCGGGTCGCTGCCGGCGATGGCGCGGAGCTGGGCGACGCAGCCGCGGGCCTTGTGCTCCCAATCGGGGAACAGGTCCCGCGCGGCCGGGTGCAGGAACGTGTACCTGATCGTGTTGCGCTGCCTGGGCGGCCATTCGAACAGGCCGGGATGCAACTGGGCGCCGCCCGGGTTAGCGGCCAGCACGTCGTAGGTGCGGCTGAGCAGGTACGCCGGGTTCGGGCGCAGGCTCTCAAGCAGCAGGCCGATGGCGGGGCGGACCGCGCGGGACGGCGGCTTCGGCGGCACCGGGGCACGGCGGGCCGCCTGCGCCGCCAGCGATTGCAGGTACTCTTGCTCCTCCTCTTCGAGCCGCAGCGCGCGAGCCAGCGCGTCGACGACGGCGGTGCTCGGCCTAGTCTCCCGGCCGCGTTCGAGGCGCGTGTAGTAGTCGATGCTCACCCCGGCGAGCGTTGCGATCTCCTCGCGTCTCAGGCCGGGCGTGCGGCGCGAGCCGATGCCCGATGGCAGGCCCGCGTCCTGCGGGCGGACGCCCTCGCGCCGGGC
>Ga0302326_10031369_pt1 | contig 10616 bp, 14 predicted proteins | sample Palsa_T0_3_FD_202264 | JGI IMG/M metagenome (GOLD analysis project Ga0302326, IMG submission 202264) | Peat permafrost microbial communities from Stordalen Mire near Abisko, Sweden - Palsa_T0_3 | ecosystem: Environmental > Terrestrial > Soil > Palsa > Peat permafrost | place: Sweden: Abisko...
TTTTGGGCCTGGACTACAGAGCACGTTCAGCGAATTCACCGCGTACGGCCTGTGGATGACCGCGCTCTGCAGCACGGGGCTTGCGATCTTTTATTTCTGGCCGACTCAGACGCCGCCGCTGATGCTGGCCCCTTCAACTCTCTCGGCCTTCGCCGTCCTTCATCAGGCGGACAAGACCGGGAATGCGTGTCCATCGATGCACGTGGCCATCGCAATCTTTACGGTGGGACGCGTGGATGAGGTACTGCGCGCGACACGATCGCCGCTTTGGTTGCGATTGGTGAACGCAGCATGGTTTGTTGTCATCACCTACTCGACGTTGGCCGTCAAGCAACATGTAGCGCTGGACGACGCCGCCGGTGCGTTGCTCGGCGTGGCTTTTCTGGTGCCTTCGCTACGTTGGCGACCGAAGCCTAACCTAGCCGATGCGACGCGGCTGCCTTGAACTGCAAGGACGTCGCGCACCAAGCGGGGGCCGAACGCCGACCGGGCTTTGCCGCCTACGCCGTGGTTCAAACCCGGATCGGCTGATGGTAGCGGTCGCTGCTCAGGCGCGACCGCTTCAAAGCCCAAGTGAGTCAACGCTCCGGCAAGGGCACGACCGGCAGGCTCCGATGACCGTCGCGATCGACCGCCCGCACCGCGAAAATCACGTTGTCTTTGGAAAGCTTGAGCGTGGTGGTCATGACATTTCCGACATTTTGAGCATGCTCCCATACCGGATTGCTCGTAGCCCGCCAGGTGACTTCATAGCCGCTGGCACCGGCAGAAGGCTCCCACTTCAGGGTCGAATCGTTATCGAGATTGCTGGTCACGACTCGTACGTTGGGGGGCGATGCCGGCGCCGATGCGAGCGCGGCCAACGTCAGTGCGTTCAGGCGCGCGATTTTCGCCACGTAGTCGAAATCCACGAACTTCGTCAGATCACCATATTCGACGCCGTTTTCGCTGCGTAGCGTCTGATGCTGATGATTGAAGTCCTCGCGGTACTCGGTGAAGCGCACCGCGGTGTATCCCTGCTCATTGAAGGCGATATGGTCACCGCCGCGTAAGTAACGATCGGGCCGAAAGACGAGTAGCGGCTTTACACCGAGTTCATAAGCCGCACCGACCTCTGCGATGTAGCGCGACAGTTCCCGAGAGGGTGAATCGCTTTCGGCGCCGAGAGACCGAATCTGCTTGAGTTGCTTGTCATCGGCCGTGACGGGCACGCCCTCGGAAAACACGCGCACCACGCCCGGATCCTGTCCGACATTCTTGTCACCGCCCACAATGTCGTTGTCCAGAGCAGCCAGGATGTTCCATCCCTGCTCCTTCGCCATCTGCGCAAAGTGCCTGCTGCCGTTCAGCCCCTGCTCTTCGCCGGCGACGGCGAGAAAGATGATCGTCGAGTGAAATCTCAGCTTGCTCAAGACTCGCGCACACTCGAGGCTCACCGCTGTCCCGCTGCCGTCGTCATTGGCACCCGGCGCCGGGCTCTTGGAGTCGAGAACATCCGTGACGCGCGAATCGTAATGACCAGTGACCAGCACGATGCGCTTTGCAGCCTCTGGATCCGTTCCCTTCAACACCGCATAAACACTGGTGATTTCGGTGGGCTGGGAGATGCGCTCGGCCGGCGCCTGTGTGAAGGCGTCCGTCTTCACTTCAAGACAGCCGCCACAGTCCTTCGAGTAGCGCTCAAACTGCGACTTGATCCAATCACGCGCAGCCCCGATGCCGCGCCCAGCCGTAATCGACGTTGGATCCTGCGCCGAGAGGGTGGACCGCGTGCCGAAGCCCACGAGCTTTTCGATGTCGCCCTGAATCCGGGCGGGCGAGATCTCCGTCAGCGCGACGGCGATCCTAGGATCCACAGCTTGCACCGTCTCCTGTGCTTGGCCCGGGGACGCAAAATTCAACGCGATGCCAAAGCCGAGCGCAAGCGTGCAGAATGTAGTGACGAATGTCGGCCCAAAGGTTCGGGTGGGCGTCGTTTTCACACGAGCGCTGAATGAGACCACATGGCTTCTCCTCTTTACAATCGGCTTAGGATCGTGATCTTGATCAAACACTGATACTTTAAATCGGAGGCATCCGCGTGGCGAAGTCCACGACCTCCCCCAGCGCGTTTAAGGGATTGGTGCGGTTGGGTGACCCGCACCCGCAAACCTTTTCGTCAGCGGGTCTGAGCAACAATCGAGCTCACGACTCCCGTGACGCCCGGTACCGTAGCAGCGATCGACTGTGCAGTGTAGATCTCTAAGCTAGAACTGACCAAACCATACAGGTATACCTCGTGATTCAGCGTTTGCACGGTGATTACATTTGGCTCCAAGTCCAAACGTCGACGGAACTGGGCCCGTATATCCGCAGTGATCTTCGCGTCGCCGGGGCAGCCATTGAGCCCGCATTTCTCGTATGTGTCGTATACCGCGCATCCGGAAAGGGCGCCCGTCAGGCTAACGACAAAAGCCACCGTACAAAATGATCTGCACATGCTAGTTGTCGTATGAACGCGCCTTCTGAGTCGACCAATGGCAAGGAAGGATCGCGAATCCTAGTTACGCTTTCTCACGCGTGCCGGAGCGCCTATCAATAATCGCCACGAGCTGCAATAGTCTATCAGCTTCAGCGTGCCGGTCGCCTGCTCATCCATGGCCGATTAGAATCCGGCTTGTCATTTTCGATCGCTAGAGTCACTGCTGCGCGACGAGCTCATTTTTACTTGCAGCTTGTCCAATGCCGAGTGCATCTCGACCAATTGCTCCGTCAGGTTACTGATCCTCTCATCTTGGGCTTGAGAGTGCCGCTCCTGACCCGGGTAGGTCTGCGCTCATTAAGGCCGAGCCAGTCATGAGGATCGGATCCGGCGCAAAAGCACACCTCCCACCGAGTAGCCGCCGCCAATGGTCACAAGAACATCGTATCCCCCGATAAGACTTGATCTTCGAATCGGTGCAATGTGGTGGCGACGCTCGCGCATCCCGCATTGCCGAGAGCGTCGATCGTCATAGCGACGCGATCGGGAGGAAACTTCAGTTCATCGCCGACGCGATCGCTCATGCGCTTGTTGGCCTGACATCGAGTGACTCGACCGCGATACGTCTGCGTCTTTTTCCGGCGCCAATTGATCCGCATTTGCCGCTTCGAGCCAGAAGGTCATCAATGCCGTAGACGTCATGGTGAAAGCGGCCCAGCCTTGCCGATTCGTCGAATTCACAAGCTCGCGGCGACGCGCTTCGTTTTCAAGCGCGCGGGCACGTGCCCACTCAAGCGACATGTGTAAGCTCCCTTCCCTCCAATCTGACCTGCAGACGGCTGCAATACCAGTCCGCGAACTGGCTGACTCCGTCTTCATGCGTGTCAGAAAACGGCCCGGGCTCGTAGGTTGGCGAATTCATTCCGATCTGATTCTCATGGACGATCCGGCGGTCCTGCTCATTCGTGGCAAGCCAGACGCGCGTCAAATCTTCCACGTCATAGTCGACGCCTTCCAAGGCATCGCGGTGGACCAACCACTTCGTGGTCAGTTGGGCCCGTGTAGGACCAAGCGGAAGAAGACGGAAGGTGATGGCATGGTCGGCGAGGAAGTGATTCCATGTCGTCGGGTAATGGAACATGAGAAGCGCCCCGATGTTTGCCGCGCGGGGAATCTCATCGCTGAGGGGCCGTTTGACGGCAGCCTGTCCCGACGTTGTATAGCTTACCGCAGCACCCAGCAGTGGCATGCGCGCGGTGCGCATCTGTCCATCCTCAGAAAGCTGAAACCCGCCCTGCAGGCCCGCTGCTTCACAACGCCGCCAATGCTCCACAATCTTCGGATCGTCGGCGGCGCCGCTCACGCTGGTTATCGTTGGGGTATCCGAATAGACGCGCGCCAGTTCGGGGTGATTCACGGCACAGTGGTAGCACTCGCGGTTATTCTCCCAAACCAGTTTCCAGTTTCCCTCCTCAATGATTGTGGATTCGAATGCCACTCGCGCATCAGCCAGACGATGCGGCGCGAGATAGGGCTCGAGCTGCTTGCGGGTCGGCTCGAACGCCGGCGCCTCCGCGCCGAGACAAACAAAAATGTATCCACAAACTGTCTCGCAATGGATACGCCTGAGGCCAAACTGGCCTCGATCGAACTCGGGTCCCATTTGACGAGCAGCGAATAGCCTTCCATCGAGCTCGTAGGTCCATTGATGATACGGGCAGACGAGCTTCACGGCGGTGCCGCGAGTGCCCGGGCACACCCTGGCACCACGGTGCCGGCAACTGTTGACGAACGCCCGGATGACACCATCGCCCGCACGCACGAGCAGCACGGGGTAGGCACCGATTTGCAGCGTCAGGTAGCTGCCGGTCTTGGGCAACTCGACCGTGTGCCCCGCAAACAGCCATTCCCGGTAAAAGATGAGCTCCAAATCGAGTTCGAAGATCGCATCATCGGTATAGAACTCACGACCAAGCCCTGTGGCTGGCGCGCGCCGTTGCAGGCGGCGTAACACATTCATCGCGGTCGTCATACTCACTCCCCGTGAAATGCCTGAGGCAAGTGACCGAGAGCCGCGGCGTGGATAATGAGCAGAGGGGATGGTGCCGGGAGCGGCCTTAGACCGCTGTGCCACCTATCTCGCCCTGCGATCGCCCACCGCGACCCGACGGCCTATACGCTGGAAGGCTGGTTTCCGGGCTTTGGAGTAGGCCGAGCTCAGGCCTCGGACCGACTCGGCGCCTTCCCAAGCCCTGGTACAGGCTCGGTGGCAATTGCCGAGTTCAACACTCCACTACCGTTGCGGGGGCAGCGCCGGACTTCACCGGCTTCCCAATTTCCCCGCCCGCGAATAACGGGCAGGCACCTTCAGCACAGTAACAATACCTGATCTTGGCAGGCGCAATCAACGACAAGCAGCGCGCCATCGGCTATGGTTCCACGTACAGGAGGCGTTATGAGACCCGATATTCGCCCTCGGTTATCGTGGGGCATCGCACTGTGCGCCATCGTTATTGGAACGACACTGCGCGCTGTCGCGGCGGAGCCGCCGGTCGACGGCGTTTGGAAATTTCCGCCTGCGGAGGAACAGATCCACGGCGAATTCAACAATGAAGACCCTGTTGGACTCGCCGCTGGTCAGCACCTCAAGACCGACTGCTCGATAAATTGGACCGCTGACAACGGCAAGGTGTATTGCTTCACGACAAGAACATCGATGCAATTCTTCCAAGACTCTCCGCAGACCTATCTCAACGCGGCGCAAAGATTCTTCGGCCAGGCCCAGGCGCCGGCCGAGCAGCGACCTCAGTAGTCATTGCTCCTCAAACGCCCTGGTCGCTATTGGCTGCGCACCAACCGAACAATTCCGGCTTCTTCTCGCAGTCGAATCCCTTTGACGCCAGCGCCAACGCTCGTCATCGGGTTCCAATCCGTCGGCTCGAGCCCGCACGGAACTCAGTACAATTAGAATCCGTCGACCGATCTGTTTTCGAGCGACTCCCTGGCTCGGGTCATCGCTTTGCCAAGCAGGCGTCCGCCGAATTCGTTCCGGACCGTCCTATTCGCAAAGAATGTCAGCGACTAAGCTTGATTCTTATGCGTGTTCTGATCATTGGCGGGACCAAGTTTATCGGTCCGCACGTTGTGCGGCAGTTCGTAGATCAGGGCCATGACGTACTTCTCTATCATCGGGGGCAAACGGAAACTGAGCTGCCCAAAGGCGTTCGGCACACTCGCAGTCCGCTCGCCTCGATGCCGGTGTTGCGCTTTCCGCGTGAACTACTAGCGCAATCGTTCGATGCTGTAGTGCATATGATCCCCATGGGCGAAGCCGATTCACGAGCAGCAACGGAGGCGTTTCGTGGCCGTGCTGCAAGGGTTGTAGCGCTGAGCAGCGGCGACGTTTATCGCGCCTACGGCCGTCCGACAGGTGCCGAACCAGGTCCCATCGAGCGCGGATTGCTCCACGAGGATTCTCCTTTACGCAGTGTCCTGTATCCCTATCGGAAACAGGCAAAATCGACCTCGGACTTGCTCTATGACTACGAGAAAATTCTGTGGAGCGTGAGATTCTAGGCTACCGGGATCTGCCCGGCGTGGTTCTGCGGCTGCCCAAGGTGTACGGACCCGGCAACAATGCGGATCTCGCGACCGTCTACGCCTTCCGCCATCACTCAAAGTGGCGCTGGACTCACGGCTATGTCGAAAACGTGGCAGCCGCCATTGTGCTGGCGGCAATACACCCCGCCGCATCCGGAAAAATATACAACGTGGGTGAATCCCCAACCCCTGCGGTCGGCGAACGGCTTGCAGAGCTCCCAGCTTCGAGCATCGCCGCTGACGAAAGCAGGCAGTACAAGCTGCCTCAAGACATCGCATGTTTCGTACCACGAAGGTTTGCGCACGACGTTTGCATCGCGCAATCAATAATCCCGCATGCCTGATCTGCGACGAAAAACCGGGCAGATTCACCTGAACAATTGCTGCAGGGTGCTTGGTAGAGGAGAATTGACGGACTTCGAAGGAGGAAAGAAATCATGCCGAAGCTGCGCCGCATTCTCCAGAGCCTGACGCTCGCACTGTTTTGGCTGGCCGGCTTGCGCGGACGACGCGCTGACGGCGCGGAACAAGGCGTTCGTGAAGGATTTCTATACCACCGTTTTCATCGGCCGCAATGTCGACGCTGCGCCGCGATTTCTAGCGACCCGCTACATCCAACGCAGCGCCAACGTCCCGACTGGCCTTCAGGGATTCATGGACACGTTTCGGCCGCGCTTCGCGCGTAAATTGCCTCCAGACTACAAGCGCGAAATCCTGCGAATCGTGGGCAAAAATGACGTTGTGGTCATCTTTAACAAGCAGAGCCGCACGAGTCCCGAGGGCAAGCACGAGATCTTGCTTCAGTTCGACATGTTCGCGTTGAGAATGGCATGCTCGTCGAGCACTGGGACGCGGACGCTTAGCGCTCGCTCTCTTCTGTCCTATCAATCGCTCCGCGGCATCGCAAGACCGTGATGCAAGTTGTACGAGCGTGCCCCATGCCGAAACATTGCGACGGCAAGTGCATCGTGCGAACCTTCGCGCTCGGTCGTCTCGAATTATGGAGAGTCACTCATGGGCACGGCATTCATTCAAGGGCAGCAAACGATTCAGCGCGAGATAGAGGCTGCATTCAATCAGGCCGGAGTGCACAACATCTCTGTCAGTCATATAACTTCCGAATCCGCGCCAGCCGACACTTCGTTCAAGGTTGCAGCGAACGGTCGGGAGGTGGAACTGGTGTTCACACGACAGGACATTGAGGATTCTGCTCGAGCGATCGACTCATCTGCTGCCACCAAAGTCCGGGTGCTGGTTAGCCGATTCACTGGCTAAGCCTGCGACCTCGGAGTTCGTCTCTGGGTCAATAGTGCATCTACAAGTGGTACACGCTCATGTCAGGAAGGCGGCGTTTACAGCGCCGACCTCGCGTCGAGTGCCGACAGCCATTTGTGGTCCGGATCCTCTGCAGCAAGAGCCTCTCGCAACCAGGCACGTGCTTCAGGAGCTAGTCGCGGCGCGATCAGGTTGAAATCTATCTGGTCCTGCGTCCTTACCAGCCGTGCCTTGTACAAAAGTTGAATCTCTGGTGCGAGGTACGGAATACCTTCTGGGTTGTGCCGAACCGCCAATGAAAGTGATCGCTGAATTAGCGGTTGACGACGGAATATCCAGCGGTCGCCGACGGACTCGTCGAGCATGAGTTCCAAGGTCCACTGTGTCGTTCCCGCCGGGCGCACCCACAATGAATTTACATCGGCTCGCGGCAGGCCTCCTTCGCGAAGTCTGGTAAGTTCACCGCCCTTAGCTTCGAAGAACTCCCAGGAGTGCAGCGCTGATAGCACCTGCAATACGTCTCGCCGAAATACTCCGATGTCTAGATCGCGGTGTAGTCGACTCTGCACCCCAACAAAGAGGTCGAGCGCCCAGCCGCCGGCGATCCACCAAGGTACGGTAAGCGACGAGAGCCAAGGCATGCTTTCCCTTGGATTCACCGCTCGCCACATCCCGGCAGCTGTTTGAACGACTTCCGCCATTGTCTTCCTGCGCATGCGCGGAAATGTGGGGACATTTCGTAGGGAGCCGCGGATAGCCCGCGCGCAAGAGCATATATTGACATATTCGTAGGCCGGTCACGACCTGGAGCCAAAGACTCAGGCCCGCGCAACCTTCGTATGTTGGCTGCCTCTCATCTCAGCGACTTCGACCCGAGACCCATTCACAAGCGTTTTTAGCCGCCTTGTTGACAGGCGGTGGCTTGTATCTAATACTTCACCATATAGTGAAGTATGGGGAAAACACCTATGTCGATAAGAGGTTGGGCGATCGGGGCGGCACGCGGACTGCCTCTTCTATTTTGCGTGATCGGCTTGGCTGAGGGCGAAGGCGCAAAGCCCACCTATCCGACCATGGCGCCCGTCGCGCAATACCGTGTGGCAGCTCGGTCCGAAGAGATCGATCTCGCGCGGAGCGCCGCGCCGATGTCAATCTCAGGCAATGCCGATGTTCTGACGCTCGGCAACCACGGTTATGAAACGGCGGTGAAGGGCAAGAACGGGTTCGTCTGCGTGGTGGAGCGGTCATGGGGCGCCGGCTTCGACGACGCGCAATTCTGGAATCCCAAGGTGCGCGCGCCGATATGCTTCAATCCGGCCGCCGCACGCTCCGTGCTTCCCAATTATCTGGAACGAACAACCTGGGTTCTCGCAGGTGTCGCAAGGTCCGGAATGACAGCTCGTACCAGAGCCGCGCTTGCCGCAAATACCTTATTGACGCCGGAGCCCGGCGCGATGTGCTACATGATGTCAAAACAGGGATACTTGTCGGACGCTGCCGGCCATTGGCATCCGCATCTCATGTTCTTCCTTGCCCACACTGACGGCGCCGCATGGGGCGCAGACTTGGACGGCTCCCCAATATTTGCCGCGCAGGGCGATCCGGAGCCTGTCACGACGTTTTTCGTTCTAGTAACGAAATGGTCTGACGGAACGCCCGCGGTCACGGAAACGCACTGAAGATACCGGCCAGTTCGGGTGATAGCCGCGAAGCTTATTGCCGCCGGACCGAACCCTGATTCGAAGCTCTAATCATGCGGAGGCGCCTTCGGCGAAATGCGCTTCTAGCTTGTCGAGCGAACCGGTCCAGCCCTTTTCGTGGCTACTGCGGGTCTCTTCGTCGTGCAGACGCGAATGGGTCAGAGTGAGCTCGGTACCCTCTGGAACGGCCCTGAGCGTGATCTCGATTCGCGACTCGCCTGGATCCTCCTGGGCGCCTGTCCAACGCCAGCTCAAGACGACCCGCTCCGGTCGCATGATTTCGAGAAACTCGCCGCTGCTTTCGTGCTCAGTGCTGTCGAGCATACGGAAACGCACTCGATAGCGGCCACCGACGCGAGGATCAGATTCCGACAAAAGCACGGGTCCTGCGTCGGGCCCCCACCAGTGCGCGATGCCCTCTGCCGTGGTGACTGCGTCGAAGATGACCTGCGGCCGCGCCTTAATGCGGCGCACAAGTGTCAGGCTGGTCATCGCGCCCTGTTCCTCGCCTGGGCTTCCTGGCTTTCGGCGTAGGCTGCGAGCCGGTCGAGGCTTCCCGACCAGAAGTGTTCGTAACGGCGCAGCCATTCCATCGCCGCGCGCATAGGCTGCGGGCGCAGCCGCACTGTCACCGTGCGGCCGGATTTCGAACGGGTGACGAGACCCGCATCGTCGAGCACTTCGAGATGCTTCATGACGGCCGGCAGCTTGATCGCAAAAGGTTCCGCAAGTTCGCTGACGGACACGCCGTCCTTGCGCTCGAGCCGGGCGAGGATCGCCCGGCGCGTCGGATCGACGAGCGCTGCGAACGTTCGAGTCAATCGTTCTTGATAGTTCACCATATTGGAAAGTATTCGCCAGTACGAGTCGACTGTCAACCGGTCATCGAACTCCTGTCGGCGGAACAATTCGGGTAGATGCGCTCGTGCCGGTGTCCGACGTGGCATCTCAATCAGCGCCTTAGCCTGGTTTAGGACCTGCATCGTTTTCAACGACAAACAATGTGGCTTTCATTAGACTGCTACGGCATCAACCGTGTCGTACTCCTTATGGGTCCAGCGTCAGACAGAGTGTGATATGCCTCTGCGTTCGTTCCGTGTTGGCACGCAGTGATTCTCAGAGTACTTTCTCACCGATTGTCCCTGCAGCAAGTTCGAGGACGCCTTGTGGCGCCGCTCCCTTCAACGGTCCCCGCGCCAAGCGCCATAACCCTGATGAAGCCGACAAACATTCAGCGTGTCCTAAATTTTAGTGTGCTTTCGTCCGTTGCAATTGATACCACGAAGCACGCCTGACCCCGGCCGAGTCCTTGAAAACTCCCGCACCACGAACTTGTTCAGCCAGTCTTTCTCAATTGGCAGGACAACTGATGCCTAGCGTGGACCTGTTGACGGTATACCGACTAGTCGGTATGTTTAAGGGATGCGAGAAAGGAATCAGCCGAAGCGCCCCGGATCGGCTCGCGAGAAGCTGTTGGACGCATCGTTCGTGCTCATCCGCGAGAAAGGCTACTCGGCGACCTCGGTCGACGAGCTCTGCGCGAAGGCGGGAGTGACTAAGGGCGCGTTCTTCCATCACTT
>Ga0302326_10031370_pt1 | contig 10615 bp, 7 predicted proteins | sample Palsa_T0_3_FD_202264 | JGI IMG/M metagenome (GOLD analysis project Ga0302326, IMG submission 202264) | Peat permafrost microbial communities from Stordalen Mire near Abisko, Sweden - Palsa_T0_3 | ecosystem: Environmental > Terrestrial > Soil > Palsa > Peat permafrost | place: Sweden: Abisko...
GTACTGGGAACCGGAATGACAATGCAGGGCTATTGCGCGGCGAGGATCAGGCTCGGCGGGCTCAGGGAGCCGGCCAGGGCCAGACGGATCTCCGGGTTGGGTGGCAGTGGATCGGGCAGGCGGACGTTGATCTGATACAGTCCCGCATAGCCGGGCGCCACGCCGGCGTACATAATTAAGCTGGGATCGATGGGGGAGCCGTCGATCCAAATGCCGAATTGGTTGAGTTGAGTGAGCCACTGCGCGGCGGCGGGGAGCACGCCATCTTCGAGATCGGGATTGGTGTTTCCCAGGCCGGTGGCCCACAGGCTGACGATCTCACCCGCGCTGGCCGGAGCCCCGCTAGAGACGAGCGACCCGTCCAGGTGAGTGGCGATCACCACGCCGGTGGGTGTCTGGAACATGGCCGGCGCGGCGCTTTGCAGGGTGACCGTGACGATGGGGCCGCTGGTGCCTTGCCTGGCCACCCAGAACTGGAAGGCGCCGGGGAGCAGGGAACTGGGCACCAGAAAGTTGATTTGGGTGGGCGAGACGTAATAAAGATACGCGGGCCAGCCTTCGAAATACACCTCGACGTTGCCGAGGCTGGTGGGCATGACGCCGCCGGAGATGTCGCCGGCTTGCAAGGCGCGCGTATCCCAAGATAGGTTCGTGCCAAAGAGGGAACCGATGGTATTCGGAGATAGGCCGGGAGTAAAGCTGGCCCCGTTCACGATGCCGGCGGAGGAATAATTGGGCGCGGTGGAATCCTGGGCGCACAGGCACGCGGCCAGGGCGAGGGCTGGAAGTATGGCTTTCACGATACTACAGTAGTGGGTTCAAAGCGCGGTAATATCAGACTTTTTAGCCTGAATAAGAAGAGAAGATGGCGGCCTGGGAGGCCCGCCGCAGGCCGAGGGCCTGCCCCACTAAGTCAGCGGGGCGGTTTCGGGGCGGCGGCGACCGTCAGCAGTGTGTCGCCACAAAGGCTGCCGGTGCAAGCGCTGATGTAGGTCATGCCGGCGGCCACGCCGTAAGCCACGCCGGAGTTAGTCACGTCGTTGGTAATGGTGGCTGCCGTGGGACTGGAAGATGTCCAAGTCACGGAAGCAAGCTGCTGCGTGGTGCTGTCGCTGAATGTGCCGGTGGCGATGAACTGCTGGCTTCCGCCCACGGTCAGGGGCGGGCTGGCTGGAGTGACGGCGATGCTGACCAGGTTTGCAGGCGCGAGGGTGGCCGGCTCGTAAAGCTCCGCGTTGGCCAGCACCTCGTTGGTGCTATTGCTATGGCCGCCGGCAATCAGCACGGTGCCATTGGCCAGCAGAGTGGCGGTTTGCAAATCGCCCGGCGTAAGCAGTGCGCCGGTGGGGATAAATACGCCCGGCGGGGTATAGATCTCGGCGATGGCGGCATTCAGCGCGCTGCCCGCGATCAGCACGAAGCCATTGTTGAGCAAGCTGGCCGTTCCCAGCCATCCAGTGCTGGCCTCGCTGCCCGTCAGATTGAAAGTTCCGGCGACGGGATCGTACAGTTCGGCGCTAGTCAAGGGGCCGGTAACCGAATAATTGTACCCATCGGCAATGAGGACCTGGCCGGTATTCAACAGCGTGGCGGTGGCTCCGGAACGGGCCACGTTCAGGCTGTGGGTGGTCGGCGTGAAGGTCCCCATCACGGGATCGTATAACTCGGCGCTGGCCAATGGACCGGTGGCATTGGCGCCGCCGGCAATCAGCACCAGGCCATTGGGAAGGAGCGTGGCGGTGGCGCTGAAGCGAGCATCGTTCAAGCTGTTGATGGAAACGGTGAAGGTCCCGGTGGTGGGGTTAAAGATTTCGGCGCTGGACAAGACGGTATCGCCGTCGTAGCCGCCGGCGATCAAGACGCTGCCGGTGGGGAGCATGGTGGCGGTGTGCTCGTAGCGCGCTGTGTGCAAGGGACCTGCAACATAGAAAAGTCCGGTAGTGGTGTTGTATTCCTCGGCGCTGGATAGTTCGCCGTCGCCGCCGGAGCCGCCCACCATCAGCACGCTGCCGTTATTCAGCAGGGTGGCCGATTGCTGCTCGCGGGCCTGGTGCAGGCTGCCCGTGTAAGTGAAGGCTCCCATGCCAGGGTTGTACAGTTCGGCACTGGCCAACTCGCCGAGCGCGCCCGTACCACCCGGTATTGGACCGATGCCGCCGGCCAACAGGACCAGTCCGGTATCGAGCATGGTGGCGGTGTGGTAGTAGCGCGCGTTATTCAAACTGCCGGTGGGAGCGAACAACTGGCTCACTGTGAGGAGCGTGGAACCGGTGATGGCTCCCAGTGAGGCGGCGACGGTGGTGCTGCCCTGGGCGAGGCCGGTGGCCAGCCCGGCGTTAGTGATGGAGGCGATACCCAGTGGAGCAGTGGTCCAGGTCACGATCGTGGAGATGGTCTTGGGGCCGTTGCTGTAGGTGCCGGTAGCCGTAAACTGCTGGGCGTCGCCTACAAAGATGAATGGGTTCGGCGGGGTAACGGTAATGTAGAGCAACACCGCCGCTGTGCCGGTTCCGCTCAGACTCACGGTTTGCGGACTGCCAGTGGCACTGTCGTTAAAATCGAGGGTGCCTGTGCGGGCGCCGGTAGCGGTGGGCGAAAATGTGACGCCCACGGTACAATTCTTGCCGGGGCCGATGGTGGTCCCACAGTTGCTGACGGCCACGGCGAAATCGCCGCTGGCGGCGATCTTGGTGAAATTCAACGGTACGCTCTGCTGGTTGGTGAGCGTGACATTCATGGCGGCGCTGGTTTCGCCGAGAGGCAGCTTACCGAAATTGAGGGTGGCAGGCGAGACCGTAACCGGCGCAATGCCGTTCCCGGTGAGAGAGGAGGACTGGGAACCGGTACTCGCGCTGTCGGTAACGGTGAGCGTTCCGTTTTGCGTACCCAGTGCCGTGGGCGTAAACACAACGACGATGGTGCAGCTTGCGCCGGCGGCGATCTGCCCATTGAGCGGGCAGTTGCCGCCGCTCTGCGAAAAATTGCCGGTGATCGCGATGCTGGTGATGGTGAGGGACGTGGTCAGACCATTCTTAAGCGTGGCGGTGTGCGGAGCGCTGGTGGTTCCCTCCACTTGCCTGCCAAATGACAGGGTGGCGGGAGTGAGGGTGACCGTATTCGCTCCGGGCAGAGGCGCCGCCAGCGCCAGAGCCAAGCTGGCCAGGAAAATGAAATCACTCCGGAAAAAACCGTAATGCATTGCGCACCCCGCGAACTTCAGTATATGGAGCGGAGCGGGCGGCAAGCAAGCGCAGGGGCAGCGGATAGTACCAGAACGTTTTTCTAATAAGAAAACCCCGCCCTGAACGGGCGGGGTCTTGGCAACCGGATACTAAAGTTAATCTTGCGGTCTAGCGGTGATGGCCTCCACCTCCACCCCCACCGTGGGAGCCGCCGCCACCGCTGCTGTGTCCGCCACCGCCGCCGCCGCTGCTGCGGACGCTACCGCCGCCGCTGCTGTGGACGCTACCGCCGCCACCGCTGCGGGAACCGCCGCTCGGCCGGGCGGACCCATAAGAGCGGCCACCTCCGCTGGACGGGGCAGAGCGATAGCTGGGGGCAGTGCGCGCTCCGCCGTAACCGCTACCGTAATTCGGGTGATAACTGGGCGCGGCACGGCCGGCGCCGTTGCTATTGCCATACGAAGGACTCGACCGGTAGGCGTTGCTCCCGCCATACGATGGGCTGGAACGGTAGGTGGAGCCGGATTGCCCGAAGCGGTTCCAACCGCCGGCTTGCGCCGAACCGCCGCGGCCCGCCGGGCTGGAGTGCTGCGTTGCGCCATAGGATTGCCCGAAACCCCGACTACCGGCGGATGCGGCGCGAGCGTTGGAGGCCGCACCGTAACGCGAGGACAACGCGCGGTTCGGATAAGCGACACCCATCCGGTGCGTGGCATCGTGCGCCCAAGCCACTGTACCGCGGCCCAAAGCAGCGCCGCCATGGAAGCCGGCGAAACCGTAGTGATTGAAAAAGAAAGGACGCTGGAAAATGCCGCCATGGAACCAATTCAGGCCCCAGCCCCAACCGCCCCATCCCAGACCGCCGAAGAAGCCTCCGATGTAGATACCGGGGAAGAATCCGAAGCCGAAGCCGGCATAATCCCAAGCCGGATAGTAACCGTAGACTGGCGGTCCCCAGATGGACGCCGGGTCGTAATAAGGCACGTAGACCACTTCGGGATTAGCCGGCGCAATGTCAATTGCGGGTTGGCCACCATCCATTTCCGTGGTCACGGTTTCCTGCGGATTGGAGCGCAGTTTGCCCGACGCCATAGCTTGCTGCCGCATCGCTTGCACGGCGTTCATGACATCATTTTGTTGTGCGAGGAACGCGTTGCCGAGATCGGTCGTCCAGCGGATGTCCGCGGCGAGCCGGCTGAGCACATCGGGGAAAACCACCAGGGCCTGAATGCTGGGATCCCAGTTCATCTGGCGGGCGGCGTCCACCACTTGGGCGCCCTGCAGATCGCGATGTTGCTGCATCCACTGGGCCGCCTCGGCGATCTCCAGCGGGTAGGTGGCTGCCACCAGCACCTGGCTGAGCAAAGCATCCGGATACAGAGCGATGGGCGCCACCAGCGTTTGCAATTGATTAGGAGCCATCAGCGGCGCTTGCGGCTGCGCGGGTCCTGCAGGAGGGCCCGGAGGGGGACCCGGCTGTTGCGCCATCAGAAGCGCCCCTGCCAGGAGCGCAATGCCTACCAGGGAAAATGCCTGCCGAAAGATCGGGACTTTCATGTTCGTCATCTCACACCTCACTGCGACCGGCCATTCATACTGACGTATGCCGCGTCATCCGCGTTGTAGCCGACCTGCACTGCCTTTTAAGGCACGTAGCTGACCAATTCCTAACCCATTGACCTGCAATCACTTGATGCGTCGGGCCGGCCCGGCACGCATGGTTGAAAACCACCGTTGGCGGTGGATTAGGTGCGATTGTTACGGGTTACCCCAGTTCCGTGGCAGCGGCCTGGTCCAGAAACCAGGTGACGCGGCGGCCCTGGCGCGAAATCAACTGCGCAGGGTAGTGTTTTGGGTCGAATTCCTGGTGGAAGACATTGCCGACGGCGGGGGCTTTGTCGGCGCCGGCCACCAGGAACACGGTATTCTTGGCGGCCAGCAGCGCGCCGGGGAGAAGCGTGATGCGCCACTTGTCCATTTTCGGGACGTAGACGGCGCCGGCTACATGGTCGCGGTCCTCAATGGCGTCCAAGCCGGGAAAGAGGCTGGCGGTGTGGGCATCCGGCCCCACGCCCAATTGCAGCACGTCAAAATGCGGCTGATCGCCCTCTTCCAAACCGAAGAAGTTGCGAATGTCCTCCACGTATTGTTGGGCGCCGGTTTCGGGCTTGATCTCGGCGTGAATGCGATGCACCTGGGCGGGGGGGATATGGGTAGGCTGGATGAGGTTTTCGTTCGCCAGGCGGTAGTTGCTCTCGGGATCGTTGGGCGGCACGCAGCGCTCGTCCACAAAGAAAAGGTGCACGCGCTGCCAACGGAAGCGGGAGGCCAGCATGCTCTCGAAGAGCAGTTTGGGCGTGGACCCGCCGGAGACTGCCAGGGTGGCCTGTTCCTGGGAAGACAACGCCTGTTCGAGCAGAGCGCTGATATGCTGCGCGCAAGCGGCGGCGGTCGTGTGCGGATCGGGGTGAGTGTTCCATTGCACGCTCATAGGTGTAAGGATCACGATAGCGCGCTTTCGCGCGCCGTGGCTGATGGTTGGGGCTGGTTGGGGCGGCGTGCGACGCTGCTGAAAATTCGAAAAAGCGTCGCGGTGGAGAGCATGGTGTCGCATTTCGTAGCCGATGGGCGGAGGCGCCTGGCGGGGATGCGACATTACTTAAAAACTCGAAAGTGTCGCATTCTGTCGCTTTTTCGCGCTGGATCTAAGTGGCGGGGCTCTTTTCTCTACTGGCATCACATTTAGCACGGCGTCGGCAGAAATCGGGCTGGCTCGGGGGGCGTCTGTTCCTGTTTTCAGGGAGATAGGGGTGGTTCCCGACGCGTCACCGAACGGCTTCGCGTGCCGCGGTCTTCCGCAGTACCACGCGAAATTCGCCGTCAAGCGGCGGGCGGCGTTGGGCCGGCTGCTGTTGCAACGATTCTGCTCACCTCTTCCAGCTTTCGCGCAATGGCATACTGCCAGCGGCCGTAACTGCCGTCTGCGTTCACCGCTTCCACCCATCGCCTTGCCGCCTGCACCTTGATCTCCGTTAGAGGGTCAAACCCCTTGGTTTCCAGGGTCAGATGCGTACCGGTTGAGTTCTTAAGGCGGATCAGGAAATCGGGTATGTAGTCGTGTGGTTCTCCGTTGTGGAGGTAGGGAATGGCGAAACTCAGCCCGGCGTTCTTCACAAATGCGTCCACCTCTTTGTGCGTGTCGAGAATGTACGCGGCCGACTGCTCCCATTTCGCTGTATCGGCTACCACGTAGTTCAGATGGCTGTGGAGGACTTCGCGCACGTCGCGGCTGGTCCAGAAGTCTACTTCGGAAGTCGAGCCGGGACCGCGGTTCGTCTCATAGCGCGGGACCTCTTTCGCCTCACCCGAAGAGGCGTCCGGCCTGATGGCCTCCACGAGGCGCTCGATCACCCAGCCGTAATACGGCGAAAGAAAGACATCCAGCAGGTTCGCCGGCGGCAGGGGTTGCGCTTTGTCTTTCAGGTAGGCCTCGGCGATCTTGACCATCTGCGGGAACAAAACGTGGGCCGGTACCTGGCAGGTCGGCTGTAGCACATAGCCGCGTGTGAGATCCCGTGCCAGCTCGAAGACTAGTTCCTGAAGCCGCCGCCCGGATCGGTACGGGTTCAAATCCAAGCTCTCCAGCCTGCCGGGACCCACCAGCGATGGCCGGCCACCGTGTATGGGGAGAGCCGCTTTCACTTCGACCTCGGGAGGAATTATGGTCGGGTCCAGCCGCAGCGGTGCGATCGAGTTCCAATCGACAGTCACGCGGTTGTGAATCGCCTGAACGTAACCTTCCACACGAGGGTACCTGATCTCGAAAGCGGCCTTTTCGGGAACGGGCTGTTACGTGATGCCGTTTGACTAGTGTCGGCTGCGGTCCGCTGCTCTCTTTAAACGGAACCACCTCGAACGGAACCCCGAAGACCTTTGCCACCTCTTCACTTAGCCGGCCGTCCGGCCCGATGTCGTAATGCCTGCGGCGCAGCCCCCGCCCCACTACCTGCTCACATAGAAGTTGGGACATGAACGGCCTCAGGCCGATGATGTGTGCGACCGTATTACAGTCCCAGACTTCAGTCAGCATGCCCACGCTGACAATGCATCGCACGTCCCGCCCTGGGGGATGCAATGGCCGATTCAGCTTCTTGGCCAGCTCTTCAAATCCATGGGGACAGATGGGCCTCCCCAACCGATCCAGCGGCCAATCGCTCTTGCCTACGGTATCGAGGGTGAGACGCATCCAGGCCGACTCGTCGCTCTTAGCCTGCCCGGTGTCGGTCTCGTGCACGACCTTCGAATCCACGCGAATGGTGTTATTGCGTCCGTTCTGGTTGCGCAGCCCATCCAGGTTGGCCGGTGGGATTCCCGCGGGCGGTTTGTCCTCCGCAAGCCACTCATAGATGACGTTGGCGATTTTCGTATTCTTGCAGACCAGAATGAACACCGGCGGGCGCCGATCGGTGTGGTCCCGTTCCCATTCCCTCCGCAGTAGCTCCCAGAGCCCGCCCAGCATTGCGATCGGGGTGCTGGCCCATTTCAGCACGGCCTCAGGCTTCGGGCTGCCCTTTGTGCCGCCGCGTTCGGCCGAGGTGAGTTGCCGCAAAACCCACTTCCAAATGTTGAAGTAACCGGGAATCTCGGCGCCGGTGGAATCGCGGACCGCGAGTTGCGGGATCTTCACCAGACCGGATTCAATGGCGTCGGTGAGGCCGAAATCGCTCACCACCCAAGGGAACGTCCGGTTGGTGTCTTGCCCCACTCTTCCTAGGGTATGCCTCTAACCTCAGAAGCTTCGTAGGCGGCAGCATCTTTCTCCTAGGCACACACGGTGAAGCCATGACAGCCAGTGAGCGCAAGCAGCGAATTACGGACCTGGAATCGCATTTTCATATGATGAGCTCGGATGTGATTCTTCGCGCGCAATCGGGTAAACTGCCAGCCGAGCCTCACTTTGTCGAGTGGCTGGTTCTCTTAGATCGCGGAGACCTGGTCTGAATGCCCCGCGGCGCACCGGACCGAGCGAGGAATCTGGATGGAAGCCTCGAACGGCTGCTGGCGTCCATCGTTCTGCCATCATGCCGCGACACAGTTGCACAGGTGCGGACTTACCTTCTCAAGCAGAACGCCGATATGGGGAATAGGAACAACGTGTACGGGATTCTTAAAACTGGAACCAGCCGGGATGTCGTTAGCGTTTGGGTTGGTCCCTCATTCGATAGTGGCCCCACAGAGTCCCACTTCTACTTGGACTCCGGCTCCCGCTTGTCGTTCGGGATCACCCTGCGCGAGAGTAACAGTCGCTGCTCGTTGATTGCGTACCGCTTTCAATTGAATCTGCCGGACGCCCAATCACGGTCGTTTTATCGTTTTGATCTCAACGACAAAGCGCACGACTTTCCATTGTTTGAGCCGCGATGTCACCTCCATCCGAGCTCAGACGAAGTGCGGTTGCCTATCCATCCGTTGACCCCGCTGGAAGTCCTGGACCGCATCTTCCTTGTCATCGAGCCTCAGCTCGTTGCTGGGTCCATGCAAACTGAATCCTAAACATCGGCAGACCGCGCGTCAAATCCACTTCTTCTGCTTCCACTCCCGCACGCCCGCCTCCGTCAGCCGCCGCAGCTCGCCAATCAACTCCGCCTCCGGCTCGTTCTTGAAGTTGAAGCACGTCTTCCCCTGCATGCGCTTCTTCAACGCGGGTGAAATCGTATCCGTGAGCGCCGGGCACATATACAGCGGCATCAGGTGAAAGCTCACGTAAGCTTTGCCCAGACGCACCGAGCCAAAATACATGGGCTGCCCCTTGTGTTGCGGGAATGGCGACGGGCGTTTCGTCAGCAGGGTGTACTCGGTAGGCGTGTCCGCCTTCACGGACAGGCGCTTGGCATACCTCGCGAGCACTGGTTTCAACACGGCGAATACGGCGGCAAAATCGGAGGACATACGGCACAGAGTAGCAGTACTGGACCGCGATTTGGTACCTTGGACCAATTCCATGGGCGACTTTCTTGCAGACCTTCGTTATGCCGCCCGCGCGCTGCGCATGAACCCCGGCTTTGCCGCGGTCGCCGTGTTGCTGCTGGCTTTAGGGATCGGTGCCAACACGCTGGTCTTCAGCCTGGTGGACCGCATCCTGCTCCGTCCCCTGCCCTTCCGCGATCCGCAGCGCCTGGCCGCCATCTGGGAAACCACCCACAACTGGGATCCCAAGATCTTCGCCTGCTATCGCGATGTCGAGGCGTTCGACCGCCAGAGCCATTCGTTCGACGGCATCGCCGGATGGCAGTGGGTCGAGTACACGCTGACCAACCGCGGCGACCCGCGCCGGGTCCTGGGAGAGGCCGTCACGGCGCGCTTCTTCGAGACGCTGGGCGTGCCCGCCGCGCAGGGGCGCGCCTTTGGGCCGGCCGATCTCAATGGCGCGCCTGCCGTGGTGCTGAGCGATGCCGGATGGAAATCCATTTTCGCCGGCGCGCCAGGGGCCGTCGGCGGCGCGCTGACGCTCGATGGGAAGGCTTATACCGTGCTTGGCATCATGCCGCGCGGATTCGAGTTTTATCCTCGCCAAGCACTCTTCTGGATACTGCTTACGCCCGCCGAAGCGGCCCGCCAGTCGAGCGCCAAATTCCATTCGATGGGCGCGCTGGGAAGGTTGCGCGCAGGCGCTTCCCTGGCCGCGGCCGAAGCGGAAATCGCCGCGCTGCGCGCCACCCTCGAACGCACCGACCCCGACGAGTTCCCGCACGCGGGCGCGATGGTGCGCAGCCTGCAAGATGAACTTACCTGGCTGGCCGGCCGCGGGCTGCGCTCCGGGCTGCTGCTACTGTTCGCCGCCGTCGCCTTCGTACTCCTGATCGCCTGCGCCAACGTCGCCAACCTGCTTGCCGGACGCGCCCTGGAGCGCCGCCGTGAAACCGCCATCCGCGCCGCGCTGGGCGCCGGACGCGGCCGCCTCATCCGCCAGATCCTCACCGAGAACCTGCTGCTCTCGGTGCTCGGAGCGCTGGCGGGCACGCTGCTGGCATATGGCGGCCTGCGCTATTTTCTCGCCGTGCAGCCGGTGGAGCTGCCCATCGGCGCCACCGTGTCGCTCGATTGGCGCGTGCTCGCCTTCGCCGCGGCACTGGCCGCGCTCACCGCAGTCCTCTCCGGATGGCTGCCCGCGATGCAGGCCGCGCGGTTTGGCATCCACGATGTATTGAAGCAGGGCGGCCGCGGAGCCTCGCCGGGCCGCGCCGAGCAGCGCGCGCGCAACGTTCTCGTCGTCCTCGAAGTGGCCTTGTCGCTCACACTGCTGGCGGGCGCGGCGCTGCTGATCGAAAGCCTGTTCCGGCTGCGCGCCGAGCCCATGGGCTATCGCATGGATGGCCTGATGATCGCGCGCCTCGATCTGCCGAAAGCCTCGTACCCGGCGTTGCCGCAGCGCC
>Ga0302326_10031372_pt1 | contig 10615 bp, 11 predicted proteins | sample Palsa_T0_3_FD_202264 | JGI IMG/M metagenome (GOLD analysis project Ga0302326, IMG submission 202264) | Peat permafrost microbial communities from Stordalen Mire near Abisko, Sweden - Palsa_T0_3 | ecosystem: Environmental > Terrestrial > Soil > Palsa > Peat permafrost | place: Sweden: Abisko...
ACCGCTCCTTCAACTCCGGCGATCCCTCACTACAGAATAAGGTGGGGCATTTCTGACAAGCAGCGGTGGGAAACTCCTCGCAAGCGCCGAAGTGCACTTGTATCGGAACCTTTGACTTCAGGAACGCTGCAGAAAGACGGAATGCTGGACGTCTCGGGGTCAGCCCGCATCGGCCATGAGGATTTTCCTGAACTGTTAGATGCGATACAAGATACGAATTGGCCGTCGGTCGTACAAAATGAACACTGTCAGGCGGCATATTCGGGTGGAGGAGAAGGCTACAGCGGCCAGGTATGCACTGGAACGTTGATCGTAGCCACTCAAGCTGACAACTGCCAGGCGACATACTCGGGTGGAGGAGAAGGCTACGGCGGCCCCGTATGCACTCCGGCCGCGGGCAATCAGATGACAATTGTTCTGGACCTGAAGTTGCTCTCGACAGGTTCTGAACCGCCAGTAGGAATGCTTTCGGGGGACAGCAAGACTCGATAGCCATGTCAAATATGTCAGCTATTGTGGTTGGCCTAGCCTTCGTCACACTGGCTGTCGCCAACGTGGTGGTGATGCTAGAGGCTTCTCAGCCCTCGCGCCTACGAGAAACCGATTGATCGCTGCTCATTTGCCACTCAAGTTTTAGCAGACGCATCGCAAAGAACGCAGATCTCACCCTGGTAGGCCTATGCGGTGCGCGAGGTTCTGGAAGCGTGAGTCGGCGCGCAGGGGATCAAAGCCCGGCCGGAGCAGGACGCCGGGGTTGAATCGCTCTTCGTAACCTTTTTCGAGCCAATTCATGGCTTGATCCGTATTTCCGAGAGATGCATAGATCATGGCAATCTCCGAAACATTCGAATAACTAGGGTTTGAGCGCTTCTTCAGATCGCCAAGCAGCTTTACCGCTTCGCTTCTGTTGCCGGATGCGACGTAGGCGCGAGCAAGATTAGCTATGCATGTAGGGCTATCCCCAGAAAGCTGGACCGCTTTTTGCAGTTCTGCGACCGCTTCATCGTACATGTGTTTTTGAAGGTACGCCTGGGCGAGTTGATTATGTGCGAGAGCAAAATTAGGATCCATTTCGATCGTCTTGCGGCTCTGTCGTATGGATTCGTCATAAGAGTGCGCAAGGACAAGGAGCTCCGCCAAATCGGCGTTAATGATAAGAGATAGTGGATCCAGGTTTTCCGCTTTTCTCATTTCCGCAATAGCTTCGTCATACCGACCCAAAAGACTCAAGTGCCAAGCATACCAATGGTGAGCGGTTGCGTAGCCTGGACTTAGTTCAATGGCCCGCCGAAATTCCTTCCCGGCAGAGTCAAAATCCCAGTCGAAGCCGTCCAAGACGAATGCAAGCGAGTTGTGGGCTTCGCCGAGCATGCTGTCCAATTCCAGAGCCTTGATCGCCGCCGCCTTAGCTTTGGGGAACGCTTCCTTGGGAGTCATCACTGCGTACTGCCAGTCTCCCAACAAAGCATAGGTATCCGTTAAGCCAGAATAGGCTTGGGCGTATTTCGGATCCTCTTCGATTGCCTGGTTGAAATAAGCCAAGGCGACCTTCAAACCATCCGCCGTTCGCTTATTCCAGAAGTAGCGCCCTTTAAGATAGGACTCGTAAGCTTCCGGGTTAACAACCCTCACGTTTTTCAGCGCAGCTTGTTCCTGCGGAGTCAAATTGATCCGAATTTGATCTGCAATGGCGCTAGCTACCCGGTTCTGGAGCGCCAAGGTATCACGCAACTCACTTTCATAGCTCTGTGACCATAAGTGCTTATCGGTAGAGGCCTCGATCAACTGCGCCGTGATACGGACCTGGTCGCCGGAGCGAAGCACAGTGCCTTCTACAACGGCATCCACGTTCAGCTCACGAGCGATCTGCGGCAGAGACTTGCGCGCTCCTTTGTATACCATTACGGAGGTGCGGGAGATCACCCGTAAAGCGCTGATCTGCGCCAAGTCAGTGATCAACTCGTCCGTCATGCCGTCAGCGAAGTAGTTCTGCGAAGCGTCGGCAGAAAGGTTCTCCAGAGGAAGCACCGCTATGGAGCGGATGCCCGTGGGACCAAGGGCCCGCGAACGAAATAGCCAAACGCAGAGAATCGCCAAACTCAGGACCAGCGCCATGGCGACGATGATCCAGCGCGTCGGCAACAGCCGGCGTTGGGACGAAACCGCCAACCCGATGCCTTGGATCTTATGCCCAGGGTCTGTAGCCGGCAGATCTCCAGCCACGGGTTCTTGTCGTTTTGGACGGGCGTCTTTATCGACAACCGACACGTCCGCAATAAAACGATAGCCACGTTTTGGAAGAGTCTCGATGAATCGCGGATTCTCAGCCGAGTCCCCCAAGGCACTCCGCAGCTTCCCGATCGCGATATTGAGGGCCTGGTCGAAATCACCGAAACTTTCGTTCGGCCAGACTCGACTGCGCAATTCCTCCCGGGTGACGACTTCCCCCGGATGCTCCAGCAATATCTCCAGCAGTTTCAGCGGCTGCTGCTGCACTTTAATTCTCAGACCCGATTTGCGCACTTCGCCCGACTGGAGAGAAACCTCATAGGTTCCGAATCTCACGACGGTGTTGGGCCTTAGGGATTCCATAGCGCATTTGAGCTCGCCAGAAGTCTAGCACTTCGGTCACGGAAACTTCCCAACTCAGGATATCTGCAGAACCAACTCGTTGGCCATCAATCACTTAGCAGGCAATGAGCTGGATATGTGGAAAAAGTCCTTAGTTAATTGACGTCGAATGAGAGGCGCGTCAGAGTGGGCTGCAAGCGTGGGTTCGCGCTGATTCAGGAGAACGCAAATGGGGAATATTGGACTTGGCTCACACGGGATGGTCCGATTAGGGGTTCCGTCCTCACAAGACGATCAACCGTCGGCAGGCTTCGAAGAGTTGGCCATGCCCATGTTTGACTCGCTTTACAACTTCGCGCGCTGGCTGGCACAAGATTCGAACGACGCCGAGGATCTGGTGCAAGAGACCTATCTCAAGGCATTACGGAGTTTCGCATTGTTTCAGCCCAGGACCAATTTCCGGGCGTGGATGTTTCGGATCCTGAAGAACACTTTTCTAAGTTCGTGCTCAAAACTCGAGCGCCGCATGACGGTTGCGATGCACTCGGAGGAGGACGGACCTGAACTGGCAGTTGATACGAAGACTCCCGAAACGATTCTAATGAATCGCTCTAATTCCCAACTGGTGCAGCGCGCCATCGAGGATCTGCCGGCGCATTACCGGGAGACCCTGCTTCTTTGTGAAGTGGAGACAATGTCATACCAGGAAATCGCGGAAATATTATTGATCCCGATAGGAACCGTTATGTCACGGCTGGCCAGAGCTCGGAAGGCAGTTCGCGAGGCGGTCTTTAGCGATCCGTGTGGACCGACATCGAACGGCCACCGTCATCAAATCGAGATGCACAGGAAGGGTGTCGGACCCGCACAGGAAGTCAGACAGGGAGGGTTTGCATGATGAATGCGCTCAAATTCGCCATTTCCATCTTAGCCCTTGCAGCAGTGTGCTTAGCGCAGGGCGGTTTGACGATTGATAACAAGCACGAGGAGAGAGTGTGTGCTCCAGAAGTGGAGAAGATTTACTCCTCGGCGTGCTCTGCCGTCCAATGGGAATTCGACATCAGGCACCCGCATCAAGCAACTTCATCCCGAACTCTATGAGATCTCGGTTCTGGATCGGAACCGTAAATGGGTGCCACGCTTCAAGAAAATGCTGTCGGAGAAGAGGCCCGCGATGGTTGTTCTGGGCCATTTCCATTTGGTTGAACTGACGGCGTGCGGGCGCAGTTACAAGCGGCGGAAATGACGAGTGACGACGCCTGTCGCTCGCCGCAGCCCCCAGTCTGTGAAGGTCGCCGCCTGCGCGCTTGGGAACGCAAGAACCTCGTCGAGGATATACCGCAGAAATTGGAGATCCTGTTCAGGAGACATGGTACCGAACCACGTCACGACATCGTCCTTCACGACAAACTCCCTGAAGACCGGAACGCCCGCCGCCTGCGCCTTGGCGCTCAGCACCTTATCCGGCGCGAGGAGGACGGACAGGCCCTTCACCTGATAAAAGGCGTCTTCCAGCGTGGCCCCGGCAAGCCATGGCCGGAAGATCGTCAGACTGGCCATCGGTACCTTGCAGAGGGCAGCTGCCTTTTCCAGGCGCGCCCGATCATCGGCACCCAGCCGGACCATCAAAGGGATTGCGTTATCGATTCCGTTGCGCGTGACTAGCTCGTTCAGATGAACCCGGATTATCTGATTTGTCTCGGTCCAAAGCATGCTGCAGCTAGGAACAAGCGCCTCGACCAGGCGGTCGTGCCAATCCGCCGGACCCGGATATGTCTCGCCGATCAAATAGGCTTGGCCGCAGCGCCTTCGACCGACCAGATCGGCCAGGTTGGGTGTGGAGTCGCTCGATCAGCCCCCTGCAAATTCCGATTGCCGGTGCACCGAGGGTCATTAGCATTTCGCTCCTGGTCGGAACAATGATCGTACCTTTGGGGGTGGTTGTCACCGCATTCTCCAACTCCGAACGCTCTCTGCGCATAAAGACCTAAAGACCAAACCCATTCTGTATTATCCGAGCAATACATCTATGACGCGGCCTTAAACAATTTCGCAAGAGTATCGATGTCCGCAGCACTGGCATCGCCGATCACGAAATAGCGAAGTCCGCCGTGACTCCATGTTTCCATGTTGAACGTCAGTTGCTTCGGCGAGACAGGATCTTTGTCCAATCTGGCTGGCAATGTCCGTTCCTGGAATACGAACACGGAAATATGGTGTTTCCTCACGTCGTAAATGAGATGCGCGCCTGGCGTTTGTTCAAGATAGGTCATCCGGCCGCCAAGCAGAGTGAACTCGGAGTTCTGGAGTTCCGGCAAATTGAAGGCGAAAGGAATCTTTCCCTGGAACCATGGCTTCACCGTGTGCCGATCGGTGGAGATCACATCTACCGGCGACGAACTGGCCAGCGTCCCGACATGCAAGTCTGCAATCTCGCTGAAAACCTGATTTCTGCCAGATCTCGTTCCGAGATAGGCCGAAGTCAACGTCCCGACCACGAGAATGACGGCTGCCGCAGCGGCTAACGTCCATCCCAGACCTAAACTGTGCCGGGGTTTTGAAGCAATCTTCTGCTGCATCCGCTTCCGGAACTCAACACTGGGAGTGTAACGTCTCCCAGCGGCTTGAATTGCATGCTTCATCTGTACGCGCGTAAGGGCATCCGCCGAGCAAGAGGGGCAGCTGCGCACATGAGCGTCGAAGGTGCGCATCTCCTCCTCTGGAACCTCACCGTCGAAGTAAGTGTCGAGTTTCGCCTTCCAAGCCTCACAAACCATAGGTCACCGTTTTAGTTCATCCTTTTTGCAAACTGTTGCTGCAAGCCGCCGCGTAGCGCTTTTCTGGCACGGGATAAACGCGACATCACCGTTCCCATCGGGATGATGAGAGTGGTAGAGATTTCCTGGTAGGACATCTCTTCGACCTCACACAACAACAATATCTCGCGATAGGCAACCGGCAGTTGCTCCAAGGTCTGCTGCACGAGCTGGCTATCCGAATGCTGCAGCAGGATGCTCTCTGGCGTTTCCTTGTCTGTGGGCAAAGATTCCTCTTCGTCCTCAAGATCGAGCGACACGGTAGCGGTCACCTTCAGCCCGGTACGGGAAGTCAGAAAAGCATTCCGCAGGATTTTGTAGATCCAGGCGCGAAAATTCGTACCCGGCCGGAACGAGGGAAACCCCTTAAGTGCTTTGGCATAAGTCTCTTGCACAAGATCCTCAGCTTCTCGCCGGTCATGGGTCAGCCAGCAGGCAAAGTTATAGAGCCGCTCGAAGTGAGGCATGGCTAACTGCTCGAACGACTCCGATGGCAGGTTCTCTCCGACATGCACACAACGGTAAACCGCGGGGGAAGCTTTTTATTCCCGTAGTCCACAAAAAATTCCTTGGAATAAAACGGTGGGTTGCCGGTTGTACGCAGCGACTCCGAGTCCGAGAGCAACCCGCGGAGTAGGTTCTCCGGTTTCTCAGACTTGAGCCGGATGGAGTTCTCATTGAGGAGGAACAATGAAGCGAATCGCTTGGTTGCTAGTAGCTGTTTTGGGGCTGGGAATCTCGCTGTATGCCGACGATATGGGCAAAGCGACCGAAATGACTGGGTGGCTTTGTAACAACAAGTGTGTTGCGCAGACCGCTGGGCATGCTGCCTGTGATCAGAACTGTGCCGACAAAAGCGGAGATGTTGTCATGGTTGACGATCAGGACAAGGTTTTCAAGATCTCGAACCAGGACAAGGTGAAGGGTCTCGCTAGTAAGAAAGCTAAGATGAAATGCAGGCCGGTGAAGGGTGAAAAAGATACAATGTTCGTCGATACTGTCAGTTTGTACGGTGGTGGTGGTTAGTCTCCTGCATTGTTCCGGTGGGAGAGCCTGACCTTAGGCTCTCCCGCCAACCAACCGCTCCTACATCCCCACATCCTTCGTTCCTTCCGCCATAGTGTCGCGGTCCCCGTGAGAGATCCCAGCATAGCCGCCGTTGTCAGAGCGTGAGAAACGAGTGTGGTTTTGCCGCCCACATAAATTTCTGCGGGAATAAAAGTTGTTCTCGCCGGTTCTGCACAACGAGTCAGAGAGCGAAATGGAGTCACCGAGGAAATGCTGGTGCGGAAGAACCACGCGCTCTTTAGCAAATTCCTTTAAGGAAGTAACAAAATGAAAAATAATCTGAGAATGCTTGGCTTGGGGCTGTGCATGCTGCCGATGTACCTGCATGCCGGAACAGGACAGGATCTGAAACAAGAGTATCAACCGGCCCAAGAGCAGAACACACGATCTGCAGAACCGATTCCGGCGGGTACCATTCTTCCCGTCAGCTTGAACACTGCCTTGCGCTCGGACAAGAGCGGAAGCGGAGCTACGATAATCGCGACGGTCATGCAGGACGTGCCGCTAGGCCAGGGAGAAACGCTACGTAAAGGATCCAAACTGACAGGCCACGTGGTCGAAGCCATCACTCCGGGAAAAGGATCTGACGAGTCCAAGATCTCATTTCAATTCGACCAGCTACAGCTTGGAAACCAGACCATCCCGCTTACCACCAACCTGCGCGCAGTAGCGTCAAGGACTGCGGTACTTGACGCCACGCCTGAGCTCACGTCGAGCGAGTATGCCGACAACACGGTTGAAATCGGAGGCGACCAAATTTCTTACGGCGAGGGTGGGCCGGTAATGGTGGGAGAGCAAGTCGTGGGGAAATACACCAGCCAAGGTGTGCTGGCCAATGTTGACCAGAATTCGGGCGCGCCAAGCGGGGGCATGACCGAAGACAATGCCCGTCCGCAAGCATTTTGGCTCTTCTCAGTGAATGCCCGCGGCGCATACGGATTTCGCGACCTGACAATCCGCCAATCCGGACGCACCGAGCCGCTGGGTGAAGTTACTTTGGCCTCCAACGGGAAGACAGTGAGAGTCGACAAGGGCAGCGCGATGCTCTTGCGCGTGGATGGCAGCGGGCCCGAGTCGGTACAGGCTCGCACGATTCCTTCGCGAGAAACAGGGCAATAACAAGCTCGCGGGTTGCGGCAGAGTTAATTCCGTCGTTCGCCACAGCCCGCGATTCATTCCTCGAGCCATAGAACCACGGCTGGAGCACTTTCTTTAGGCCAGCCTGGAATAAAAGGTACGAAAGTCTGTTATCTCCACTGAAACTCATGCGACTCAAAATTGAGGAGAGATACACATGAGACAAGTAGGAGTGGCATTGGCGGTGTGCCTGGTGGCCAGCACTTTTGCCGCCGGCCAGGGGAATGACGCATCGGCCAGCACCAAGAGCAAGAAGTCCAGTTCCGAGGCGCTGGCAGTTCGTTTGGCAGAAATGCAGAAGGCAATCGAGGCTCAACAACAACAGATCCAGCATTTGGTGGAACAAGTGCAAAACCGCGACAGTCAGATCCAAGATCTGCAACAACGGATGAATCAGGTGCAAAGCTCGGCTTCGCAGGCGCAACAAGCCGCCGAGGCCGCAACTTCGCAAAATACACAGGTGGAGCAGAACATCACGGCGGTCCGTAGTGACGTAAGCGGCCTCCAAGGAGCCGTGGGCAACACGGCTCTGGCGTTACAGGAGACGCAGAAGAACGTGAACACGGCGCTGGAGAGCCCCCCGGCTCTGCATTACAAAGGCATTACTATTACTCCTGGCGGCTTCCTGGCTGCCGAGTTCGTCAGACGATCTAGAGCGCTGGCCGCCGACGTCAACACTCCCTTCAATTCGCTCACGGTACCCGGAGCTTCGCAAAGCAGTCTCTCCGAATTCTTTGGTTCAGGACGTCAGTCGCGTATTTCCGTGCTGGCCGAGGGACGCTTGCAGAGTGCGACTCTTTACGGATACGTGGAAGCCGATTTCCTGTCGGCGGGCGCGACTTCGAACAATAACGAGAGTAATAGCTACTCGCTGCGTCAACGCCAAGCCTTTGGGCAGGTCGCGCTTGACAATGGTTTCACCTTCACCGGCGGGCAAATGTGGAGCCTGGTTACAGAAACCAAGCATGGTGTGGACAACCGCTCCGAAGCGGTTCCCATGACAATCGACGCCCAATATACCGTCGGCTTCAGTTGGGCGCGACAATACGGGCTTCGCATAGCCAAGAGCTTCAACAACAAGGCGTGGTTCGCGGTGTCGGTAGAAAACCCGCAGGCCACCTTGACTACTCACAACAACGGTGGCAATTTTCTGTTAGGTTCCGCCGGTGCCAGTGGCGGCCTTTTCAACGCCGCCGCTACCAGCGTCGGCGCCAACATCGCAAACTACTCGTTTAATCCTTCACCCGATGTCATCGCGAAGCTGGCCCTTGAGCCCGGCTTCGGACACTACGAAGTGTTCGGAGTCTACAGCCGGTTCCGCGACCGCGTATTTCCCTGCGGCGAGGTTGCCAGCAGCACCACACTTTGCGGCGGTAGCCCGATTGCCGGCCCGAACGCTCTTGGAGCCAGCAACGCCTCGAAAAACGGCGGCGGCATTGGCGCTAATGCCCGCTGGTCGTTCGACAACAAGCACATCGACTTCGGTCTGCACGCTTTTGGCGGCAGCGGAGTCGGCCGCTACGGTACGAGCGGTCTTCCCGACGCTTCAATCCACGCGGATGGAACGCTCGATCTAATCAAAAGTTACCAGGCCCTGGGAACTCTCGAGTGGCGCGGACCGAAGTTGGACGTTTACATGAACGCTGGCGCTGAGTATGCCGGCCGGGCATCGGATTTCGATCCCATCTCCGGGAAGTACGTCGGCTACGGATCTCCCATGTTCAACAACTCCGGCTGCTTCACTGAAATCGCGCCCACGGTCAACAACGGATTCACACCCGCCGGCCTTTCGAGCTGCACGGCCGACACACGCGTGCTGATCGAAGGTACCTTCGGCATCTGGTTTAAGCCTTATGACGGATCGAAAGAAAAGGTGAACCGCGGCCGAATCCAGTGGGGACCGCAGTTTTCCTATGTAGACCGCAACACCTGGTCGGGCGTGGGCGGAGAGCCGCACGGGCTGGATGGAATAATCTTTACTTCGTTCCGCTACTACTTACCGTAGCGTGTGCGAGCCTCACCCTCGCGGTTGCTCTCTCCTTTTGCGCGGGGGTGAGGACTTTCTAGGCTCGTGCGAATTGAGATTGACATGAGCACGCGCTTCAAATCCGGAGGAGGTATGGCGATGGTAAATCCTTTTGATCTCAAGACGGCACTTCTGGCCAAGCACGCGCAACATGTCGTGCTCATTCATTTTCCAATCGCGCTGTTCATCACGGCTGTGGCTTTCGACCTTATCGCACAATTCACGAAAGTCCGTGGCCTGGCGGAAGCAGCTTATTACAACCTGCTGGCGGCGGCGATTTCGACTGTTCCGGTTCTCGCTACTGGGCTACTCGCGTGGCAGTTCCAACTCGAGGGAAAGAAACTGAAGGGCATCCTCCTGCTGCATCTGGTCCTCGCCTGTGTCGCTACCGTGATGATCTGGATGGTGTGGTGGGTGCATTTCCGCGCGCGACGACGGACCGTGTGCTTGCCGAACTATCGTCTGGCCCTGGAAGTTCTGGCAGTCGGCGTCGTCGCGCTCACCGGGCACTTGGGCGGCTTTCTAAGCGGCGTAAACCTACCAAGTTAAATGCCCCGAGAGGTTCCAGCTTCCAGTTCGTAAACTGATGGCAAACCGGGACTGAAAAATGTTTCTTTTATCGAAACATTTCTCTGTCCACTTTCCTTCGACTTTTCAGAGAACGATCTCGTCCGGTCCTACGGCATAAAGTTCTTGTTCGCTTTCGATTTTTTCGGGAATAAAACTACACCGCCTCAGTTATCAACTCAGAACGTTACAAACTACGGAGGGCAAATGCCAGACAAGAAGCATGATTTTATCGACCAGAAGTTGCAAGACTTCAACAACGACGGTGTCGATCGTCGCGGTTTCCTGAAGTGCATGGCATGGGCGGGTACTGGCCTGGTATGGACCATGAGTGGAGGAATTCCGGTGTCCCGGGCCTTCTCTAAAGGTTACGGCAAAGATGCCGGCAAAGGCGCGGACTTCACCTTCGTGCAGATCAGCGACAGCCACA
>Ga0302326_10031374_pt1 | contig 10614 bp, 7 predicted proteins | sample Palsa_T0_3_FD_202264 | JGI IMG/M metagenome (GOLD analysis project Ga0302326, IMG submission 202264) | Peat permafrost microbial communities from Stordalen Mire near Abisko, Sweden - Palsa_T0_3 | ecosystem: Environmental > Terrestrial > Soil > Palsa > Peat permafrost | place: Sweden: Abisko...
GCGTGGGCACCCTGGAGGAGCGGATCGACGCGATGATCGAGGAGAAAAAGGCCCTGGCCGACCGGATCGTGGGCACCGGCGAGAGCTGGCTCACCGAACTGTCGGTCGACGACCTGCGCTCGGTGCTGACCTTGTCCCCCGACGCGGTGAGCGAATAAATGGGCGGGACGTGGGCGGACTGGCCGCCGGCCAGGACGCGGCGGGTCGAGGGCGGGATCAAGGCCAAGAGCAAGCGCGGCGCGATCGGCGAGCAGTGGTGGTCCCGGCGGTTCATCAGCGTGCTCGAGTCGTATGGCATGAGCGGCCGGCTGGCCCGGGGCCGCAGCTACGCCCGAGCCGGTCAGGTGCTCGACTTCGAGCTCTCCCAGGGCAAGGTCACGGCCCGGGTGCAGGGCTCGCGGGTGCGGCCCTACCAGGTCCGCATCGGGGTGCTGCCGCTCACCACCACCCAATGGCGCCGGGTGCAGGACCGGCTGGCCAGCCAGGCGCTGTTCCGGGCCAAGCTGCTGGCGGGCGAGATGCCGCACGAGATCGAGGAGGTCTTCGACGACTGCGGCACGCCGCTGTTCCCCCGGTCGGTCGGCGACCTGGAGATGCGGTGCAGCTGCCCGGACTGGGGGGTGCCCTGCAAGCATCTCGCCGCCGTCTGCTACGTGCTGGCCGAAGAGTTCGACCGTGATCCGTTTGGCCTGCTGGCCTGGCGCGGCAAGGCCCGGGACGAGCTGCTCGCGGCGCTGCGCCAGATCCAGGCCGCCGCCCTGGGCCCGTCCGGGGAGGACCTGGCCGGGGCTCGGCGTGCCTCGGCCGGGACGACGTGGCGGGCCAGCCTCGACGTGCCGGCCAAGCCGCTGGCCGAGTGCCTGGACGCGTTCTGGTCACCCGGGCTGAGCCCGGCCCGGCTGCGGGCGCTGTCCTCCGCTCCGAGTTCAGCCGCGCCCGACCTGGTGCTGCGCATGTTCCCACCGCCCCCGGTCAAGCTCAGGGGCAAGGACCTGGCCGAGGTGCTGACCCCGGCCTACCACCGGCTGACCGCGGATGAGCCGGACCCCGCCTAGCCGGTCGGCCTCGTTATCAAAGAACGCACAGTGTTATCACACCGTCACGCGATAAGGTCGGTGCAGTCACTGCGCAGTTCACCGGCGAGCCGGCCGAAGGTCAGCGCCTGCCGCCATGCGGCGCCGGGGCCGTTGCAGTTCTGACCGCGATAGTAACGGGGACTACCAGGCAGCGGGGATAGTGTGAGAATAGCGTGCGTAGGGGGCGGACCGGCTGGCCTGTACTTCTCACTTCTGGCGAAGCGGCGCGACCTCGGAGGAGACGTCACGGTCTTTGAACGAAGTAAGGCCAACGTGACCTATGGCTGGGGCGTCACATACGGCCAGAGCCTGCTGGAAAGGCTTTACGATAATGACCCCGAATCGGCCCGCGAGATTGAGCGGGCATCCCTCCGCTGGCGTGATCAGGTTATCCACTTCCGGGGCGAGCGGCTGGTCTTTGCCGGGGGCGACGCCTACAACATCAACCGGCAGCGTTTGCTGGATATCCTGGCCGTCAGGGCCGTCGGCCTCGGTGTGAATATCCATTACGATCACGAAGTGCCAAGCGCAGCCCAGCTTGGACAGGCCGATCTGATCATTGCGGCCGACGGGGTGAACAGCCGGATACGAACCGAAAGCGGAACGTTTCACTCGGACATTCGCCTGGGCTGCAATAAATACATCTGGCTAGGGACCGATAAGGTATTCGAGTCCTTTACCTTTATTTTCGTCCAGACCGATAGCGGCTGGGTGTGGGCGCACGCGTATGGGGTCGATTCCTCCTCGAGCACATTCGTGGTGGAATGTTCCGGCCAGACCTGGGCTGGCTTGGGCTTCGACACGATGTCTCACCACGAGGCGCTTGCCATGCTGGAAAGGCTTTTCCAGGATTATCTGGGCGGTCACCAGCTCGTCGGGCAGGTTTCCGATGGTACGCCGGCCCAGTGGCTCAACTTCAGGAATGTCAGCAATCGGTGCTGGCATGACGGCAAGATCGTGCTGGCCGGGGATAGTGCTCACACCACTCATTTCACCGTCGGGCTGGGGACGACGCTGGCTATCGAGGACGTGATCGTCCTGGCCGATAGTTTGCTGCACCACGGTGACACCGAATCGGCTCTCCGGTCATACGAAACGCAACGTCAGGCCCAGCTCGAGCGGGTTTTGGGCGAAGCTGGCTGCAGTGGCCAGTGGTTCGAGAACGTTGACCGCTACGTCGGCCTCAAACCGAATCAGTTCTCCGTGCTGCTGCACGCGCGGCGATCTCCGCTCGTCAGAATGCTGCCGCCGCTGCTCTGCTATCAGCTCCACCAGGCCACCGAGAGCATCACGGCCCTGCGCGAGCTGCGTAGCCGGATGGGACCGGTCGCGAAGGTAATCTACGGCCGGCGTCGGCGAGCGAAGGGCGAACAGGACGAAGCGACGACGCGCGCCGTGGTCCGGAAATTACAGATCAGCTCGGGACCGGGGGGCGAGATGAAGACCCTCTACCGTCAGGTCGAGGGGGCCCAGACGATGCGCATCGCCTCGGGCAGGCCCCACCAGCCCAGCGGAGTCAGCCGCTCGTGGTCATCTATCGCGCCCAGGACCTGCCACAGCGCGGTGACGGGCAGGAACAGGTCCTCCATGCCGAGCTCGTCGAATTCCTCGTCCTCGTCCTCGGCGTCCTCGTCCTCGGCGTCCTCGTCCTCGGCGGCGTCGCCGGCGTCATCGAGTCCGAAGTCCGCGTCGTCCGGAACCTCGTCCTCGTCGCCCTGCTCGCCGTCGTCGGGATCGTAGTCCCGCACGTAAGCGGCGAGGTCTGTGGCCGACGTGGCCGTGCCGGGGCCTCCGGCGGCGAGGGCGGTGATGACCGCCAGCCAGTCGAAATGGTCGATGGAGCAGATAGCGGCGATCGCGCTGTCGGTCTCGTGCGGGCCTCCGCCTGGGGCGCCCCAGTCGTCGGATCCCTCCGGTGACGCCACGCCGGCGGCCAGCCGGAGCCAGAGTTCGGCATCGTCGGCCGGCAGGTCCTTCGGGCGCACCCCGCCGCACTCGATCAGCAGCTGACCCGGCCAGCCGGGTTCGGCGATGACCTCACGCAGCCGGGTGCTGGCCAGGCGCAGGCTCTCGGCCGGCAACGGGCGGTCGCCGACCTGGTCGAGCAGGGCCTGCAGCACGTCCAGCGCTTCGGCGTCGGCAGCGTCCCATTCGGCCAGGAACTCCTCGTCCTTCTCCTCGAGCAGCACGTCCATCGGAACCCGGCTGTCGGGCAGCGCCGAGGTCATCCAGCGTTCCTGCAGTTCGATGTAGGCGCTGCAGGCGACCGGGTCGGCCGTCGCCAGCAGGTCAGGATCGATGGCGCCCGCGGCCAGCTGCTCCTCCAGGTGGGTGACCAGCCTGGTGTGCATCTCCGCGGCGAGCTGGCTGCGCTCGGACTGCTCATCCCAGACGTGCAGGCCGATTATCCCGTTCGGCTCGGTTCCGGTGGCTTCGAGCCAGGTCCTGACGTCACCGACGGTGGCGTCGCCGTCCGCGATCTTGCCCAGGATGGCTTCGGTGGCCGACCAGAACACGGCGGACAGCGGGTTGGAAGCCGCGAGCATCCCTCTCCTGAGGCCGGGCAGCGAGGCGAGAGCGTCCTCCGACGGCACGCTGAGCAGCGCAAGCGCCACATCGCGCCTGGTCAGCTCTTTGAGCGGTCGGTTGGCCAGCTCGGCCACGCGATCGGCTTCAACGGTCACGCTCGCAGCGTACGCTCTCTTTCTCCGTCCGCGCGCCCGCTCGCGGGTAACGTGACCCGCCGCAGGCCGCCGCGGGCCGCGGCGCCGGTCCGGCGCCCGGTCAGAGGAATTCCCTGCCCCCGAGGTAGGGCCGCAGCGCGACGGGTATCTCGACCTGCGCCTCGCTGGTCTGGTGGTTCTCTACCAGGGCGGCCAGAATGCGCGGCGTGGCGACGGCCGTGTTGTTCAGGGTGTAGGCGAACCGCAACGTGCCGCCCGTGTCGCGGTAGCGCACGTTGGCCCGCCTGGCCTGCCAGTCATGCAGGGACGAGCAGCTGTGGGTCTCGCGGTAGGCGCCCAGGGACGGCATCCAGGTGTTGATGTCGTTCATCCGGTACTTGCCCGCGCCCATGTCGCCGGTAGCGCACTCCACCACCTCGTAGGCCAACCCGAGGCCCTGCAGCAGCTGCTCGGCGGTGCCGAGCAGTTCAGCGTGCCAGCGGTCGGACTCGGCCGCGTCGGCCGCGCAGATGACAAACTGTTCGACCTTCTCGAACTGGTGCACCCGCAGCAGCCCGCGCACGTCACGGCCGGCGCTTCCGGCTTCGCGCCGGAAGCACGGCGATATCCCGGCGTACCGGATCGGCAGCCGCTTGTGGTCGAGAACCTCATTGCTGTGAAAGCCGACCAGGGCGACTTCCGCGGTACCGGCGAGGTACAGGTCGTCAGCGGTGATCGCGTAGGTTTCTTCGCGGTGCGCCGGGAACTGGCCGGTCCCGATCAACGCCTCCTCCCGCACCAGCGACGGGACCGAGACGAGAGTGAAGTCCCTGGTGCTGAGCAGGTCCAGGGCGTAGGAGTGCACCGCGCGCTCGAGCCGGACCATGTCCCCGGTCAGCGCGTAGGCGCGTTCCCCCGCGACCTTGCGGGCCCGTGCGAAGTCGGCCCAGCCGCGCTTCTCGCACAGCTCGACGTGGTCCAGCGGCTTGAAGCCGAACTCCGGTGGCGTGCCGACGCTCTTGATGACCACGTTCGCGGACTCATCGGGCCCGACCGGAGCGCCTTCCCACGGGATCATGGGCGTCAGCAGCAGCAGGCCCTGCAGCTTTTCTGTCGTCTCGGCCAGCTGTTCGCGGAGCGACTTGAGCTGGATCTCGAGTTCTTCGTGCTCAGCTCGCAGCTCGGCCCGGCGGGTGTCATCGGCCCGGGCGAATTCCTTCGCCGAGCTCTTCCTGCGGGCCTGAGCCTGGTCTAGTTCGTGCTGAAGCGTCCGGCTGACGCGGTCGAGGTGGATCAGCTCGTCCACGTCCAGGTCAATCCCCTTGACCCGGACAGCCTCCTTGACCGCGTCCGGGTTGTCCCTGATCTGTCGCCTGTCCAGCATGATTGTCCAAGCCCTCGTTCGGATTTTCCGTTGCCTACCCGCCACGAAAACGCTACCAGCAGTACTCGCCGCGCCGCCCCACATAAATCCCGCGGACACGGGACCACCTGGTCCGCCGGGCAGCCTGCGAGTACAGTAGCCAGGCAGCCCTTGACCAGCTGGCTGCGAATCGGAGCCCGGTTGAGGAGACCGCCATGAACCAGCCCGACACTGTGCCAGAAGTGCTGTCGGCGGACCTGCCGGCCGGGGTGTTCCTGCTGGATGTGCGCGAGGACGACGAGTGGACGGCCGGGCATGCGCCCGAGGCGGTGCATGTGCGGCTCGGTGATCTGGGCGCGCGGGCGGGCGAGCTGCCGCACGACCGCGAGGTATACGTGATCTGCCGCAGCGGCGCCAGGTCGGCGTACGCGGCGCAGACGCTGGCCGCCGCCGGGTTCAGCACCGTCAACGTGGCCGACGGCATGACCGGCTGGGCCGTCGCGGGCCGCCCCATGGTCAGCGCGGACGGCGCGGAACCGTACGTGGCCTAGCCGGCGCCGCCGCTTGGCCGGCCCGTCTTAGCCGGCGCTAACCGCCAGGGCTAGCGGCAGCGCCGCGGAGGCGCCCGCCTCCCGGAGCAGCCTGGCCGCGACCGTCATCGTCCATCCGGTCTCGATGCGGTCATCGATCACCAGCACCGGGCCGTCCAGGGCGGCGATGGCGATGCGGACCTCATCGGGCACTTCGAACGCGTGCCACAGCGAGCACAGGCGCTGCGCGCTGTTGTGCCGGCGCGGGCCCGGCCCGCTGGCATCGGTATAGCCGAGCGCGCCGAGATAGGGCAGCCGTCCGACGCTGGCGATCTGCTGACCGAGGCTCGCGATCAGCCGGGGCCGGGTCCGCGACGGCAGGGTGAGCACGCCGGCCGGGCGTTGGGCCCAGTCCCAGGCGGCGAGAACCTTGATCATCGCGTCGGTCACCTGCCTGGTGACCGGCTCATCGGGGGCGCTGGTGGCCAGCAGCGCCCGCAGCACGCTGCCCCAGCCGATGTCGGTGAGCCGGCCGAGGACCCGGCCCGGCTCGGCGGCCGCGCCGGCCGGGATCTTCCCGGCGACGTCCAGGCCGAGTGCTTTCATCCCGGTCGGCCACATCCGCCGCGGCTCGACCTCGACGCCCGGGCGGAGCAGCCGGTCGCGCGCCGCGGCCGCGCCGGCTTCCGGCACCTCGGCCGGCCAGTGCTCGCCGGTGCAGTTGTCGCAGCGTCCGCACGGCGCGGCCTCCGGGTCGTCCAGCTGCCGCCGCAGGTACTCCATCCGGCAGCCGTCCGTTGCCTGGTAGCTGAGCATGGCGTCGCGCTCCCGGGCGCGCTCGGCGGCGACCCGCTCGTAACGCTCGGCGTCGTAGTACCACGGCTGGCCGGTCGTGGTCCAGCCGCCGCTGACGCGGCGTACGGCGCCGTCCACGTCGAGCACCTTGAGCATCGATTCCAGCCGGCCGCGGGACAGGTCGACGTGCGTCTCGAGCGCGCCGGTGGACAGCGGCCGGCCCGCCTCGGCCAGGGCCGCGAGCGTGGCCTGGACCTGCCGCTCCGGCGGGAAGGCGAGCGAGGCGAAGTAGGCCCAGATGTCCCGGTCCTCGCGGCCGGGCAGCAAGATCACCTCGGCGCGCTCCACCCCTCGCCCGGCCCGGCCGATCTGCTGGTAGTAGGCGACCGGTGACGGCGGTGCGCCGAGGTGCACGACGAAGCCGAGGTCGGGCTTGTCGAATCCCATCCCGAGCGCGCTGGTGGCGACCAGCGCCTTGACCCGGTTGGCCAGCAGGTCGTCTTCGGCTCGCAGCCGTTCGGCCTGCTCGTCCCGGCCGCTGTAGGCAGCCACCGGCATCCCCTGCTCGCGCAGGAAGGCCGCGGTCTCGTGCGCGGCCGCGACCGTCAGCGTGTAGACGATGCCGGATCCTGGCAGCTCGGCGAGCCGGGCGGCGAGCCAGCCCAGCCGCTGATGCGCGGTGGGCAGCGTGACCACGGCCAGCCGCAGCGAATCCCGGTCCAGCGGGCCCCGGAGCACGAGCGTCTCGCCCTGGCCGCCGGTGCCGAGCTGTTCCGCGACGTCGCGGGTCACCCGCGCGTTCGCGGTCGCGGTCGTGGCCAGCACGGGGATGCCGGCCGGCAGGCTGCCGAGCAGGGTACGCAGCCGCCGGTAGTCGGGCCGGAAGTCATGCCCCCAGTCGGAGATGCAGTGGGCCTCGTCGATGACGACCAGCCCGGCGGACCGGCTGAGCTCGGGCAGCACCTGGTCCCGGAAGGACGGGTTGTTCAGCCGTTCCGGGCTCACCAGCAGCACGTCCACCCGGCCCGCGGCGACCTCAGCGTAGAGCGCCTCCCAGTCGCCGGGATTGGCCGAGTTGATGGTGGCCGCGCGGATACCGGCCCGGCCGGCCGCCTCGACCTGGTTGCGCATCAGCGCGAGCAGCGGTGAGACGATCACGGTCGGCCCCGCGCCGCGGGCCCGGAGCAGCGCGGTCGCGATGAAGTAGACCGCCGACTTGCCCCACCCGGTCCGCTGTACCACGAGCGCGCGCTGCCCGCGTTCGACCAGGGCGCTGATCGCGGTCCACTGATCCTCCCGCAGCCGCGCCTGCTCGCCGGCCAGCGCGCGCAGGTATTTTTCCGCCTCGTCCCGCAACCCAGCCTCGTCCCGCAACCCAGCCTCGTCCCGCAACCCAGCCTCGTCCCGCAACCCAGCCTCGTCTCCCAGACCAGCTTCGTCCCGCAGCCCCGCCTCGGCATCGACCATGCCTTAATTCGTACCAGCCACCGCCGTCAATCAGCCCGGATCGGCGGTATGTCATACTCCGGGCAAACATCGGGTCTCTACGGCAGGCACTGACGGGGCTGACGAGCGTTCAGGGGATGGGGGGTGGGCGGGGTACCGTGGCGGTGACCGACGAGGCCATCGAGAAGATCGAGGCCATGATCACTCGGTACCGTGAGCCGCCGCACTGGGGTGCCGCACCGGGGTGCCGCGCGCTTGCGTACCGTGAGCGGGATGGACATTGTTTCGGTCCGGGATCTGTCGGTCCGGGCGGTGATCGGCGTGCACGAGTGGGAGCGCGCCATCGAGCAGACTCTGGTCTTCAACGTGGACATGGCCGCTGACGTGCGAACGCCCGCCGCGAGCGACGACCTCGCGGACGCCCTGGATTACTCCGCGGTGGCGGCCACGATCGCCGCCGTGGTCCGCGAAGGCAAGTTCCGGCTCATCGAGACCGCCGCCGAGCGTGTAGCCGACCGCCTCCTCACCACTCACGGACTGGTCTGGCTCCGCCTCGAAGTACGCAAACCCATCCTCGACGCCTACACCGCCGTCATCACCATCGAACGCACGAGCTAAATTCTGTGGTGATCAAGAAGCCTTCGCAGTCTGTGCGTACTGTGAAGGCTTCGTGATCAAGGAGCAATCTCTTCCCAGAGGGCGCTGGGGATGGGGAGGGATAGGTGGGATGCGTCGGTGGCGATTTCTTCGGGGGTGCGGGCGCCTACTACAGCGGCGGTCACCGCCGGATGGCGCAGGGTGAACTGCAGGGCCGCCGCGGCTAGCGGGACGCCGTACCGGGCGCAGGCATCCCGCAGACGGCGCGCGCGGGCCAGTACGGCGGGAGGGGCCGGGGCGTAGTCGTAGCGGGCACCGTCGGCCGCGTCGGCCAGGATGCCGCTGTTGAACACGCCGCCCGCCAGCACCGCGACGCCGCGCCGCAGGCACAGCGGGAACAGGTGGCTGGCCGCCGAGTCGTCAAGCAGCGTGTACCGCCCGGCCACCAGCACGCAGTCGAGGTCGCAGCGCTCGACGAGCCAGGCCAGCGGAGCCGCGGAATTCATGCCGGCGCCGATCGCCGTGACCACTCCCTGCGCGCGCAGGTCGGCCAGCGCCGGGTACGCCTCGGCGAGCGCGGGGCCCATGAAGTCGTCGGGGTCGTGGATGAGCGCGATGTCCACCCGGTCAAGACCGAGCCGGACCAGGCTGTCTTCCAGGCTGCTCAGCACGCCGTCCCGGCTGTAGTCCCGGACCCGGGTCAGCGGCGGCGTGCCGTAATACTCCTCCGCCCCGTCCACGTCGCCGCGGGCCGGTACCAGAAGCCGGCCCACCTTGGTGCTCACGATGTACTCGTCCCGGCGGCGGCCGGCCAGGAAATCGCCGATCCGCCGCTCGGAAAGGCCGGCCCCGTAGTGCGGCGCGGTGTCGAAGGCCCGGATTCCGGCCTCCCATGCCGCGGCCAGCGCCTGGCTGGCCGCCTCGTCGCTGACCGGCCGGTATAGCCCGCCGATGGGCGCGCCGCCGAAGACCAGGGGGAGGTCGCCGACGGGAAGACCGGCGGACAAGCCGGCCGGCGCCGGAGCTGCGAAAGGTCCTGGCGGCGGAGCCGCGAAGGGTCCAGCTGACGGGGTCTCGGGGACGTCCACTGTCAGCGCACTCCGCCGCCGCGCCAGGCCGGGCCCGACGGGAAGGAGTACTCGGCCAGTGACTCCGGCACGATCTCGGTGGACGCCCCGGGCGTCTCCGGCGCGCGGTAGTTGCCGTTCACGACCGTGGCCGGCGCGGCGAAGTGCTCGTGCAGGTGATCGATCCACTCGATCCGCCGGCCCTGGGTCGTGCCGGACACCGCCACGTAGTCGAACATCGACAGGTGCTGGACGATCTCGCACAGCCCGACCCCGCCGGCGTGCGGGCAGACGGGCACGCCGAACTTGGCGGCCAGCAACAAGTTGGCGATGTTCTCGTTCACCCCGGCGACGCGGCAGGCGTCGATCTGCATGATGTCGATGCTGCCCGCCTGCAGCAGCTGCTTGAACATCACCCGGTTGGCGACGTGCTCACCGGTGGCGATCTTGACCGGCCGCACGCCCTGGCGGATTGCCGCGGTGCCGAGGATGTCATCGGGCGCGGTCGGCTCCTCCACCCAGGCGGGCCGGAACGGCGCGAGCTGCCTGATCCAGGCGATGGCGGCCGGCACGTCCCACACCTGGTTCGCGTCGATCGCCAGGCCGATGTCGTCGCCCACGACCTCGCGGGCGATCGCACACCGGCGGAGGTCGTCCTCCAGCACGGCGCCGACCTTGATCTTCACCAGGGTGAAGCCGTCGCCGACGGCCTCCGCGCACAGCGCCGCCAGCCGCTCGTCGGAATAGCCCAGCCAGCCCGGCCCGGTGGAGTAGGCCGGGTAGCCGTCTCGCCGGAGCGCCGCGATCCGCTCGGCCCGGGTCGCGGCGCCGCGCTCGAGCAGCGCGAGGGCCTCGTCCGGGGTAAGCGCGTCGGACAGGTAGCGGAAGTCAACCAGGCCGGTGATCTCCTCCGGGGTCAGCTCGGCGAGCAGCAGCCACAGCGGCTTGGAGGCCTGGCGCGCGGCCAGGTCCCAGCACGCGTTGAGCACCGCGCCGGTGGCCATGTGCACCACGCCGGAGGCCGGCCCGAGCCAGTGCAGCGGGCTGTCCCGGACCAGCCGGCGGCTGAGCCCGCCG
>Ga0302326_10031375_pt1 | contig 10614 bp, 11 predicted proteins | sample Palsa_T0_3_FD_202264 | JGI IMG/M metagenome (GOLD analysis project Ga0302326, IMG submission 202264) | Peat permafrost microbial communities from Stordalen Mire near Abisko, Sweden - Palsa_T0_3 | ecosystem: Environmental > Terrestrial > Soil > Palsa > Peat permafrost | place: Sweden: Abisko...
GCGACAGTGCTGGGAGAATGGGGCCATGGGTGACGCCGAGCCGGGTTACTGCGCGTGCTGCCGCGGGTTTCACCTGCTGCGCCGGGTCGAGGTTCCTGAGCTGCCGCAGCCGGTCGACGTCTGCCAGTACTGCGAGGCCCTCGGACCAGAGGGGCTGGCGTGGCAAATCGCCGGGCTGAATGCGGACGGCACCTTCGGCTACGAGGACGCGCCGCCCGCCATCCGGCCGGGGAGACGCTCGCGGCGGGATCCGCTGGCGGAGTCGCTGCTGTTCGCCGAGCAGGACGACGGCGGCGGGTTCGACGGGTTCGGCCCGGCTCACCGGAGCGTCGGGCAGCGGGCGCGGATAGCGTGGCTGCGGCTCCGCGGACAGATCTAGCATTCGGGCCGCTACCCGGTCGCGCCGCCCCGACTAGGTTTCACCAGCATGTTTCGGGTAACCTCACAACGCAAGAGCCCCTGACGCGCTTGCGTCGCCAGGGGCTTTCGTCGTGTGAAAGGCGTGAAGAGAATGCCTGCCATCGTGCTGATCGGCGCCCAGTGGGGCGACGAGGGTAAGGGCAAGGCGACCGACCTGCTCGGGGACAGCGTGCAGTACGTCGTCAGGTACCAGGGCGGCAACAACGCCGGCCACACGGTCGTGATCGGCGAGGAGAAGTACGCGCTGCACGTCCTCCCCTCCGGTGTGCTCTCCCCCGAGGTCACCCCGGTCATCGGCAACGGCGTGGTCATCGACCCGAAGGCGCTGTTCGAGGAGATCGACGCGCTGCAAGAGCGCGGCGTGAGCTGCGACCGCCTGCTCGTCAGCGCCAACGCGCACCTGATCATGCCCTACCACCGGGCGCTGGATAAGGTCAGCGAGCGGTTCCTCGGCAACGCCAAGATCGGCACCACCGGCCGGGGCATCGGCCCGACCTACGGCGACAAGATCGCCCGGGTCGGCATCCGGGTCCAGGACCTGTTCGATCCCGGCATCCTCAGGCAGAAGCTCGATCTCGCCCTGCGGGACAAGAACCAGGTGCTGACCAAGATCTACAACCGGCGCGGGATCGACGCCGGGCAGATCGCGGACGACTACCTGGCCTACGGCGAGCGGATGCGGCCGTACGTGGCCGACACCGGCCTGGTACTCGGCCAGGCCCTCGACGAGGGCGCGATCGTGCTCCTGGAGGGCGCGCAGGGATCGCTGCTCGACATCGATCACGGCACCTATCCGTTCGTCACCTCGTCGAACCCGACCGCTGGCGGCGCCTGCGTCGGCGCCGGGATCGGGCCGACCAGGATCAGCAAGGTGATCGGGATCGTCAAGGCGTACACCACCCGGGTCGGCTCGGGCCCGTTCCCGACCGAGCTCAACGACGAGGCGGGCGAGTTCCTGCGCAAGGTCGGCGGCGAGTACGGCGTCACCACCGGCCGCGCCCGCCGGACCGGCTGGTTCGACGCGGTCATCGCCCGCTACGCGACCCGGGTCAACGGGGTCACCGACTTCTTCGTGACCAAGCTCGACGTGCTCTCCAACCTCGACAAGGTGCCGGTCTGCGTGGCCTACGAGGTCGACGGCAAGCGCTATGACGAGATCCCGATGACGCAGACCGAGTTCCACCACGCCAAGCCGGTCTACGAGTACCTCGACGGCTGGTGGGAGGACATCTCGGAGGCGAAGTCGTTCGAGGAGCTGCCCAAGGCCGCGCGCGACTACGTGCGGGCGATCGAGGAGCTGTCCGGCGCGCCAGTCGCGGCCGTCGGGGTCGGCCCGCGGCGCGACCAGACGCTCTCGCTCCGGCCGCTGCTCTAGCGGCACCCACCCTGTCGCCACCCCAGCGACACCAAACGGCGCGCCTGTCAGCTACGCCAGCGACCCGGAACCTCACCTGTCAGCTACGCCAGCGACACCGATAGGCCCGGTCGATGGCGTAGGCGACAGGTTGTCGATCCTGTCGATGGCGTCGGTGACAGGTAGCGCTGGGGCGGGTGGTGCGCCCGTGCGCTTCACCTTGGATACCGGTTGGCGCTAGCTGCCCAGGTAGGCTCCCGGAGCGTGCGCGTACTTGTGATTGGATCTGGCGGGCGAGAGCATGCGATCGTTCGGGCGCTGGCGGCGGACCCGGATGTCAGCGAGCTGCATGCGGCGCCTGGGAATCCGGGCATCGCTTCGCTTGCCCGGACGCATGGCGTCTCGGCTAACGATCCGGCTGACGTTGTCCGCTTGGCCAAGCGGCTTGGCGTCGAGCTTGTGGTTATTGGGCCGGAGGCGCCGCTCGTGGCGGGGGTGGCGGATGCGCTGCGTGCTGCTGGCATCGCTGCGTTCGGGCCGGATGCGGCGGCGGCGCGGATCGAGGGGTCCAAGGCGTTCGCCAAGGACGTGATGGCCGCGGCCGGGGTGCCGACCGCTGAGGCGCGCGTCGCTACGACCGCGGGTGAGGCCGAGGAGGCGCTTGACGCCTTCGGGGCGCCTTACGTGGTGAAGGACGACGCGCTCGCGGCGGGCAAGGGGGTCGTGGTCACCGAAGACCGGGGAGTCGCGCTTGCGCACGCCGCGTCTTGCCAGCGGGTGGTAATCGAGGAGTACCTGGACGGGCCCGAGGTGTCGCTGTTCGCGCTGTGCGATGGGAGCACGGCGGTGCCGCTGCTGCCGGCCCAGGACTTCAAGCGGGCGCACGACGCGGATCTGGGGCCGAATACGGGCGGCATGGGCGCCTACACCCCGCTTCCCTGGGCCCCGGCCGACCTGGTCGACGACGTGATGGACCGGGTGGTCATGCCCACGATGACCGAGCTCGCCCGCCGCGGCGCGCCCTATCGCGGAGTGCTCTACGTCGGGCTCGCGCTGACCGGCAAGGGCGTCAAGGTGATCGAGTTCAATGCCCGCTTCGGCGACCCGGAGACCCAGGTGGTCCTCGACCGGCTGACGACGCCGCTGGCGGGCCTGCTGCACGCGTCGGCCGTCGGCGGGCTGGCGGCCGCGCCCGCGCTCCGCTGGCGCCCCGGCGCGGCGGTGACGGTGGTGCTCGCGGCCGAGGGCTACCCCGAGTCCCCGGTCAAGGGCGACACGATCACCATCGATGGTTCCGACCGGGGCGATGGCTACCTCCTGCAGGCAGGCACCGCGCTGGCCGGGGGCGACCTGGTGACGGCGGGCGGCCGGGTGCTCAACGCGGTGGGCTCGGGCCCCGACCTGGCGGCCGCCCGCACCGCCGCCTACGGTGCCGCCGCCCGCGCCTCCTTCCGCGGCGGCTGGCACCGCGACGACATCGCCGAGCGCGCCGCGGGCGGGTAACCCGCAGCTAGCAGCGGGCGGCTACCGTAGAAGCATGATCGACAGGTATACGTTGCCCGCCATGGGTCGGGTCTGGTCCGAGGCCCACAAGTACGAGCTCTGGTGCCGGGTGGAGACGCTCGTGCTCGAGGCCAACGCCCGGGCGGGGACGGTGCCTGCCGAGGCGGTCGGCCCGGTCCGGGCCGCGCCGCCGCCGACCCCGGAGGCGGTGGCCGAGGTCGAGGCGGTGACCGAGCATGACGTCATCGCCTTCCTCACCGCCTGGGCCGACAATACCGAGCCCCGCTCGGCCGCCGCCTACGTGCACTACGGGATGACCTCCTCTGACCTGCTCGACACGGCGCTCGCGCTGCAGCTGGTCGAGGCCACCGATCTCATCCTGGAGAAGGCGGACCGGCTGGTGGCGGCGCTGCGCGACCACGGGCTGGCGCACTCCGGCACGCTCCGCTCCGGCCGGACCCACGGCATCCACGCGGAACCGGACGTGTGGGGGCACCGGGTGGCCGACTTCGCGTTCGCCGCCGCCCGGTCAAGGGACCGGGTCCGGCGGGCGCGCGAGGCGGTCGCGGTCGGCACGCTGTCCGGTCCGGTCGGCAGCTACTCCAACATCGACCCGTCGATCGAGGCCGAGGTGATGCCGGAACTCGGGCTCCGCGCCGCCGACGTCGCCACCCAGGTGGTGATCCGCGACGGCATCGCCGAGTGGGTGTCCGCGCTGGCCATCCTGGCCACGGTCTGCGAGGCGATCGCGCTCGAGGTCAGGCACGGCCAGCGGACCGAGGTGCGCGAGCTCGCGGAGCCGTTCAGGACCGGGCAGAAGGGCTCTTCGGCGATGCCGCACAAGAAGAACCCGATCAGGTCCGAGCGGATCGCCGGGCTGGCCCGGGTCGTGCGGTCCTACGTGACGCCAGTCACCGAGGGCATACCGCTGTGGCACGAGCGCGACATCTCGCACTCGAGCGTGGAGCGGATCGCGCTGCCCGACGCGGCCATCGGCACCGACTACCTCCTGCACCTGACCACCGGTCTGGTCGAGGGCCTGGTGGTCGACGTGGACCGGATGCGCGCGAACATGGACGTCACCCACGGGCTCCTGTTCTCCTCGTCGGTGCTGCTCGAGCTGGTGAGCGGCGGGCTCTCCCGGGAGGACGCGTACGCGCTGGTGCAGGCCGCCGCGATGGATACCTGGGACACCCAGACTCCGTTCCGTGATTCTCTGATTGCTCAGGGTAAGAACAGGAACATGGTGCTTGATGAGGCCGCCCTTGACCGGGCATTCCGCGCAGAAAGCTACGTCGAGCGGCTTGGTGAAGTCTTCGCTCGTCTGGCTGAGCTCACTTGAGCACCCGCATCGGATGGCATACTGGACAACGCGTTCGCTCGGTCGCGCTCACTGAGTGCGCCGTTCTCGCCGTTCCCCCTCGGACAGGAGCTGTATCTACATGACCAAGGGCACCGAGATCCGCTACCGTGTTCGCGGCGGAGCGCCGCTGCAAGGCACGGTGTTCATCCAGGGCGCGAAGAACGCGGCCCTGAAGATGATCGCAGCGGCCCTCCTGACCGATAAGGGTCGCACCGTGCTCAGGAACGTCCCGCCGATCGAGGACGTCTACCGCGCCGTCGAGCTCGCCCAGGCGGTGGGCGCCCGGGTTGAGTTCCACGAGACCGAGCGCACGCTCGTGGTGGACGCCTCCACGCTGAACTCGCCGGTCCTGCCGGCCGAGATCGCCCGCCGCTTCCGCGGCTCGGTGCTGTTCGTGCCCGCGCTCCTGCACCGGTTCGGCGAGGCCGTCATCGAGGGCATCGGCGGCTGCAACCTGGGCAGCAGGAACCTCGACTTCCATTACCGCGGGTTCGCCCGGCTCGGCGCGACCGTTGACGAGGGCGAGTCGGTGATCAGGATCACCGCCCCGGACGGCCTCCGCGGCGCGCACCTGTACCTGGACACGCCGTCTCACACCGGCACCGAGAACCTGATGATGGCGGCGTCGCTCGCGCCGGGGACAACGGTCATCGACAACACGGCGCAAGAGCCGGAAGTGCTCGACATGATCTCGTTCCTGACCAAGATGGGCGCGGAGATCACCGGCGGCGGCACCGGCTTCATCACCGTGCACGGCGTGTCCGAGCTCTCGGCGGTCGAGCACACGGTGATGTCCGACCGGATCGACGCGGGCGTGTTCGCCATGGCGGCGGTCGCCGCCGGCGGCGAGATCAACCTGGTCGGCGCCAACATCGACCACTTCGGGGTCGCCCGCTGGAAGCTTGAGCAGATGGGGGCCGAGTTCTCCTCGAGCGGCGCCGTGCTCCAGGTCCACCGGGAGAAGCCGCTGCGGCCGATCAACGTGATCACGAGCCCGTACCCGGGGTTCGCGACCGACCTGCAGCAGCCGATCATGGCCGCGGCGACGCTGGCCGACGGCGCCAGCTACATCCGCGAGACGATCTTCGACGGCCGGTACGCGCTGGTGTCCGAGCTGAACAAGATGGGCGCCAAGGTCGAGATCGACAACAACGTCGCGATCGTGCACGGGCCGTCGGCGCTCCGCGGCTGCGATGTCGTGGCACCCGACCTGCGCGGCGGCGCGGCGCTGGTCCTGGCGGGCCTCGCCGCCGAGGGCGAGACGGTGGTCTCGCCCGGCTACCTCATCGACCGCGGGCACGCGAATTTCGCCGAGCGACTGCGCGTCCTCGGCGCTGACGTGACCGCCGAGGAGCACGAAATCGGCGAGCCCTAGGGGCTACGCCCGGTAGGGGAAGGCACGCGCCGCCGCGAGGAAGGCGTCGTTCGCGGCGGGCGTGCCGATCGAGATCCTCGCTCCCTCGCCCGGGTAGGGGCGGACGGCGATCGCGGCCGCGTCGCACGACTGCGCGAAGGCGGTTGTCTGATCGCCGAGGCGGAGCCAGACGAAGTTCGCCTCGGTCACGGGGACGGTCCAGCCGTCCGCCCGGAGCGCTTCGCGGACGCGGTCGCGCTCCTTGACGATGGTCTCCACCCGCTCAAGCAGCTCGTCCTCGGCGTTGAGGGAGGCGACCGCGGCGGCCTGGGCGATCGCGTTCACCGTGAACGGGAGCATGGTCTTGCGGATGGCCTCAGCCACCGGCTCGTGGCCGATCAGGAAGCCGATGCGCAGGCCCGCGAGGCCGTACGCCTTGGAGAAGGTGCGCAGCACGGCGACATTGGGACGGTCGCGATAGAGGTCGATGCCGTCGGGGACGTCGGCGTCGCGGATGTACTCGCGGTAGGCCTCGTCCAGGATGACCAGGCAGTCGGCCGGCACCTGGTCGAGGAACTCGGTCAGCTCGCGCTCGCGGACGACGGTGCCGGTCGGGTTGTTCGGGTTGCAGACGAGGATGAGCCTCGTCCGCGGGGTGATCGCGGCCGCCATCGCGGCCAGGTCGTGGGTCTCGTCCCGCAGCGGCACGCGGACCGAGGTGAGGGCCGCGAGGTCGGCGAGCGGCGGGTAGGCCTCGAACGAACGCCAGGCGTAGAGCACCTCCGCCCCGGGCTCGCCGACCGCCTCCATGAGCTGCTGCAGGACGCCGACCGAGCCGCAGCCGACGGCGACGTGGCCGACCGGGACCGCGAACCGCTCCGCGATCGCCGCCGTCAGCGCGCCCGCTCCGTTATCCGGGTAGCGGTTGACGTCGCGGGCGGCCTCCGCGATCACCTCGACGACGGACGGCAGCGGCCCGTACGGCGACTCGTTCGATGACAGCTTGTGCGCCTCGCCCGACGCGGCGGTCGGCGCCCGGCCGGGCTTGTAGGCGGGCACGGTGTCGAGCACCGGACGGAATCGCGGCGATACGTCATTCATGCCTATCAGTTTCCCACCGGCGGATCACTGCCCGCGCCGCCCGCGCCGGTCTAGGACAGCGACTTCTCCGCGTAGGCGTAGGCCTGCTGGCCGAGCTGGCGGACCGCGGTCTGGGACGCGTTCGGGCCCGCCACGGTCACCGCGCCGACGAACCCGGCGCCGCGGTAGACGAGCGACCACAGGCCGTCCGGGCCGCCGGCCGCAGGCGAGACGTTCATTACCTTGGCCTGCTTGCCGATCCCGGTGAGGGACGATTCCGTCACCGTGTAGCTGACGGACTTGCCGTCGACGGTCTCCCTGTAGCGCGCGCAGGAGGCGGGAAGCCGTCCGGCCAGCGCGCTCGCGGCGGCGGTGCCGGGGGCCGCCGCCACCAGTTCGGAGACGTCGTTGCCGCCCACCTTGAAGGTGACGGACGCGGCCGTCGCGCCGGCCAGCGCGGCGGAGTCGAGCCCGGTCTGCACGGCCTCCGCGCACGCCTTGGGCGCGCCGCTGGCCGACTGGCCGGCCGCCTGCGCGGAGATCGCGGCGTAGCCCCCGCTCGCCGCCGGCGACGTCGCCCCCACGCCGTTGACCCGGGTGAGCAGCGCGGCGCGGAGCTTCGAGGCACTGAACGAGTTCCCCTTGGCCGCCGACAGCGCCGCGCTGGCACTGTGGCTGCTGGAGCTGGTGCAGCCGGCGAGGCTCACACCGACCACTGCGGCAGGCATCAGCAGCAGGATCGCCGTTTGCCGCCTACGACCGTCGAGCATCGCACATCCTCTCACGCTACGAATTCAATCGATGTCGTTGCGTGATGATAGCGCACGTAGAGTTACCGACGATGACACTGGGTCCACCGAACGCGGTCGGGTTGGTCTAGCTCAGGTGAGCGGGGCCGGCTTTTTGGTGACAACGTGAGGCTTGACTGCCTTGTGGGCTTGGTCGGCCTTGTGCTGCCTTGCCGTCCATTCGACGGCCGCCACCTGGTGGGCGAGCTGCGGCGTCATCCAGTCGAGCATCGGCGTCAGCGCCGCCCGCCAGACCATCGCCTGGTGCCCGCCGCCGGGGACGATATCCAGCGGCACGTCGGCGTCCCTGAGCAGGAGTTCCTGCTTGAAGAGCTCCGCCCCCTGCACGTCGCCCTCGTCGGTGGCGCCGGCCGCGAGGAAGAACTGCGGGACGCTGGCCGTGACCGGAACCCGCGTGATGTACTCGTCGGGCGAGTTGATCAGCAGCAGCCTCTTGCTGTGGGCGAAGTCGTTGACGTCGACCGGTGTGCCGCCGGCATCGCCGTGCAGCGGCACCTGGCTCTCAACCGGAGAGAAGTAGCCGCTGAGGGACCCCGCGTAGCCGAACAGGGCCGGATTCTGCAGGGCGATGTTGGCGGCGCAGTAGCCGCCCTCGGAGTAGCCCGCTACGCCCCAGGCCGTCCCGGGCGGCTGCACCCGGAGGTTGGCGGCGGCCCAGTCCGGGACCTCCCGGGCGACATAGGTCATGTCCTGGACGCCGCCCGGGTCGTTGAGGCACTGCAGCCCGTACTGCTCGCCGCCGTCCGTGTTCGGCATGACCAGCACCGCGGGCTTGGCCTTGCCGCTGTCCATCGCGTTCAGGTCGATCGGGACCACGTTCATCACGTTGACCCATGCCTGGGGATCACCGGGCGAGCCGTGCAGCAGCTCGATGGCGGGGAACTTGTAGTTCGCGTACGCCTTCTGGAAGTACTGCGGCGGAAGGTAGACGTACGCCGTCCGGCTGATGTGCGTGCGGTGGCCGGTGATGTTGGCGCTGAACAGCAGCCCGTACTGCTCGTCGATCTGGGAGTCGTTCGCGGTTCCGATCAGCGACTTGAGCGACCCCGCAGTGCCCTTGCCCAAGCCGGCCGCCGTCAGGTGCGGTATCGACGTCGTCTGCCCGGACAGGTCGCTGTAGAGGGCGCCCCAGGTCTGGTAGTAGTCGTAGTACTTGTTGACGGCGAAGATGCCGAACGCCATGGCCGGGACGAAGGCGAGACAGGCGGCGATGACCCGGAACACTACCTGGTTGGCTAGGGCGACCCAGGTAATGAGCCCCCCAAATGCCAACACCAGCAATACAAGGAACAGCGTCCCTTGGGGTTCCAGCACGACCTCTCCTCGCGGTGGTCTCCGGCCTGAGATCAGCCGGAGACCATGTATGGCGGTGGAGGTGGGATTTGAACCCACGGAAGGGTTGCCCCTTCACACGCTTTCGAGGCGTGCGCCCTCGGCCACTAGGCGACTCCACCGCCGGTGAGCTTACCTGACGTTCGCATCAAACAACGAGTCGGATCACTACCTGTGTTCCGAGAAGAACCTTCGTATTACGTTCAGGCACTCGTCCGCGAGCACTTCGCCGATCACTTCGGGCACCGGCGCGAGTCGCTGATCTCGCACGACGTCCCAGAGCGAGCCGACCGCGCCCGCCCGGGGGTCCGCCGCGCCGAAGACCACGCGGCTCAGCCTGGCCGCCGTTATCGCGCCCGCGCACATGGTGCAGGGCTCAAGCGTGACGACCAGCGTCAGGCCGTCAAGTCGCCATCCGCCGACCGATCGCGCGGCCGCCCTGATCGCGACGATCTCCGCGTGCGCGGTCGGGTCGCCGTCGGCCTCACGACGATTGCGCCCGCGCGCGATCACCGTCCCCGACGGGTCGAGAATGGCCGCGCCGACCGGGACGTCGCCCGAGTCGAGGGCGGCACGGGCCTCGGCGAGCGCGGCCCGCATGGCCGGCTCGAACGAGGCCTGGTACCCAGTGGGCAACGGTCAGGCGCCGAGGGCAACGTCGAGCGCGCGCTCCATCGCAGGGCCGAAGCCGAGTCGCACCGCGATTGACTCCACCGCGTCCTCGACGTGATCCCAGGGGTCGTCCTCGGAGTCGAAGTCCAGCCGGCTGCAGATCGCGGCGAGGTCCATCTCGTCGAGGCCCAGGTCGGCGAAGATGGACAGGTCGCCGACCGGCAGCACCTGGTCCAGGTCATCCTCGTCGGGGATGGGGATGTCGAGATAGTCGAGCACCTGCTCGGCCAGCGGGTAGTCCAGCGCCGCGCCGATGTCGGAGAGCAGCACCGAGACCTGGTTGCCGATCATCCGGACGGCCACGAAGAAGTAGTCGTCGATCCCGGCGAGCCCTATCGTGCCCGCAAGACTCGGCTGCTGCCGCAGTGCCCGGATGAACCCGTTCAGGTCATCGGTCACGGCCACCGGCAGGACGTCGGCATTCCACCCGTCGTCCTCGCGGAAGACGACGATCGCAAAATCAGTCTCGCTCACCTCAGGCATCGCCATGGTCCAAGCATGCCTTGCCGGGAGGAAGGTTGTCAGATCGACGGGGGTGATGGTGACCAAGCCGAGTCCCATCCGGCCCCTCGGCGTGGCTTCTTCTCCTTCTCCGCAGGTGGGGGCAGACTGGCCGCAGGGCGGCGTATTCCCGCTCTCGGTCAGGCGTACCGCGCGCGAGATGCGGGCATAATTGGTCCCGGTAGGGACGGGCATGGCCAGAGCCGCACCTGCTTGGTGGTCCCCC
>Ga0302326_10031376_pt1 | contig 10614 bp, 12 predicted proteins | sample Palsa_T0_3_FD_202264 | JGI IMG/M metagenome (GOLD analysis project Ga0302326, IMG submission 202264) | Peat permafrost microbial communities from Stordalen Mire near Abisko, Sweden - Palsa_T0_3 | ecosystem: Environmental > Terrestrial > Soil > Palsa > Peat permafrost | place: Sweden: Abisko...
TGCCTGGCGGTCGAATCAAATGGCCGGCTTCCTAGCTCCGATTGAAGATGGGCGGCGGTGGAGCGAACCATTGGGTCGGCGGTTCGAATGGACGCGACCTTCAGGTCTGGTTGGCCGTGTAATAGCCTTGCGGCGACGCTCGCCTTGTTGCGCTCATAGGTCTCCCAGTCGGGCCGATCAAGCATGAGCGCACGAAGGCGGACGCCGTCGGGGGAGTGGTAGACCTGCTCCATCATCTGGTAACCGGCGAACGCGACCGTGTCCCAATCCCGGTAGCTGAACGGGCTAAATCGGCGCTGGAGGAGTGGCACGTAAACCAGGTTCGGTGATTGAGGCGCCTGGCCCAACGGGAAGACGTCCAAGGCGATGGTTACCTCCGGTTGCCAACTCTTCTGTTGGGCGCTGAGATCAACCGCCAGGTTATCGGTGTAACCCCCGTCCACCAGAATCTGACCCGCGAAACGCACCCGAGTGAAGACCCACGGAATGGCCGAGGAGGCACGGATTGCCCGCCCCAGCGAGGCCGCAGCTCCCGCTTGGACGCTGTCCCCAAAGACGTACTCCCGATAGCGGCCGAAGTCGTCGTACGAGCCCGTCACGACGGACGCGTTGGCTCGAAAAGGGATCGGCAGGTTGTCGTAACCGTCTTCTGAGCCGTTGTGAAGTTCGTTGATTGGAAACTTCGAAGTGAGCCCGTCGAATAGGAGCCCCAGTTCGTTCCGGGGAGTGAGTCCGCGGGTCTTCTCGGGCAAGAGTCGCGGGACCATCTCCAGTTGGAGCAGGCTTGGGTATTCGCGCAGCTCCCATTTCCGGCGTACGGTCAGGTCGTCGAAGGGTGGTGAGCCTGCCGAAATCTGATCCCAGTCAATCGCGGCGAGCGTTGGCCGAATTGCCTGGAGGTAAAGCTGCCTCTCAGGCACGATCTTCTCAGGTGGCCAGATGTTGAGCCCCTGCGGATACAGGTTGCCACCCGTGGCGTACCAGCCTCCGATGATCGAACCGGCGCTGGTGCCGAATAGGTAGTCGACTGGAATATGATGCTGCTCGAGCCATTCGATCGCTCCCAGTTCCGCAAACCCCAGGGCGCCGCCGCCTCCCAGCACGAGGGCGACCCGCTTGCCCGGGTGCAACGGCGGAGGAGCCCCGACAGCGGTCGAGACGAAGGCTAGTAGCATCGCCAAGCCAAGAACCCGCACCACGTTTTTCATCCCGGCGCCGAGCGTACACCCCGAGTCAACTAACACAGGATTAGCAAACTGTCCTAGACTGCATATCGGTATGAGCAGTGCTGCCGTGACTTTGACCCTTTTGTGTCTCGCATCCTTCTGTGCCGCCCAGAATCGCCCGCGCTGGACGGAGCCCCACCCAGAGATTCCGTACCTCCCGCAGCCGCCCGTCCCGGCCCCAGACTGGATCGTCGAACATCCGCCGGTGAACCCCGACGCCTCGCCGGAGGCCAAGGCTCTGTTGCACATGCTGTATCAGGTCTCGGGCCACTACACCCTGACTGGACAGCACAACTTCGCAAACGAGCAAGAGCTGAACACCAACTTCCAGGCGATCTTTGCCGGGAAGGCGCCTGCCATCTATGGCACCGACATCGGCTTCTCGGCGGCCGGCGACAAGGATTCCGCATACGTCCGCCACGAGACCGTACAAACGTTGATCAAGAAGTTCCACCAGGGGCACGTTATTGCATTGTGCTGGCATGAAGTGCCCCCAACCATGGATGAGCCGGTAAGGTTCTTCGGCCAGATTCAAAGCCGGATCACGGAGCCGCAGTTCGAGGATCTCCTCACCCCCGGAACCGCCATCAACAAGCACTGGCTGGCGCAAGTCGACGGCGTGGCCGAATACCTAAAGGAGCTTCGAGACGCCCACGTCCCGGTTCTTTGGCGTCCGTTTCACGAAATAAATGGGGACTGGTTCTGGTGGAACGGAGTTCGCGGCGACGCGACCCACGGAACCAAGCAGCTCTACCGGATGATGTACGACCGGCTGGTCAACTTCCACCATCTGAACAACCTTCTTTGGGTTTGGAACCCCGACCAGCCCTCGCGGCCGGATCGGCAGTTCATCGACTATTTTCCAGGGCTCGACTGGGTGGACATCCTGGGATTCGACTGCTATGGAGCATTCCAACAAACTTTTTATGACGAGCTCAACGCCTTGTCCGGAGGCAAGGCCATGGCGATCTCGGAGACATCCAACCCGCCGACTCCGGACGTTTACAAAACTCAACCGAAGTGGGCGTATTGGATGCGCTGGTCAATGGACAAATCGCCGATTATGGCGATGTTCAAGGGCCTTTCTAACCCCCAATCAACTCCCACGAACCCAAACGGACCCCGACGCTTTATGAGCCGGTTGGAATGGCAAACGCTCGTCAAAGACCCACGGATGCTGAGCCTCCAAGACCGGGACTATCTCCGATCAATTGGCGATGTGCTTAAAGCGGCCGGGGAAAAAGCGGTGCGACACGCACCCCCCATCCCTTCAAATCCATAGCGCTTGGGATACGATTAGGTGTGGTCTGCCTTCTGCTCGTCGCTCAAGCGACCTCTGCCCAATCGCTGCTGAACGATGCCTGGTCTCAAGTTGACCATGCAAAGTCGATCTCGGTCACTGTAGAACGGGGTACGGAGGAGTTTCCTCCGAATACGAGCACCAAGTTTTACTGGAAGGCAGGGGGCTATTTCCGAGCCGAGTCAAAGGCCACCGTCGACGTGAGCAGCCCTCAGCACGGCTGGACGTACTCGATCAGCAAGAAGATTTACCAGTCTAGAAAGCCTGTCCCGTCCGACATGACCTTGTCAAAGGTGATCGGGGTCGACATGTTCCATGCCGGTTTGCCCGTAATCGGAGAACCGGCGCCAGCCGTGTGGCACGGCCGGCACACCCTCCGAATTGAGCTCAACGGCAAGAAGGCGGTGACCAAAGAAACCAAGCTGTTCGTCTTCTTGGACGCTAAGAGCCACCTCCCAGTCGGCGTCTCGGCCAACCTCGGATCAATGACCCAACTCCGAATCTACACCGACCTGACGATCGATCCGCAGATCCCCGACGATGTGTTCAACTTTAAGCCTCCGTCCAGTTGGAAAGAGGTGACGCCAACCACCGGAGGCTGGAACTAGGGCTGCGTCATCCATGAACCGTCGACAGATCGTGCACATCGACATGGATGCGTTCTATGCGTCGGTCGAGCAGCGCGACGACCCGAGCCTTCGGGGCAAGCCGGTGGTGGTGGCATGGCGCGGTAATCGCTCCGTCGTTTGCGCCGCCTCGTACGAGGCACGAAAGTTCGGCATCCGGTCGGCAATGCCGGCCGTTACCGCCGAACGGCTCTGCCCGCACGCGATGTTCATACCGCCCGATTTCACGCGTTACCGGGCCGTTTCGCATGCGGTGAGAGGCATTTTCGGGAGGTTCACGGAGCTAATCGAGCCGCTCTCGCTAGACGAAGCCTATCTCGACGTAAGTCACCTCTCGAGTGGGTTGGAAGTTGCGACCCAGATCAGAGCTCGAATACTTGAGGAGGTTCGACTGACCGCGTCGGCCGGAATCGCGCCCAATAAATTCTTGGCCAAAATCGCCTCTGACTGGAAGAAGCCGAATGGGTTGTTCGAAATCAAACCGGAAGAAGTGCTCGAGTTTCTCAACCCCTTGCCGGTTGGGAAGATCCCCGGCGTTGGGAAGGTGACGGAGCAAAGGTTGGAGGAGATCGGCCTGCACACCGTGGGCCAAGTCCGATCGGCCGGCCAATCCAAGCTGGAGGGGAAGTTCGGCCGCTCCGGAAGCCGGCTCTACCGTCTCTCGTGCGGCATCGATGAAGGTGAGGTTGTCCCCGACCGGCCAACAAAATCGATATCGGCGGAGGACACATTTGCCAAGGACGTGGTTCTGGAGGAGACGACGCCGACCTTGGTTCATCTGGCAGAGCGGGTCTGGCACGCTGCCGAGGAAGAGATGAGGCCCGCCAGGACCGTTGTCCTGAAGCTGAAAACCAGCAAGTTCAGTATCCACACCCGGAGCCACACTCCGGGTGGGGCAATCTCGTCGGGGGAAGAACTGTTGAAGATCGCACTCGCCCTCCAAGAGCGCGTCGACCTGGATCCTGCGACGACGTATAGACTGGTCGGAGTCGGCCTTAGCAACTTTGAGGAGCCGCGGCTCAATCCGGCTCAGCCTTCCCTTTTTGGTTAGCCATGAATAGCACGTTCGCAGTTAAGCTTCTTCGCGGTGGTTGGTTAGCCCTTGGCTCGTTGGCTTGGGGCGCAGTGGGTCAGACGGCGCCTGCCTTCTACAATGTGCGGGACTTTGGCGCGAAGGGTGATGGCGCCAATCTGGACAGCACCGGGATCAACGCTGCTATCGATGCGGCCACTTCCCACGGAGGAGGGACCATCTACGTGCCAGCCGGAACCTACCGGAGCGCTTCGATTCGTCTTAAGAGCAACGTGTCGCTCTACCTCGATTCGGGCGCGGTGATCGAGGCCGCAGAGCGAGGAAACGGCGCCGAATACGACGCGCCGGAGGCCAATCCGAGCAAACGGTATCAAGACTTCGGCCACACGTTTTTTCAGAACAGCCTGCTTTGGGGGATCGGGCTGAAGAACGTCACGATCTCGGGTCCGGGGGAGATCTACGGGAAAGGTCTCGTTCGGGACTCCAGCAAGACCCCGACCGACGGCAATAAATCAATTGCGCTGCGCGAGTGCCAGAACGTGACGATCCGCGACGTGACGATCCGGCACGGCGGGTGGTTCGGGATCCTGACAACGGGAGTCGACCACCTGACGATCGACAACCTTAAAATCGACACCAACCGAGACGGCATGGATGTGGATTGCTGCCGGGACGTCCACATCTCCAACTGCACCGTGAATTCGCCCCATGACGATGGGATCTGTCTCAAGAGCTCCTTTGCGCTCGGTTATGCCCGGCCAACGGAGGACGTGTCGATCACCAACTGCCACGTAAGCGGATTTGAAGAAGGCAGCGTGCTGGACGGGACGTATAAACGCAAAGGCGGGGCAACCGGCCGAATCAAGTTTGGAACCGAATCGAACGGCGGCTTCAAAAACATCGCGATCTCCAACTGCGTGTTCGATCACTGTTGCGGCTTTGCCTTGGAGACGGTCGACGGGGGCGATTTGGAAGATGTGGTCATTTCCAACATCACCATGCGGGACATTGTGAATGCGCCGATCTTTCTTCGGATCGGGCGTCGGATGCGAGGGCCCGCCGGCGCTCCGATTGGAAAGCTTCGCCGGGTGAGCATCTCTAATGTCCGCATCGAAGGGGCGAAAGAGTCGTCGATTATCGCCGGGATCCCAGGCCACCCGATCGAGGATGTTTCGTTGAGCGGCATCCGAGTGCTGAGCGATGGGGGAGCTGACTCGGCCCAGGCTGACACGGTCCCCAAGGAGGATGAAACGGGATACCCGGAGCCTGGCGCGCTTGGGAAGATGCCTGGTCACGGTTTCTACGTGAGGCACGCTGCGAACATTGAGTTCAGGGATGTGGAGTTGATGACGTCCCGACCGGATGGCCGCCCGCCGGTCGTGGCGGACGACGTGGACGGTATAGATTTCTTCCTGATGAAATCGAGCAGCAGCGGTGCGTTTGCCAAGCTCACGAACGCCCGCAACGTGAGGACCACGTTTGTGGATGGCGTCCCGAATGGCACGCACCCCGCGATCGACAAAGGGAGCCTATGAGGCGCGCAAGGCTTTCCGAATTTGGTCCTGACGCGCTGGCGCCGCACGTGCTTGCCTCGCTGGTTCCCGGCAGGCGCCTTTATCGTGGAGGTCTCTCATGGCATAAGCCGAACCACGTGAGTCACGCGGATGAGCGTCCCCATGTGGAAGTGGACCACGAAGTCTTCGTGCTGCTTCAGGGTGAGGGATGGATCGAGATCAACGGGGTTCGGGAGTCGGCGCAGGCGGGAGAGGTGATCATCATCGAACCGGGGGAGGATCACCACCTCATCAGCAGCGCCCACAATCCGTTCGTCAACCTCTGGCTTCACGCCGACGAGCGGGGCCACCCAGATCAGTCGCCCTTGCCGGACGGAGCATCGTCGCCCCCGCCGCTTGAGAGCTTGGATATGACGTCGAACTTGAACTGACTTCCCAGTGTGAGAGCGACGGAAACAAATAAAAGCGAAGCGAGGCTGCACCCGAAGAAGAGAGGAACTCCGCGGTTCTTCACAATGCGAACGGCCAGCACCACCATCCCCAAGAGCCAGAGCACCAGGCCGGCGAGGCCGAGTTTCAGCGCGAGGTTCCATGTGACCGGCATGGACCCATTATGGGGACAGCCCTGGTTGCGTTGCGATTGTCGCCGTCCAGGATTTAGTGAACTGGGGTAGGAGGGACGTCCCTGGCGCCGGAAGTGAGTTGCGAGACGAGGTCGAGTTTAAGTTGGCTTTGCACCGTGGTGATCACTGACACGAAGAAAAGCGCGGTCAGGGCCGTCTTCCACTGCAGGGTTTTGCCTCGGTCGCGTCCGGCCAGGGCAGAGACCACCAACATTCCAACGAGCCAGAGGGCGAGGCCCCCGATGCCCAGTTTCAAGTAAAGGTTCCAGTCGAGCGCCATGACCCTAATATCGGTGAGCTTTCGAGGGCAACTAGCTCAAAGTTTCCGGGTGGTCTCTAGACACCCCTGGACAGAAGCCTTCGCCATGGAAAATAGTCGAATATAATGGAATTTCCATCGAATTAGATTCTACTATATTAGCATGAACTCGACGCACAGAACACTGAGGAGGAAACAACTCGATTCACAAATAGAGCGATTGAGCGCCAAAATGGACATTCCTCCTCCGACTGACGGATGGATTCATGCGATCCGCGAGGCCCTCGGGCTGAGTTTGGCCCAGTTCGCTGTTCGTCTGGGGCTCGCGTCCGCCTCAACTGCTTACCAGTTGGAGAAAGCGGAGGTAGCTGAAAGCATTACGATCAAGCGGTTCCGGGCGGCCGCCAACGTCCTCGGCTGCGACTTGAAGATTGCTCTTGTGCCGCGCCCCTCTTGAGAAAATGGTGGAGCATCAGGCCCGGAGCAAGGCGTCGGAAGCCATAGAGCGGGTCTCCCGGACAATGGACTTAGAGGGCCAAGGGATCAGCGCCGCAGAGCGAGAAATCCTGATCGACAAGAGTACAGCCACTATCCTCTCGAAGAAAGGCGCGCAACTTTGGGATTAGGGTTTGATCTGCCGGACGGGGCGACTCCGATCGATCCCGATCAGGCCATCGGACTCATTCCGTCCCTTACCACCCTTGCAGAACTGAACCTGTTTGAGGCCGCAAATATCGCGGACGCCGTGATCTGGGCTACCGGACACAGGCGCTTCCTCCGCACCTTGCTATCCGACGATGGACTTCGACATCTTTATAAGAGGATGTTCGACAAGACGTGGCGGTGGGCCGGGCTCTATCGCCGAACCGAAAAGAGCATCGGTATGGAGGCATACCGTATCTCATTGGAAGTCAGAAGTCTCGTCGCGGACGTAGAGTGCTGGCTGGAGCTCGAGACCAACGGTGCGCCGGAAGTGGCAGCTCGGTTCCACCACCGCCTTACCCAGATCCACCCCTTTGCAAATGGCAACGGACGGGACGCCCGACTGGCAACCGATCTCCTGTCTGCACGTCAAGGTTGGCCGCTCTCGCGATGGGGGGCGGCTAACCTGGCACCGGTAGGTGAGCTTCGGCGGCAATACATCCAAGCGCTTCGCAGCGCAGATGGACGGGACTTGGAACCCCTGATCGGCTTCATGGCCCTGAACATCCGTCCTTCAGAGCGAAATCCACGTGTCTAATCGAACCCTAATATCGACCAACGCTACGGGCCGAGCTCCACCAGCCCGACCGATCTGGGATTGGTTGTCGCTGGCCAGAGTCGAGGCTCCATTTAGTGGTAGGCGGCGTCCGGTGCGCGGTGGAGTGGTGCAAAAGCACTGTGCCTCTCAGGGCCGGTAAGGAAGCTCCCGCAGCGACTCATAAAGAGCGAAGTCCAGCGTGGCCGGTCACGAAGGTCGAATCGAAACGCCCACCTTCTTCAGGGCGCCTTCGATCTCCGCCGGCGTTTGTAGACCGACATAGAAGTTGCGTAGCTTGCCCTGGGCGTCGATGATGGCCGTGACCGGGATGACATCCACCCCGTAAGCCTTTTGTGCGGAGCCGTTGGAATCGAGATAGGCCGGCATCGTATATTTGTTGTGCTTCATGAAGTCCGCGACAATTGGCATGTCCTCGTCGGCGGAGATCGTCATCACTTCCAGCCCCTTGGACTTGCCAACTTTGGCGAGATGGTTCGTCTCGACCAGTCCCTTTTTGCAAGGTGGACACCAGGTAGCCCAGAAGTCGAGAAGCACGGGGTGGCCTCGAAACGACGACAGCTTGCGGGTCATCCCGCTGAGATCGGTCACCGCAAAGTCTGGTGCGAGCGATCCGAGCGGCACAGGAGGCTTGTCACTTACCTGGTCATCTCCCTGAGCGATCACGATGGTCTGAGCCATATCGGTTGGCGCGAGCGGTCGGGCCGGCTGAGCCGATTGGCAGGACACCGTCCCAATTGCCACGCCCGCCAGCAACGCTCCAGAAAACAGCCTGTCGGATACGTGCCGATGTCGGGATTCAGTCACCTGTCCATTATCCCCTTCCCAACCTCTAGATTCGGCCAATTTGGGCCGGTTCATGGAACGACCTTGACGAGCGCCCCCTTCCTCCAGTAAATCTTGCGAGCAACCGCGGGCGTCACCCGCAGGGAATAAGTCCCCTTGCCTCCAACCTTGTGCAGATGGACGACGACCAGCTTCGGGCGGCGATGCCTTCGCTTATGGCGGAGGGGACTACCGAACACCACCGCCGAGGACAGCGTGATCGCAACAAGGATGACTGGGATGCTGAGGTGTCGTATCATGGCAATTCGGTTCCGCCGCGTGATGCCGACATGATGGCTGACCTGCTGACGTTCTGTCCAGCCTCTCGATCCACAACGAACATATCGAATGACCGAATAATCGTTCGAAATTCCGGCTTGCACGCATAATCTATTTAATTGATCGATTTACTAGACTATAATCTCCCTGTTCCTCAAGCGAACACACAGGAGAAAAGCTACTTCGTGAATCGAATGCGGAGTTTTGGGGCGGTGCGTTGCGAGAACGGAAGCGAAGGATCTTCGGATTATCCCGTCTGAAAGTCGGTCACAAGGCTAGTTGCCGATGTGGGTCCTTCCGCCGCGCAATGCCCGCTCATTTTTTAAGGCGTCGTGCCCAAGTGGTTAAGGGGACGGTCTGCAAAATCGTTATCGGCGGTTCGAATCCGCCCGGCGCCTCCAACCCTAAGCCGCACGAACGCTCGCGATGGTGGCTAGAATTGCGTCTCTTAACGCTTCCGGACTACACGGCTTGCTGAGGAATCGAGCGATTTCAGCCTCTTCATGCGCCCGTTTGAGGGTGCTCTGATCGGCGTTCCCAGTCAGCATGATTCGGGCCGAATCTGGGCAGCGGCCTCTGACTTGCTTCAGAAAGTCGATCCCGTCCATTCCTGGCATCTGCATATCGGCGACGACCGCGTCGAACGGCGCTTCGGTTTCCAGCACGTCCAGCCCTTGCTCGGCGCCACAAGCGGTCACGACTTCAAAGTCTCGGCGGAGCTTTCTTGCGAGCGCGGCGAGTAGGTTGGGCTCGTCGTCCACGAACAGGATTCGAACGCTACGCTGCAAGGGGCACCTCCTGCTGACCGAACCAGCGGGAATAGGCGTCCCGCTTGCCTACAAGGGCAAGATAGTCCCCGTCCACCAGGTCCGGCCGTTCCATAGCCTTAGCATTTGCAACGTGGAGGATCGTGGCGAGGGAGAAAACCAGCACCGGCGCCTCGCGTGGTCGCTCATGGTAGGCGACCGCCTCGACGATGTGGTTCTGAAAGCCCCAGAGTCCCAGCAGATATGCGCCCACCTCCGCATGAGAGATCTTTGCCTCTCGGCATGGTTGCGCCGCCTCTGGCCACCAGTCCTCGCGACCGTCCAGGATCGCTCGGAACGACTCCGGATAGGCCTGCGCCAAGACCAGCTTTCCAATGTCGTGCATCATCCCGGTCAGCAGAGCATCTTCCTGATCCCGAATCGTCATCGACTCCTGAATCGCGATTTGGCGGCATAGCGAGCCGACCTGCAGGCAGTGCATGAAGAGATTGATCAGCGACTGCTCGTCCAGTACATGCTCAAACCCGTCGAACGCTTTGACCGCCGCCACCAAGCCGCGCACCACGTCCAGCCCGAGATACGCGACTGCGTCGATTATGCTGTCGATCCTCCTCGCGTTTGAGAAGAACGAGGAGTTCACAAGCTGCATCACCCGTGCCGTCAAAACGAGGTCGCGGGCAATCACATCCGACACGTCGCGGATAGTCGAGCCCTCCGTTCCCAGGACCTTCATCAGTTCGGCGTAGGTGGATGATAGGCACGGGAGCTGCATTGTCCGGCCGACGATGTCGCGGATCGACGGGTTTCCCAGAAGCTCACGAACCGTCTTGGCTCGATGCAAAGTGTTGACCATGATGCCCGCGTTGCACGGCTTGGCCAAGAACTGGTGAGCCACAATCGCCGA